>Ga0247825_10003255_pt1 | contig 10719 bp, 6 predicted proteins | sample 13C_Vanillin_Day_FD_194413 | JGI IMG/M metagenome (GOLD analysis project Ga0247825, IMG submission 194413) | Soil microbial communities from agricultural site in Penn Yan, New York, United States - 13C_Vanillin_Day48 | ecosystem: Environmental > Terrestrial > Soil > Agricultural land | place... | reverse complement strand
CCTCAACCACACCGACGTCGTGCCCGTCGAGGCGGACCAGTGGCAGGTCGACCCCTTTGCGGGTGTCCTCAAGGATGGCTACATCTGGGGTCGTGGCGCTCTGGACATGAAGGGCATGGGCGTCCTCGAGTTGATGACGATGCGCTTGCTCAAGCGTCGCGGCATTCGCTTGCAGCGCCCCGTGCGCTTCCTCGCCGTCGCCGACGAAGAAGCCGGCAGCGAGTATGGCATCGAGTGGATCGACCGCACGCACCCGGAGCTTCTGGACGCCGCCTTTGCGATCAACGAAGGCGGTTACGGCGCGACATCCTACCTGGGCGTCGAGCGGCCATTGTTTGGCGTTTCGATGTCGGAGAAGAGTCCTCTGTGGCTTACCCTGCGCGCCACTGGCCGGCCCGGTCACGGCAGCGCCCCCCACGACGACAACGTCCTCGACCGCATGGTCCGCGCTATGGGCCGTATTCAAACGTGGAAGCGCCCCTACCTGATGACAGAGCCGGTGGCCCACGCCCTGCACGGCGCCCACGCCGAGGGCTACCTCGACCTCAACCCCGATCGCGCCTCGGCCCAGCAGATCGTCGATCGATATCGCTCCCTGCGCACGCTGCTCTCGAACACGATCAGCGCCACCGGACTCAACACCGGCATCAAGCACAACGTCATCCCCGCGACCGCGTCCGCCACCCTCGACTGCCGCCTCGTCCCCGGCTACGAACACGAGCGCTTCATCGACGAGATACGCAAGACGGTCGACGACCCGCGCGTTGAGATCGAAGTAGCGTTCGCCTCCGAGAGTCCTTCGAGCACTCCTGAGACCGAGCTCTTCGGCGCCATCAAGGACGTATGCGCCGAGGTGATGCCGGAGGCCGCGCTGCTGCCACGGGTCACGGCGGGATTCACCGACTCGCGCACCTTACGCCGGCGCGGCGTACCGTCTTACGGCTTCGTCCCGATGCTGATACCGCCGGAAGAGCAAGCAGGCATGCACGGCAACAACGAGCGCCTGTCGGTCGAGAACATCCGCCTCGGCGTCGAGGTGCTGTATCGGGTAGTCGAGCGCGCCTGCGCGGTTACAGGCTAAGCACTTTCGGCTCGAAATTCACTTGCGTGCGCAAGTAGTCGTCGATCGTCTCAGCGCGCCGGATCAGCTCTACGCTTCCGTCTTGGCGCAGAAGTAGCTCTTGCGGGCGCAGGCGGCCGTTGTACTGAAACCCCATCGCCAGGCCGTGGGCGCCGGTGTCGTGGATCATCAGCAGGTCGCCGTCCACGACCGCCGGTAATGGGCGCTGCTGGGCGAACTTGTCGTTGTTCTCGCATAGCGATCCGACCACATCGACGAGCCCCGCCACGCCGCGCTTCGGCTGCCCGTCCCGACCAACGGCTGTGATGTGGTGATAGGCGTCGTACATGCCGGGTCGCATCAGGGATGACATGCAGGCGTCCACTCCGACGTAGTCGCGGTACTTCGACATCACGTTGAGCACCTGCGTCGCAAGCACACCGTAAGGGCCCGTTATGTAACGTCCACACTCCATGAGCAGGCGCGGCTGATAGCCCTCGCTATGAGCAAACTTCTCGAACAGCACTGTCGCAGTCGTCGCCAGTCCCTCAATATCGAAAGCATTATCCTCGGGCCGGTACGGGATGCCGATGCCGCCACCGATGTTTATGAACTCGAACTGAATACCCAGTTCCTTCGTAACCTCGCGCATAACGTCGAAAAGCATCTCGATCGTCGCCACCATGTACTCGTGGTTGCGCTCGTTGGAGATGACCATCGTGTGCAAACCGAAACGCCTGGCGCCCGCATCTCTCGCCCGACGATAGGCCTCGACCACCTGGTCGTGGCGCAGGCCGTACTTCGCCTCTTCGGGCTTCCCGATGATCGTGTTGCCCTCGCGACGGCTGCCGGGGTTGTAGCGGAAGCAGACCAGCTCCGGCATCGCCGGCACCTTGTCGACAAAGGTGATGTCATCAAGATTGAGGATGCAGCCGCCGTGCGCCAGCGCCTCGCCGTACTCGGCGGGCGACGTGTTGTTGGAGGAAAACATGATGTCCTCAGGCTTCGCGCCCACCTGCCGTGCCATTTGCAGCTCGGCCACGGCGCTGCAATCGAACCCAAACCCCAGCTCGTTGAATACCAGCTCCAGGATGCGCAGGTTGGGCAGCGCCTTCACCGCGTAGAACTCACGAAACCCCGGGATGCCCGCGAACAACTCGTTCAGCCGCCGTCCGTTCTCGACGATACCCGCCTCGTCGTAAATATGAAACGGCGTACCGAACTCGGCCGCGATCTTCGGCAGCACGGGCTCGAGGCGCTCTGCATAGCTGGGGGACATGGGCATCAGACGCTACTCCTGAGCATTCGAAGAATGGGAAGGTCTGGGGCCGATCATAGGAGAAGGATGCGTATCGGGACAGATACCGCGTTCAGATCAGGCCGATGCGCCGAGCATCGTCCTCTGTCCATCGCGTCGCAGCCAAGATGCTGTTGAGCGTCTTCCGAGTGAACCGGTCTCGAGCGTGATGAAAGTGAATCAAGGTCAGCCGTCCATCTGCATGAACGTATATCCTGCCGCCCGTTCTAGTCTGACGGTCCAACTGGAATCCGTCCCGAAGTAGTGCTCGCTCAATATCGCGAGCGGAGGTGTTTCGAAGCTGGTGAACCAGGTTGGGATGGTTGGCCAAGGGGATACCTCCGGGTCAATCATCCGTAGCCGCTGAGAATCCGAAGAGTGTGTACAAGCAAATTCAGGCAACTACCGCAACGGCGGCGCCTTCGCTGCCGGACGCAACCTCATCGAGGGGAATCGCCCAGCCTTGCTTGGTGAGAATTTCGACGAAGGCTGTGGCCGCGTCTCGAACAGCCTCCAGCGCTTCCCCGGGACTCTCAGCATCGGCGGCGCAGCCGGGGAGAGCAGGAACGACGGCGCTCCACACGCCATCCTCCTCCTCAAGCTCAACCCGGTAGATGTAGGACTTCACGCGAATATCTTACGTCACCGGCAGTCCCATCGCCTCCCTGTACGCCGCACTCACCTCTGGCGGCTGGCCGTACAGAAACACGAAGCCCTGGGCGTCAACGCGTTGGCCGGGGCCGAGGCGCAGGCCCGCGACGCCGCCGTCGGTCCAGTTCTTTCGCCCGATGATCGGCAGCTCGACGCAGTCGTTGGCCTCAGGATCTCTCACGAGCGCCTTGGGGTCGCCTCCGTCTGCGATCACTTTGATGTCGTCCAGCAGGCGGCGACGGATCATGATGATGCCGCGGTCGCTCTCACCCAGATGCTCGAGGGAGCGGTCTGCGAACTGTCCCTGGCCCACCCAGGCGACGAAGTCCTGGTTCATGACATGGCTGGTGATCCAGCGGCCTGTCTTTTCATCCTTGATTGGCGAGTACCAGTACGGGATGCTTTCTTGCTTGAAGGGACGCTGGGAGTCCGGCACTGCGTTGTAGAACCACCCGACACTCAGCGTGTTCTCGTCATCGATCGGCACGCGCCACTCGAAGTGATCGCCGGTGAACAGGCAGTTCGGCCACAAGCAAGTGCGGCCGACCGTCCAAAGCTCATCGTCCTCGGACCCGCCCTCCATGACGCGCCGGTAGACGAACCCATACTCGAATTCGTCGAAACCTACCTTGAGATGCGTTGGGATTGGCTTCTGGCCTCGAGTGCCGTTCATGTCCGCGGACCAATTCGAGTGCAGCCATTCGAAGTGCACGGGGTCGATGCTGTTCTCCTGGCACTGCAGCCAGTTGCACGGCACTTCGGAGAAGACGACCTGCACGAAGCCATTCTCCCATGTAAAGGGCTCCCAAGTTGGAAGAAGAGGCGCCGGCTCCGGCCCCATGTAGGCCCAGATCAAGCCTGCCTTCGCCTCTGCCTTATATGCCTTCGTACGAATGCGGTCCTTGTACTTCGCTTCGGGATGTGCGGTCTCTTCGAAAGGCTGGTCAATGCACTGACCCGTCTCGTCGAATGCCCAGCCATGATAGTTGCAGCGCAGGCCGCAGTCCTCGACCAGTCCGTACGAGAGGTCAGCCCGGCGGTGCGGGCAGTGCAGGTCGAGCAGCCCATACGTGCCGCTCTTGTCACGGTAGAGCACGAGGTCTTCGCCCATCAGGCGCACAGACTTCGTCGGTGTCTCGTCCAACTCGCCGACGGCGGCGATGGGCATCCAGTAGTAGCGCAGGAGATCACCCATTGGAGTCCCGGGGCCAACTTGCATCAAGGTGCTATTCTCGGCTTCGTTGAGCATGCTTCCTCCAGGCCGTTCTTGTGTCGTTCTGCTCGGATGCAGTATAGCCCAATTCGTTAAGCACTAACAGTTTATGGCGTCTCTCCAGGAGGTCCCGGATAGACGAATTCGGAAACACATGATCCAAACTTCCACCATAATCGAACTAAGATCTCCGCCTTTGTGCGGTTGATTATCGGGTCAGAAACTCCTATACATAGATTAACTACGCATGGGTGTATAGATTTGCTCGATTTTGAATCTGATCCTCGCTTCGGACATCTGGTGGAGGAAGCCTCAGCGGCTCCCTGGTTAGACCTGCCTCTGTCCGAGACGCTCCAACCTCCTATTCGTTGCGAGCTTGTGGACGGGGCGATGGTTCTCATCGACCGTTCGCCCGGCCACGTGATGAATCGCGTCTTCTGCCTCGGCCTCGAGAAACCTGCCTCCGCAAAGACGATCGAGCGAATAGTCGAGGTTTATCGCGAGGCGGGCATCGACGCCTTCCTCGTCCATCTCAGCCCTATGGCCCGCCCCACTGGGCTACCGCGCATGCTGGAGGAACACGGCATTAAGCTTGCGGGGCGTGAGGCTGTCGCGGTTCGGGAAGCCACGCGTGTACGCCGTCCCGACCCCTTCTTCAAGATTCAGCCCGCCGGATCTTCTGACTACGAAGCCATCAGTTCGATCCTCGAAGGCATCGGCGGCCTGCCGTCGTCGTTTATCGGCCTCATCAGCAAGAGCGCGGGGCAACCAAACTGGAACCAGTTCATTGCCCTCGACGGGACAAAGCCTTATGCGCTATCCGGCGTCTACATTCAGGGCAAACGGGCATGGATGGCGCCCGGCTGGACTCTATCCGACTACCGTAATCGCGGCGTTCATGGCGCGATGATCGCCCAATGTATCAATACCGCCGCGGATGCCGGTTGTTCATGGATTACGACGTCATACCCCGCCCGGACCGAAGACCGGACCCGCTCATTCGAGCGCGCCGACTTCAAGCTGCTGTATATGCGATCCCTGTTCCGTCCGGGCGCCGCGCCGCTAATGCCCATGGGCGTAACGGCCGCCGAACCCGAGCGCGCGAAGTAGCTCGTCTTCGCGCGCTTGCATCGCGCTGGATTCTGCCTCGCCCTCCTCGTGGTCGTGTCCGAGGAGATGGAGGAGGCCATGCACCAACAGGTGGGCAATCTCCGCATCCACAGTGCGCGCAGTGTCGCCGCTCAACCTCGCCTGCTCGACTTGAGCTTCCGCAACAGCGACGCAAATCACGATTTCGCCAAGAGACGGCGCCTCGTCCGGCGCCTCGAGGAACGCCTCTCCCTCACTGGCTGCGAATGAAAGCACGTCAGTAGGTTCGTCCCGTCCGCGATAGAGCCGGTTCAACTCACGGGAAGAAGCGCTATCCGCCAGGACGACTTCGACCTCGACAAACGGCGCCACGTCCTCCGCTTCGAGGACTGTGCGGGCAACGCGCCGCAGTTCGAGCGTGGTGATGCGCCCGCGAGTGCCCGGCATCATCGTAATCGCCACAGTGCGGGGCATGTCGGGTGGGCCTATCCGCCTACTGGACGAAGACGGCGGCGGCATCCTTCGCCGCGTTCATCAGCAGCGATGGTGCGACACCTACGAAGAGGATGCCGACAACCGCGGCCGTCAGCGCCAGCTTCAGGGCGTTCGATGTCGGGACGCCCTCAGTGGATGCCGAAGCGCCAGCGAACATGATGCCCGTCACGCGCAGATAGTAGAAGGCGCTGGCGACGCTGTTGAGGACGGCCACGATGACCAGCCAGGTCAGCCCGGCCTCGATCGCAGTGTTGAAGACGTAAAGCTTCGCGATGAAGCCCGCGGTGGGCGGAATGCCCGTGAGCGAAATCAGCGCAAAGGCCAGCGCCGCCGCCAGCAAGGGCGCCCTGTGGAAGAGCCCGGTGTAAGAGGCGATTTCGTCGCTTCCTGTGCGCGCCGAAATCGCGATGATCACGATGAAGGCGCCGAGGTTCGTCACCGCATAGGAACCGAGGAAAAACATGACGCTACTGGCGCTCGTACTCAGGCCGCCGTCGGCACCACTGAACGCAGCCAGGCCGACCATAAGGTAGCCCGCCTGCGCAATAGAGCTGTAGCCCAGCAGCCGCTTGATGTTTGACTGCACCAGCGCGAGCAGGTTGCCCACCGTCATCGTCACTGCCGCGATGCAGGCGAAGATGTCGGTCCATGTGTTGCTCGCAACCTCGGCAGGCAGACCCTCGAAGAAGATGCGCAGGACCACCGCAAACGCCGCCGCCTTGCTTGCGACGCTCAGGAACGCAGCAACCGGCGTGGGCGCGCCCGTGTACACATCCGGCACCCACATCTGGAACGGTACGACGGACATCTTGAACCCGAGTCCGGCGATCAGCATGACGCTGGCGAAGAGCAGGCCTGCGCGCATGTCCTCCCCATTTGCGGCGATGGCGGTGGCGATGCTGAGTTCGCCCTCGGGCGCGACCAGGCGCGTCGTGCCGGTCATGCCGAAGAGGTAGACCATGCCGTAGAGGATGACCGCGGAGGAGACCGCACCCATGAGCAGGTATTTGATGCCTGCTTCGGTAGAGCGCTCGTCACGCTGCATCGAGGCCATGATGTACTGAGAAATGCTCGTGAGCTCAAGCGCGACGAAGATCAGGATCAGGTCGCGACTGGAGGCGAGCAGGATCATCGCCCCAGAAGCGAACAAGATGAGCGCGTAAAACTCCGCTTCGTAGTCACCGAAGCGTTTGGCGTAGTCTTGCGTCGCGAGGATGACCGCCGCGGCTATGCCGGAGAACAGGAACGCGAAGAACAGCGAGAAGTCATCCAGGACGACGGAGTTCGCGAACCCGAACCCTGTCTCGTCTCGTGTGAGTAAGGAGAACGCCCACGCGGCCGCGAGGATTGGTCCAAGGAGGGCAACCATCATCGCCGCCCGGCCCTTCGAGGCAGGGAATGGCTTGCCGGTGGGCAGGAGGTCCCAGATCAGTATCACGGCTGCAACAGCGGCCATCGCCAGCACTGGGCCTATACGGTCGAGGTCGTCCAGCATCTCCTACCCTTAACCCAGCGTCCTGCGCACGCCATTTTCGAGGACGTCCACGATCGTCGACGGATACACGCCGACGCCGATAATCACCCCGATGAGCGATGCCATACAGGCCTGTTCCCAAATTGAAGTCGTGTCTTCCAATTCAGCCCAGCGTTCGTTCTTCGGCCCGAAGAAGACACGTTGGACCGTCCAGAGGATGTAGCCCGCAGACAGCAAAATGCCGGCCACGGCGAGGGCCGTTGGTACTTTGAAGGCGTCGACGCTGCCAAGGAAGACGAGCAGCTCGGCCACGAAACCGGACATCGTCGGTAAGCCCAGCGACGCGAAACCCGCCACGATGAACACGGTCGATGCAACCGGCATGTAGTGAGCAAGGCCGGATAGGTCTGATATCTGTCGCGTATGAGTGCGGTCATAGATCAGGCCCACCATGACGAAGAGGAGGGCCGTAATCGTGCCGTGCGTGAACATCTGCAGTGAAGCGCCAGTCAACCCCACCTCGCCCAACGCCGCGACACCCAGAAGCACGTAGCCCATGTGGCTGACAGACGAGTAGGCGATCAGGCGTTTGAGGTCTGTCTGACGGATGGTGAGGATGGCTCCGTAGATCACGCTGAAGGCCGCCAGACATGCCAGGTAGATGTCGTAGCGCTCGAATTGCTCCGGCAGGATGCCCACGAGGATCCGGATGAGACCGTATCCACCCATCTTCAGGAGAACACCAGCCAGGATCACGCTAACCGCCGTCGGCGCGTCCGTATGAGCGTCCGGTAGCCACGTGTGAAACGGGAAGACGGGCAGCTTGATAGCGAAGGCAGCGAGGATGAGGAAGAACACCGCGTTCAAAGAGATCGCGGCATCCGTTAGCTGAGCATCGGCAAGCACCTCCATGTCGAAGGTGTTCGCTGAGAACCCGAGGACGAGGAAGCCCACCAGCATGAGCGCGCTGCCAGCGAGCGTGTACAGGACGAATTTCATCGCCGAGTACTCGCGACGTCCTGTTCCCCAGATCGAAATCAGCAGGTACATCGGGATTAGCTCGAGCTCCCAAAAGAGGAAGAAGATCAGGAGGTCCTGTGCCGCGAAGACGCCCATGATTGCCGTCTCGAGGAGGAGCATCCAGGCGAAGTACTCGCGCGGACGCAAATCGATGCGCCACGAGACCAGTGTGCCTATCACGAACAGGAATGCGTTCAACAGGATCAGGGTCGCGCTCAGGCCATCGACGCCAATGAAGTACTGAACGTCGAAGCCGGCATCCTCAGCGCGGATCCAGGTGAGGCGCTCTGTGTACTGCAGGAGAGGATCGATCTGATCGAACCCCACGTACATCACGCCCGCAAGCACGAGGTTGGCCGTCGCAATTGCCAGCGCAAGCCACTTCGCGTTGCCCTCCTGCGACTTCGGCAGGAGAAACAGCGCGACGGCGCCGGCGACTGGCAGGAAGATGAGCGCTGAAAGCAACGGCAACTCCTAAAGCGGACTCAAAACGAGGACTGCAATCGCGGTGAACACGAGCCCGCCAAACGCGAGCGCGCCGTAAGTCTGGAACTGTCCGTTCTGGGCGAACCGGACCACTGCGGCGGTGCTGCGGGAGCCCTTACCGACACCGTTCACCACGCCGTCGACGACGACGCGGTCGAACGCCACGAGCGCCCCACCAATCACCTGATAGAACACGAACCCGACAATGACGCGCTCGTATAGCACGTCCGCGTAGTACTTGTTCTCTAGCAACGTATGGACGGGCTTGAACACCCGCATGAACGCGGATGAGGGGACTATCTTCGCGCCGTACACGACCCACGCGAGGGCAATGCCGGCGAGAGCGACACCCGTTGACGCCACGGCAATGCCCATGCGGAAGACGCTCTCCTCAACCAGCTCTTCGTCTGGCAACGCGCCTACCAGCAGGTGCTCCAGGTCTTTATCGATGTTGATGAAGCCGGCGAAGAAGGCCGGGATCGCCAGGATGATCAGGGGCAGCGCCATCGACATCGGGGACTCATGAGGCCCGGCATGGGCGTCATGCTCAACAGCGTGGACGTCATGTGCCGCGCCATGACTCTCCGCCGCGGCACCGCCCCGGTACTCGCCGAGGAACGTGAGAAAGATCACCCTGAACATGTAGAAGGCCGTCAGGCCCGCGGTCACGAAGGCGATCCAGAACAGGTATTTCTCGTGCGCCCAGGCGTCGCTCAGTATCTCGTCCTTGCTCCAGAAGCCCGCGAGGGGAAAGATGCCGGACAGGCTGAGGGTGCCGATCACGAACGTGATGAACGTGATGCGCATCGGCTTCGCGAGGCCGCCCATGAGGCGCATATCGAAGGTGTTCGTCGCGTGGTTCACGGAGCCAGAGCCGAGGAACAGGAGCGCCTTGAAGAAGGCGTGTGTGACGAGGTGGAAAATCGCCGCCACGTATGCGCCGATTCCAAGGGCTAGCATCATGTACCCAAGCTGGCTGATCGTCGAATACGCCAGCACGCGCTTGATGTCTGTCATCACCAGCGCCAGGAGCGCCGCGCTGATCGCCGTGATGCCACCTATGGCACCGACCACCGTCATCGCATCGTGTGACTCGTGGAACACCGGGAAGAAGCGCGCGACGAGGTAGACGCCGGCCGCAACCATCGTCGCTGAGTGCACCAGGGCTGAGACCGGCGTCGGGCCCTCCATGGCATCGGGCAACCACACCTGGAACGGCACCTGAGCACTCTTGCCAGCTGCCCCGGCGAATATGCCGAGCGCGAAGAACGTGAGTGTGGTGCCCCCTATCGCGCCGGCAAGGGCCAGCTCCTGGATCTCAGCCACTCCGAAGGCTCCAGTCTGCTGGTAAATCAGCAGGATGGCGCCGAGGAACCCGAGGTCGCCCAGGCGTGTGACGAGGAAGGCCTTCTTGGCCGCGGCAGCCGCGGCTGGCCGGTCGAACCAGAAGCCGATGAGCAGATAGGACGATACGCCCACCATCTCCCAGAAGACGTAGATGAGCACGATGCTGTCCATGAGGACGAGACCGAGCATCGATGCGGTGAACAGGGACATGCAGGCGAAAAAGCGGTAGTAGCCGGTATCACCCTTCATGTACCCCATGGAATAGACCTGCACGAGGAACGACACCGCCGTTACCACGACGAGCATCACGGCCGCGAGGCCATCGACGTTCAGGCCGACGCTGATCGTGACATCGGCAACGCGTAGCCACTCCTCATTCGCGAAGGGCAAGCGATGGCCGTCCGCGTCGAGGGAGCTGTCGAGCACCCACAGCGAGAGCAGGAAAGCGATACCAATGGCCGTAGCAGCAACGTGCCCCGCGTAATGCCCCCAGCTTCGCGGCATGAACAGAATCAGGACCAGCGAAAGCAGGGGAAGGAAGAAGATCAGCCAGACGACGGATTCAGAGACCTGGTCCAGCACTAAAC
>Ga0247825_10003253_pt1 | contig 10724 bp, 9 predicted proteins | sample 13C_Vanillin_Day_FD_194413 | JGI IMG/M metagenome (GOLD analysis project Ga0247825, IMG submission 194413) | Soil microbial communities from agricultural site in Penn Yan, New York, United States - 13C_Vanillin_Day48 | ecosystem: Environmental > Terrestrial > Soil > Agricultural land | place... | reverse complement strand
GATTATGTGTGGCAGAACGAGGTATGTAAAGTCAGATGGCTGGCTCTAGTCTCCTTCGTGCGGTGGTTAGAAAGCGGACGCAACCTGCTTGCGCCCGCTTTCCATGGCGAAGAGTCGCCTCTGCTATTTGCGTAGTTGCGGCTCACTCAGGAAGACGCCACCCGGATCACGGGTGACGATGTCACCGTCGGCACTTGCAGACGGCGGCCATCAACCAGCCTTTGCCGACGCATGTGGTGCTCCTTGGGCCCGTCTCGCAGATCTGCGCCGTACCGGGACGGTCGACAGCAGCCAATCTGCCCACCCCTCGAGGTCGCCGCCACCTCCATCTGCACGTACGTCGGCAAGAGATCGCCTCTATCCGTCTACGCCTGTGGGGCCGTAAGCGCGCGAGCCCAAGGGCCCCCAGCGCCAGAGCCGCGAAAGAAACCAACTCGATTACCCATACAACACTCCTCGGTGTCGAAGCACGCGAGAGCGTGGCCACCCAGTTAGACAAAAGGAGGGCGAATTCTGACAGAGACAGCCCATGGCGTACTGTCAGGAAAGCATTAGAGATGTTTGATCGAAGACACGCCTCTTCCCCTCATTGAAGCGGCACTGATGCTCGATGGGTTTGGGCGGACCTTGCTGGCGTTGAAGCACTACAGGAATCGCGTTTCCTGCCGAATCTCTCGATAAGCCGAAAAAGCAAACCGTATCCGAAAGGGCGGGACGCAAAGCCACGGGCCTTATGCCGTTAAAGGCGGTGATGGTAGCCGGGCTGCCGAAGCGAGCAGTCGACTCTCAGTCGCAATCTGCCCGTTTGATTCGGAAGGGCAGGCACGTCTGGATTCCGTCGCAACTGGCGTCGGAAATGGGAGGAGGCTTCATGATTAGAGTCTTACTTCACAATTGGCTTCGAGATTGAAATTCGAGTAGGCTCTTCACGCACAGGAGTTGCCCGGGCGGGGCGACTCTCCGCTTGAGGAAGCCGGCAAGCATCCCTCAGGAGGATCCGTGAGATTCAAGAATGTCCTTGTAATTGCAACATTCATGATCGCATTTTCTATCGTCGCCGCTGGTCCCGTCTCCGCCGGTAAGCCGGCCGGAGCAGGTGGCGGTGGCAAAGGGGGCGGCAAGCCGCCGAGGACCAGCGTCACGCTGGTAGCAACCCCCAGCACTGTCGATGTCGGCGGGTACGTTGTCGTCGATGGCGCGGGCCTTCAGGCGAACTCGACGTACTACGTAGGCATCAACTCCACGCTCGAGTGGTACCAGGTGCCAACGAATGCCGAGGGCAAGTTCTCTTACGCCTTCCCGCAGCAGTTCAACTGGCCAGGTACGTATTCGATTTGTGTAGCGGCCGGTGCAACCCCATTGGCCTGTACCCCCGTGACGGTCCAATAGCCTCGTCTCTGCTCCAAAAAGAGAGGGACCACCTTGCGGTGGTCCCTCTCTTTGTTCGTGCCTTGCGGCTATCTGTCGATAACCCTTAGGGATCGACCTTGATCGTGCAGACGATCGTGATCTCCCCTGCAGCTGGGACGTCGATGTTCTCGACGAGCAGCGTGTCATCCCAGTCCGCGTCGGCCGGAGCCGATGAACTGCCGGTCGTCACCTCGGTGCAGGAGATCGCCTCGATGAGGCTTGTCTCGCCCGACCCACCGTCGCGGAACTGCACCTGAATGTCGAACTCAGGCGGGTTCACGAACGTGACGGTTCCGTCACTGTCCACGTTCTCACCCGAGGCGTTGGCCGTGGTACCACAGTGGGTACCTGCCTCCGCGGCAGCCACGTTGTCCGCCGGTGTCTCGCCCAACGCGTAACCGTCCGGCGGGGCCGTCTCCGTGATTACATAGCTACCGACAGTCAGGCCCGAGACACAGACCTGACCGATGTCGCTGTCCTCGTCGTTGACACCGTTGTCAATGACGCTGAAGTCGTCGGCATCCGTCGGCCCTTCGACCGAGAAGATAGTTCCGGCGGCTGTGACGGCCGTGCCCTTGGTGCTGTTTTTCAGGATAACGATCGCGGCACACAGCACATCGATGTTGCCGGTGTCCTCGTTGTTGTCCAGGTCGATGTCACCGTCGGCATCAATCGTCACCGTGTTGTCGATCTCGCCACAGTCGGCGACCGTGGTCGCAGAGCGGAGAACGATGTTGTAGGCGGCATCCTCCACCATCGTGCCGAAGTCGCACTCCAGCAGATCAGTAACCGACAACGTACACTTCGTGCCCCCGGTGCCGCTCGCACCAGCCCCCTGGCTGAAGATGCTCCAGTCCAGGCTACCGGTCGTCGGCAGCTGGTCCTCGAGAGTCACCGAGTCGGACTGACCGGGGCCCTCGTTCGTCACGACGATCTTGAACTGAGCCGTGGACCCAACGTTGATGTCGTTAGTCGGGTCGGTGTCACCCTCGTCGGGCGACTTCACAACGACGACGTCCGGGCAGTTGATCGTGATGTCACCCGTGTCGCTGTTGTTCTCGCTGATCAAGTCCAGGGTGTCTGAATCGATAGTGACCAGGTTTTCCTGGAGCCCGCAGTCCGCGGAGCCGGTTTCTGAGGTGAGCTCGATGTCGAAGAAGTCGCCATCATCCATGTCTCCGAAGTCACAGGTCAGCGTCTGCGTACCCACGGCACCGGTGATCTCGCACGGGTCGCCGACCGGCTGGTCCGTGATCGACCAGTCGAGGCCGTCACCAGCGGGCAGGTCGTCCTCTAGCGTAACGCTCTCAGCCTGGTCCGGACCGTTGTTCACCACGTGGATCGTGAAGACGGCGTCGTCTCCAGCGTCCACTTCGCCGCCATCGGGCGACTTGGTGACTTCGATGTCCGCATTACACGTGTCGAAGTCGCCCAAAATGTAGTCCTTGAGGGTGGCACTGGTTTGTGCCGATGTGCGCGCCTCAAAGAGCACGTTGGAGAAACAGGGCACCGTTCCGGTGCCAGTGGGATTGAAGATGTCCGACAGGTTGAGCATGCCCTCGAAGAACTGGAACTTGTCGATTTGGGGCGCGCGCGGTCCGGTGCCACCCGTCGTGCAGCTAGTCTGGTTCGCCGGAACCCAATCAGTAAGCACACAGCTGACGTCATTGGTCGTGGCGCAGATATCTGTCCCAGTGTTCGCGCCAGTGCATCCACCGGTGCCGCCTGGCGTCACCAGCTGCAAGGGACCGTTTGGACTGAACCCCGGTGCGCCGACCAAGGTGTCATCGTCGCCAAGGTTGCCGCCCACCCAGGCGAAGAGTAGCGCCGTAGGGGTAGAACCGCCGCCCGTGAAGTTAATCAGGAGCAGTAAGTCACCTGTCTCGGTGCAGTTGGTAAAGAACACTGTACAGACCCAGGCTTCGTGGGCGCCGCCAGTGAAGTCGGCGGAGCCGTTCGCGGGCGCCGTACAGCCGATGTCCGCAGCCAGGAACCAGACACCCTGGAACGAGGTGCCGTTGTTCGTGCCGCGCTCGAAGCCGGCGAACAGGGCGGTGTCGCCGTTGTTGAGCCCGCCTGAGATGACGCCCTGTGCGGCATAGCCGTTGAGGATCTCGTCCTTCGGCGTCGGGTTATTCACCTTCGTGCAACCCCAGTCGGTGAGGTCCTCGGTGTCCTTGTTCGAGGCGAAGTAGGTGAAGTCCGGGTTGACGGAGTCGCCAAGACAGTCCGCCGCCGTAATGTCCGCCGGCAGCGTCGTGTTGACCTTGATGCCGTCGTTGCCGTTGATGACACCGTCGCCATTGATGTCTTCGCCGGTGCTTGCGACGCAGATGCTTCCGGTCTGTGACCCGGGTCCCCAGTCTGACGCCGCATCGTTCGTGGTTGCGCCGCTATTGGCGATGTCGCCGTCCAGTTCGATGACACCATTGGCGGTGCCATCGGTGCCTTGCGCCGACACGATGGCGGCGGCGAACACGGCGAGGACCACCGTGATGCCTACGACACCGAGCCAGCGGCTCTTCCTCAAATGATCGATCATTGTTCGCTCTCCATGCGATCACTGTTGGGCGCCAGGAGTGGCGCCCTCGTACATCCCGACAACCGTCGGGCCAGGTCTCATTCAGCGCAGCGGGGTTAGTTCAGTGCAGCGAGGTTAGTTGCATTGGTTACCAGGCCTTGTCGCACGAGCTCGCAGGTGTGTGAACTGCCCTCGAAGGTGGTCCGGGCCGGTGCACGGCCGCGCATTTCATTTCGAGGTGCGATTTTCCTGTAACCATGGCCGGTCAAGGCCAGAGATTTCGAAGCGTCTCTCCGGAGTGTCACTTCCCACAAGATCGGGCTATGCAGAGTCCCTTGCGCGAGAAGAGTTGGCTCCTCTCGCAGTTCGAACTCCATCGCCTTGAACCATGCCTGCCCCTCCTTCCCATCGCCTGAGCCGGCTTCCGTTGACCAGCTACTTCAGGCGAGGCGCCGTGTATTGAGACCAAGGCGGGTTGATGCCACTGCTTTCAATAAGTAAATGTCTGCAGGAGTCAGTTTCCTGAACCCCAACTTCATGTGTTTATGGAAATATTTTGCAGTCGTTGCCGCCTGAAGAGTTCTGTACAACTACCTCCGGAATACTCCGCGTAGCAAAGTACTTGACGATGCCGGATTTCTGCTTATGATGACGAAGTGCTGAAAATACGAGCTACTAGCGGACGGCGTCACCACCGTGCCACTCAGATCCGCGTCAACGCGGCCGAGGATCTTCGCTTCATCCGCGAGGCTGTCGAGCACTCGTCGCGGTTCACGGACCTGCCGGGCGTCGGCATGGTCGTCATCGGCTGCACTGCCCTCCTGGCGACCTGGCTGGCATCGCTCCAAAGTGACCCGCGGCTGTGGCTGGCGACGTGGGCGGTCGAGGGTGTCCTCGCTGTCTCCATAGCGCTGGCCGCCGTGGCCCTGAAAGCGAGGGCGAACGGCTCTTCGCTGTTTGCCCTGCCGACTCGAACGTTCTTCCTCGGCCTGCTGCCGGCGCTCGTTGCCGGCGGTGCCCTCACCGCCATCCTCGCCGATGCCGGCCGCTACGACCTTCTCCCCGGCCTGTGGTTGCTCCTCTACGGAACGGCCGTGGTGTCGGCCGGCGCTCACGCGGTGCGCATCGTACCCATACTTGGCCTGTGCTTCATGGCGTTTGGTGGGATCACGCTAGTGGCGCCGTCCGGAGCCGGCGACGTCGCCCTCGCCCAGGGCTTCGGCGGCTTGCACATCGCCTTTGGGGCCTTGATCGCGAGGCGCTACGGTGGCTAGCTCCCGCGTCCGGCGCACGCGTCGCATCCATCCCCCTGCGCCCCGCCCAGCATCGGAGGCCGCCACTGTGCAAGCTACTTCACCGCTGGCCGAGGAAGTCGATGCCGTCATCCACGAGCGAACGCGGCTCGCCATGGTCGCCGCGCTGGCGACGCGCGAGCAGATGAGCTTCGCGGAGTTGAAGTCGGCCCTGCGCGCGACAGACGGCAACGTCAGCGCCCACGCCCGCAAGCTCGAGGACGCCGGCTATATCGTCGCCACCAAGCGCTTCGAGGGCCGCGTGCCGCGTACCGAGTACGCCCTCACGGGCGACGGACGAAAGGCGCTCAACGCGTACCTGGCGCAGATGGAACGCTTGATCGGTTCCATGCGGGCAATCTGAAGTTTTTGCTTTGGCAATCGACTTTGCGATACAGAGTAATTGGAGGTGATCTTTGAATGCAGCAAACGCAACATCGAACTCAGTCGTCTTTAACGCGATCGGCTGGCTATTCGGCGCCGTGGTCTTTGCGGCCGGCGTGGTGAACGTGTTCTGGGGGAACGATCCCGAGTTCGGCGTGTTCATCGTGCTGCTCTCGTTCGTTTTCTTGCCCGCGACGAACGTCGTGCTGGACGACTTCACCGGCTTCAAGATTCCCGGACTGGCCAAGGTCGCCCTCGCCGTTCTCATCGTCTGGATGACCCTGGGCGTCGGTGAGCTGCCGGACAAGATCGACCTCATGCTCGAGGACTTCTAACGCCACGAGGACGCGAGAAAGCTGGCACAGGCTAGCTCTTTCTTCGGCCGTCCACTCTGCGATACAGAGTCCAGCAACAAGGAGCGAGTCTTGGCGAATGAACCGAAAGCTTCAGGCCTAGCAGGCACGATTGATGGAATGCTCGCCGGGTGGATGGGCGGCAAGGCCACGCCCCAGCGGCAAACATGCGTGACCCTCCTCATTGCCGTCATGACCCTGGGCCTGCTGGGCGACGCCCTGTTCAACGGCGCGGGAAGTCTGGGCTTGAATTTCGCGCTGTGGCTGGCCGCCGTCATCACCGCCTACCTGGTGATTGCGCGCCAGGCCGGTACGCCGCTGGCCGGCGGACGTCTGCTCCTCTTGGCCCTTGCCCTGGTCTGCGCCGCAATGATGGTGTGGCGTGGGGCAGAGACACTGCAGGCATGGAGCCTCATGGCGGCGTTTGCGTGCCTCTTGCTCGCGGCGGCGATGCGGCCGGCGCAGGGATTCCAGCGCCTTGGCATCCTCGAGGTAATGATCCTTGGCGCTGACGCCTTCGTCTCATTGGCGGCCGGGCTGCCGCGGATAATTGCTGCCGTCGATCCGGTAGCCTGGTGGGCGCATCGCACGCACCGCCACGTGTTCGTTCTTGGCCGTGCCCTCGTGCTGACGGCGCCGCTCGTCCTCGGCTTCGGGGGCCTGTTCATCGCGGCGGACGCGGTGTTCGAATCGCGGGCCAATGACCTCCTGTTCGTCGACCTCTCGGGCCTGCGCTCTCACGTGGCGTGGACAATCGGCACCGCATGGCTCGCGGGCGGCGTGCTCTGGGCGGGTGTCGCCGTGAAGGCGCCGCCGGATGTCTCCTTCGACCTGCCCGAGGCGAAGCGCCTGCAGACCCTCGAGGTTGCCGTCATCGTCGGCTCACTCGTCGTGCTGTTTGCCCTTTTTGTCGCTGTGCAGGTGCGCTACCTGTTCAGCGGCGAAGGCCCGGTCGAGGCCAGCCTCGACCTCACCTACGCCCAGTACGCGCGACGCGGCTTCTTCGAGCTGGTTGCCGCCACCGCCCTGCTCCTGCCGGTGCTGCTGGTATTGGACTGGGCGCTGGCCCGCCGTCACACGACGCATATCGCCTACCGAGTTCTCGCGGGAATGCTGCTCGCGTTGCTTTCGGTGGTCATGCTCTCGGCCTTCGAACGAATGCAGGTGTACAAGGACGCCTACGGGCTCACCGAGCTTCGTGTGTATGTGTCGGCGTTTCTCGTCTGGCTCGGCGTCGTTTTCGTGTGGTTCGCGGCGTCGGTGCTCGCCGGCCGCCGCGATCGATTCCTGGCGGTCACCATTGTCGCGGCGGTGGTTTCCCTGATCCTCCTCAACGTCCTGAGTCCGGACACAATGATTGCTCGCACAAACACCGCGCGTGCCGCCGAGGGCAAGGAGTTCGACGCCCAGCACGCCGCGTTGCTCGGCCCGGACGCCGTGCCCGAGCTGATCGAGTCTCTCGACCAGCTCTCCGAGACCGACGCATGCACGATCGCCCGCGTCTTGCTCGACCGCTGGCGGGACGAAGACCTCGACCTGCGCGGCTGGAACTACGCACGCGCCGAAGCGATCGAGGCGGTCAACGACAACGAGGCGCGCCTCGAAGCAGCCTGTCCCGGCGGGCCTAGGAGCTGAGCCATAGCACGTCGCCCGACAGGTCCGGCGCGTGCTGCTTCGCCGCGAACACGGCGTACTCGGCCTTCGAGGCGCCGATCTGGCTGTTGGCGCCGTGGCCGGGGTATACGGCGACGTTGTCGGGCAGGACGTAGAGCTTCGATGTGATCGACGCGATCTCCTGCTGCAGGTCTTCGTTGCTGCGCGTGCGGCCTGGTCCGCCGGGGAAGAGGGTGTCGCCGGTGAGCAGGTGGTCGCCAAAGTAGAGGCAGATGCAGCCGGGCGTGTGTCCCGGCGTGTGCAGCACGCGCAGTCGCAGGCTGCCGACCTCCACCTCATCTCCCTCAGCCAGCGTGCCCCTGACGTACTGCGCGTACGGCTCGCGGTCGGCCTCGTGGCAGAGCACCGGCACGTTGAAGCTCGACAGCATTGCATCGATGCCGGCCCAGTGGTCGCGGTGCCGGTGGGTGACGATCACCTGGCGCACGTTGAGGCCCTTCGCTTCCGGCGCCACCGCCTCGCAGCCCTCCGGCGCATCGACGATCACGGCATCGTTCGTCTGCGTGTCCGCCACGATGTAGACGTTGTTCGACACCGGCCCCAGCGGCCCGATCTTCACCAGCAGCAAGCGACCGTCGCGTACTTCTTCGACCGTCATGGGACCTCCTGCGTCGGTTTGCGGTTCACAGTTTGCGGTTCACAGTTTACAGATCACGGTTCACAGTTGGAGGCGTGAGGTTAGAAGTTGAACGTCCGCTTTCACGCCTCCGGCTTCCCCTCCCCGTCAACGGGGAGGGGTATGGGGGTGGGGTTCTCCCCCCGCGAGGACTAACATGACTTGCCGGTCTCCGGTGTTGCCGGGAGGAGGGGTCATGCCGAAGTTCGCCGCCAACCTGTCGATGATGTTCCCCGAGCTGGAGGAGCCCCAGCGCTTTGCGGCCGCACGCGACGCCGGTTTCGGCGCCGTCGAGTACCTGCGGCCCTACGCCCACCCCATCGCCGAGGTCCGGCGATGGCTGGACGACGCCGGCCTGCAGCTCATCCTGATCAACTCGCCCGCCGGCGACCCCGCCCGCAACGATCGTGGTCTCGCGGCGCTGCCCGGGCGCGAGGCCGACTTCCGTGCCAGCCTGGACCTCACGCTGGAGTACGCGACGAGCCTCGGCGCCGGCATGGTGCACCTGATGGCGGGCGTGGTGCCCGATGGCATCGCTGTGGAGGCGTGCGAAGAGGTGTTCGCAGAGAACCTGCGTGAGGCGTCCGACACTGCCAGGGCAGCGGGTGTGCGCATCCTCCTCGAGCCCCTGAATACGCGCGACGTGCCCGGCTACCTGCACACGAAGACGGCCCACACGCGACGCCTCATCGAGGAGTCCGGCGCCGACAATGCCTACCTCCAGTACGACTTCTACCACATGCAGATCATGCAGGGCGACCTCGTCGAAGGCTTGCGATCGAACCTCGACATCGTCGGTCACGTCCAGGTGTCCAGCCTGCCCGGGCGTCATGAACCGCAATACGGCGAGGTCAACTTCGCTTACGTCTTCGATGAGGTAGACGCCATGGGCTACGACGGCTGGATCGGCTGCGAGTACCGGCCCAAGGGTGACACGCGCGAAGGCCTCACCTGGGCCCTTCCCTACGGCATCATCCCGCGTTAGTTCGTCAGAAGATTCATGATCGGGCTGGTCAGAATCGCCTGAAACCAGCCGACTATCGCGTTGGTGGAGAACATCATCCCTTTCCCGCAGACGGTCCCGGGGGGCGGCGAAGAGGCAGTTCGTCTCGCCAAGGCGCGCGACCTCACCGTCTGGACCCGCTGGCACGACACCTACTACCCGGTCCTATACCGATACGCCTACGTCCGCCTCGCCAACGCGACGGACGCTGAGGACGTTGCCTCCCAGGTCTTTCTGGAAGCGCTCGAAGGGATTAACCGCTATCAGTATCGGGGCCAGCCCATCCTGGCCTGGTTCTACGGCATCGCCCGCAACCTCGTTGCGAAGCGCTATCGCCAAAACAGCCGTACTGCGCCGCTCGATGGTGACTACGAGGACGCTCTCAACCAATTTGAGGCCAACTGCGACGACCGCATCGCCATCTACGGCGCGCTGGACCAGCTCAAGCCCGAACACAGCGAGGTCCTGATCCTGCGATATCTCCTCGACCTGCCCATCAAGGAAGTCGCGAGCATGATCGCCAAGAGCGAAGAAGCGACCTATTCCCTTCAGGTACGGGCGCTTATCGCCATGCGCGCCCGCCTTGACGACGATGTCCGCAGTGCGGCTTGAAAAAATTCTTCCCAGCGACCGAATGATTTGCCCCTCCTCAATGCATAAGCCTTCAGGAGGTTTGCAGTGAAGCAAACAATTCGAGGTCTCATCTCCCACTTGCGTGCAGGCAGGAGCCAGACCGTGCGCGAGACTTCGGACGCCACGGACACCCTCTCGTCCACGGCTCATGCCCTGCAAGCAGCAGCGCCGCCGATGCCAGCCGCTCTTTCCCTCGCGGCGAGCCGGCGGCGCCTGCTCTTCTCCCTGGCTTCGAAATCTGGAGGTGATGTCATGCTCAAACGTTACTTTGGCCTGCCGGCCGCTGCGGCCGGCCTCGCACTGCTCTTCGCCGGCACCATCGGCGCCGGCGCCGCTTCGGGTGGGGCGCCCATGAGCGAGGTACTCGGCGTCCTCGGCCTCGGCGCAACGCCCGGTGACACACATGGGACCGCTGTCAGTACCGCAGTGGCCGATGCCATTGCATCATCCACGCCCGGCGTGGACCGTGGCGCGGCTGTAAGCCTCGCAGCGTGCCTGGCAGCACACGACCGCACGACGCTGCCGCCGGGCGCCCAGGCAGCGCCGGGCCAGGAGGACAAGGAGCCGAAGATCTGCGCCACCGAAACGCCGGAGGACGAGGGCGAGGAGCCCGTCGATGCGCCGATAGAAGAGCCGGAGGTTGTCGAAGCATCTGCGACGCCGACGCATGGGCAGACTGTGCGCGATGCCGTGCATGCGGCGCAGGCATCGGCCACGCCCGGCGCCGGTAAGGGCGCCGCCGTGAGCGAGGCAGCGTGCACGGCCGCTCACGACCGCTCGACTCTGCCCGCCGGCGCCCAGAACGCGGCCGGTCAGGCTGACCGAGAGCCGAAAGACT
>Ga0247825_10003252_pt1 | contig 10728 bp, 7 predicted proteins | sample 13C_Vanillin_Day_FD_194413 | JGI IMG/M metagenome (GOLD analysis project Ga0247825, IMG submission 194413) | Soil microbial communities from agricultural site in Penn Yan, New York, United States - 13C_Vanillin_Day48 | ecosystem: Environmental > Terrestrial > Soil > Agricultural land | place... | reverse complement strand
CCGCCCGATCCGACCGTGATCCGAGCCTGGATCTGCTGGTACCCGGCGCCTCTCGCGTCCTGCTCCGGGTCGAGAAATGTCGAAATGCGCTCCTTCTGGTAGTCCTGAAGCGCGAACCTCCACGCGATCGGTGCGGCCAGCACTCCAACGAGTGCCAGAACACCGAGGAGTCGCATGGGCATGCCGGCGACGAACGCCACCGCGAATACTACGGGGATGAGCGTCGCCGCCGTGCCAAGATCCGGCTGCTTCGCGATGATGAACAGGGGGACCGCCGTCACGGCGCCGGCGATCACGAGGTCCGCATAGGAGATGACACCGCGCCGGCTGTCACCAAGGAACTTGGCGAGCACCAGCGCCAGCGCCGCTTTGGCGAATTCGGACGGTTGCAGATTGAAGGCGCCCAGATCGATCCAGCGACGCGATCCGCCGCGGACGGCGCCGAACAGCAGGACGTACACCAACAGGACAACAACGGCCCCGTAGATGAAATGCGACTTGTCGGCCAGGGTTCTGTAGTCGATGCTGAGGCAGACGACGAGCGCGACCATCCCGAGCAGGATGCCGACGATCTGTGTCTCGACGATCGCCGTCCATCCGCCTGTCGCGCTGTAGATCTGCGAGAGCCCGATCGCGCATAGCGCGAGAATCGCGGCGAGGAGCCCGAAGTCGACGTGGTGATAAAGACGTCTTTCGAACACGGTACGTACTGCCTCGCGTGACCGTCCAGCTAAACAGGGCCGCAGAGACACAGCGTCACAGAGAAAACAAAAATACTCTGTGTCTCTGCCACTCTGTGGCCTGTTGGAACGATCGTTGACACTTGATCCATCGGTCCCTGTTTTCTAGTTGGTGCCCACCGTGCCGATGGCCGCAGGCGGCTGGGCCTGCACGATTGCGGTATCCGGATCGACCTCGAGCGGGACTGGCGGCGGTACCGGCGTCAAGCTTGGCAGCGGTCGCCCCTCCTGCTTCGCAAAATACGTCTCGATGACGTGCTTCGCAATTGGCGCGCCGAGGAATCCGTGCTCGTTGTGCTCCCCGAAGATGACCCCGGCGATCTGCGGGTTGTCCTTGGGAGCGAAGAAGACGAACCAACCATGGTCGCGCAGATCGCGGCCGCTGCCCCGAGCCGCCTGGCGTCCCTGGATCGAAATCACCTGCGCCGTGCCGGTCTTGCCCGCGACGTCCCGCCCGGCGATGCGAGCCCGGGTACCGGTGCCGGCCGCGTTGACGACCATCCACAAGCCATCGTGCAGCGCGGCGAGTGTTTCCGGACGGAAGGCGACGCGGTCGGCCACCGCCGGCGGAGTCACCGGCTTCCAGCCTGCGCCTTCGTCAACCGCCCGAATGACATGTGGGGTCACCCGCGTCCCGCCGTTCGCCACGGTGGCGATCATGACCGCCAACGACACAGGGGTCACCGTGACCTGTCCCTGACCGATCGAAACCGAGATCGTTTCGCCCGGATACCAACGCTCGCCGGTGCGTTCGAGCTTCCACTCGGTGGACGGCACGATGCTCTCCTGCTCGTTGGGCAGGTCAATGCCCGTGCGCCCCGCAAGCCCGAGATTCTCCGCCCACTTGTGAATCTTGTCGACGCCCAGCATGTTGCCGAGCGTGTAGAAGTAGACGTTGCAGGACTTCTCGATCGCGTGACGCATGTCGACGAGCCCGTGGCCGCCGCGGAGGTGGCACTGGAAGTAACGGCCGAAGAACGACGCGCCACCACCGCAGTACACCCTGAAATCCGGAGTGACGAGGCCTTCCTCGAGTGCAGCCGTCGCGACGACAATCTTGAAGGTGGAGCCCGGCGAGTAACGGCCCTGGATGGCGCGATTCTGGAGCGGCCGAAGCGCGTCGGTGTTCAGCGCCGCCCATGTCGCGTTGTCGATGCCTGTTGCAAAGTCGTTGGGATCGTAGGCGGGCAGACTGACGAGCGACAGCACTTCGCCGTCCCGCGGGTCCAGAATGACCGCAGAGCCGTTGAATCCGGCGTGCTTGAACCCGTCTTCCGCCGCCTTCTGGAGGTCGTAGTCGATCGTCAGCTGCACGCGACGGCCAGCCACTGGCGGCACCTCTTCAAGGGTGCGAATCTCGCGGCCCATGCTGTTGACGACCACTCGCCGCGCGCCGTCCTCGCCCATCAGCAGCTTGTTGTAGACCCGTTCGACCCCTGACTGACCGACGATCGCGCCGGTCTGCACGCCGTCTCCGATCTGCGCATCGCTGGCCTCACCGACGTACCCGAACAGGTGGGCGGCCAGCGCATCCGTTGGGTACCGCCGCATCGGCACTTCCTCGACCACGACATCAGGCAGCTCGAAGTCCAGGCGTCGGGCGGCGAGTGCGGCAACTTGTGCGAGCGACGCGTCCTCGAGAACCACGATCGGCCGGTAGGCGGGTTCGCCCTTGTGGCGTTCGACGATCTCACGGACCTCCTCGACATCGACGCCGGCGACCTCGGCGAGCAGGTTGATCGTACGGTCGAGATCCTTGGTGTGCTCGCGGACGATCGAGACATTCAGCGAGTCCCGGTTTTCAACCAGCACCCGCCCCTGACGGTCGAAGAGCACGCCTCGCGGCGCTCTCAGCGCCAAGGTCCGCTGATGGTTGTTCTCGGCCATCTCGCGGTACTGCGCGTGCTGAACGATCTGGAGGAACCAGAAACTGATCGAGAGGGCCACAAACGTCGCGGCCACGCCATAGCGCAGCATGGTGAGACGCGCGTCGATTCGCCGGCGATCTTCGGTGGTAGCCACGTTATTTCGGCCGGCGTGACAGACGCCTGCGTTCGACCGCTCCGGGCAACGATTCGATCACCGTGAACGCGATCATCCCCACCGCGGCGTTACCCAACGCCTGGCTGAGGACAGCTGCCCACGGAGAGGGAAACGATCGCAATCCCATCAACACATAGAACCCCATGAAGATCGTCGCGTGAACCGTGGTGGCGACCAGGAACATCACGAGCCGCGGCAGTGCCGCGGTCACGATGAACTGCTGGCCGATCGCACCGATCAGGAAACCCACGATCGACTTCGCCAAACCGCCAACGCCGATGACACCGCTCGACAGCGCGTCCTGGATGATTCCGGCGAAGCTTCCGGCAAACAGCCCCGTGACCGGCCCGCTCGTCCACGCCACGTAGACCACAACGACCAGCACGAGATCCAGGGCGACGGTCCCACCCACGAGAAAGCGCGCCAACGTCGTCTGCAGCGCCAGGGCGAGCGCAATCGCAATCAGGACCCAGACAGCCTTCACTCGCGCGCCTGTGTCCCCGCAGAATTCTTCTCGGCGGCGGTCGCCTCGGCCACCGGGCGCTCGGGCGCCAGCACGACCAGAAGGGATTCGAGCGATGCGAAGGCCACGGACGGCCGGACCACGATGGCTCCGAACCCGCCGCCGACGCGCTCAATCGATTCTATCTGACCTATGACGAAGCCCTTCGGGTAAATGCCGTCGATCCCGGACGTCACGACAACGTCGCCCACGATGATGTCCGCGGTCCCCGAGACGTAATTGAGGCGAAGATCCCCTCCGGTGCCTTCCACCACGCCTTGAGCCCTGGAGCGCTCCACGAGCGCCCCCGCAGCGGCGTTACGATCGATCAGGAGCTGAACCTTCGCCGCTCGGGAACTCGGCGTAATCACTCGCCCCACCACGCCGGCAGGGGAGATGACCGCCATGTCCGGACGCAGGCCATCCTCGGAACCTTTGTCGATGGTCAGGGTCCGGAAGTCCGGACTGGCGCTGCTGGCGATCACACCCGCCGCCGACGTGGTCAGCGGCGCCTGCGACCGAAGCTCGAGCAACGCCTGGAGAGTCCGCGACTGTTGCGCCAGCGCACGCTCCTGCTGCAGCGTCACGTGAAGCTGACCGATCTCCTCCTGGAGACGCTCGTTGTCGCTGCGCACTGACTGCAACGCCAGATAGTCGCCCCACGAAGTCCGCACGCCGCCGATCACGGACGAGGCTCCCCGCTGCACTTCGGCGAACACGCCAAACGTCACGGCCTCGAGCATCGGCACGCCGCGGTCCGTCGTGACCTGCGCCGAGATGAGCACGATGTGCCCAATCGTGACGGCACCGAATAGGTAACCGGCTCTCAGGCGTATGTCGAGAATCGCCATCGGATCACACTAGTCGATCGAAATCTTCCGCAGCAGGTTGAAGTCGGAGAGCATCTTTCCCGCTCCCAGCACGACCGAAGACAGCGGGTCCTCCGCCATTGCCAACGGCAGGCCGGTCTCCTCGCGCAGACGCTTGTCGAGGTTCCTGAGGAGGGAGCCGCCGCCTGTCAGCACGATCCCGCGGTCGACGATGTCAGCTGAGAGCTCGGGCGGGGTGCGCTCGAGCGCCACTCGCACGGCATCGACGATGACGTTCACGGTTTCGGCCAGCGCTTCGCGAATCTCGGCATCACTCACGGTGATCGTCTTGGGCACGCCTTCAATCAGGTGCCGTCCCTTGATCTCCATCGTCATCTTCTCGTCGAGCGGGAAGGCCGAGCCAATCTCCATCTTGATCTGCTCAGCGGTCCGTTCGCCAATGAGCAAGTTGTACGCCTTCTTGATGTACTGGATGATCGCCTCGTCCATCTCGTTGCCGGCGACGCGCACCGCCTTGCTGTAGACGATCCCGGCGAGCGAGATCACCGCGATGTCCGTGGTTCCCCCGCCGATGTCGACGATCATGTTTCCCGAAGGCTCCGTGATCGGCATGCCGGCACCGATGGCAGCGGCCATCGCTTCCTCGATGAGGTACACCTCGCTGGCCTTGGCGCGATACGCACTGTCCTTCACCGCTCGTTTCTCGACCTGTGTAATCTCGGATGGTACGCCGATGACGATACGCGGACGCACCCAGACATTTCGATTGTGCGCCTTCTTGATGAAATAGGTGAGCATCTTCTCGGTGACTTCGAAGTCAGCGATGACGCCGTCCTTCATTGGCTTGATGGCGACGATGTTGCCGGGCGTCCGGCCCAGCATGTCCTTGGCGTCCTTGCCCACGGCCTCGACCCGGCCGTTGACCTTGTTGATCGCTACGATGGACGGCTCATTGACGACGATCCCTTTGCCCCGAGCGTACACGCAGGTGTTCGCCGTGCCGAGATCGATGGCCAAATCGTTGGAAAACAGTGAAAACAGTGAGCCCAAACCCAATTTAGGTGACCCTCTCAGCGACTCGAATGCCGTCGCCGCCGGCGTCTTTGACCCGGTACATAGCGGTATCCGCAGACCTCAGTAGTTCTTCGGCAGAATCGGCCGCGTCCGGCAGGGTGGCCGCACCGATAGAAGCCGTCAAACGAAGTGCCAGGCCTTCCCCTTGAAGGAAGAAGAAGGCCCTCAAACGCTCCAGAATCCTGACCGCGACGGCCATAGCGCCCACTCCGTCCGTGTCGGGCAGGATGATGGCGAACTCATCACCGCCAAACCGGGCCACGACATCGGATTCCCGGGCGCTGCTTCGGATGACTCCTGCTGCCTCCACGAGTGCCCGGCTGCCTGCCAGGTGTCCATGGCTAGTATTGATGCTCTTGAAGCCGTCCATGTCGATAAACAGCACGGAAAGCGGTCTTCCGCTGCGGCCCGCCCGCTTGGCCTCACGGCGCAGCACCATGTAGAGGTATCGGGAGTTGGCCAGCGACGTGAGGTCGTCCGTAATGGACAGCGCCTCCTCTTTCCGAAAGGAGAGGGCGTTGTCGAGCGCCAGGGCGACCAGTTCGAACAGCGTCTCCATCGCCGCCAGAGCCGCTGGGCTGATGGACGGAACGGTCGCGGACGGGACCGGGTCGAGCGCGACGAGAACGCCAACCGTCCGGCCCCGAGAGATAAACGGGAACGCCAAAACGCTGCCGTAGACACCGGTGCCGGTGCGATCGTCTTTCGAGAGATCGCCTGACGCGAGCGTGGCGGCCTGGACCATCACCCAGTTCGCGACCCTCCATACAGAGGGCTCGCTGTCAGAGCTCAAGCCCCTCTGGGCGAGGAGCGCCAGCCGGCCGTTCAGGTCGGGGGCCACGAGCGCCCAGCAAGGCGCCGGAATCCACTCGTTCATTTCCCTCACGAGCCAGACCCCGATGTTCTGAGGATCGAGCGCCGCGTGCGCTTCGCGCACGACCCTGATCACTGTCTCGCGGCTGTCGAGGTGCGTCCGGAGGTATCGTGAACGAGCTTTGACGCGCGCGCCGAAGTCCGAGGCGCTGCGAGCGGTCGGCTTCGCGACCTTAGGCTTGGGAGAGATCGGAATCACCTCTCATGGCGGGCGCGATCGGGCATACCGGTCCGTGTCTCTGTGCCGCTAAGTCCCTTTGAACTCAATAAATATATCACGACCGGCATCGGTCCCCGAGACCCGAAACGCTTCTGGTCGACACCCAATTGCTTCTGGTCGACACCCAATTCAGGTGAGGAAGCCCCAAGAGCGGACCCGTGGTACGATGCTCGGTCTTTGTCGAGGTTTACTCAATGACCATGCTAGATCGGATGCGTCGCCACAAGGGATGGCTGAAATGGAGCCTTGCCATGGTGGTGCTCGCTTTCATCGTCTTTTACATCCCAAGCTTTCTGAGCGACCCCACCACGGCGGGCGTCGGTGTAGGCGCCGCGCCGACTGAGGTGATTGCCGAAGTCGACGGCCGCATCGTCACAGCCGGCCAGTTTCTGCAGCGATACAACGCGCAGATGCAGTCGTATAGGGCCGCGTACGGCAGCAGCCTCAACGACCAGATCCTCCGTCAACTCGGCATCGACCAGCAGATCCTGCAGCAGATGATCGACGAGCAAGCCGCCGTAATCGAGGCCGAACGCCAGGGTCTCTCGGTGAGCGACGAGGAATTGGCGCAGAGAATCTTCGCGATACCGGGCCTCCAGGAGAACGGGCGCTTCATTGGAGAGGAGCGCTACGAACTGATCCTCCGCAGTCAGGTCCCGCCGCTGACGAAAGCCGCGTTCGAAGAGAACCTGCGTCGCAGCCTCACGGTCGACAAGCTGCGCGCCGCGCTCACCGACTGGATGACGGTCTCCGATGCAGAGATCGAACGGGAGTTCACCTTGCGCAACGAGAAGGTGAAGCTGCAGGTGGTCGCCGTGACAGCGGACCAGTTCCGTAGCCAGGTCACGGTCACCGATCCCGACGTGGCGACCTACTTCGAGACTCGCAAGAATGACTACCGCGTGGGCGAACAGCGCAAGGTCAAGATCCTGCTCTTCGACCGCGAGCAGGCGCTGGCCAAGGTCATCGTGCCGGCCGGCGACGTGCAACGGTTCTACAACGACAACATGGCGCAGTACCAAACGCCGGAACAGGTGCGCGCGAGCCATATCCTCCTGACCACGGCCGGGAAGGACGAAGCGGCGGTCCAGAAACAGGCGGAAGACCTGCTGCAGCAGATCAAGGCGGGCGCTGACTTTGCGGCGCTGGCGACCAAGTTCTCTGAAGACCCAGGCTCGAAGGTCAACGGTGGTGACCTGGACTACTTCGGGCGTGGCCGGATGGTTCCTGAGTTCGAAAACGCAGCGTTCACGCTGCCGGTGGGCCAGACGAGCGAGCTCGTGAAGAGCCAGTTCGGTTTCCACATCATCAAGGTGACCGACAAGAAACCTGCCGTGACACGGCCACTCAGCGAAGTGCAGACCCAGATCGAAGACCAGCTGAAACAACAGCGCGCCGATCAGCAGGTCACCGCACGGGCAAACGAACTGGCGGCCCGTATCGACGATCCATCCGATCTCGATACCGTCGCTCGGGACGCAGGGCTGACGACCTCGGAGAGCGATTTCTTCGGACGGGAGGATCCGGTGCCCGGTCTGGGTGTTGCCCCGCAGGTCGCCGCGGCCGCGTTTCAGCTCGCTGACGGCGCCGTCAGCCCGTCGATTCCCTCGCCACGGGGCCCGGTGTTCGTGACGGTCACCGGAAGACGCGACCCGTACGTGCCGATGCTCGACCAGGTGAAGGACCGCGTGCGCGACGATCTCATCCGCTCTCGGGCTGCTGAACTGAGTCGTCAGCGTGCGGGTGCAATCGCCGCGTCGCTCCGATCGGCACCGAACTTCGCCGCGGCCGCCAAGGCGCAGGGATTCGAGGCCGCCGAGACGGCGCTCATCGCACGGCAGTCGCCGCTGCCGAACATCGGCGTCAGCACAAAGATCGACGAAGCCGCCTTCAGCCTCCCGGTGGGAGGGGTGAGCGAGCCGATCGCTACTGATACGGCAACCGTCATCGTGCGCGTGCTCGAGCGCGACGACGTGACACCCGAGGAGTTGCGGCAGGGGCGAGAGACCTTTCGCGAAGAGTTCCTGAACGAGCGGCGGGGCCGGTTTTTCGCCGCCTATCTGGCAAAGGCCAAGGAGCGGATGGCCATCGAGATCAATCAGCCCGTCATCACGCGGATGATGGCCGCGACGCTCTAAAGAACCAACCGCACGTGCCACAGAGGCACCGAGACACAGAGGCTAATAACCCATATCTTCTCTGTGTCTCCGTGCCTCTGTGGCACGTGAGACCCTACCGCACGAACGCAAAAGGCATCAGCGCAAGCGGCTCGCCGCGCCTGAAGACCCGGGCTGGCGCGGTGAGCGCCGCGATCACACGAGCCTCGGACCCACCGGCCAACCGCGCCAAGACTCCTGCGGCTCCCGACGTTCCACCCAGCTGTTCAGCGACCGCTTCGTAGAGCGTACGAGGCGCGGGATAGGCCATCAGCTCCACGTCTTCGTTCGCCGGAATACCGGCCCGCTCCTTTGCAACCGCAATCGCCGTGTCCAGACCGCCCAGCATGTCCACCAAGCCACGGTCTTGGGCCTGCTGACCCGTCCACACCCGGCCTTGAGCCACCTCTTCGAGCTGCGCTGGAGTTCGACTCCTGGCCGCCGCGGCCTTCTGGACGAACCCGTCGTAGAAGACACGCATGTACACCATGATCTTCTCCCGCTGCTCGGGCGTGAAGGGTTCGAAGGGGGACGAGATGGTGGCGTTGCGACCCGATTGCACCGTCTCCGTGGCGACACCGATCTTGGCTAGAGTTTCCCCAATCACGATCTTCCCGCCGAAGATTCCGATCGAACCCGTCAACGTCGCCGGCTGAGCCACGATCACCTCCGCCGGCATCGAAATGTAGTACCCGCCAGAGGCTGCCAGGTCCGACATGGACGCGATGAGGGGTCGTTCGGGCTTCTGCGTTCGGGTGATCGTGAGCTCGCGCCAGATGACATCGGAGGCGACCGTCGATCCTCCGGGACTGTCGACCCGCAGGACGATGGCTTTCACGGACTCGTCATCGCGAATGCGTCGAATCTGCTCGACCATCGTGTCCGAGCCAACGATGGCGCCGTTCACGGCGTCGTGGGTACTCTTCCCGGAAGCAATCACACCGGTGGCGTAGAGGACCGCGATGCGCGATTGCGGCCGTATCCCCACCGACCTCGGACTGACTTGCCGGTAGTCAGACTCCTCGACACGTGGCAGATCGCCGTTAAGCAGTTTGAGTGCAACGATCCTTTCGTCCAGCTGGTCGGCGTAAGCGAGACCGTCGATCAGGCCCATCCGCTCGGCGATCTCCGGCGCGAACGGCCCCTCGTCGATCAGGCGCCGCATCTCGTCCACGCTCTTGCTCCGTGCCTCGGCGATATGACGAACGAGCTGCTCGTAGAGGTCGCGGTTGAGCGATTCGGTCATCTCGCGGTGTTCCGGCGTGAGGCTCGTCTCGGTGAACTGGTTGACGGCCGTCTTGTACGCGCCGATGTGGACGAAGTCCGGGTACGCACCGACCTTGTCGAGGGCGCCGCGCAGGAACACTTCGTAGGATGCAACTCCCGTCAGATCCAGGGGACTCGTCGGGAGCAGGAAGATGCGATCCGCCGCACTCGCGAGGTAGTACTCCCGATCGCCTCCGTATTCGAGAAATGCGACGACGGGCTTGCCCGACTGTCGGAAGTCGACGATCGCGTCACGCAGTTCTTGCAGCTTGCCCCAGAAGGGCAGGTCGAGTGTCGAGGGCAGAAGGAGCACGCCCGTGATTCTGGGATCGCGTTTCGCCTTCTGCAGGCTTTCGACGAGCGCGCGCACGGTCGTCCGCTCACCGCCCAGCACCTGTCCCAGCACATCGTCTGCCGGGACTTCGAGCAATTCGCCGCCCGGGCGCACCACGAGCACCGCGCCGTCGGGCACCGACGGACCTCGTGACGCGGCGAGATACGCGACGAATAAGACCGCGATGGCCACCAGTGTGACGGCCCCGGTGAACGTGGCGACAAGCGTGATGCTTCGGCGTAAACGCACGGGTTACCTCCTGAACGCCGACTGTGGCGGCATTCCTCACTCACCACAATGCCACGTATAATCCCCGCATGCGGCATCTTGCTTTTTGGCCTATTTTCTCTCTTATTCTCGTGGCCGGCTGCGGCGGCGAGGCTGAAAGGACCCCCGTGTTGGAACTCGTCAAGCAGGATGTCCGTGCGGGCACCGGCACCGAAGCCGTGGCCGGACGCACCGTCACGGTGCACTACACAGGCTGGTTGTACGACCCCTCCCGTCCCGAGAACAAGGGGACGCAGTTCGACAGTTCACGCGGCCGGGAGCCCTTCTCGTTTGGGCTCGGCGGCGGACAAGTGATCCCCGGATGGGACGAAGGCGTCGCGGGCATGAAGGTCGGAGGCCAGCGCACCCTGACCATACCGCCCGCCATGGGCTACGGCGCCAGTGGCGCTGGCGGTGTCATCC
>Ga0247825_10003251_pt1 | contig 10729 bp, 8 predicted proteins | sample 13C_Vanillin_Day_FD_194413 | JGI IMG/M metagenome (GOLD analysis project Ga0247825, IMG submission 194413) | Soil microbial communities from agricultural site in Penn Yan, New York, United States - 13C_Vanillin_Day48 | ecosystem: Environmental > Terrestrial > Soil > Agricultural land | place... | reverse complement strand
TTCCGATCAGCGCGACGCGGCCGATCGGCTCGATGGCTTCCCCGCGGACCCCCTTCGGAAGATATGTCAGCTTGATCATTCGCGGCGGCTCGACGCTGCCCGCGTTGACGCCCAGGATGCCGCCGCAGCCAAGCTTGGCCAGCGCTTCTCCATCAAAGATCTCGACTCCCAGTCCGCACTCCTTGGCAAGGGCCTTGGCCACGTCGGCCATCCGCGCGGCGGTCAGGAGGGAGGCGGGGGCGTTGGCAAGGTCGCGGGCGAGCCCCGCGACACGGGAAGTGACCCCGCCGCGCTTCATGCCTTGCTGGACCTCATCAAGCGCGCCCGAGGCTGCCACGAGCGTCAGGGCTCCGAGTGGTGGATCCTGCTCAGAGGTCCGCTTGTAGACCCTGTAGCGGTATCGGGCGAGCAGGACGCCTTCGGTCAGGACTTGCGCCGCGACGGGAAGCGGCACTCTTGTGTTGGGCAGGGAGAGAGCAAGGTGTTTCTGTGTGCTCGCGGCCCGCGCGAATGCGGCGGCTGCATCCCGGAGCCTCCCCGCATCGAGCTTGGCAGACTCGCCAGCGCCAATGATGATCAGGGGGGGGCCCTTGGCACGAGGCATGACCAGGGTCTGACCGGCCTTGCCCTCGAATCCCGCCACTTTCAGAGTTGCACGATCAAGCCCCAGTTCTTTCAACTCCCCGTTGAGCTCGACCAGTGTGCCAACAACTTCGGCGTCAGCCGGGAGTGATGATGACGCGGTGAGCTTCGTCGTGGCGGGAGCTTCCAGGGATGGGGCTGGGTGAAACGCGTCCTGAGCACGTGAATGAAACGAAGTCAGCATGGAAGGACCCCTTGCAGAGCATGAACCTCACCAAGCCTGGGCACGGGGAGGGAATGCCGCAAGGCGCACGAGTCCGGCGCTCGCCCCCTCACTCTTGAATAGACAGGCAGAGGTCCGCAGGTGCGCCGCGACGATCAAGCCGGGGCGCGCGAGCGGGCGGAGCGCCGCCACCACCACAGGCCGAGGGCGGCAACGAGGATGACGGCTCCAGCGACGATGGATCGATTGAGATCATGCTCGAAGAGTGATTCTCCGAGCAGGATGAGCGCGGCGGCGTACAGCCCCGTGATCAGCATCGACGCACTGAGATACAGCGCGAACGGCACACCCGAGACTCCGAGCCCGTAATTCTTGACGAACGCGGGGATGCCAGGTGCCAGCTTCACCGAGAGCGTGAAGCGGACCGCCCCTTCCTTCTTCTTCTCGTAGTCCGGCAGCTCGTAGCCAAGCCGCCTCAGCAGTGACTTGAGCCATGGACGAATCGCAGTGTGGGCGAGCCAATAGGACACGGCGAGGTTCAATCCGAGCGCGAGGCCCGAGCCGAGGAGCCCCAGGCGTGTCCCGAAGGTCGCGCCGGCGAGGACGAAGAACGGAGTGATCGGCATACCGAAGAGCGGCAGGACGGCCATGGCGGCGAAGAAGGGCAGCGGCGCTGCTTCGCCCTTCCAGGATGCCAGCGCTGCACGATCCCAGATCGACCACGCCAGGATGACAAGTGCGGCGATAGCCGCCAGCATCAACCCTCGTCTGACCAGGCGCCATCGTGATGGGGGGCCGCCGTGGGAGCTATTGCTGAACTCGGTCACCGCTCGCACCTCCCGCACCGCTTCCGGATATGCCTGTACACGCGAGGAGGTGTTGGCAATCGAGCTGGAGGTTTCCTGGAGGTTTCGCTTCCGAGGTGGCGAGCCCATAGGCTGCCCGCCCCGCTAGGCCGTCCCTTCGCCCTAGCGGAGCGTCAAGGAGAGCGCCTCTCCCTCGCGCACCAGCAATTCCTCCTCCCGGGCCAGCAGGTTGCCCGAGCCAAGGGCCTTGGCCTGGAAGCGCAGCCGCCCGCCGCCCTCGGCCACCAGGTGCGCGGGGATGGTGAGGGTGCGGGTGCGCCGGGCGGGCACTGAGCCCAGGTGCACGCGCTGCGTCCTGTCCAGCGCGTAGATGTCCACCTCCACGGCGTGACGGTTGGTGACCTCCAGCGTCGTGCTCGGACTCTCCGCCGAGGAGTGGATTTCGCGGCTCACGCCGGGCCCTGCTGCTCGCGGAGACGCCGAGCCTCTGGGCCGAAGGCGGCCGCTGGAGCGCGTTCGGGGAGCGTGTTCAACGTGAAGAGGAGCTCGCCCGGGTCCAGGCTGCGTGGGGCAGTCCCAGCTGTTGCAGGATGGAGCGCCCCCTTGCGCTGCTGTCACATACGCCAGCACCCTCTCCCTCTTGAGGGAGTGCCTCGCGCATCTGCACCGCCGCCGTAAGCAGGGCTGCTGACAGGTGTGCCCGGGCTTTGAGTGGGAAGCAACCGCTAGTACCCAACCCGCCCTCCGAGGTAGGGTGAAACGCTACCTACCTTCATGTGCTGGAGGCCCTATGCACGAAGACCTGCCCCCGCTAGGCTCGACCGTGGGCCCATGGCTCATTCTAGAGCGCCTCGACTCGGGCTCTTTCGGAGTGGTGTACCGGGCCCGCCGCGCCGGCCACCCGGACAGCCCGCCCGTGGTGGTGAAGATGGCGCGGCGCCCGAGGGATCCGCGCTTCGAGCGTGAGGCGGAGCTCCTCCGGCTCGGCATCCCAGGCGCCCCGCGCTTCGAAGGTGAAGGCGTGTGGACGGCTCCCAGCGGCGAGCGCTACCCCTACGTGGTGATGGAATGGGTGGAGGGCTTCACCCTCTACAGCTGGTTTCAGGGCTCACGTACTTCGAGAGAAGTGCTGGTGGTGTTGGCCCAGGTTGCCGGTGCTCTCGCCTCCGCTCATGCCCAGGGTGCCGTGCACCGAGACGTCAAGGGGGACAACATCCGCGTGGAGCCTCAGGGCCGTGCGGTGCTGGTGGACTGGGGCAGCGGCTGGTTCGTCGGCGCGCGCCCCCTCACGGACACCACCGCGCCTCCGGGCACGACCCCCTACAGGCCGCCGGAACAGCGCGTGTTCAGCTACCGCTTCCGGAAGGACCTGGGCGCACGGTGGCAGGCAAAGCCCACGGATGACCTCTACTCGCTGGGAGTGGCCTTCTACCGCTGCGTGACGGGCCTCTACCTCACGCCCCTCTCTGAGGGCGGCGAGATAGCCTCCTCCCGCGAGGTGGTGCCGCCATCCGCCTACGCCACCGTGAGCCTGGAGCTCGAGACGCTCATCCTCCGGCTCCTCTCCAACGAGCGCGAGGCGCGCGGCACCGCTGAGCAGCTCGCCCGGGAGGCCATGGCCCTCACTGAGCAGGCCGGTGACGCTGCGGACCGGCCCATCATTCCCACGAAGAGTGCCGAGCCCACGGACCCGGGCGAGCCCTCCTCGGACCGGCTTGATGACGAGGAGGTGCACAGCGACACGGACAGGCCCACGGAGCCTTCGAGCTCCACCGACTCGACGCGGGTGCATCGCAGGCGGCGCCGTCAGGCTGTCGTGCCTGCCTGGGCCGCGCCAACGCTGGCAGCCCTGGCAAGTGGCTTCCTCGTGGTCCTGGTGATGATCGTCTCCACCCTCCTGAGCCGAACCCGTGCGCCCGAGCCCCACTGGGAGGAGCCGCCCCAGGATGTGGCCCAGTTCGCCCCGGATGCCGGCGTGGGCGAGGAAGCGCTGTCCACCGTCGAGGACCTGCCCCGCACCACCCCGCCCGCCATGACGGCTCTGGCGAGGCCCATGCCTCAGAAGGCGTTCCCCGGGCAGAAAAAGCCGCCGTGTGAACCAGGGTATGAGATCGCCGCGCTTGGAGCGTGCTGGGCTGTTTTCGAGAAGAAACCGCCCTGTGGGAGCGGCGGTTATGAGCTCGACGGGCTTTGCGTTCGTGCTGTCTTTCCCGCCCCCCGCCAGCCAACCTCGAACCAGCCATGATCAGCCGATCCCCAGACCACTCCGCGCCAGGTCTTCACATGCCCGGTATCGGCATGATCTCAACGACCTCGATGGTGCTATCGGGCGTCATGAAATGCGGATGCCCCTTCAGAATCTCTGCGAGCGCTTCCTTCGATTCCGCCTGTAGGATCGAATATCCGCCGAGGTCGTTCGTGGTCGGCGAGGCACCGCTCTTCGCGACGCGCAAGCTCTTCCCCAGCGGCGCTCCCAGGTCGACGATCGACGCGGCCGCGCGCTGACTCCAAGCCATCCATGCATCCATTCCAGCCTTCTGCTGCTCTGGCGTAGCCTTCATCATCTGCTCGAAAGCCGACGCCGATGCCTTGTAAAGAACGAGGAATTTTTTCACGGGTTTGCCCTTTCGCGAGGCGCGAGCTTCGGTTCTCGCGCCCAGCCCGGACTACGCTCGCCGATCACTATTTGCAATGGTCCTGCGAAGCTCAGTGCTGTTCATCAACAGTGGCGACTTTGCAACCCTTGCAGCGCACCCGCGCGAAGCCGTGCCCCTGATGTTTTGCTTTCGAAGGAGCGGCTTCTCGACAGGCATCAGGTTGCCATGCAAGGACGCCTCGCCGGCCGAGAAGAACCTGATCGCGGTCACCCAAGGTCCCATCCTTGGTGCCCACTTGGACGAGAAAGTCTCGGTCGCGGCCTGACAGAGCAAACCGGCCAGGTACAGCGGAAGGCCGCTAGCGGGGCCCGGACGATTCCAGTGCGACACTCAGCGCCCGGGTCCTGTCCTGCGCGTTAGGTGGGTGATTTGCATCAGCTTCAAATCCCTACACTGGAGCCATTTCGTTAAGGATTCCCTTTGGAGGTCCCATGCGTTTCCGTGTCGTGTCTGCGTCCGCTTTGCTCCTCTCGCTCGTGTCGATGACGGGCTGCGCGTTGGCCAGGGGCCTGATAGCCATGCCCCCCGAGGCAGTCGAGGCACTCCAGAGCGCCAACAAGATCCACCTCGAGGTCCGTGCGGAGGAAGAGAAGCCTGCCGCGGAGCGGCGGCCGTCTTCCTGGTACGACGAGAGGTCCAGCGCTTGTGAAACGGCCATGGGGCAGGCTCGGGCCCATCTGTCGCAGGATGACATGCGGCCCATCTCCTCCCGGCGGACCCCGGACGGCCTGCACCCCGCGGAGGTCCAGGAGGGCTGCTACGAGGTACTACGGCGCGCCGCCGACGCCTCGTCCCGAGAGAGCGCCGCTCGCACCGAGGAGGAGATGAAGCGTGCGAGCAACGCCATGAAGGGCGACAAGGCAACGGTGTTCGCCGCCTACGGGCCTGCCTCGGACTTCGACGGAGGGAACACCTTCGAGTCAATGGCCACCTCCACCTACTGGCGCTACAGCATGTCCTGGTCCGACAAGCCGGGCGTGGAGTGCGCGGTCACCTACTACTGGAAGGGGAACACGCTCACGCGTCGCGAGGTGGGCGGGGTGCGCTGCGACCTGGATCCGCACCCCAAGACGACGATGCTCAAGCTCTGAGGCCTCCACGCGGGCATCGCCACTTCACCCGCGATGCTCGGGCCGCGGCCATCGAGCCCGATCCACAGCGGCTCGGGCGTCGTCACGTAGATGGCCGCGCCGGCCCACTCGGTTCCTCGCTGCGCCAGCGGATCCAGATCGATGCTGCGCGGAGGCTAACCCGGCGAGAGCAGCCCGACATGTTCGCCCCAGTGCAGCCACAGCCCGCGGCCACCATTCTCTCTGCCCAGTCCGGCGTCTCGACCACCCAGCCTTGCCCCTGACGGCGCACCACCCCCACGTCTCGGCCGAGCACGTGGGGCTCGCCGCGTGAATCAAGCGCCAGCCCTTCGAAGGAGAGTGCCTCAGCCCAGAATGGGCTGGCAGCTGTTGCTGCACGCGTCGTTGTCATTGGTGTTCGCGTCGTCGCAGGCCTCGCCGTTCGCTGTCTGGATGACACCATCGCCACAGCGCGGCCCGAGGATGCACCCCGGAGCGCACTGGCCGTAGCCGCCCGTATTCGTCCCGTTGTCGCACTGCTCGGGCGGCTGGACGACTCCATCCCCGCAGGTGTTGACGCACTCGGTGCGGCGGACGAGGAAGTTGGTGAGGGTGAGCTTGTACGAGGATTGGGTGGTGTGCCGCTCCGCCTGGAACACGACGGCCTCGTACACCCGGCCCAGCTGGAGGTTCAGCTCCGTGGCCCGCTGCGAGAGCGTGATGGCGCCGTCCTGGGCCCCGTGCACTCCGCCCAGATCCACCGCCAGGCGCCCGTTGATGTAGACCCAGACGTCATCATCCCCGCGGAACGCGAGCACCTCGGTGCCCTTGTACTCGAACCAGTAGCGGGCCTCGCTGGTGAAGTGGAAGTTGTGGCCGCCCGTGCGCGGCTGCTCCTCGCCCGACGCCACCCAGCCGAGCCCATCCAGCGGGAAGAAGTCCTGGTTGTCATACAGGTACGAGCCGTTGGCCTGCCGCCGCAGCAACAAGGTGGAGACGATCGTCTTGTTCACGCCCGGGGTGTCCCGGTACCACTGATTGAAGGCCGCCCGGCCGTGGGTGGTGGCGCTGCCGTTCCCGTTCTGCCCCTTCGCGTAGACAGGCTTGCCATCCGTGCCCAGCATCCCGGTGTAGAGGGCACCGACGATCCCTGTCTCGTTCGCGATGCCGTTCTCGAAGTCCGTGTGTCCCCCCGGCAGATCCCTGCCCCGGAAGTCACGGTAGACAACGGGGATCTCCACGCTGTCCGGCGGATCCTGCTCGATGGTCCGGCACTGGTAGCCGGGCTCCAGACTGCAAGTGGCCGAGCACCCATCGTTGGAGCGCAGGTTGCCGTCGTCGCACTCCTCCGTCGTATCACCTGGGAGGATCACTCCGTCGCCGCACACGGCCTGGCATGTGCCGTTGTTGCACTGAGGCTCTCGCGTGCACAGCGGAGAGCACCCGTCCCCCATGTCGTTGTTACCGTCATCGCACTGCTCGGTCCCCTCCACCACCGTGTCACCGCAGGTGGTGGGGACGCAGGGCTGGCCCACCGTGGGACACTTGTAGCCACGCTCCAGGCGGCAGGTGGCGCTGCAGCCGTCTCCTCCCGCGGGCGGGTTGTTCCCATCCTCGCACTCCTCGTCGCCGGCGATGATGCCGTCGCCGCACTGAGCCGCGATGCAGCGGCCACCTCCCGTGGGGCACGTCCAGCCCGGCTCGATCGCGCACGCGGCGCTGCAGCCGTCATTGGAGGCGGTGTTGCGATCGTCACAGGCTTCTCCCACCGTGGTGCGCCCGTCCCCGCATACATTGAGGACGCAGGGAGCGCCCGCGATGTCACAGAACCAGCCGGCCTCCACCGTCTTGCAGTCCGCCGCGCAGCCATCGCCGCCGCTCGTGTTGCCATCGTCGCAGGCCTCGCCAGCCTGGATGGTCCGGTTGCCACAGGACAATGTGCTCCCACCATCCGTACCGCCGTCCGTGCCGCCCGTGCCGCCGTCCGCACCGCCGTCCTTCGTCCCATCACCCAGGCCATGATCCAGGCCCAGGTGAGGCCCATCTGGCGGGCCTCCCACGCACCCCGCAAGGGTGCAGAGGACAGCAGCCAGAAGCAGACTGGGGGCTACGGATCGAAGATGAGCGTCGGGCATGGCCCGATCGTGAGAGTCTCGGGACGGCAGGTCAATTGGCTCACGCGATGTATGGGTAGACCGCAGAGCGGGTGACACAAAGGGTGTGTGGACGTGGAGAGAATGTAGGCATCTGCTGGAGGTGTGTCTGAACCGACTTCTGCCACCTCCGTTGACGGGGCCGAGGCTCGCCCGGTGAATGTCTCCGAGCGGGTCGCCCTGCTTGACGCGCTGCGCGGCTTCGCGCTGTGGGGCGTCTTCGTCTCCAACAGCTTCACCTGGTTGCCGCGATGCTTCGCCAGAACGCCACGGCCTTCTCGCGCATCAGGGGCAGCATGAAGCTCACCGACGCGCAGCCCTCCACGCAATCGATCAGCACGTCGGCCAAGGCCTCGACGCAAGCGGCGGCCTCGGTGGCGCCGACACGCCGCACGATCACTCCCTCGATCATCCGTTTCTCCTGCTGCCTGTCACGCGGCCTGTCCCGAGGCGGGCTCGTGGACCTTCTTCACCCACTCGCCCACCTGCTCTCGCAGCTTCTCCGGATCGAAGGGCTTCTCCACCCGGGGGTTCTCCACCCGCTCCAGGAAGTCCTTGGCTGCCTGCGTGTACGCCCCGCCAGAGATGAACACCATCCGCCGCGCCCGCTCCGGCGACGACACCTGCAGGTGGGCGTGCAGCTCCATCCCGGTGATCTCAGGCATCATCAGGTCGCAGAGGATGACGTCGTAGTTTCCCTCGGGCGAGGTGAGCAGTTCCTGCGCCCGCCGCGAGTTCACCACCACCTCCACCTCATGCTCGCGGGCGAGTGTCCGCCGCAGCGCCGAACTCACCAGCGGGTCATCGTCCACCACCAGCACTCGGCCGCGCACCAGGCCCCCTACCCGCCCGGTGGTGGCGCGCGGCGCCCGCTCCAGCTGCTCCTTTGCCGCGGGCAACGTCACCCGGAAGAGCGTGCCCCGCCCCACCTGGCTCTCCACCTCGATGCGCCCTCCCATCGAGGAGATGAAGGCGTGGCACAGCGCCAACCCCAGCCCCGTGCCCACTCCCACCGGCTTGGTGGTGAAGAACGGATCAAAGATGCGGCCGATCACCTCGGGCGGAATGCCGCTGCCCGTGTCGCGCACCTCCGCCACCACGTGCCCTTCACCGCCACGCTTCAGCACGAGCCGGACCTCGTTCTGCTCGGGCTTTCCTTCGGGCAGCGCCTGGGCCGCGTTGATGAGGAGGTTGAGTAGCACCTGCGCCAGCCGCGCCTCGTTGCCCTCCACAGGCGGCACATCGGGCGAGTAGTCGCGGACAAGCTGGGCGCGCGGGCGCAGCTCCCCGGCCGCCATCTTCGCCGCCGAGTCCAGCACCGCCCGCAGGTCCACCGGCCCGCGCGTGTCTTCGTCCTGGCGCGAGAACGTCTTCAAGTCCCGGACGATGCGCCGCACCCGATCCGAGCCCAGCAACGCCTCGCGCAGCACCTGCTGCACCTCGCGCAGCCGCTCGTGCAACGGCTCCGAGCCCTCCGCCAGCCGTGCCAGCGCTTCCAGCTCGTCGCAGGAGTGCTCCAGGTTGGAGATGATGTACGAGAGCGGGTTGTTGATCTCGTGGCCCACGCCCGCGGCGAGCGTGCCCACCGCCGCCATCTTCCCGGCCTGGACGAGCTGGGCCTGGGTGGCGCGCAGCGTGCGCAGGTGGGCGTCCAGCTCTGAGTTGGCCCGGGCCAGCTCCTGGGTGCGCTCCTCCACGCGGGCCTGCAGCCAGCGCTCGCGCTGCTTGAGCCTCCCCACGCGCCACGCGTAGCCGCTCGCCGCCACCCCGCCCACGCCCAGCGTGCACAGCAGGTAGAACCACCCCGTCTGGTGGAACCATGCGTGGAGCTTCACCTCCATCGTGGCCCCGGGCTCCACCCAGTTGCCCTGCCGATCGAGCGCCTGCACGTGGAAGCGATAGGTGGCGGGGGGCAGGCGCATATAGGCGGCCGTGCGCCGGTCCTCGGCCTCTACCCAGTCGACATCATTCCCCTCCAGCCGGTAGCGGAACCGCACGCGCGTGGCGCCCTCTGCCCCGAGCGCGGTGAAGCGGAACTCCAGATCCTGCTGTCCGGGCGGAACCTCCAGCTTCTCGGACAGCGGCACCAGCTTGCCCTGGACGCGGACCTCCTCGATGCGCACCTGAGGCGGCGAGTGCCGGAGCCGGGCGTCCTTCGGGTTCACCATCACCGCGCCGCGCAGGTTGGCGAACCACATCCTGCCGTCAGGCGTCTTCCACCCGGCGGGCTGGGAGCCGCCATTGCACTCGCCTGCCCGCATCCCATCCCGGTCATCGAAGAGGATGCCATTCACCCGCTCACGCTGGCCGTCCGCCACCTCCTCCAGCTCGCGCAGGCTCACCCGGGAGACGCCTTTGTTGTTGCTCATCCAGAAGTAGCCTTCCGAGTCGAGCAGCAGGGTGAAGATCGCCTCTTCCGGAAGGCCCTGCGCGGAGGTGATGGAGCTGATGCGCCCGTCCTTCAGGCGGGACAGGCCCGTCTTGGTGCCTGCCCACACCGTGCCATGCGCGTCCGCGTACAGACTGAACACCGAGTTCCCCGCCAGGCCATCCTTGGTGGTGAAGCGGGTGAAGGTGCCACCCGAGAATCGCACCAGCCCCGCATGCGTGCCGTACCAGATCGTCCCCGAATCCTCCCGCAGCATGCTCATGATGTGCTCGGAGACGAAGCCCTGCTGCGGGCCGTACACCGTGACGCGCCCGTCATGCAGCCAGGCCAGTCCTTTCGAGGTGGCGAACCACATGCCTCCCGGCTCGGAGGCCATGGCCCAGATGAGGGCGTTGGCGGGCATTCCCTGCTCGGGCCCGAGCGGGACGAAGCGCTCGCCATCGTAGCGAAAGGCGCCCGCGGGCATCCCCGCCCAGAGCGTCCCGTCCGGCCCCTCCGCGAGCGCACGGGCGCGCTGGTTCGGCAGCCCTTGGGCGGATCCCAGGCGAGTGAAGACGCCGTCCTTCACCCGCTCGAGCCCTTCGCTCAGAGGGGCTAGCCACAACGTGCCATCGCGCATCTCCAGCACCAGGTTGGCGTCACTGTTGGTGGAGCCTTCCGGTTCCCCCAGGGGGACAAAGGGTCCATTGCTCAGGCGATGAACGCCTTCATTCAGCGTCCCGATCCACAGGTTGCCGCTGCGATCCTCGAGCAGGCTGTGCACCGGGCTGATGGCCAGGACCTTGGGGTAGGTGACCGCGCTGAAGCCCGCCGTCGTCCGCCGGAGCAGCCCCCGCCCGGTGCACAGCC
>Ga0247825_10003250_pt1 | contig 10729 bp, 9 predicted proteins | sample 13C_Vanillin_Day_FD_194413 | JGI IMG/M metagenome (GOLD analysis project Ga0247825, IMG submission 194413) | Soil microbial communities from agricultural site in Penn Yan, New York, United States - 13C_Vanillin_Day48 | ecosystem: Environmental > Terrestrial > Soil > Agricultural land | place... | reverse complement strand
GAGTTGGCCGGGGACAATGCGGGCTACCGCCGCGAGCGGCTGATCGCCGTGGAGGCGAGCTGGCGCGAGGGCTTCTGGGAGCCGGAGGTGCACGCTGCCCTCGCGGCGGGCGGCGACCGGCTGCGGCACGAGCCGTCGGTCGTCGTCGAGATGGGGCGCTCGGCCGGCACGACGGCGTTCGTTCGTCAGCGGCTGGCTCACGGCCGCGAGTTCGGCCGGACGCGTGGGGGACGGCGCGGGGGAGCGGCGAACCTCGCGAGGATCGCATTGTCCGTCGTCGTTCCCTTCGTCCTCGTCGCACGAACCATCCAGGAGGCGTCGCGCCGCGGGCGGCGGCGGTCGCTCCTCCCGCTGCTGCCGCACGTCCTTCTCTTCGACGCGGCGTGGGCGGCCGGAGAGGCGCTCGGGCACGTCGACGCGCTGCGGGCGCGATGAGCGAGACCCCGCCGCTCTCGGTCGTGATCGCGTCGGTGAACGGCATGCCGTACGTCGCGCGATGCCTGGACGCGCTCGCCCGGAACGCGCCCGACGCCGAGGTGATCGTCGCCGACGCGACCGACGAGGCGACGCGGGCCGAGGTCGCGCGGCGGTTCCCCGCCGTCCGGCTGATCGAGCCCGACGGGGATGCGACGGTGCCCGCCCTGCGCGCCGCAGGCATCGCTGCCGCCCGCGCGCCGCACGTCGCCGTGATCGAGGACCACTGCCTCGTCCGGCCGGGGTGGGCGAGCCGCATCGTCGAGTGGCATCGCGACGGCAAGCCCGCCGTCGGCGGCCCCGTGAACAACGTCGTCGACGAGCGGGTCCGCGACTGGGCGGCGTTCTTCTGCGAGTACCACGCCTACGTCGAGCCGATGCCGCTCGGGTCGACGGACGACCTCACGGGGATGAACGTGTCGTACGACCGGCGGGCGATCGAGGCGATGCAGGACCTCCTCGACGACGGGCGCTGGGAGGGCTGGCTGCACGGACGCCTCCGCGAGCGGCAGCTCGAGCTCTGGTGCGACCCGGAGCTGGTGATCGACCACGACAAGGACTTCGGGTTCCTCGAGTTCGCCGGGCAGCGGTACCACTACTCCCGCGCGTACGCCGGGATGCGGAACCCTGACCTCGGGTGGAAGCGCGTCGTCTACTGCGCCGGCGCGCCGCTCCTACCGCCGTTCCTCTACTACCGCATGGCGAAGAACCTCGCGCGCGCACCACGGCTCCGGCGCGCGTTCGTCCGCTCGACGCCGTTGATCGCGTTGTATCTCGCGATCTGGGCCCTGGGCGAAGCAGTCGGCTACGCCGTCGGGGGCGGCGACAGCCTGCGGAAGGTGCGGTGATGCCGGGCTTCGTCGGGATCGACGCGACGCTCTGGCGGAACCGCCGCGGGTATGGGCGGTTCGCCCGCAACGCCGTCGAGGCCCTCGTCGCGGCCGACCCGACCGTCCGGTACCGGCTCTACGTCGACCCCGAGACCGCGCCGTTCGTCGCCGTCCCGGGCGCGGAGCTGCGGTGCGTGCGACTCGAGCGCCGCCCGGACGTCGCGGCAGCGGACGGCTCGAGCCGTGGTCCCCGCGACCTCCTCCGCTTCGCGCGGGCCGTTCGCGCCGACGCGCCGGACGCGTTTCTCGTCACGTCGCTCCTCACCTACGTGCCGATCCCCGGCGTCCCGCTCGTCGTGGGGCTGCACGACACGATCCCGCACGAGTTGCCCGAGCTCGTCCTCCCCGACCGGCGTGCCCGCGCGCTCTGGCGGCTGAAGGAACGGGACGCCATCCGCCGGGCTGCACGCTTGTTCACGGTCTCGTCTGCGTCGCGCGCCTCGCTCGCGAAGGCGTTCGGCCTGCCGCCGGAGCGGCTGTCAGTGGTGCCCGAGGCGCCCGATCCGGTGTTCACCAGGGCCGCGGGCGCGGAGCCGCCGCTCCCGGTGCCTCCGGGAGAGCCGTTCGTCCTCTGCGCGGCCGGGGGGATCAGCCCGCACAAGAACGTCGAGACGCTTCTCGAGGCGTACGCACGGCTGACCGACGGTGCGCCGCGTCTCGTCGTCGTGGGCGCCCTCGGTGACGAGACGTACGCGTCGTCCGCATCGAGCGTCGGGGCGCGCGCCTCCCGGCTCGGCCTCGGCGACCGCGTCGTGTTCCCCGGTTACGTCCCGGACGACGTTCTCGCTGCGCTCTACAGGCGTGCGACGGTGGTCGTGAACCCGTCCCGCGCCGAGGGGTTCGGGCTGACCGCCGTCGAGGCCGCAGCATGCGGGGCGCCGCTCCTTCTGAGCGACCTGCCTGCGCACCGCGAGACGCTCGGGCGCGCCGCCCTTCTGTTCGACCCGCTCGACGCGGGCGAGCTCGCGGCCCGGCTCGACGAGCTCCTCGCGGACGAGGGGCTGCGGTCGCGCGTCGCGCGGCGCTGCGCCGAGGCCGTCGCCGGCAGGTCGTGGGCCGCGGCCGGATTGGCGCTTTCGAAGCTCGTCCACGCGGCGATGAACGGGAGAACGCGTGGCTGACGCGCCGCTCTCGGTCTGCATGGTCACGACCTTCTTCCCGCCTCACAACTTCGGCGGGGACGGGATCCACGTGTACCGACTCTCGAACGAGCTGGCCCGGCGCGGCCACGCGGTCACCGTCGTCTACCCGAGGGACGCGTACCGGCTGTTTGCCCGCGTCGAGCCGGGCGACGTCTATCCGCTCGAGCCCGGGGTCACGGTCGTCCCGTTGACGAGTGCCGCGGGCCGGCTCGGCCCCGTGTCGAGCTACCTCACCGGTCGTCCCGCGCTCATGGGTCGCGCGTTGACTGACGCGATCGGGCACGGGCACGACGTCGTGCACTTCCACAACGTGTCGCTCGCCGGCGGCGCCGGCGTCCTCCGCGAGGGCGAGGGCGTCAAGCTCTACACGACCAACGAGCACTGGCTCGTCTGCCCGATGCACGTGCTCTGGAAGATGAACCGGGAGCCGTGCCAGGAGCCCCAGTGCATCCGGTGCCAGCTCGCCTTCCACCGGCCGCCCCAGCTCTGGCGCTACGGAGGGCTGCTCGACCGCGCGACGAGCGAGATCGACCTGTTCCTCTCTCCGAGCAGGTTCACGATCGACGCGCACCGGGCACGCGGCTTTCGGCGCCCGATGCAGCACCTCCCGTACTTCCTCCCCGTGTCCGAGGCACGCGCGCCCGAGGCACTGGCCGCGGCCGAGCGTCCGTACATCCTGTTCGTCGGGCGGATCGTGGCGCTCAAGGGCCTCGACCGACTGCTCGAGGCGTTCAGGACGTACGACGCGGTCGACCTGGTGGTCGTCGGCGAGGGGGAAGAGCGGAAGCGGCTCGAGCGGAGCGCCTCCGACCTCCCGCACGTGCGCTTCCTCGGCCGGAAGCACCCGTCCGTGCTACCCGAGCTGTACGCCGGCGCGCTCGCGCTGGTCGTCCCGTCCGTCGGCTACGAGGTGTTCGGCATCGTCGTGCTCGAGGCGTTCGCGCAGGGAACGCCCGCGATTGTCAGCGACCTCGGCGCACTGCCGGAGCTGATCGCCGACTCGGGGGGCGGGCTGACCTTCCGCACCACCGAGGAGCTCGTCCAGGCGATCGACCGGCTGCGCGTCGATCGAAAGCTTCGTGACGAGCTCGGCGGGCGCGGCCGCGCGGCGTGGCTGGAGCGCTGGACCGAGGGCCCGCACATCGACGGGTACATGCGCGCGATCGCCGACGCCCGGCGGTCGGCGTCGTGAGCGAGCCGCGGGGAGGGCTCGTCGTCACGTACCACGCGATCGAGGCGGGCGACTCTCCCCTGTGCATCGAGCCCTCGCTCTTCGAGGAGCACGTCGAGACGCTCGCCGCCGCGTCGGCCGCCGTGCTGACCGTCTCCGAGCTCGCCCGGGGCGCGCGCGACGGGACGCTGCCGGAGCGCGCGGTCGCGATCACCTTCGACGACGCGTTTGCGAGCGTGTCCCGGGCAGCGGCCCCGATCCTCGGCCGGTTCGGGTATCCGGCGACCGTCTTCGCCGTGGTCGACCACGTCGGGGGCACGAACGACTGGCCGACGCAGCCCGCCCACGCGCCGCGGCGACCGCTCCTCGGCGCCGAGGAGCTCCGCTCCCTCGTCGGCTCGGGCTGGGAGATCGGGTCGCACGGCCTCTCGCACCGTCCGCTCGGCGAGACCGATGCCGCGGCCGTCCGCAGCGAGCTGCGGGGCTCGCGGGAGCGGCTCGCGGAGATGACCGACGGGGCCGTCACGTCGTTCGCCTTTCCCTACGGCTCCGTTCCGGCGCACGCGGCGCGTCACCTCGCCGACGCGGGCTATGCGACGGGACTGGGGGCGCGCCTCGGGCGGGTCGACGACCGGTCGGATCCCTACCTCCTGCCGCGCGTCGACGCGCACTACCTTCGCCGCACGTCCCGGCTGCTCGGCGCCGTCCGGGGACGGACCACGTACCTCCGCACACGGGGCGTCGGGGCGCGCGTCCGCCGTTCGGTCCGGGCCGACTACCGGTGAGCGGCGCCGTGCCCCTGCCGGACGGGTACTTCGAGGCGCTCTCGCGCGTGGAGCAGGACCACTGGTGGCATCGCGGGATGCGGGAGATCTCGGAGGCGCTCCTGCGGGAACGGCTTCGCTGCGGCGGGCCGCTGCTCGACGCAGGCTGCGGCACGGGCGGCTTCCTCGCCTGGGCCGCGTCGCTCGGCGTCGCCCCGCTCGCGGGCGTCGACCCCTCGGCCGAGGCCGTGGAGCGGGCGCGGGTGCAGGTCCCCGGCGCCGACGTCCGGGTCGCCGAGCTCGCGGCGTTGCCCTTCTCGGACGCGTCGTTTGCCATGGTGACCTGCAACGACGTCCTCCAGCACGTCGACGAGCATGACGTCGCGCGTTCGATCTCGGAGCTGCGACGAGTGCTCCGGAGCGACGGCGTGCTGCTCCTCCGGACGAACGGTGGGCGTCGCGCGCGCCGGGAGCGGCCCGACTGGCGGCTCTACGACCGGGCGACGCTCGTCGCCGAGCTCGAGCGCGCGGGCTTCCGGTGCCGACGCGCGTCGCACGTCAACGTCCTCGGATCGGCCGCGGCGGCCGTTCGTGGCCGGCAGCCGACGGCGCCGACCGGCACGACGCACGGGATCCCTGCGCCGCCCAGGCATCCGCGCCGACCGTTCTCGGGGCTCCTGCGTCTCGAGGGCGAGCTCGTCCGCCGAGGCGTCCGCCTGCCGTTCGGTCACACGCTCGTGGCGCTGGCCGAGCCCGTCCCCGCTCCGGAAAGCACCACGCGCTCACCCGTCTCCGCCGAACGGTAGGCGCCGGCGATGACCTCGAGGACCGTTCGCGCCTCGCGTGCGCTCGACGGCGGCTCGCGCCCCTCGGCGAACGCCTCGAGGATCTTCCCGAAGAGGGTCCGCGTCGCGACGATCTCCGGATGCCGTGGATTTCGGCCGATCGTCTTGCGCGACGTCCCGCGCTCTTTCCAGGCGACGCCGCCGAGCCCGTAGACGAGGCGGATCGCGGGCCGCTCCGCGCGCTTGAGGCCCGCTTGGAGAAGCGCACGCCCGCCGTACGAGGCGCGCAGGGACGCGTGCTCGCAGTCGGCGCGTAGCTCGACATACCGCGTCCCCGCCTTGCAGAGACGGTCGATCGTGATCTGTCCGAGCGCGCCGCCGGGGAACTCGAGCAGGACGAGGTGGATCGCGTCCGCGGCCCGCGTGCGGTCGAGCCCCGAGCTCGTGCGCGCGTACACCGCGACGGGCGCCTCTCCGGTCAGGGTCAGCATGAGGTCGACGAGGTGCACGCCGCCCTCGAAGAGCGTCCGGTTCGGCATCGCCCGCCGCCACTGAACCGGCTCGTCCCACGGCGCGAGATCCATGAGCTGCGTGAACTGGACGAACACGAGGCGCCCGACGTCCTTCGTCCCGATGCGGTCGCGGACCGCCCGGAAGATCGGCTTCTCGCGGTACTGGTGGTTGACGGCGACCTGTCGACCCGCCGTCGCGGCGGCCGCGAGCACCGCATCGGCATCGTCGACGGTCTCGACGAACGGCTTCTCGCAGATCACGTGCGCGCCGGCGGCGAGCGCATCGAGGCACAGCGCGCGGTGGGAGCCGGGCGGAGTGGCGACGACGACCACGTCGGGTCGTGATCGCTCGAGCAGCTCCGTGGCGGTGTCGTAGGCCGGAGCGCCGGTCTTGGCCGCGAACCGGTCGCGACGCTCCGCGTCCGTGTCGCAGCCGCCGACGACCTCGACGCCCGGCGTGCCCTGGAGCGCGGGGAGATGGAACGAGTCCGCGGCCCAGCCGAGCCCGATGACCGCGCAACGCATCGGGGTAGCCTACGCGCCGTGCGCGGGACCTCCGATCCGGTGGGGGCGGAGGAGAGCGGCCGCCGGGCGTCGTCGCGGGCCCGGCCGGTTCTGCTCGTCGCGGGCATTTTCCTGCTCGTCGGCGCAGTCGTCCTGGCACTCTTCCGTGACGAGGTCGAGGGTGGTGCGCTCATTGCGGCGGTGATGCTCGCCGAGGCCGGCACGCTGCTCGCCCTCGGGCTCCGAGAGCGTCCGTTCTCGGCGCTGCCTGCGGCCGCACGACTGCCTGCGGCCGCGCCGCCGCCACGCGGACGCCTCTCGACGGGTGCGATCGTGGCCGCGCTCGTCGCGATCACGGGCGTCGGTGTCGCGCTCCGGCTCGTCGGTCTCGACGGCGACCTCTGGCTGGACGAGATCGTCACCGTCCGCGACTACGCCTCGCAGTCGGTCGGGGTGATCCTGACCCGCTACGACGCCCCGAACAACCACCTGCTCAACTCGCTCCTCGCGCACGGCGCGATCGCCGCGTTCGGCTACGAGGAGTGGGCGATCCGGCTTCCGGCTCTCATCACCGGTCTTGCCACGATCCCCGCGTTCTTCTGGGTCGCGCGGCCGCTTCTCGGCGACGCGCGCTCGCTGGCGGCGGCGGCCTTGCTCGCGGTCTCGTCGCAGCACATCCTCTTCTCGCAGAACGCCCGGGGAAACACGGCGTCGCTCCTGTTCGGGCTGCTCGCCACGGGAGCGCTCGTGCGAGCGCTGCGCGAGGACCGGATGAGGTGGTGGCTCCTCTACGTCGCGACGGCGGTCCTGTGCGTCGCCGCCGTCCCGACCGGTGGCTTCATCATCGCGGCGCACGTCCTCGTATGCGTCGTCGTCGCGGTCCGCCTCCGCGCGAGTGGGGCTCTTGCGCAGCTGCTCGGCCGCCTCACGCTCGTGTTCGGCGCGATCGTCGCGCTCACTCTCCAGCTGTACGCGCCCGTCATCGGGAAGATCGGCCCGGCTGCACAGGGGGCCTGGAACGAGCCCGGCGCGGGCACCAGTGTGCTCTCGACCGGGTTCCTACGCGGGCTTGCCGACGACGTCTCCGCAGGGGCGGGGCCGCTCGTCCTCGTGCTCGCCGTCCCCGCTCTCGTCGCCGGCATGCTCGGTGCTCGCGTGCTCCTCCGCCGGGACTGGGTGCTGCTGGTTGCGCTTTCCCTCGGACCACTCCTCCACGCGGGCATCGTCGTCGTGCGCGGGCTGGCGTTCTCGCCCCGGTTCCTCCTCTTCCTCGTGTTCCCGATCCTGCTCGTCGCCGTCGAGGCGGTCGCGGTCGTGGCCCGCTGGCTCGCCTCCCTGCGGGGGACGTCCGAGTCGGGGCGCCGCGGGCTCGAGGTCGCGGGCCTCGCGCTCGCTGCCGTGGCGCTTGCTCTCCCGTTGCTCCGGACGGCCGGCCTCGACAAGCAGCCCTACCGCGAAGCCCTCGTCCATGCGCGGTCGCTCCGGCCGGAAGGGCTCGTGATCGGTGTCTACCACGCCGGCGCGGGCGTTGTCTACTACGGCGTCGACCATCCGGACGGAGCGGCGCTCGTGCCCGGCGACACGGTCGGCGTTGCGCGGACGCTGCCGGATCTCGACGCGTTGCTCAGCTCGTCACGCGACCCCGTTCTCGTCACCTCGCAGGAGTCGCTGCTCCGCGACTCGCGGCCTGCTCTCCTCGCGAGGATCGAGCGCGACTTCGTTCGCCAGGAGACGTTCCCCGCCGCGATCGGCGGGGCCGACCTCACGGTCTGGCTGCCGCGTTCGTAGGTCCGTGCGCGCCGACGTAGTCGACCCCCTCGCGGGCGCACCAATCGGCGATGTCCGGCCGTACGGCCGCGAGCTCCTCGAGTGACGAAGCGACGTCTCCACCGCACAGGACCTGGCGCCCGTCGAGACGGACCAGCAGCGAGATGTGTCCCGGCGTGTGCTCGGGCGTCGGCACGACGAGGAGCGTGCCGTCCCCGGCGACGTCGTGGCAGCCGGCGAAGGGGCCGAGCGCCGGCAGCTCCGGCTCGACGAGAACGGGATTGCGACCGTCGGGCCACAGCCGGGGGACGTATCCGCGAACCCTTCCCCGGAGCCCCTGCGCCCGCGCCCACTCCATCCGCGAGACGACGACGTCCGCCGCAGGGACTCCCGCCAGCCCGCCGACGTGGTCGACGTGCAGGTGCGAGAGGACGACCCAGCGGATGTCGTCGCGGCTCGCTCCGCGCCGCTCGAGCGCGGCGGCGAGCGCGTCCGGCTCGACCGGCTCGAAGCGCGCGAGACGGAGCCAGGGGTGCCACGGAAGGCCGTCCGGCGAGCCGATACGCCCGGGGCCGGCGTCGAAGAGGCAGAGACCACCGGGGTGATCGACGAGGAGGACGTTGACCGGCAGAGTCGAGCGGCTCCAGCCGCCGGGGAGATGGCGGAGAGGCCCCGTGCGGCGCTTTCCCCGCACGCGACCCGCGAGCAGCACCTCGATCGCCACTTGGGGAGGGTACTCCTGAACCTCTGGCGGTCGCCGGCCCGGAACGACCCGCATACGATGCGGCTCGATGGGCCTGCGGACTGCGGCAGCGGCGCTGGTCGCCGTGGGTGCGACTCTGCTCATGATGACCGTGGGAGGGTCGGCGGACGCGCGCCCCGACCGGCTGCAGCATGCGTCCGTCTCGGTCTCCAAGAGCGGCTCCGGGTCGGGACGTGTGGTCAGCAGGGGGACCGTCGAGGCGAACGAGAGCGCGATCGACTGCGGGTCGACCTGCTCCGGGACGTTTGTCGACATCACCGATCCCGGCTACATCCCCGTCACGCTCACCGCGTCCCCCGACCCCGGTTCGACCTTCGACGGGTGGGGCGGCGCCTGTTCGGGCAGCGGCGGCTGCACGATTCACCCGGTCGAGCGCCTCGCGAGCTACTCCGCGACCGCGACGTTCACGCTGATCCCGGCCGCCTCGTATCCGGTCGCGGTGGGGAAGAACGGTGAGGGGACGGTCACGAGCGCGCCCGGCGGGATCGACTGCGGCTCGTCGTGCTCGGCGAGCTTCGACACGGGAAGCAGCGTGACCCTCAGCGCCACTCCCGCGGCCGGCTGGACGTTCGGCGGCTGGGGCGGGGCGTGTTCCGGCACCGGGTCGTGCGGCCTCACGATCGACGGCCCGAAGTCGGTCACCGCGACGTTCTCGCCTCCGCCGCCGCCCCGTCACGACCTCACGGTCGCCCGCGCCGGGAACGGGCGCGTCACCTCGGCGCCGTCCGGCATCGACTGCGGGGCCACCTGTAGCGCGACGTACGACCGCGGCACGCAGGTGACGCTCACCGCGACGCCCGACGCCGGGTCGTCGTTCCTCGGCTGGGGTGGCGTGTGCTCCGGGACGGGTGCCACCTGCGTCGTGAGCGTCGAGAGCGATCGGGGAGTGACTGCGTCGTTCGGCGGGGCGACCTCCCAGCCGCTCGCCGTCACGGTCGAGGGGAACGGCGCGGTCTCGAGCACGCCGGCGGGGATCTCGTGCGGCACCACGTGCAACGCCGGCTTCCGCGTCGGCACCGCAGTCACGTTGACGGCGGCTCCCACCGCCGGCTGGGTCTTCGCCGGCTGGACCGGTGCGTGCACGGGGACGAGCAGGACGTGTGCCGTGACGATGAGCGCGCCGCGCGTCGTCTCGGCGCGGTTCGTGGAGGGGCCTTCGGCGTTCCCGCTCGTCGTCTCGACCAGCGGCCGTGGCTCCGTGACGAGCACGCCCGCGGGGATCGCCTGCGGCAGCACGTGCAACGCGTCGCTCCCCGCTGGATCGACGGTGACGCTCGCGGCCACGCCGGCGAAGGGCTGGGTGCTGGCGCGGTGGCTGGGCGCGTGCTCCGGCGTCGCTCGGACGTGCCGGGTCGTGCTGGACGGACCCGCGTCGGCGACCGCGCAGTTCGCGCGCTCGGCTGACCGCGTCGCACCGCGGGTCCGTGCGATCGCGAGCACGGGCCGCGCTGGGACGCGCGTCAGGCTTCGCTACCGCGTCACGGACGCCTCCGGCCGAACACGCGAGTGGGCGACCATCTCGGCCGCCGGCCGCCGGCTGGGGACCGCACGGGCGCCGTTCCACGCCCTCGACGCGGACGCGCTCCACTACGTCCTCTTCTGGCAGGCGCCGCGAGCGGCCGCACCGGCGCGCTACCGGTTCTGCGTGCGCTCGGCGGACGCTGCCGGCAACGTCGCCCCCCAGTCGTGCGCGTCGGTGCAGGTGACCCCGTGAGCCGAGGCATCGGGGGCGAGGCGGCCCGGTGAGACGCGCCGGGGCGTCTGTCCTCGCTCTCGTCCTCTCCGCCGTCGCCGCCCTCGCCGTCCCGGCGGCCGCCTCGGCGCACGGGCTCGGCGGCCTGACGAACCTGCCGATGCCCGGCTGGTTGTTCCTCGTCGCCGCCGCGGTGGTGCTGATCGTCTCGTTTCTGGCGCTCGCCGTCCTCTGGCCCGAGCCCCGGCTCTCTCCGCCCGACGC
>Ga0247825_10003249_pt1 | contig 10730 bp, 11 predicted proteins | sample 13C_Vanillin_Day_FD_194413 | JGI IMG/M metagenome (GOLD analysis project Ga0247825, IMG submission 194413) | Soil microbial communities from agricultural site in Penn Yan, New York, United States - 13C_Vanillin_Day48 | ecosystem: Environmental > Terrestrial > Soil > Agricultural land | place... | reverse complement strand
GATATCCGCCTCGCCAGCCATGTCTCGGCTATCGGCGATGTCGTCATTGCCGCGGACCGGTTCGTTTCGTTCGAGGAGGCGAACGCGCTCGACGACAACTCGCCGCTGCGGTGCGTCGACGAGGAACTGCAGCAGCGGATGATCGCCTACATCGATGCCGCGCGCGACGCCGGCGACACCGTGGGCGGCGCCTTCGAAATCATCGCCGCCGGTGTACCGCCGGGCCTCGGTTCATACGTGCAGTGGGATCGCAAGCTCGACGGCCGCCTTGGCCAGGCCCTGATGTGCATCCATGCCATCAAGGCGGTCGGCATCGGCATCGGGCCGGACGTCGCGGTCCGCCCGGGCTCGCGCGTGCATGACGAGATCCTGCCGCCACGGAGTGAGGCGGCCGCGGCCCTTCGGCCAACGAACAACGCCGGCGGACTCGAAGGCGGCGTCACCAACGGCGAGGACGTACGCGTAACGGGATTCATGAAGCCGATTGCTACGCTCATGAAGCCGCTGCGATCGGTCGATCTGAACACGCTGACGGATGCCCCCGCAGCCATCGAGCGCAGCGACGTCTGCGCCGTCCCGGCTGCCGCAGTCGTCGGCGAGGCGATGGTTGCGTTCGTGCTGGCAGACGCCTTTCTCGAAAAATTCGGCGGCGACTCGATCGAGGAGATCCGCCGGCACTACGCGGCAACTGCCGACCTTCTCCGCTCGCGTTTTGCCGCCGCCCGCAGCCAGACTACGGCTGGCTGATGATTCGCCCGATCCTCCGGTACGGCGCGGACGTCCTGCACGCGCCGGCGGAACCCGTCGGTGCGATCACGCCGGACATCCAGCAGCTCATCGACGACATGATCCAGACCATGTACGCGGCGCCGGGGATCGGCCTCGCCGCGACGCAGGTCGGTGTCGGGCTGCGGATCTTCGTGTGCGACGTCTCCTCGGGCCGGAATCCAGGCGATCTGCTGACGTTCATCAATCCGGAATTCGTCGAACGCGACGGGATGCAGCTCGAAGAAGAGGGCTGCTTGAGTGTCCCGGGATTCAACGCCACGGTCGCGCGGCCATCAAGGGCTGTGGTGAGCGGATTGAACAGGAACGGTGAGCCGCAGACCGTCGAGGGAAATGAACTGCTCGCCCGCTGCTTCCAGCATGAGATCGATCATCTCGACGGGACGCTGTTTGTCGACCGCCTGCGCGGCCTGCAGAAGGATCTCATCCTGCGGAAGGTGCGCAAGCTGTCGCGTTCCGGCAAATGGTGATTGTGTTTTTCGGCACGCCGCAGTTTGCCGTGCCGGCGCTGGAGGCCTTGCTGGCCTCGCGGCACCACGTCCCGCTCGTCGTCACACAACCGGACAAGCGCCGCGACCGTGGCCAGAAGGTCACCGACGCGCCGGTCAAGGCCGCCGCACGCGCTCACGGCGTTCCGGTCTTTCAGCCAGAACGATTGCGCGATCCGGACGTCGCTGAGGTCCTGCGCCGCCACTCGCCTGATCTCGCCGTCGTGGCGGCGTACGGAAAGCTGATTCCCGGACATCTTCTTGCCCTGCCCCGGCTCGGCATGCTCAACGTGCACGCGTCGCTGCTGCCGAAATATCGGGGCGCGGCCCCTGTGCATCGCGCGATCATGAACGGGGAAAGCACGACCGGCGTCACGATCATGCAGATAGTCGAGGCGCTCGACGCCGGCGACATGCTCGCGAAATCCGTTCGCGCGATCGGCGCCGACGACACGAGCGAACAGCTGGAACAGGCGCTGGCCGACGATGGCGCCGGTCTGCTTCTCGAGGTCCTCGACCGGCTCGAAGCGGGAACAGTGCGTGCCGAGCCGCAGGACGAATCCGCGTCGACCTATGCGCCCCGGCTGAGAAAGGAAGAGGGACTGATCGACTGGACGCAACCGGCGCGGCGTATCCACGACCAGGTCCGTGGCCTGTTTCCGTGGCCGCACGCCTACTCGTACCTGGATGGGGCGAGACTGATTGTGTGGAAGACGGACGCCACTCCGGAGGTCCACCTGAAGGTGGACGCTACGTCGGCTCAGCCGGGCACGATTGTCGACGTCACCAGGGATACCATCGAGGTTGCGACGGGCGACGGCCGCATCGCGTTGACGGAAATCCAGGCCGAGGGCCGGCGGCCGATGAACACGCGTGATTTCCTTGCCGGCCGGACGGTCCGGCCGGGGACGAAGTTTGGATCGTGATTGCTCCGGCCCGGTCGGCGGCGCTCCAGGGGCTTCGTGCCGTCGCGGCACACCGCGTTGATCTCCCTGCCGCCCTTGTTCAGGCACGGGCACGTCTCACCGACGACCGCGATCGCTCGCTGGCGCTGGAAATCATCACCGGCACCCTGCGATGGCAGCGGAGCCTCGACCATCTCATCGAGCATTTCGCTGGCCGTCCTGTCGCCAGGCTCGACACCGACGTCCTCCTGATCGTTCGCCTCAGCCTCTATCAACTGCTTCATCTCGACCGCGTGCCCGCGTCGGCCGTCGTGGACGATGCGGTCGATCTCACACGCAGTGCCAGAAAACAGAGCGCGACCGGGTTCGTCAACGCCGTGCTGCGCTCGACACTGCGCAACCGCCATCGGCTTCCGCTGCCGTCGAAGCCGGACGCGGCGGGCGATTCCGAAGCCGCAGCCGCGTATCTCGGCATCACGCACTCGCATCCTGATTGGCTCGTGCGGCGCTGGCTGCGGCGATACGGGCTTCACGATGCCGAGCGATGGGTCCGGTTCAACAACGATCCGGCGCCGCTCACGATCCGCGCGAACACGCTGCGCGTGACGCGAGACCAGCTTGCGGCCGCGCTCGCTCAGGAAGAGGTCGAAACCGAACCGACACGATACGCGCCCGATGGACTCGTGGTCCGCTCAGGCAATCCGTTGCGGATCGCCCCCGGCAATCCGGCTAAAGCCGGACTCCACGCTGCACAGTTCCTTGTCCAGGATGAAGCGTCGCAGCTCGTGCCGCTCGCCGTGGACGCGCGGCCAGGCATGCGGATTCTCGATCTCTGCGCGTCGCCCGGGGGGAAGACGACCGCGCTCGCGGCGGCAGCCGGCAGCGACGGCTTCGTGATCGCCTGCGATGTCCGCCCACGCCGAATCCGCACGCTGGTTGAAACGGTTGCTGCCGCGGGTGCGCGAAACGTGAGTGTTGTTCACGTTCCACCGGCCGGTACGCTCCCCTTCGCGCCGGTCTTCGATCGAATCCTCGTGGACGCACCATGCTCAGGCCTTGGTACCGTTCGCCGCGATCCGGATATCCGCTGGCGCCGTTCCGAGGACGATCTCGCCGCGTTCGGCGAACGGCAGGTCGAGCTCCTCCGCCGCGCCGCCGATGTGCTCAAGCCGGGAGGGCGTCTCGTGTACGCGACGTGCTCGAGCGAGCCGGAGGAAAACGAATCAGTGATCGAGCGGTTTCTTGCCGATGCGCCCGGCTTCGCGGTCGCCGACCTGCACGTGGCGTCGCCGCTGCTGGAGCCGTTCATCGACCGGAGCGGCGTGCTCCATACGCTGCCGTTCGCACATGGCCTCGAGGCGTTCTTTGCCGCGGCTCTCGAACGCCGCTGATCCGGGCAACGCCGGACGTGGAGTCCCCGCCTCCGCCGAGGCTGCGGCGAGGCCTCGCCGGAGCGCTGCGCGCGAAGGCGGGCGCCTTCAGGCGGATAAGAATGGTACGATAATCACATCAATGCGCCTCGGCACTCGCGTCTGGGGTATCGGCAAGTTCCTCGTCCTCGTCGGCGCACTCGGCCTGACATTCCTTGTTTTTTTTGGTCTCGCGATGCGAATTGCGCTGCGCGCGCGTGAAGTCGAGGTGCCGTCGCTGGCAGGGAAATCCGTCAACGACGCGACGCGTACTGTGGCGGCGCTCGGGCTCGGACTCCGCGTGGACGACAACCAGCGTTCGGATGAAAAGATTCCGGCGGGCCGGATCATGCAGCAGGACCCGCCCGCAGGCTCGCGTGCCCGCCGGCAGCGCACCGTCCGCGTGTGGGTCAGCGCCGGCGCCCGCGCGATCGTCGTCCCCCCGCTCATTGGTCAGACTGACAGGACGGCACGCATCCGGCTGGATCAGGACGGTATCCAGGTCGCATCGACCACCGAGGTCCGCTCGCCCGACTACCCTGCCGACGCCGTGGTCGCGCAGGACCCGCCGGGACAGTCACGCGCCGGCCGCGTGTCGCTGCTCATCAACCGCGGTGAGGAAGCAACGACCTATGTGATGCCCGATGTCATCGGCACCGAGGGGGAGCGCGCCGCCGGTGCCCTTCGCAGGAGCGGCTTCCGCGTCACCATCACCGGATCGCAGCCCTACCCGGGCGTGCCGCCCGGAACGGTCGTGAAGCAGACGCCCGCCGGCGGGTTCCGCGTCGCCGCCGGCGATCCCATTTCCCTGGAGGTCAGCCGGTGACGAGTCACCAGCCGCCGGTATGGATTGCCCCGTCCATCCTGTCCGCAGACTTCGCCGCGCTGGGTCGGGACATTGCGGCTGTCGAACGCGGCGGCGCCGACCTGATCCACATCGACGTGATGGATGGACACTTCGTCCCGAACATCACCATCGGTCCGCCGGTCGTGCGTGCGATCAAGCGTATTGCCACGCGTCCGCTCGATGTGCACCTCATGATCGACGATCCCGACCGTTACATCCGCGACTTCGTCGAGGCTGGCGCCAGCATGATCTCCGTGCACGTCGAGGTGCTGCCGCACCTCCACCGCACCATCGGCTACATCAAGAGCCTTGGCGTCAAGGCAGGCGCCGTGATCAATCCCTCGACGCCGGTCAGCTCGCTCGAAGACGTCGCCAGGGATCTCGATTTCGTCCTCGTGATGTCGGTCAATCCCGGCTTCGGCGGCCAGTCCTTCATTCCCCACAGCCTGGACAAGGTGCGGCGGCTCAAGGCGCTGCTCTCGGCAACCGGTTCGCCGGCCAATATCGAGATCGACGGCGGCGTCGACAGCTCGAACATCCACGACATTGTCGCCGCCGGTGCAACGATCCTCGTCGCGGGCAACGCGATCTTCGCAACGGCGGATGCCGAAGCCGCCACGCGGACGCTGCGCGCGGCCGCCAACGCCGCGGCCGATCCCGGAGCACGGGTGTGAGGCCTTCGGCAATGCATTTTTGCCTTTCCAGGCTGCGTGACCGGTCTCACGCGTAACTCACGCATCCGCGTCCGCTATGCGGAAACCGACCAGATGGGCGTCGTCTACTACGCCAATTACTTCGTCTGGTTCGAAGTCGGTCGAACCGACTGGCTGCGCGACGCCGGCTGGACCTATCGCCAGCTGGAGCAGGATGGCGTGTCGCTGCCGGTAATTGAAGCCCACGCCGAGTACCGCCGGGCGGCCCGCTACGACGATGAGCTCGAGATCCGGTCGAAGGCTACGCTGTTGACTCCGGTCCGGCTGCGCTTCGATTACGAGATTTGGCGGGCGGACGGCGAGGAACCGCTCGCGACCGGTCATACCGTCCACGCCGCGATGGACCCGAACGGCCGTCCCTGCCGTCTGCCACAGGCCGTGCGGGAGCTCTTGGCGTCTATGTCAGAATAGTGGTTTCAGCGGGACAGAACTTTCATATCTGAATGATTCGACAGGTTTTTCGACTCGGCGCCCTCGTCAGCGCGCTCATCATCGCGGCCGCGTGCGGAAACAAAGACGTCGCACCCCAGAACGCCGCCAATCCCGACCGGTTTCTGTTCGATCGCGGCGAAGCCGCGCTCAAAGAGAAGAAGTGGATCGAGGCGCGGGAATTCTACCGTCAGGTGTTCGACAACTATCCGCAGAGCCCGTTCCGCCCCGACGCGAAACTCGGGATCGCCGACACCTATCTCGGTGAGAAGTCAGCTGAATCGCTGGTCCTGGCCGACAGCGAATATCGTGAGTTCCTCACCTACTATCCGCGCCATGCGCGCGCCGATTACGCGCAGTACAAGCTGGCGATGACCTACTTCCAGCAGATGCGCGGCCCCGACCGCGACCAGACCGCGACACGCGAAGCGCTCACGGAGTTTCAGGTCTTCTTCGATCGCTTTCCGGACAGCAACCTGTTGCCGGAAGTGAAGAAGAACTGGCGCATCGCCCGCGACCGTCTGAGCGACAGCGAGCTCCATGTCGGCGAGACGTACGTACGCATGGGCGTGGTCCGTGGAGCGGTCACGCGCCTCCTGGCCTTGCTCAAGGAGGACCCCGAATATACCCACCGTGACGCCGCCTACTACCATCTGGCGGAGATTTACCTCAAATCCGATAACAAGGCACAGGCGATCCCGTATTACCAGCGGCTCGTGGACGAGTTCGTCCAGAGCGAGTATCTGGAGCGGGCCCAGAAACGCCTGAAAGAACTGAACGCCAAATAGTTATCGCGGAGAGGTTATGACCAGACCGACCCTTGGCCGCCGGGTGTGCCGGCGCGTCCTGGCGGTATCGCTTACTGCGTGTGGCGGTGTACTCGCCGCTGCTCTTCCTGCAACTGCACAGCGTGGCCCTGCGCCGACGTCCACGACGCTTTCGGCCGACGTCGTCGCCCTCGCCTGCGCTCCGACGCTCGCGTACGAGGTCCCCGGCGTGCCGCTTCGCATCAGCGGCAGCCAGGACTCCATCGTCCGCACCAGTCATGCCCCGGGCGAGCTGGTGACCATCAATGCCGGGACTCGCAGCGGCATCGCCGTCGGGCAGGAGTACTACACGCGACGCGTGCTGGCCAGCCGTGACGGCGCAATCGGCCCGGGCAATCCGGCGACGATTCGCACCACCGGATGGATTCGTGTCTGGGCGGTGGACGAGGAGATGTCTCTCGCCACCATCAGCCACGCCTGTGAAACAGTGGACGTCAACGACTTCCTCGAGCCGTTCGCGGCGCCCACCATCCCGGTGACGTCAACATCGACCAGCGATCCTGAACGCGGCAACTACGCGCTCGTTCTCTCGGGGCAGGATCGACGGACGCAGTTCGGCCGGGGCGACTATCTGCTGATCGATCGCGGCAGCAACCAGGGCGTCACCCCGGGTGCGCGCTTCGTGGTGTATCACGACAAGAAGGCGGCGGGAAATTTCCTGTATCAGATCGGCGAAGCCGTCGCCGTGGACGTCAAGGGCGATACCTCGACGCTGCATGTGCTGACCGCCATCGACGCGATTTCCGCCGGTGACTACGCCGGAATGCGAAAGTAGTCAGCGCTCGCGCTGAGCGGCGCGCCGGTCGCTTTCGCGCCGCTCGCGGACGATATTGACGTCGGTCACGCGGGCGTTGACCAGACGCTGGAAACGGCGGTAGTAATCCACCGCCGAGACAATCGCGGCGCCCATCACGACCCACAGCGCGGCGTGGCCGAGCGGCGCCAGGGCCGGAATCGGCCCCCACCCTACGATCAGCAGCAGAATCGCCGTCACCTGGGATCCCATCTTGATCTTGCCGAGCGGTGACGCGGGGATGTTCACGCCTCGCGAATAGGCAAGGCTGCGCAGCGCCGTAATGGCGAACTCGCGGCCGATGATGATCGCCACCATCCACGCCGGCGCGAGATTCAGCTGCACGAGCGAGATGAACACGGCCGACGTCAGCAGTTTGTCGGCGATCGGATCGAGGATCTGGCCGAGCCATGTCACCTGGCGACGGCGGCGGGCCAGGTAGCCGTCGAGCCAGTCGGTCAGCGAGGCAATGCCGAAGATCGCCGCCGCCACGAGTTCCTTCGGCATGCCGGCGATCCGGCTGCCGTCGAACTCCGTGAGCAGCACGACGACCAGCAGCGGGACGAGCACCATCCGCGCGATGGTCAGGCTATTGGGTAAGTTCATGAACCTGGGGACGTCCGCATTCTACTGTAAGATTGGGGTTTGTCATGAAGGCGATCCTTCTCGCCGGAGGGAAGGGGACGCGGCTGCGCCCTCTCACCATCCATACGCCAAAACCAATCGTTCCGATCTTCAACCGCCCTTTTCTGCACTATCAGCTCGACCTGCTGAAGCAGGTGCCGGAAATCGATGAGGTGATCCTCAGCCTCAACTATCAGCCCCGTCGCATCGAGGAGATCTTCGGCGACGGGTCCGAGCTCGGCATCAAGATCCGGTATGTCGTCGAGCCGGCACCGCTCGGCACCGCCGGGGCCGTCAGGTATGCCGGCGACAACCTCACGGAATCCGTCGTGGTCTTCAACGGCGACGTGTTGACCCAAGTCGACCTCGGGACGGTCATCCGCCTTCACCGTGAGCGTCAGGCGAAGGCCACGATCGTGCTGACGCCTGTCGAAAACCCTACCGCCTTCGGATTGGTCGAGACCGATTCGTCCGGCAACGTCACCAGATTCCTGGAGAAGCCGAAACCCGACGAGATCACCACGAATAACATCAACGCCGGCATATACGTGCTCGAGCCGGATACGTTCGATCGGATTCCGCGGGACGTGTCGTGGTCGATCGAGCGCAGCTTCTTCCCGTCGCTGATCGAACGGCGCGAAACCTTTGTCGCCTACGTCTACGACGGCTACTGGATCGACATCGGCACGCCGGAGAAGTACACCCAGGTGCACCGCGACATCATGGACGGCCGCTTTGCCGCCGACCCGTTCCGCGGTCTCTCGGGGGCGCGCACGGCGGTCGCCACCGATGCGCGGATCGAAGACGGCGCGGCGATTGAGGGGCCGTGCTTCATCGACGAGGGCGTATCCGTGAAGGCGGGCGCACGCGTGGGTCCCTACTCTGTCATCGGACGTCAGACCCAGGTCGAGGAAAACGCGGTCGTCGAAGGCGCAATCATCTGGCCGAACTGCCGGATCAGCAAGGACGCGGAAATCCGCAATGCCATCGTCGGCCGCAACTGTCACGTCGGCCGCAACGTGACGCTCGACCACGGCGCCGTTCTCGGGGACAAGACCACATTGACCGACTTCACACGGGCATGAACATCAACCCAGGAATTTTCAAGGCATACGACATCCGGGCCCTCTACCCATCCGAGCTGAACGAAGAGATCGCACGGCAGATCGGGCGCGGGTTTGCCGCCTATCTGCAGCCGAAGACCGTGGGCGTGTCCCGCGACATGCGCGTCTCCTCGCCGTCGATTTCCGCTGCCTTCATCGAAGGCGTGCTGATGCAGGGCGTGGACGTCGTGGATTACGGCATGCTCGGCACGGATCAGTTGTACTTCGCGGTCGTCGAGGATGCGCTCGACGGCGGTGCACAGATCACTGCCTCGCACAATCCAGGTGAATACAACGGCATCAAGATGGTGCGCAAAGGCGCGCTTCCGCTGAGCGGCGACGCGGGGATAGGCGACATCCGCGACATGATTGCCGAAAACCGCCTCCCGCCGCCCGCCGTCGAGCCGGGAACGCTGGCGCGGCGCGACGTGCTGCCCCGTTACGTCGAAAAGGTGCTCTCCTTTATCGACGTCAAGGCGATCAAGCCATTCACCGTGGTGCTCGATGCCGGCAGCGGGATGGGCGGCCTGGTGGCACCGCGACTGTTCGATCGACTGCCGTGCAAGGTCACCAAGCTCTGCTTCGAGATCGACGGAACGTTTCCGAACCACGAGGCGAATCCGCTCCTGGAAGAAAACCGGCGGGACATCACCGCGGAAGTGATCCGCCAGAAGGCCGATATCGGGATCGCCTGGGATGGCGACGCCGACCGTTGCTTCTTCATCGACGGCAGCGGCGAGTTCATCTCCGGCGATTTCGTGACGGCGCTGCTGGCCGAGGCGTTCCTCCTCAAGAACCCCGGCGCGACCGTGATCTACGATCTCCGGGCCAGCCATGCCGTGAAAGATACGGCCGCACGCCATGGCGGCAAGGCGCTGATGAACCGCGTCGGTCATGCCTTCATCAAGCAGCGCATGCGGCAGGAGGACGGCATCTTTGCCGGCGAGGTGACCGGGCACTATTACTTCCGCGACTTCTATTACGCGGACAACGGTTTCATTCCCGCACTGTTGATCCTCGAGCTCATGTCCAAGAAGAATCAGCCGCTGCGGGAGCTGCTGGCGCCGTACCGGGAGCGGTACTTCATCTCCGGCGAGATCAACACGAAGCTTGGCAGCATGAGCGAGGTGCCGGCGAAGCTGGCGGCGATCGAGGCACGCTACAAGGACGCCGACATCGCGCGGATGGACGGCGTATCCGTCGACTATCCCGACTGGCACTTCAACGTGCGGGCGTCGAATACCGAGCCTCTGCTGCGCCTGAACCTGGAGGCGGCGACCCCGGAACTGATGGAGAAACGCCGTGACGAAGTGTTACAGCTGATTCGCGGCTAAGGGCATCCCTGAAGGGATGCCCTACGGGTAGCGTAGGGCGCCCTTTCAAGGGCGCCTCGACACGATAGAATGAAATCTCTCTACCGGATGCGGGAGTAGTTCAGCGGTAGAACGCGAGCTTCCCAAGCTCGATGTCGCGGGTTCGATCCCCGTCTCCCGCTCCAACCTTCGCTCTGCATCCAGGCGAAGGTTGTCACGCCGAAGCGCGCAGCGCGAAGGCGGACGGACTATCGAATCGATAACCCGGCGCTCACCGCGAAGAGTGCGGTTTTCGGCGTGCCGGACCCGGCCGCGATTCGGTGCGCCCGCACGTCGAAGCCAAAGGCGAGCCGCTCTGTGATGAACCACCGGGCGCCGCCGCCGAAGTTCACCACGCGCAACCGGCCGGACTCATTCTCGCCGGGCATCACGTCCGCCGCCTCGGTAGCGACGCTGGCGATGCCAACGCCGGCGCTCAGATAGCTCCAGCCGT
>Ga0247825_10003248_pt1 | contig 10731 bp, 9 predicted proteins | sample 13C_Vanillin_Day_FD_194413 | JGI IMG/M metagenome (GOLD analysis project Ga0247825, IMG submission 194413) | Soil microbial communities from agricultural site in Penn Yan, New York, United States - 13C_Vanillin_Day48 | ecosystem: Environmental > Terrestrial > Soil > Agricultural land | place... | reverse complement strand
GTGTCGGCAGCGTGCTCCGACCGCTGCTCGACGGAACCCGCGCGGTGTTCATGGAGGCCTGGGATCCGGGCGTGGCCGTCGATCTGATCGGCCGCTACGGGGTGACCTCGACGGTCGGGACCCCGTTCCACCTGACCGGGATCCTCGACCTCGCGGACACCGCCGAGAAGCTCGCCACCCTAAGCGAATTCATGGTCGGTGCGGCCACAGTCCCGGACGAGCTGGGTCGGCGCGCCACCGGCGCAGGGATCGCTACCTTCCGGTGCTACGGATCCACCGAACAACCGACGATCACTGTCGGCAGTGTGCGAGATCCCGAGGACGCGCGGATTCACACGGACGGTGCAGCGCTGCCCGGGGTCGAGATCCGCATCCTCGACGAGTCGGGTCTACCCGTGCCGACCGGGGCCGACGGTGAAATCGTCACCCGCGGACCCGACCAATTCGTCGGCTACCGGGACTCCTCGCTCGACCGCGCCTCGTTCACGGAGGACGGCTGGATGCGCACGGGCGACCTCGGACACCTCGACGCCCACGGGCGGCTCACCATCACCGACCGGATCAAGGACGTGATCATCCGGGCCGGCGAGACGATCTCGTCCGGGCAGCTGGAGGACGTGCTCAACGAGCATCCCGCGGTCGCGGAAGGGGTCGTCGTGGCGGCTCCCGATGAGCGGTACGGGGAGGTTGCGGCCGCGGTGGTCGTGCTCGTTCCCGGTGCGTCGCTCGATCTCGACGAGATCCGCAGGCACTTCGCCTCGTCCGGTCTCGCGAAGCAGAAGACGCCGGAAAAGCTTCTCGTCATCGACGAACTGCCGCGCACCGCGGTGGGCAAGATCCGCAAGGCAGATCTGCGACGCGGCCTCATCGAAGGAACATCATGATCAAGTGGGGCACGCTGCGAATTCCGGTGATGGCAGCGCCGATGTTCATCGTCTCCAACCTCGATCTCGTGATCGGTTCGTGCAGGGCCGGTGTCATCGGTGCGTTTCCATCCGCCAACCCGCGAGCTCCCGAGACTTTGGAATCCTGGCTCTATGCGATTCGCGAGGCCGAGAAGGAAACCCTGGACCAAGGAGGTACATTCGCGCCGTTCTGCGTCAACATGCTGGCCTCGTCCGCCCTGGACAAGGAGAAGCGCGCTGCCGCTCTCGCCACCGTCAAGAAGCATGTAGCGCCGCTGATCCTGACCAACATGGGCAATCCCCGTGATGTCGTCGAGACCGCGCATGAATGGGGTGGCAAGGTATTTCACGATGTCACCACGATCCGGCACGCGGAGAAGGCCGTCGAAGCCGGCGTCGACGGGCTGATGCTCGTTTGCGTGGGTGCCGGTGGGCATGCGGGAACGTTGTCACCGTTCTCCTTCCTCCCGCGGGTCCGGAAGTTCTTCGACGGGCCAATCATGTTGGCGGGCGGAATCGCCGACGGAAACGGAATCGCAGCCGCGCTCGCTCTCGGCGCCGACCTCGTCGTCATGGGAACGCGATTCATCGCGACAGCCGAGTCTGGGACCTTCGACGAGCACAAGGACATGCTGGTGTCGTCGAGGAGCGAGGATGTGCTCTTCACTGACGCGATCGCCGGGCTGCCCGCGAGCTTCCTCAAACCCTCCATGATCAAGGCCGGGCTCGACCCCGACAACCTGCCCGCACCGCTCGGCCGTCACCGACCGGATCTCCCCGAGGGTGTAAAGGCGTGGAAGTCTGTATGGAGCGGCGGGCATTCGACGGGGCTGATCGAGGACGTGCCAAGCGTTCAAGGCGTCGTCGACCGACTAGCGAAGGAGTTCGACGCCGCCCGATCGCCCCTCGACTGGCGCCGCGCGCTGGCCGAAATCGGCTGACACTACACGTGAGTGGCACTTCGTGTTTGAGCACTACTGTGCCACTCACCGGGGAGTCTGCTCAGGCGATACCGATTACCTTGAGGCGCAGGTACTCATCGATGCCGTCGAAGCCGCCTTCTTTGCCGACGCCGCTGAGACCGAGACCTCCGAACGGCCGGTTGACCGGAAGGATTGGAGGCGCCGTTGAGTACTTCGACGGTGACTATCTGTAAGGTACGAGACCCCCCCGCTCCTTACTGGATGTCGAGAGGAAGATTGACCACCAGCGCCGATACGGGCTCATTAGAGATGGATCGCTGCCCACCGACAGACTCGTCGGATACCGTCGATCAGGTGGGTTGACAGTCCGACGCTGCCGAGGAGCGCGGCGGCCCGGTCGCGGTGTTCACGGCGCGAACCGATTCCGTGGACGACCATCGGTTCCGCGACGGACTTCCAATTCTCCGCTCTTGGGTTCAGTGACGAGAACGGGTCCGAGACAGCCCGGAGTGCGGCGAGCCCGCTGCGGAAGGATGTTGGTCAGTTCACGCACTTCGAGGGGAGTTCTGACTCCGTCCTTTCGTCTGCGGCCAGGCCATGGTACATAGAATACCCTAGTAACGTAGTAATATATCTATAGGCGGGGTGCTGGCGTGAACCTGACGGAGTTGGCTGCTCGATACGAAGAAAAACCGGCAATCGTGATGGCGGAATCCGGAGACACACTGACATATCGGCAACTCGAGGCCCGTTCCAATCAGATCGCCCAACTCTTCCGTACACGAGGATTGACGCCCGGCGACCACATCGCCATCCTTATGGAAAACCGACTCGACGTGTTCCCGGTGGTGTGGGCTGCCCAGCGGACCGGCCTGCTTTACACGCCGGTCAACTGGCATCTGAGCGCCGAAGAAGCGGCGTACATCGTCGAGAACTGCGGCGCAAAGCTGTTGATCCACTCGGCGTCGCTCACCGCGCTCGCGGAGGGGGCAGAGCAGTCTGCGCCGGCCCTTCGGGGGCGACTAATGGTCGGTGAGGACGAGGACGGAACCGAGCTCCTCGCGGCCGCGGTCGCTGACCTGCCGGTGGACCCGGTTCTCGATCAGACCGAGGGCTACTACATGTTCTACTCGTCAGGCACCACTGGTCGGCCGAAGGGGATCGTGCCGAAACTCACCGGTAACCCGTTCGGAACCGGGATGAGTATCGACCACTTGATGGGCAGCGCATTCGGTTTCGGCCCCGAGACCGTCTACCTGAGTCCGGGCCCTCTTTACCACGCCGCACCCCTGGGCTGGACGATCGGCACCGTTCGGAACGGCGGAACGGCAATTGTCATGGAGAAGTTCGACCCCGAACTCACACTTCAGCTTGTAGACGAATTCAAGGTCACCCATGCGCAATTCGTGCCGACGATGTTCGTGCGGATGCTAAAGCTTCCGGACGATATTCGGTCCCGATACGACGTCTCGAGCTTCCGTCTCCTCGTGCACGCCGCCGCGCCGTGCCCCGTGGAGGTCAAGGAACGTATGATCGAATGGTTCGGTCCCAAGCTTGTCGAGTTCTACTCCGGCAGTGAAGGAACAGGATTCTTCATGATCGACACCCTGAACTGGCTCACCCACCGTGGGTCGGTCGGACGGGCCGTTCGCGGTGTTGTCCATATCTGCGACGACGCAGGCAACGAACTGGGACCGGGTGAGATCGGCACCGTCTGGTTCAGTGACACGAACCGGTTCGAGTATCACGGTGATCCGGAGAAGACGGCTGACGCTTTCAACGAGAAGGGTTGGAACACTCTCGGCGACCTGGGTCACGTCGACGAGGAGGGGTACCTCTATCTGTCCGCCCGGCGGTCGGACCTGATCCTGTCCGGTGGCGTCAACATCTATCCCCAGGAGGTCGAGGACGCGCTCACGTTGCACCCGGCCGTACTCGACGTCGCGGTGGTCGGGCTTCCGGACGACGAGATGGGCCAGCGGGTGCACGCGGTGATCCAGCCGGCTGCCGACGCGGTCGCCGGCCCTGCGCTAGCGTCGGAGCTGATCGCCTATTGCCGTGACAACGTGGCGCACTACAAGACGCCGCGCTCGATCACCTTCGAGGTTGTACCTCGGCTGCCGAGCGGCAAGATCCTGCGCCGCGAGTTGATGAATCGTGACCGGAACGTCACCACAGAGTTGCGGTGATCGGCGACGGGAGAACCCTCCTGCACCACAGTCCCGTTGTGGGCCATATCGACGAGGTGTGTGATGCGGAGATCCGCATGGACCAAGCCAGCAATGGCTGAAGTTGTCGCAACCCCGGTCACGGGAAGGGTCGTGTGGCGCTTGCTTGAACATCGCGTCGGCCGACAGTGTCGTCGACTTCGGCCCCGACACCAGTGAGCGCACAGGTCGGTGAGCGACCGTCCTACCTTCTACTCGATCGGGTGACCTAGCTGTCGAACACGCCGATACCTGCGCCCCCACTCGCAAAGTCTTGTGAGACAGCGCCAGACGCCAGTCCGTGGTCGCGGTGCTCCGCGACGACGTGCGCTTCCACGACGGTGAGCAGTTCGACGCTGAAACGTGCCGCTCAATACCGAACAGGTGAAGAATCTACTCGGTTCCAACCATCGTCAAGGCGTTCCTCGCAAACAATCGATCTGTCGAGGAGATCGACCCGCGGACGATGGTCTTCCGCTTCGCTGCGCCCAGAACGACATAGCTACCATCTCGCCGGCCCGCGATGGCCGGATCGGTGACCGGGTTCAGCAGAAAGAGCGCCTGCGCAGGGATCGCCTCGGTTGCGCATTCGAGCGCGGACCAGACGGCGACGGGGCCGCCGGTCCCGTCGCCCGCCAGAACCAGCTGTGCTGGGGTCGGCGCGGAGTCCGTCGGCGTCCTTGCGCGCCCAGTGGATCACTGCCATGACATCGTCGGCAGTACCGGCGTGGATGGAATCCGGCGCGCATTCATCTGGACCACGACACTCGACGTCGATTCGACGATCTGCGCAGTATCTGCCCGGTAGGAGTCGGGACGGTCGCTCCCGCCGACGTGGAAAACGATTCCGCCGCAGGCGGTGTCGAGCTCGGTGATGCGCAGCGGAACCGGACCGTGCGGGCGTTCGAACCCTCGATCGGTGACCCGCAGGCCGTTGGGTATGACGGTGCCCGCTCGGCGACTCGGAATTCGAGTCCCTCACCGGAGCGTGTGCCAGATTGACGCGGTCGAGGAAGGCGATACTGCGTGCGACGACCTCGTCGATCGTGTCGGCGCCATCCCGAGGGTAGAAAAGTCGATGGACGGGAAGGGCCGGTCACTGAAAACCAAGGCCGCTGCGAGCCCCTAGACGAAGAGGTCGAACCACTCGGTGTCGTGCCGACAAGGCTCGCTATTGCTACCCGCCGCAGTGAGCACTCTCAATTGCGGTCGGACGGTGCGCCTGGTAGGTCGAAGGCACGAACAGCGTTTTCCCACAACATGGCCACCAGAACCACATTCTGATCGGTAATCACGTCAATGTCGGCCGGCCCCGACGTCGACGGAAACTCGTGCAAGATTTCTGCTTGTCCAGCTTCGTCGATTCTGAAAAGAGCACCGTTGATCGAGTCGGTAGCGAGATACCCGCCTGCAGGATGTGCCGCAAGCCCATCGAGATGACCGAGAGGGGCGCCATCGCCTATAGGGGTGATGGTGCGATCTGATAGGTCGATGGTGCTGAGAAAGCCAGTCTCTAGATCGTCGGGGTCTGTGCGAAATGGTCCGAGACCGCCGAAACCGACAGTGACGAGACGGTTCTGTTCGGCGACGAGACCATCGGGGTGGTGAAGAGACGTAGATTCGAGCCAGATTCCCCACTCGCCGTCAGTTGTCAATCGCCAGATTCTATTGAAGCCCAGATCTCCGACGAACACGGTCCCATCGGGATGTACAGTCACTCCGTCGATGTACATCGAGTCAGGAGCGTGGTAGCGCGCCACGATTGCTGACTCGTCGATATCGATAATCACGAGTTCATGCGAGTCGGCAGCGTAAAGATAATCGCCGTGAACTGCAATGTTCTTCACCTGGTTCAGGCCTTCGACCCAACGCGCCACGGCCACGGTTCCGTCGACGTCGAGCTTGGATATGAATCCGGCACCGTGTTCGGGCACCGGTATAGTGCTGTCGATCATGTTCGACACGTAGATCGCGCCCCGTTTGGCATCGTAAGCGGGCGACTCCGGTTGCGTGAATCCAGCGGCTACCCACCGCTGCCGTAGTTCAGGCATCGCGACTTGTCGTAATGGCAGGATCCTGGAAGCTCATCGGCACCGCTCCGTATCCGTAGACCAGCCCCACATTCGAATGCAGGCGCATCGCCGCCTCGTCTATTCTGTACTCGGGGATACGATGTATGAGCTGCTGCAACATGATCGTCATTTCCAGCCGCGCCAAATGCGCACCCAGACACCGATGGATGCCTCGCCCGAAGGACATGTGCCGGTTGTTGGGTCGACGCAAGTCCAGGCGTTCGGGCTCCACAAACACCTCGGTGTCGAAATTTCCGGACGCCCAGAGCATGAACACACGATCCTCGGCCTGAACTGTGGCGCTTCCGACTTGTGCTGTCTCACGAGCAGTCCGGCGGAATCCTTGGACCGGGCATATGTAGCGTAGAAGTTCCTCGACCGCTGTACCCCATAGGGGATCGCCGATTGGAGTGCGCGCAAGTTCCGCACGAAGTTCTGGATGGCGCTGTAATTCGATGAGCGAATTGGCGACCGCATTGGTGGTGGTGTCGAGCCCCGCGGTGATGATGACCGCGACGACTTGCAGTAGTTCGATCTCGGTCAGCAGGTTTCCTTCCACCTCGGTTTGACAGAGCGCTGACAGCACGTCGTCACGGGGATTCACCCGTCGGTCTTGCACCTCCGCGAGCACGGCCGGCATATCCAACTTGGAGATGTCGGGCCCGGTCTGTCCCGGGTTCTCGAACTGAGACAACACGGCGTCGGACCACTGCCTCCAGCCGTCGATTGGCATGCCAAGCCAGTCCAGCACGACGATTGCAGGAACGGGCGCACAGAAGTCGCCAATGAGTTCACAGGAACCCGAACCGATGAACACGTCAATGAATTCATCGGTGACAGACCGAATGTAATCCTCACGGACGCGGACGGCGCTCGGCGTGAACAACGGGTTCAGCGCGCGTCGGTATTCACCATGCAACGGGGGGTCAAAGAACACCGGCGGTGCATCGCCACGTCCGCTGCCGAGTTTCGCCTTCCGTTCACTTTGCGGCAGTGCGTCGTAACCGGTAGGGACGAGATTGCCCAATGCGGATGAGAAGACGGACGCGTCGTACGCAACGCGGTCGATGTCTTCGTATTTGGATACCACCCAAAATCCCCCTTGGGCGTCACTCCATTGCACAGGGCATCGATCGCGCATTTCGGCGTACACGCGGTGGGGTACGCCCTCCTGCGCGAACTCAGGCGCGTGGTGGTCAAAACGCTCCACCATTGCCTCTATTACGTCCTCATTCCGAGTCACCACTAGCTCCTTCGGTCGTGTGCGACGTGTGCTTTTTTCGAATGGATGCCGAAGTAACATACTGACTGTATGTCAAATCACATGCAGGCAGTATGTTCAGGCGCCGGGTTGTGTGTCAACCCCCCAGATGGGGGACGAAGCGATTGGGCAGTCCCCATTGGTTCATCCCAGATTTGCGGCGGGAGCGGCTCATCTGAAAGTAACCATGATGCCGCCGTAGTCGATGGCGACGCAGGGCGAGTTGCAAAACGCCAAGCTGCTGGTAGTGCCGGTGATTCGGCGAGCTGCTAGTTGCAGTCTCACACTCCGGAGATGACCAGATCTCGGCGCCGATCGAGCTCGTGTGGATTCTCGTCGCTGCGCCGCGCTGCGTGGGATAGGAACAACGATGAAGACGGCAAGCGGGGAATTAGCGCCCGGGCGAGGCTGCGCCGAGTCCGGCGAGCAACAGGCTGATTGCCGCGAGGCCCTCTTCCCGTGCAGCTACCGGTTCGGGTGAATTTGCAATGAGGAGAGCCGCTTCGTCGACAGCTGCGAGTAGTACATGAGCCAGCACGGTGAGCGGCTGTGCTGGCAAGGCTCCATCGAGAACCGCCCGCTCGAGCAGTCGATGGATGGCCCCGACGCCATATCGACCCTCAAGCTGCCGCCACGTCTGCCAGCCGAGAACTGCAGGTCCGTCAATCAACACGATCCGCTGCACCTCAGGTGTCGTAGACGCATCGAGGAAGCCTAGGAGCGCGGAGCGCAACCTGTCCAACGCGTCGCCACCCTCGCGTGTGCCACCGGCCGCGACCAGAAGGTCTTGCTCTACCTGTTCGAATACCGCCTGGAACAGTGCTCGCTTGTCCGCAAAGTGGTGGTAGAGGGCACCACGGGTACCCACCCCGGACTCGGCGACGATCTCTTCGGTTGCGGTGTCGTGGTACCCGTTCTGTACGAATAGGCGTCTCGCTGTGGTTATGAGCGCAGCGCGGGTGGCTTCTGCCTGCAATGCACGTGACGTTTTTGTGGCGCTCGCCGCCTGTTGACCTCTACCCACCCGCCCAGTATATTCTCATGCAATCTGTACGTGAAAATGCATACAGCCTGGATGTCAATCCAGCGGGAGGCTCGCACGACGGCCCATCTAGACCGACAGATTGGTATGACTCGGCGGAATGATCGCGACGGCGTAGGCGCTTTTGCGATGCCAGCGTTGGTGCCACTGCGGGGAACGTAGTTTCGCAATGCTAACCGATTCTACGTCTATCGGTACGGTGGACTGACCTGGACGCCCACCGCTTCGCCGTTCGCGAGGGCAAGATGATCGTAGGTCGCTAGCACACAAATATGATGAGGGCCGATATTTCTCGACCTCGTTCCAAGGACTATCTGAGTTCGGAGTAGCCTGGCTTGCTCAGGGCGCCTCATAACCTGGACGCCGAGCTTCCGGATCGTACGACGGGCCCCTCTCGGATGGCATATCAGAGAGGGTGATTTGGTGGCGCTTGCGCCGAACAATCGGCCAGATTGACATCCGATAAGGATGCGTTCGTAATCATCACTCGTCGCTATTCCAAGGAGGGACACCGATGAAGATCGAGATCGATGCGGCCAAGTGCGCCGGCCACGGACTCTGCTACTACACCGCCCCTGAGTTGATCACTGATGATGAAAGCGGCTTCGCTACCGTCATCGGGGAAGGTGCAGTACCCGACTCTCAACTCGCGCTTGCTGCGCAAGCCGAATCGCTCTGCCCTGAACGTGCTCTGTACCTTCACTCCTAGGCCATCAACCCACGTTCCCGTCGGGTGGCGATGCGACGATACCTGCTTCGGCGCCGCGACGCGGTCGGTAATGGAACGATAATCCCACCACTCTCAATGTTCCACGCCATATGCAAGGCCGACGATGGCGACGACGCCTTTGGTCACTGGTCACGATCGACTCAACCAGCATCCGCCCATACCAACACGCGGCCGGTGCTCGACCCCGTTGCCCCCGCAGGGGGCTGAGTCGAATTGCCGGACTGCCCGGAACCCTCCGACTATTCACTCGACTCTAATGAGGTGAGGGACGACGAAGATACACGCACTCGTCGACACCACCTGCATACTTGTCGTGACGTTGTCGGCGAAGTTCCATAACCGGAACCGCTGTGCGAGTTGCAACCTATCAGCGTGGTGGGGCGATCTGCCGGCGGACAAGGTGTATTCGAATCCCCCGACTCGTATGTATCTCCCGCACAGTAGATATCGCCCAGCCCATCCCCGAGCGACCCGCCGATCGTCGCAGCGACAGGACGAAGGATCGCGCGGGCGAGCGACCCCCGTCCTTCGGTTCGAATCAGTACCGGACCGCGACCGTCGAACGCGGGATACCTCGGTGGCGACGTACTCCTGGCCGCGACGGTCACGAACCTTCCGAGACGCTACCGTCAAGAGCTAGTCGATCGAAACGCGATCTCTATCCCTCCGCCTTGATCGTGAGCTTGCCCATCGGGTCGTCACTGCTTCCAGAGCAGAGTAATGCCGGCATTGGGGCCAAGTTGCCCACCCGACTCGGTCGGCGCAGAATCGGCGCTCAGGTAGTAATCCGGGATACGCGCGTGCCATTCCTCGAGGGCGATCTTCAGCTCACGCCGGGCGAGATGCGAGCCGAGGCAGCGGTGCGGTCCGGCACCGAAACCGATGTGGTTGTTCGGGGTGCGCCTGATGTCGACATTTTTCGGGTCGTCGAATGTCGCGCCGTCGCGTGTCGCGGCGTTGAGGGGTGCCGCGATCATGGAGCCGGCCTTGATCGGGCACCCGCCGATCTCGGTGTCCTTCGTTGCCTTCCGTGCGGGGATGACGATCGCGTACGCGCGGATGAACTCTTCGATCGCCGTGGGAATCAGCGAGGGTTCCGCGACGATGCGGCGCCGGTCCTCGGGGTGCGACGCGAGGTGTAGGAAGCTCAGTCCCAGTGTCGCCGATACCGTGTCGAGTCCCGCCATGAACAGGAGGAGACAGAACGAACCCATGTCGGCGTCGGTCACGGGAGCGCCATCGATTTGGAACGACAGGGCCTTGCTGACGAGGTCGTCCCCACCTGGATTCGCGCGGCGGTCGGCGATGACGCCGTCGAAGTACGAGTTCACCGCGGCCATGGCCACACCTCGGCGGCGTGATGCCTCCTCTCCGGAGGCGGCGACGTGGAGGATTTCGTGTTCCCACTCCATGAACTGCGGGAGGTCCTCGATGGGGAGACCCATCAGGTCCAGAAAGATCGAGGTCGGGTACTGGAACGCGAACTCGGCCATGAAGTCACAGGAACCCGTCCCCTTCGCGACGATGCCGTCGATGAGGTCGATTGCACGCTGCCGGACCTTGGCCTCAAGCTTCTCGATGGCCTTGGGGG
>Ga0247825_10003247_pt1 | contig 10731 bp, 10 predicted proteins | sample 13C_Vanillin_Day_FD_194413 | JGI IMG/M metagenome (GOLD analysis project Ga0247825, IMG submission 194413) | Soil microbial communities from agricultural site in Penn Yan, New York, United States - 13C_Vanillin_Day48 | ecosystem: Environmental > Terrestrial > Soil > Agricultural land | place... | reverse complement strand
TCCCTCACGTGCGCGCCTCGCGTCGAGCTCAGCTTCGAGCTTCGCACGCTCCTGGCCGAGCGCTTGCGCAGTCGCGCGATGTTGGGTCACACGTTCCTCGCTGACGCGCAGCATGGCGGCGGCGGCCCGCGTGGCGCGGCCGAACTCCCGGATACCTCCTGCGCTCAGCACGAGTCTCGCGAAGCCGGAGCGTCCACGTTTGTACATGTCGACGAGCTGCGTCTCCATCGCCGGGAGCTCTGTGATGCGCTGCGCTTCGAGCGCCAGCAGACGCTGCGCCGTACCCTCAATGGCGGTCTGAATCTCGACGATCGCGGCCTTTGCGTCACGCACGCGTTCGACTTGGAGGTTACGTTCCGCCTCGAGCTTGCGCAGGTCAGTGAGGAGTGTGCGGGCCTCACCGGCCAGGCGATCGGATTCCGCTTGGAGTCCACGGATGCGGTCGGCGATCCGACGAGCCTCTTCCTCAGCGGACACGCCGTTGGGCGTCTGGGCCCGCAGCCCGATACCGAGTGCGAAGACCGTGATGCACAGCGTGATGCGAAAGGTCATGTCGTGGAAGAGTGAGACAATTATAACGTGCGTATTGTCGGGCTCGACGTCGGAGCGCGGCGCATCGGGGTTGCGATCAGCGATGCGACCGCGACGCTCGCCAGGCCGGTGGGGGTGATCCGGCCCGCTGGTCTCGAAGCAGATGCCGCGCGCACGACGGCTGCGGAGATCGCGCGTCTGCGTGCGGAGGAAGACGGCGTCTCCGCGCTCGTGGTGGGCCTGCCACGTCGCCTCGACGGTTCTGCCAATGACATGACCGCTCGCGTTCGTGTCTTCGCCGAGGAGCTTGGTCGCCTGACCGGGCTTCCGGTCACGCTTCAGGACGAGCGCCTTACGAGTCGGGAGGCCGAAAGCCGTCTGGCCTTGAGGATCAAGGACTGGCGGGATCGGAAGACGAGGCTCGATGCCGCTGCCGCCGCCATCATTCTTCAGGACTACCTGGATATCGGCGCCCATCGCCCGGGAACCCTCGGTCAGGACGCCGAATCGTGAAGCGGACGATCGTGCTGACCGCCGGCGCACTCCTCCTGGCGAGCGTCGTCGGCGCTCTGGTTGCCGGTCGTGCATTGTGGACGCGCATCCATGAGCCCTATCAGGGGTCCAGTGAGGCGGAGCAGTTCATCGATATTCCGTCGGGCGCTGGATCGACCGCGATAGGCCGTCGCCTCGTCGAGGCAGGCGTGGTCCGAGACGACTGGACGTTTCGCGCCGCGCTCTGGTGGACCGGCCGCTCCCGCGATCTCAAAGCGGGTGAGTATCTGTTCGATCGTCCGATGGCTGCCACCGATGTCGTGCTCAAGATTGCCCGCGGCGACGTGCACGCGCGGCAGATCACGTTTCCCGAGGGCCTCACCATCCTGGAGATGGCGGAGCTTTTTGAAGCTCGTGGCTTCGGTACCTCGGCTCAATTCATCAATGCGGCTTCGGACGCGTCGGCCGTCAAGGACCTCGATACCGCCGGTGTCGATCTCGAGGGTTATCTCTTTCCAGAAACCTACGCCCTCCCCCGAGGGACACCAGCGTCACGCTTGATCAGGATGATGGTCGAACGGTTTCTCGCCGTCTACGACGAAGAGCTGCGTGCGAGCGCGAACCAGCAGGGTCTGACCGCGAGAGAGGTCGTGACGCTGGCGTCGCTCGTGGAGAAGGAGACGGGGACACCTTCGGAGCGACCGATCGTGGCCGCGGTCTATCGGAATCGGCTGAGGATCGGCATGGGGCTTCAGGCCGATCCGACCGTCGTGTACGCGCTGCGGCGTGCGGGACGGTACAACGGCAACATTCGACGGCAGGATCTGGCGCTCGACTCTCCCTATAACACCTACCGGTACCCGGGTCTCCCGCCAGGACCGATCGCGGCGCCCGGGGAAGCGTCGCTTCGGGCGGCCCTGATGCCCGCCGATGTCAACTACCTGTACTTCGTCAGCCGCAATGACGGGTCTCATGCGTTCGCTCGAACCCTCACCGAACACAACCGCAACGTCAGGGAATTTCAGATTCTGTATTTCCGTAGACAAGCGGACGCAGCGCGTTTGCCCGCGCGTCGCTGAGGGTATATTTACTGTCGAGATGTCAGGACTTCGTCTTGAACCGAACGCGCCCGAATCTGGTCTGCCGGTGATCGAGGTGCCGCCCGGTCAATCCATGACGATCGGCCGCGGTCGGCAGGCTGACATCAACATCGACGACGCCAGCCTATCGCGTCTGCACGCACGCGTCACCGCCGAACCTGATGGGTTGCTCGCGATTGACGATCTGGGGAGCACAAACGGCATTGCCATCAATGGGCGGGAGCAGTTGAGCTCTTATCTCCGCCCCGGCGACATCGTCCGTTTCGGCCGTGTGGAATACGTCGTCACCGGCGGTTGAGACTGCGGTCGGTGGATCTATCGCGCGCTGCGCGACACAGAGATCGGGACGGGTGAGGTTTTGTCGACCAGCCACGCGTCGCCAACCTTGCGAAGCGAGAGGATATCGTGCCTGTCGGTGGTCGTTTCCCGACCCCCTGATTTCGGCGTGCACGTGTGGCTGCTGCGGACATCCGCTGTCGCCAACGTGCTGTCATTCGCGTCCATGCTCACACGTACACCGTCGTACATGACCTCATAGACCAGGCACGTGTTGAACGTTCGCCGCATCGCCTGTTCGGTCTGCGTCGGAATCACTGGAAACACCACCATCATCGCTTCCATGTCGCGCGTGCGATAGGCCACTCGAAATTGTTCGAGCGCGAGGCCGATGGCGGGCCGCTCTCGTTCCAGGGGTGTCGGCGGTGGTGTCGCCTGCCACGACATCGCAGAGAGGACGGCGAAGATGCCGATGCCCAGAATCGAGCCGACGAGAACCCCTTTCACAGCGGAGGTCCGTTCAGCGGGCGGGGGTGGTATGTAGGGCGGCTCGACACTGGTGTGCGTTGTCGTCGACGACCTCTTCGTCGTTGCGGTAGTCGCCGGCCTAATGGCGCTGGGTATCGGGGTTGTCACCGGGGCTTCGACCGGCCGAGGGGTTAGCACCAAGCGAGTCGGGACGGGTGTTGCCCATGCAGGCCGTGGCGCGGACGCCTCCGGCACTTCGGTGTGAGCATCACCCCACGACGCACCGGGCTTCGCCGAACTCTCGTTGCGGGCTGGCGCCGCGGCGTCCGACGCCGCGCGCCCGAGTGGTCGAACCACGATGGTGCGGACGTCGTCTTGTCCGAGACCCCGCTTCACTTCAAGAATCGCCGCACGCATCGCTTCCAGGTCGGGATAGCGATCGTCCGAGACCTTCTGCAGCGCCTTCGCGATGACCTGTTCGAGCTCCGGGGGCAGGTCTTTTCGAATCGCCGCCAGCGGAGGAGGATCCTCGTGCGGCAGCCGTTGCAGGAGCCCGTCGTTCATGCTGCCCTTGAACGCCTGCTGGTAGCACAGTAGTTCGTACGCCACTGAGCCGAGTGAAAACATGTCGCTGCGATGGTCGACGGTCTTGCCGAGCATCTGCTCCGGCGACATGTAATTCAACGATCCGACCATGGTTCCGTCGAGCGTCATCGCCGATCCCTCGATCCGCGCGATGCCGAAATCGAGAATCCGGACCACGCCTTGGCGGTCCACCATGATGTTGGCGGGCTTGACGTCCCTGTGGACGATGCCAGCCTGATGGGCGTAGTGGAGGCCGGCACAGACTTGTTCGATGTACGACAGCTTGTCGGACAGCATCAGATTTCGGCGCTGCCGGATGACCTCGGACAGCGATTCGCCGTCCACGAACTCCATCACCATGTACGGCTGTTTGTCGTGCTGACCGCACGTATAGATCGTGACGATGTTCGGGTGGCGCAGGGCGGCGGCGGCTCGCGCCTCGCGGAAGAACCGGTCGAGCGCCGCCTGGTCGCGGACTTCCGCTCGAACAACCTTGATGGCCACCTGACGATCGAGCCTGGAATCCCGCCCCAGATACACGTCACCCATGCCGCCAGAGCCAATCTGGCGGAGGATGTCGAATTCTCCGATTCTCGTGGGCGAGATAGCCACTAATTTACTGATTTGTGGTCACTTACCCGAGTTCTGTCTCAACCAGTCTCAATCACCACCACGGTCGCGTTGTCTGGCCCGCCACGGGCATTGACCGCCGCGATCACCGTTTTGCACACTTCGTCCAGCGACGGCTCAGTGGCCGACATCAGAGCTGCGATCTCTTTATCGGTCAGAACGCCGTGGATTCCATCCGAGCAGAGAATCAAGCGGTTTCCGGGCCGAACCTCCAGATCGATCGTGTCGATCGCAATGCCGCTCTGACCCGAAACCGCCCGGGTGACGACGTGGCGCAAGGGGTGGGTCTTGGCGGTCTCTTCGTTGATGAGCCCCTGCGCAATCTGCTCGGCGACCAGCGAGTGGTCACGCGTGATTGGCACGAGATGGCCCTCTCCGAGCAGGTAGACGCGGCAATCGCCGACATGAGAGACGGCGACGTGATCGTCACCAAAGAGTGCGGCCGCAACGGTGGCGCCGCTGACCTCCATGCCGCCCCGCTCACGTACGCGGGCGGCCAGCGTCCTGTTGGCGACACGGACGGCAACCTGCAGCCGATTGGCGAGCGGCGAGAGGTTTGCGTCCAGTTCGGTTGGCCAGGTTATGTCCGAGTCTTCGGCCGACTCCCTGATGAACGATGCCACGGCCTCGCTAATCGTGACTGATGCGAACTCACCCCCGGAATGACCGCCCATGCCATCGACGACGGCGAAAATGCCCAGGTTCCCGTCTGCAATGAAGCGGTCTTCGTTGCGGGAACGGACCCGTCCCTGATCGGTCGCAGCTCCGAATCTGAGGATCATTCGCAGAATGTATCGGCTAAAGGGTATAGGCGAGTAAGAGGTCTAGAGAGCGCAGCCGCTGAACGAGGCGCGTCAGTCATCGCTCGCCCCACTTCAGCTTTTCTCTCAGCACTTCGAAGTACCCGCGTGCGGGGCCTTTGACGAGTCTCAACACGTGTGCGGACTTGCGCACCTGGACGAGGTCGCCTTCGTTGAGCGGGTACCCCGACTGGCCGTCGTATGTGACGAACACGTCCTCCGGCTCTCCGTTCGCGTGCGGCCGCACTTCGACAACGGTGCTGCCGGGAATGACGACGGGACGATTGGTCAGCGTATGTGGGGCGATCGGCGTGAGAACGAATGCATCCACCATGGGATGGACGATGGGGCCGCCTGCGGCAAGGTTGTACGCAGTGGAGCCCGTTGCGCTGGCGATGATCAGTCCATCGGCCTTGACGCGCGTCACGAATCCGGTGCTGACGGAGACGGACAACTCGATCATGCGTGAGAGCGCCGCCTTGGTGAAGACCACATCATTCAGGACGATGCGTGTGTCGAACACCTGACCGTTCCGGTACGCGACGGCCTCGAGCATCGCGCGTTCGTCCAGCCTGGCCGTGCCGCCGAGCACGCTCTCCATCGACGGCAGGAGCTCGTCGATACGAATCTCCGTGAGAAAACCGAGGCTCCCGAAGTTCACGCCAAGAATGGGGATGTCGCGCCCCGAACGGGCGATGCGCGCCGCCATCGCGAGCAGCGTGCCGTCGCCTCCCAGTACGACGATCACATCGACGTCGTTGGGCAGCAGATCGCGCGTCGCCGTGCGCGCACTGTGCGCAGCCGATCCCGCCAGGGTCGCGGTATCGGTTTCGTACACCGCCTCGACTCCCCGAGCGCGCAGCCATGCTCCGAGCTGTGAGACGTGCTCGGATGCGGCGACGAGGCCGTTCTTGGCGACGATGCCGACACGTCTGACATTCATGGACGCAAGTGCAGGAAGAATTCGACGTTGCCCTTCTGTCCGGTGATCGGCGAAGGTGTGGTCGCTCTGGGTGTCAATCCTACAGCAGCCGCGGCGGCGCTGACCTCGTCGACCACTCGCGCATGGATCGCGGGGTCGCGAATCACCCCGCGGCCGACCTCGGTTCGTCCCGCTTCGAATTGCGGCTTGACGAGGGCGATCACGTCGGCGCCGGGCCGGAGGAGCGGGGGCACGGCTGGCAGGATCAGCCGCAACGAGATGAACGACACGTCGATGCAGACGACGTCCACCGGGGCTGGAAGGTCGGCCGCCGTCAGCCGTCGTGCGTTGAAGCGTTCGACGACGACAACACGCGGATCGCTCCGGATGGCCCAGTCGAGTTGGTTGTGCCCGACGTCGAGTGCGACGACACGCGACGCGCCTCTCTTGAGGAGGACGTCGGTGAATCCGCCCGTCGACGCCCCGATGTCGAGCGCCTCTCGTCCGGTGACGTGGATGCCGAACGTGTCGAGCGCGTGCGCCAACTTGAGTCCGCCGCGGCCCACCCACTCGTGCTCGCGTCCAAGCAGGGCGATCTCGACGTCCACCTCGACCTGTGTTCCGGCCTTGCTGATCACCCGGCCTTCGACGCTGACCTGCGCGGCGAGAATCAGCGCTCGTGCGCGCTCACGCGACGGCGCGAGACCCCGTTCCGCGATGAGCTGATCGAGCCGGACCTTGGCCACCTCAATTCGACCGATTCACGATCCAGCGACCGATCTCCATCAGCCAGGAATCGGCCAGACCAGCCGTGCGCAAGGAGCCCTCAGCGCGCTCGAGGCATTCGGTCGCCATCTGTCGCGCGGCGGGAAGGCCGTACAACGCAGGGTAGGTCGGTTTGCCGGCTACGGCGTCCTTCCCCGGTGTTTTTCCAAGGAGCGTGGAGACACCCTCGACATCAAGGATGTCATCCACGATCTGGAAGGCGAGTCCGAACTCTGCCGCCGCGGCATCGATGTGGCCGATTTCGGTTTCGCCGCCTCCCCCCATGATGGCGCCTGCCACCGCCGACGCCCGTATCAGTGCGCCCGTCTTGCGCGCGTGCATGAGTCGAACGCCCTCGGCGTCGAGTGGCGGCGCGAGCCGGCCGGACGGATCTGGAGTGGTGCAGGCGAGGTCGATTGCCTGTCCGCCGACCATGCCGGCAGCGCCGGCGGCGTCGGCGATGAGCCCAATGACACGAAGCTTGCGCGCGACGATACCGGAATCGGCGCTCGCGGGGGCTCGGGCCAGCAGCGCGAACGCCTCCGTCAACAGGCCGTCGCCGGCAAGGATGGCCAGGCCGTCGCCTGCCACGACGTGCAACGTCGGACGACCTCGCCGGAGACTGTCGTTGTCCATGGCCGGCAAGTCGTCGTGGATGAGCGAGTAGGTATGGATGAGCTCCAATGCACATGCGGCAGGCATCGCCAGTTCGCGATCCGAACCCACAGCATCGGCGCCGGCCAAACAGAGTACCGGTCGAAGCCGTTTTCCGCCCGCGGCGAGGCTGTAGCCCATGGCGGTCGCGATGACTGCAGGGCACTGCGGTGGAGCCGGCAGCGCACCCACGAGCGCTGCCTCGATCTCACCGCGCCTCGCTTGAAGATACTCGCTGAACTGTGGAGTCAGACTGTGAACCTGTAACGCGTACGTTCGTCGACGCCTAACCCTTGCCTTTCGGCCTTGCATCGTCGTCGTCGCCGAGCGATGGAGGAGCGGGTTTGAGTTGTCCGCGCTCGTTCAATACTTCGATGCGGCGTTCCGCATCTTCGAGCCGCGAGTGGCAGAAACGTGAGAGATGCACGCCCCTCTCGTAAAGCTTCAAGGAGGTCTCGAGCGGGATGTCACCTTCTTCGAGCTTCTTCACGAGTGCTTCGAGTTCGGCGATCGCCGCTTCGAAGTCCTTGATCGTGTCATCCACGCGTATCCATCCTTGCAGGCCGCGTGCGCGCTCTCACGGGCCACAGATGAAAAGAAGCACAGAGCCGTCTTTTTCCGGTCATCGTCTCAGTGTGTCTGTCAAGGGTCCGGCCCGGACACTACGATCGTCTCGCACGCCCCGTCAATGGCTCAGTGCGTACGTAGTGTCCGGCTTTAGCCGGACCTGGGAAGTCCCGTCGCTGTGTCTCTGCGGCCCGTCACCGCACATTCTAGTTCGCCCTGTGCCAGGGTGACGCGGACGTGCTCACCCGAAGCCACCGCACTTGCCTCGCGGATGACCGCAGTGCGGTCGGCGTTCCAGCACACCGCATAGCCCCGGCCCAACACGGCGAGAGGGCTGAGCGCTTCCAGCCGTGCGGCTGCTCCGCGTAACTGCCGGTCGGCACGATGACGGCTCGTCGCACTGGCGGCCGTCAACCGGCCATCGGCCGCGACAAGACGCGCGCGAACCCGTCCGAGCCGCCTGCGCAGATCGAAGGTCTCGAGCGTTCGCTGCAGCGACTGGGCAGTCCGCTCGGCGGCGGTCATGCGGAGGCGCATCGCGCGGCGGATCTCGTGCGTGACGTCGGCGACATGCCGGCCGCGCATGGCCAGCCGGCCACGGAAGCCAGCGAAGCCTGGCCGTGCCTCGAGCGCACGCAACCGCGACTCGCACCTGTGCACACGTGCCTGCATGGTCGAATGGACACGGTGCGACAGCCGGTCGATGCGGGCTGCGAAGTCGTCCTTCCTGGCGACGACGATTTCGGCGGCCGCCGACGGCGTGGGCGCTCGAAGATCGGCGACGAAGTCAGCAATCGTGACGTCGGTCTCGTGGCCCACGGCGGAAATCGTCGGCACCGGACAGCGTGCGATCACCCGCGCGACGATCTCCTCGTTGAACGCCCAGAGATCTTCGATCGACCCACCGCCGCGCGCGATGATCACGACATCAACCGCGGGTACCCTCCCGATTGCGGAAATCGCGGCGGCAATCTCGGGCGCCGCACCTTCTCCCTGGACGCGCGTTGGACGAATGACGATGTGCGCGTTGGGATAGCGGCGGCGCAACACATGAATGATGTCGCGGATGGCCGCTCCATCGAGGGACGTGACCACGCCGATCTTCCTGGGGAGTACGGGGAGTGCGCGCTTTCGGGCCGGATCGAAGAGGCCTTCCGCCGAAAGTCTCTGCTTGAGCTGATCGAAGGCGACCTGCAAAGCGCCGAGGCCCTCGGGTTCGAGGTGCTCGCAGACGAGCTGATACTCCCCCTTGGGGTCGTAGACGCTGACGCGTCCGCGTGCCACGACGCGAAGGCCGTCCTGCGGTGCAAATCGAAGTGCGCGGAGCGCCGATCGAAACATGACGCCCTTGATCTGCGCGCCGGCGTCCTTCAGGGTGAAGTACATGTGCCCGGTGTTCCACACCCGGCTGTTCGAAAGTTCACCCTCGACCCAGACCTCGATGAATCGTTCTTCGAGAAGCGTCCGGACGTCTGCAGTCAGCTCCGAGACCGTGAGAATCCGTCGTCGCGGCGGAGCGTCGGGGACGACAGGCGCCGGTCGTTCCGGCTCGTCGAACGGCAGATCGAGCAGCGAGGTCATGCGGTTCGTGTCGGCGTCGCGTGGATGGTCGCCGGCAGTTCGAGCAGTTCCCGTTCGGAGAAACTGATGCGGGTGATGTTCGTCGCCCGGCCCGTCTTGTCGTCGGCCTCGATCACCGCACCGTTCAACCGGGGATTACCCGTGGCCGGTTCGAATCTCGACGGCATGGCGTTGAGGAAGCGCGCGAGCGAGGGCTCCTTCTCCATGCCGATGATGGAATCGTGCGGGCCGGTCATCCCGGCGTCGGTCAGGTAAGCGGTGCCACCCGGCAGTACTCGTTCATCGGCCGTCTGCACGTGGGTGTGCGTGCCGAGAACTGCCGTGACCTTTCCGTCGAGGTGCCATCCCATCGCCACTTTTTCGCTCGTGGCTTCCGCGTGGAAGTCGACGATGATGACGCGCGTGCGATGTCGGATCGCTTCGATCTCCCGCAGGACCACGGCGAACGGGTCGTCGATGTTGAGCATGAAGACTCGACCCATGACGTTGATGACGCCGACGGCGCGTCCGTCGCCGGTCTGCGCCACGTAGCTTCCGCGGCCTGGTACACCCGCAGGATAGTTAGCCGGACGAAGGAGGCGCGGCTCTCCAGCGATGTAGGGCATCGCCTCCTTTTTGTCCCAGATGTGATTGCCCGACGTCATGACATCGATGCCCCACTCGAGCAGCGTATCCCCGATGTCCTTGGTAATGCCGAACCCGGCGGCCGAGTTTTCCGCGTTCGCGATGACGAGATCGAGGCTGTAGCGCTCCACGAGCGCGCGGAGACCCACACGGATCAGCTCGCGACCGGGGCGGCCGATGATGTCTCCGATGAAAAGGATGTTCATCCGACTGGGATGCGGTGTGCGTGACCGCGTCGTTCGGGCTGCTTTGGAAGCGTGATCGTCAGTTCGCCGTCACGCAGGGCTGCCCGTGCGCCCTGCACGTCGAATGCGCTGCCAAGACGCACGGCGCGTGCGAAGCGTCCAAACGCCCTCTCGACGAGATGAAAAATTGGAGGCGCCGGCGTCGCGGCCGGTGTCTTGTCACCCGCGATGAGCAGCACGCCCGATCGAAACAGCACGCGAATCGACTCTGCCGGCACCCCGGCGATGTCAATCGTCACCTCCACAGTCAGCTCGGTCTCGCGAACATCGAGCGACGGGTGGCAATCGCCGGAATAGGTTCCCTGGGATCCGGAGCCCTTGCGGGACAGGTCGTCGAAGAGCGCTCGGATGTCGTCAGCGAGGTCGGTCGCGTCGCCGGGCAGGAGGGGTGGGGACTGAGCCATCGGCCCGTCCATGATCGCACACGACCGCCTCGCCTGTGCATGGCCGTGCAGCAGTGGCGCCTTAGTGCTCTTGGCGCCTTCTAGGGT
>Ga0247825_10003246_pt1 | contig 10731 bp, 13 predicted proteins | sample 13C_Vanillin_Day_FD_194413 | JGI IMG/M metagenome (GOLD analysis project Ga0247825, IMG submission 194413) | Soil microbial communities from agricultural site in Penn Yan, New York, United States - 13C_Vanillin_Day48 | ecosystem: Environmental > Terrestrial > Soil > Agricultural land | place... | reverse complement strand
GAAGGAGGATCATGACCGCCGCCGTCCCCCACAGCCCCCGTGCCGACAACTGCATGTCTTCCTCCGTCGACACCGACGAGACAGGGAAACAGCACGGTTCGCGGTTGCCTGCCGTCTCGATCGCCTAGGGGGCTGTGTCCGTTGCGTCGTTCTGGTTGGTCGGTCTCGGCTTCATCTTGGGAATAGCCGCGGTCGTCTGCGGCGCCGTCGCAACGTCGCGGTCCGCGGATGTCGACGACGAGGCAGCGTCGTTGCGGGCCCTGTTGGGCGTCGTCGCCGGGGCAGCGGGCATCACCGTCTCCGCGATTGCCCTCTTCCCCATGCTGGCGCAACTGTGAACCGCGCTCGTGGCTTCTGCATGCCCGGTTGATGTCGGGTAGGAGCAAGTGTTCGGAATCTTCACGGGCACCGCGTCGGCCGTATGTGGCGGGCCGGGATCGGTGGGCGCTACCGCAGTTGGTCGCGGCGTCGTGTCAGGTAGGCAGTCTCGGCGGTGTTGCCGGCCAGATCGATGGCTTTGTCGTAGGCGGCGCGCGACTGCTCACTACGACCCAATCGGCGTAGCAGGTCGGCGCGGGTGGCGTGGTAGGCGTGATAGCCGGCCAACTTGTCCTCGAGACGGTCGACGGTTGCCAGTGCCACCTCCGGGCCGTCGAATTCGGCGACGGCGACGGCCCGGTTGAGTGCGATGATCGGCGAGGGGTCGATGCGGACCAGTTGGTCGTAGAGGGCGAGGATCTGCGACCAGTCGGTGTCGCGCATGTCGCGGGCGGAGGTGTGGACGGCGTTGATCGCGGCGAGGATCTGGTAGCGACCCGGAGCCACCCCGGCGGCGGCAGCGGCCAGGCGCTCGCGCACCAGCCGGTGCCCCTCGGCGATCAGTGCCGCGTCCCAGGCCCCGCGGTCCTGCTCGTCGAGAGCGACCAGTTCGCCGCTCGCCGACACCCGGGCGGTGCGGCGGGCCTCGGTGAGCAGCATCAGCGCCAGCAACCCGGCCACCTCCCCATCGTCGGGGAGCAGGTCCCGGATCAGGCGGGTGAGCCGGATCGCCTCGGCGGTCAGGTCGTCACGTACCGGATCGGCGTCGGCGCCGGTGCTCAGGTAGCCCTCGTTGAACACGAGGAACAGCACAGCGAGGACACCGGACACCCGTGCGGGGAGATCGTCGGCGGACGGCACTCGATAGGGGATACGCGCCGCCTTGATCTTGTCCTTCGCGCGGGTGATCCGCCGCCCCATCGCACTCTCGGTCACCAGGAACGCGCGGGAGATTTCGGGCACGGTCAGACCGCCGACCATGCGTAACGTCAGCGCCGCGCGGGTTTCCATCGCCAGCGCCGGGTGGCAGCAGGTGAAGATCAGCCGGAGCCGGTCGTCGTCGATGGCGCCGAGCGGCTCGGGCGGGTCATCGTCATGCACCACCTGAGCCTCCTTGTTCTTGTCGTCGCGCTTGTTCTCGCGCCGGATCCGGTCGATCGCCTTGTGGTTGGCGGTGGTGGTGAGCCAGGCTCCGGGGTTGGGGGGCACGCCGTCAGCCGGCCATCGCTCGACGGCGGTCGCGAACGCCTCGGCGGCCGCGTCCTCGGCGATGTCGAGGTCGCCGAAACGCCTGGTCAGTGCGGCGACTACCCGGGCCCACTCCTCGTGGTGGGCCCGGGTGACCGCCTCACGGGCGTCGCTCAGTGGAATGGCCGCACCTCGATCTTGCGATCGCAGATCTTCGACGCCTCGGTGGCGAGCGCGAGCGCCACATCCAGATCGGGGGCCTCCCAAACCCAGACGCCGGCAAGGTACTCCTTCGACTCCACGAACGGCCCGTCGCTGAACACCGGTTGCTCGCCCCGGTTGTCGATGACCGTGGCCGTGGTGGTGTCTGCGAGTCCGCCGGCGAAGACCCAGTAGCCCTCGGCAATCAGTCGTTCGTTGAACGCGCTGATGCCAGGCTGCCGGTCGGTGCTGCCGGGATTGCTCTTGTCGTCGATTACGGAAACCAGATATTGCATCGGAAGATCCTCTCCTGTGGTGGTGTACCGGTTGGGGGACGTCACGCCGTCGCGTACCGGGGGCGCCCGGCCGGCCGGAAGACCTGGATCGTCACGCCCTTCGAGTCGACTCGCGACTCCACCAGTTCGAGTGCAAGGTCCGGTCCGGCCTGCGGGAACAACCGCGCGCCCTGGCCGAGGACCACGGGAACGACGATCAGGGTCATCTCGTCGACCAGATCGTTCTGCAGCAACCACCGGGTCAGGGCGCCGCTGCCGTGCACCTGCAGCTCACCGCCCGGCGTGGCCTTCAGGTCCGCGATGACGGTGGCGAGGTCGTCGGACAGGACGGTGGTGTCCGGCCATTCGGGATCGGCGAGCGTGGTCGATGCCACGTACTTGGGCTGTGTGTTCAATGCCCGCATGACGGGCTCCCAGCCGGGGACGTCCTGCTCCGTCAAAGACCCCCAGGAGCCGGCGAACAGCTCGTAGGTCCGGCGGCCGAGCAGGAACGCGTCGGCGCGCTGGTAGGTCTCGTTGATGAACGCGTGGGTCTCGTTGTCGCCCTTGCCCCGGGCCCATCCGCCGCGCTCGAATCCGTTTCTGCGGTCCTCGTCCGACGCGCCGCCGTTGCCCTGCATCACTCCGTCGAGGGTGACCTGGGTCATGGTGGTGAGCTTCATGGTCGCGGTTCCTTTGCCTCGGCGCCGCCCCTCGTGGGCGGCCTCACCCCGTCCACGAACGCCACCGCCCCGATCGGACACCGCGTCCCGGATTTTTTCGAGGAACTTTTCCGACACCGGTGCTTCGGGCGCATGCTTCATCGGCGACCAGGCGATCTGCGCTCGACAAAAGCGCGCCGGTTCAGATGCGTATTTCGTGCGGCAGCGCGGCGGTATCGGCTGCCGCGTGCAGGCCTTGCAGCGCCGCTTTCCCAGGTGCGCGCGCGCCGCTACCGGCAGGATGGCTCAGCGGCGTGGTCTCCGGACAGTTTCGGCGTTGCGCGGGGGGAAGGGTTCGCAATTGTTGTACCTGCGTTCGAGAACGGCGAGGTAGTGGGTGAGGGCTTCGTCGACGAGGTCGGACCAACTCTGGGGGGCGCCGGCGATGTGGCCGATGGCGGCGACGGCGTCCTTGCCGTGCTCGACCCTGGCGGTCTCGATGGAGACGGAAACCTGCTTCTTGCCTGCGGGGGCCCGTTTCGCGGTCATCTTTTCCTCGCCGAGAGCTCCTACTTGCGCGACGTCCACGCACTGTTCGACGAGGTTCGGCAGCCGCCGCTTACGGCGTTCGAGGGGGTTGCTCACGAGTCCGGGCTCACGTGTCACGCCCACCAGGAGCTCCTTTCGACGTGTCCGCGAGTACGTCCCGTCCGGGTGGGCGCCTGCGCGGGCCTGTTCGCGGCGTTCGAGGGGGTTGCTCGCGAGTCCGGGCTTACGTGTCGCGGTCATCAGGGCATCCTTTCGACGAGTTCTCGGGCGGCGTCGCGGTAGGCGCGTGATGCGGAGGAGGACGGTGCCCACCTGACGACGGGTTCTTCGGCGCTGTAGCTTTCGCTGACACGGACGGACTTCGGGATGATGGTGCGCATCGTCTGGTCGGGGTAGGTCTCGCGGAGCGCGGCGAGGACCTGCTGGTCGATGACCTGGCCGAGTTCGACGCGGCCGCACAGAATGTGATTGAGCCGCGCGGTGGGGTTGAGCAACTCGACCTGCTGGGTGATGTAGTTCTCGATCCGCATGAGCGCTTCGAGTTCCATGGCGCCCGTCATGACAGCGGCGAGCACTTCGGTGCAGGCGACGAGTGCGCTGATCGTCAGGTGGTCGAAGTCTCCGGGGCAGTCGAGGAGGTTGAAGTCGACATCGGGGGCGCCGGCGAGGGCCTTGCGCAGGATGCCGTGGGCACCGGGCTTCTTGAGGAAGTAGGGCCCGACGGAATCGAGTTCCTTGGTGGCAGGAACGAGGTGGATCCCGGACGCGGTGATGGTGGTCGCTTCCTCGATGCTCGCCACCAGCATGAGTACCGACAGGACATCGTTGTCGACGGCCTCGGGCGTGGCACCGAGCCAGGTGGTGGCGTTGCATTGCGGGTCGAGGTCGACAACACGGACGGTGTGGCCGGCTTCGACGAGGGCCTGGGCGAGATTGACGGTGCTCGTGGTTTTGGTCGAGCCGCCCTTATGGTTGACCACCGCGATGGTGCGGGTCATGGTGTCCCTTCGGTTAAACATACTGAGGTATCTCAAGATACTTAACTTCGGCGCGACACGCGGACGAGCCGCCGATCTGAGCCGTGTTGCCGGGGACCCGGTCTACGCACCGCATGGTTTCGGGCCGAGTGGCCGCGGCTGATCATCGCCGGCGCTGTCTTCGAGGGTGTCCTCGACGTCGCGGCACTGGTTGATATCAAACACCGGCCGGCAGACCAGATCAGGGGATCGAAGTCGGGGGCAGTACTTGCGTCGGACCAGATTCGAACGTAACCGCACTTGCCGGCGCGCGGGCCGTGCTGTCCCTAACCCTCCGGCGCCTGCTCGAGGAGGGCGGGGTGGCCGTCATTCCCGGTGGGCACCGGGTAGTACGTGTGGCCGGTGGTGGGGTCGACGATCACGACGTGTGCGCCGTCGGCGAGGTGCCCGGATCCGACCTCGGTGAGGTGCTTGTCGTGTTGGTCGAACACGCTGACGGTGCCACTTTCGGCGGCGACGTAAAGGCGGTGCGCGCCTTGGTCGTAGGCGAGGACGTCGGGTTGCTGGCCAACGGTGTTGCTGCAGGCGGTCTGCCAAGTTGCGAGGTCGACGGTGAGCAGGGTGGCGTTGTCCTCGCAGGCCACGAACGCGAGCCGAGCCTCGGAGTCGAGGGCGAGTCCGTGGCCGCTGCGGCAGCCGGGCGTCGGAACCCTGCGGATGACGTCCAATGTTTCGGGGTCGATGGCGGCGAGATCACCCTTCCCTTGCACGGCACGAGCATCTGGTCGGCGACCGGGTCGTAGGCGACGTTGCCGACCTCGCCGCCGAGGTCGACAGTGCCACGTACTTGCGCGGTGCCGGCGTCGACGACCGTTTCGGTGCCGCCGGATTCGTTGGTGGTCCACACCGCACCGCGTTTCGGGTCGTACGCGATCCCGTCCGGATAGTCACCGGTGGGAGCCTGTCCGATCACGGTTCCGGTGTCTTCGTCAAGGATTACCAGGCGGTTGTCGCCGGTGGCGGTGACGTAGACCCGGCGCAATTCGGGGACGACGAGGACTCCATGTGCCTGGGACAGGTTCGGAACCGTTCGGACCACCTGTCGGGTGTGGACGTCGACTTCGATGACCTCGCTGGCGCCGAGGTGGGCAATGAACAGCAGTCCACGCTCGGGGTCGAGGCTCTCGTAATCGAAGCGTGAATTGTCCCCGGTGAGGACGATTTCCGCGACCGGGCGCAATGGCAGCGGGCTACCGCCGGGCGACGATGCCTCGGAGGAACACGCGCCGACCAGGATCAACGCGATGATGAGTGCGGGCAGCAGCCGGGATCGATTGTGATGCATCGAGCACCTCTTCGTCGTCTCTACAGCCTCCCGAACGGCAGCCGCTTTCACGGTAACCACGGTTACAGTACGGTGTCCAGGCGCGCGCCCCGAGTTGCCAGACCGGCGCGCTGACCACGGATGGACATCGATATGAAACCGTGGTTACATCAATGGTGTGGATCTGGAATCGACCTCGGATGAGCGTCCCGACGAGTGGGTGATGCTGGTGTATCGCATCCCCCGCGAGCCGTCGACGCCGCGGATCGCGGTGTGGCGCAAGCTCCGCAAGTACGGGGTGTTCCAGCTCGCCGACGGCGTGGTGGTGCTGCCGGCGTCACCACGAACCCGGGAACAGCTCGATTGGGTCGCCGAGGAAGTCGTCGAGGCGGGCGGGCAGGCGGAGGTCTGGACCGCCGCCCCCACCACCCGAGACCAGCGGGACCGGATGCGGGCGAAGTTGTCGGCGGATCGGGGCGCCGAGTACGACGAGATCACCGACGCCGCCGAGGTCGCACGAGCGTTGCCCGATCCCGCTGGGCGGGCCAAGAAGCTCGCCCAGCTGCGTCGCCGGATGCGGGAGATCGACAAGCGCACCTTCTTCCCGACCGCGCCGCGCGACGGGGCGGAGGCGGCGCTCACGGAGTTAGCGGCCGGCCACACCGTGGAAGCGCAGGTGCCGCGATGAAGTGGGCGACCCGCGCCGGGATCCACATCGACCGCGCCGCGTGTGCGTGGTTGATCCGCCGCAACATCGACCCGGACGCGGAGTTCCTGTGGGTCACCGACCCGGCGGACGTGCCGGCCGAGGCGACCGCATTCGACATGCGCGGAGTCGAACTCTCGCACCATCACGGGGATTGCAGCTTCGAGACGATCCTGCGCCGCTACGAGCTCACCGACCCGGTGCTCTGGGTGCTCGCCGAGATCGTGCACGAGGCCGACATCGACGACGGAAAGTTCGACGCCCCCGAGGCCCCCGGCCTGGATTCGGTGCTGCGTGGGCTGTCCCTGACCGGTACCGACGACGACACTCTCGCCATCGCGACCCGGATCTTCGACGGGTTGTACGAGTTCCATCGCCAACGTGTCCTGTCCGGCCGCGAACCGTCCTGACCATCGAGCGGGGCCCGCTCTTCCTGCCGCACTTCAACTTTTCATGTTTCGGAGACCGACGTGAGCAGTAAAGAACCCTCCACCCGCGCCACGCCGACCAGCTCTGGCCGCCGCGACCTGATCTCGCTGCGGCAGGCGAGCTGGGCGTGGTTCCTGATCTCGCTGCAGACCTTCGGCGGCCCGGCGGGGCAGATCGCCGTCATGCAGCGCACCCTGGTCGACGAGAAGCGGTGGATCGGGCAGAAACGGTTCCTGCACGCGCTGAACTACTGCATGCTGCTGCCCGGCCCGGAGGCCCAGCAGCTCGCCATCTACACCGGCTGGCTGCTGGGCGGCACCCTCGGCGGTCTGATCGCCGGGGTGCTGTTCGTCCTGCCGGGGATGATCGCGATGCTGGGTTTGGCGGCGATCTACGTCGCCTTCGGCGCCACCACCATCGTGCTGGCCATCTTCGCCGGCATCGCCCCCGCCGTGCTGGCGGTGGTGGTGCAGGCCGTCACCCGGGTCGCCAAGCGCGCATCGACCCGGCCCGCCCACTGGGTGATCGCGGTCTGCGCCTTCGGTGCGCTGGCGCTGTTCGCGGTCCCGTTCCCGATCGTCATCGCCGTCGCCGGGTTCGCCGGCTGGCTCATCGGCCGCACCCATGGCGCCGACCGCAGCAGTAAACCCGCGAGCGACAGCGACGAGGCGCCGCCGCTGATCGCCGACGACGCTCTGCACGCCGACGCCCCCAGCCTGCGACGCACGATCCTCGTCCTCGGTGTCGGCGTGATCGCCTGGGCCATCCCGATGGTCGCGGTGGTCGTGTTCACCGGCCGCAGCAGTGTGTTCACCGAGCAGGGGCTGTTCTTCTCCGGCACCGCGCTGGTCACCTTCGGCGGCGCCTACGCCGTCCTCGCCTACGTGGCGCAGAAGGCGGTGGAAACCTACGGCTGGCTCGCCCCCGGTGAAATGGTCCGCGGCCTGGGTCTGGCCGAGACCACCCCCGGCCCGCTGATCATGGTGGTGCAGTTCGTCGCGTTCCTCGGCGCCTACCGCAACCCCGGTGAGCTGGATCCGTGGGTGGCGGCCACCATCGGCGCGCTGCTCACCACGTGGGTGACGTTCGTGCCGTGCTTCGTGTTCATCTTCCTCGGCGCCCCCTACGTCGAGCGGCTCCGCAACAACACACAGCTGACCTCAGCGTTGAACGGGATCACCGCCTCGGTGGTCGGGGTGATCGCGAACCTGGCCCTATATTTCGCCGTCCACACCCTGTTCGCGGACGCCGCGATGCTGCACTGGGGACCGCTGCATCTGCTGGTGCCGGAACTCGGCTCGTTCCGCCCGCTCGCCCTGGTCATCGGTGTACTGGCCGGGGTGATGATCTACCGGTTGAACTGGTCGGTGCTGCGCACCCTCGGGGTCTGCGCTCTCCTCGGCCTCACGGCCGGGCTGGTCGGTCTCCCCGTCACCTAACCCTGAGCCGTCGTCGCCGCACACCACCGACACCACAACCCCGACGAGTTCTCCGACATCGCCGGGCGCTACAGATCGAACCGACACGAGACCCCGGCACGGCCGCAGCCGGAACCGCTCGGTCATCCCCTCGTTCGCATCGACCCTTGCTGACGGCCGAACACAAGGCCATCGCGGTGGTCGTCGCCGGCGGAGGGATAGCGTTCGCACTCCGTCCGCAAGGCAAGCGATGCGGGCTCAGGGATCAACGTTCCGGGTAGAATTGCAGGTCAGCGAGGGAGAAGGTGATGGGTTCACCATCGAGTCTCGAGGTCGAGGATCTACGGTGGAGCTGGGCCTTCGCCGGATTGGTCCTCGGCTGCGGCGCGGTGCTGATCTTCACACCGATCTATCTGGTGCTGGCCGCGGCAGCCCTCGGACTGACCGGGCCGGCCGTGTTCCAAATAGCCGGTCACCGCGCCACCGGGGCCCGGTTCGCCTCGCTCGGACTGGGCGTGCTGATCCCCGCCGCCGTCGGCGCGGTCCTTGTGGGCATCAACTCCTTCTGACCATCAAACCTTCTGCCCACCGCAGGGGGCGACGGCAACGGCTTCCTCGTGCGTCACCGCGAGGTCAACCTGCCCTTGCCGCGCAGCCTTCGCCACCTTCTCCGCGCAAGGAACGGCCGACGCCGCTGAGCAATCGAGCTGACCGCGTGTCGTACGCACTCGTGACCGGATTCCATTGCTTCCCACCGAGGATTGGACTACCCAACATCGTCAACGATCTCGGGTGAGGGGTTCGGATGCGTCGAGCAGTGTGTCGAAGACGAGCATGTGACCGGCGAAATGGGTGATCGCGTAATCGAGGTGCGCCTCCGGTATGGCGAGTTGCGGTGTCACTCCGCAGGCCCAGAACACCGGTACGGCGTGCTCGCCGACGCCGGGGTAGACCCCGAAGTCGGGTCGAGCGAGGTCGGCGATTCCCAGTGCCGATGGATCGCCGACGTGCACGGGGACGCCGTGGCCGGTCGGATACCGTCCGGTGACCTCGATTGCGGTGTCGACCAGCGACGTGGGCACGGGGCGCATGCTGACGGCGAGGGGTCCGGCGAAGATCCCGGCCGGCACGGTCTCGCGATCGGTGACGTACACCGGGGGTGCGGCATGGCTGACGGGGATCCCGGCTCGGCGGAGCGGGGCGTCGAAGGTGTGGCTGCATCCGAGAGCGAAGGCGACCGCGTCGTCGCGCCAGTGTTCGGTGAGGTCGGTGGGTTCGGCCACCAGGGTGTTGCACTCCCAGACCCGGTAGCGCGGGAGCATGGTGCGCACGTCGACCGTGCAGTTGTCGTAGGTCAACTGTGGGTCGCCGGGATTCGTCCTGGCGAGCAGCGGACACACCTCGGGGTTGCGGCGGCAGTACTCCGCGAAGTCGTCGGCGGCGGCGGACGGCACGACGACGAGGTTGGCCTGCTGGTAGTCGTCGAGGATCCCGGCGGTCGGTGCGGTCCACTGCCCCGCAGCGACCAGTCGGCGCAGATCCTCCGGGTGCGTCGGTGACGGCAGCGTCATTGCAGTGTCTCCTTGGCTGATTCGCGCACGGTGCGCAGGGTGATCAGGGCGAGCACCACCGCGGCCATCAGCAGGAACCCGGGGGCCAGGAGGTTGTCGGTGCGGGAGATGAGATAGGTGGCCAGGTACGGGGTGAGCCCACCACCGATGATGGTGCCGATGTTGAAGGCGATCGACAGGCCGGTGTACCGCACGCGGGTGGGGAACTGTTCGGCATAGGTCGGGTAGGTCACCGATTGCACGATCGGCATCGGCAGCGCGAGCACCACCATGGCACCCACTGCGAGGGCGAAGCTGCCCTGATCCATCACGATCATGGCCGGCAAGACCAGGATCGCGTAGCCGAGGAAACCGATCGTGATGACCTTCTTGCGGCCGACCCGGTCGGACAGTCCCCCGAAGAACGGCATCAGGATCGCGACGAAGAAACTGATGGCGCCCATGATCCAGAAGGTGTTCGACTTCGGGTACCCGAGGTAGGTGGTCAGGTAGATGTTCATGAAGATCAGGCCGACCCAATATCCGGCGTTGGATCCGATCGACAGGAAGATGACCTTGAAGACGGCCGCGGTGTGCTCGGTGAGCACCTCCATGAGCGGAGACTTCGCGGGCGCGTGCTGCTGGGTTTCGGCGACGAACGCGTGCGAGTCCTCGAGTTTGCTGCGAGCGATCAACGTGATCGCGATCAGCGGGAGTGCCAGCAGAAATGGTATGCGCCAACCGAAGTCGCGGAGTTGATCGTCAGTCAGTGCCGTGGTGGTGATACCGGCCACGACGGCGGCCGTACCACCACCGAGGGCGACACCGACCGGGGTGAAGGCGCCGAAGAATCCGCGGCGGCCGGCGGGTGCTGATTCGGACAGATACGTCGCCGATCCGGTGACCTCGCCGCCGGCGAAGAAGCCTTGTGCCAACCGCACGAGCAGCAGGGCGATCGGGGCGGCGATACCGATCGATCCGGCGGTGGGAAGCAGCCCGACGGCGGCGGTCGCCGTTCCCATGCCCACGATGGTCGCGATGAGCACTGGCTTGCGTCCGACCCGATCGCCGAGGCGGCCCAGGACGATTCCACCGAGTGGGCGCATGACGAAGGCGCTGCCGAAGACCGCCAAC
>Ga0247825_10003244_pt1 | contig 10733 bp, 15 predicted proteins | sample 13C_Vanillin_Day_FD_194413 | JGI IMG/M metagenome (GOLD analysis project Ga0247825, IMG submission 194413) | Soil microbial communities from agricultural site in Penn Yan, New York, United States - 13C_Vanillin_Day48 | ecosystem: Environmental > Terrestrial > Soil > Agricultural land | place... | reverse complement strand
CACATACTCGGCGAACCCGCCAGCCACCTCCGCGCCACGACTCCCACCGGTTGGGTTGGCGGCGGCGCTCAACCGATGACCGCGCCCGGCAACCACCCGCGGCCCACCCCCACTCTTCGCGGCCGGCGCCTTGATCACCTTCCGCCGTGTTCGATTCCCCGCCATCCCACACCTCCGATACGTGAAGTACGTATCATTAATCGTACTCCACGTACACGTGGTTAGCACGGACGGACGGTGGAGGCTCGTTTCCGGCTTCCGCCGCACCCGGGGCGCCGGTAGGGGACGGTTCCGCGGGCGATCCGGCGGAAATAGCGGCGTCGCCGACCCGGCGTGCGGGGCGTCGATCGTCATCGCGCCACCCGGTGTGGACAGCGATGCCCAGAGACACCGCGTTTCGCGGCAGCGAACCCCGTGCGATCAACGGCATCAACCACCCGGCGAGCGTCTACTTCATTGGTCGGCACAGGCGAGCCGCCCCGGAAAGGCCGCCACAGCAGCTCAGCGCGAGCTCCCGGCCACCGTCGCGCTGCCGAGGCGAGGCAGCACGGCGGCAGCGCCGCAGCCCTCGTGCTGCCGCTTACACGCGCCGGTCCACCCTCCCAGTCCGCAGGATCGGCTCAGTCCGCTCCCTGCGTCACCGCGCCGTGCCGGCGGTGCGGCGTACCCCTCTGACCCTGCCTGTGCGGTTGGTACATCTTGCGGCCGGTCGACCTCCCACCGGTCCCGGCGGTCAGCGCGACCCGCAGCTCCCGCACCCGCAACCCGGACAAGACGTCGAACGAGTGCGCCCGAACCCCGCGGGACCGCAGAGCGTCCACGGTCGCCGGTTCGTCATCAACGAACGACGACAACCACCGACCCACCGCCCGGCAATGGCTGGCCTTGACCTCGACCGCGCAGCGGTAATCATCACGGGACCGGCACAACAGGGCCCGGCCATCCGGAAATCCGTTTCCGCTCAGCCACATCCGAGTCTGCGCCGCGGACGAGAAGGGCCTGGTCGTGGAATACACCACCACGAACCCCAGCGCAGCCACCGCCTCCACCAGATCCCGACCCGGTTCGACAACCGCGGCCCGCCCGACATTGTCGAAGAACCGCTGCCACGCCTGCCGACGGTTCCCACCCGAAACACCGACGGTCAAATGGTCAGCGAATTCCGACAGGTCCGCCAGCCCACCGTCGAGGTCGAACATCACCACCCGCTCGCTCCCGGTCACCTCACCGACCCTAGCCACCTGACCGGCGGACATTATGGCGCCACGCCCACCCGACGACGACCACCGGAACGACCCCATGCAATGCCTATCAAAGCGCCCTCGAGAACAGCCGTATCGGGGATGCCGCACACCGGGTCATGGTGCTGACGTCGGACTTGGTGCACAGCGGGACACTAGGCAAGGAACCAGCGGCAACTGCGCGGCGACCTTGCTACGCAGCGGATCCGGGGAGTTCACGCAGACCGTGCCGCATGCTCGAGGGCGTCCTTGTTTCGTCCCACCAACCGGCCGATCTCGTCATTAGTGAGCAGCCCGCGGTAATAGGCGCGTTCGATCTCGTCCCAACTGCCGGGCTCGTACGCATCCGCCGAGATGCCACCGCTGACCGGGACCCGGCCGAACGTGAAGTTCCAGTCCAGCAGAACCCGCATCATCTCGTCGTCGCCGATCTGGCCGGCGGTGCGGCGATCGATGACCTCGGTCGGTGTTCGATCGAGCAGAGCCGGATTTTCCAGCACCGTGCGCAGCATCCGATGAATCGTCGGTTGCGAGAATCCGATGTGCTCACGGATCACCCGCTGGGTGATGTTGGCGGCATTCGCCTCGGCCACCGCCCGCAGGACATCGAGGTCGGCGACCCTGCGCCGGGCGGCCGCCGCATCGAGTGCCGCGACAGCCTTGTGACCGAGGGTGTCCACAATAAGCACCTCCTGATTCATTATGAATCATCCCACTACAGGACGCCCACACCCGCCCGACACCGTCCACCGCAGGGCCCGTTCGATCGCACTAGAAGACGTCCAGACCCGATCACACGTCACGGCCTGCCGGCGAGCAGACGGGAAACCCGGGCAGGTCACCGGCCCCTCATGGTGCGCGCTTCCGCAACCGAGCGGGGCGGGGCGGGTCGGGTCGGGGCAGAGAAGCGCACCGTTCAGCGCCTCCGGCCGCACAACGTCCAAGTACCGGCCAGGCGAGCGGGCATCCGCCAAAAGCCCGTGAGGCGACCACGGCCACCGGGCGAACGGTGGCGTCCCGGCGAGACTGACGCGCGAGCGCGCGGCCCCTCGTGCACCCGCCCGACATCACGTTGCGCCCACCACGACTACTCGTGATGGGGGCACAACCGCCCCGACACGGTGGCGACGGTTTCCTCTCCGCCACCGACCGGGCACCCGCCACTAGTCGGGATCGGCGAGCCTGCCGAGCAACCACGCTGCCACCTCCGGATCGTCGGTCATCACCATCAGCTGATCGAGACGGGATCCGTCCCACACCTTCGGGAACATCCGGAACAGACTGGTCACCTCGAGGCCTCGCCCCGTAACGCTCGACTCGGGTCGGCATCTGAACGCCTCCAGATCCCTATTTCGCTCGTGGATTCGCTCGGCCTCCTCGGCCTGGTCCGCGTCGGCCTGCCGCCTCGCCTGGTCCATCCGCTGAACCTGCGCGGCCGTGCCCCAGATTTCGCGGCAACCGACGGTATGCGCGGCAACCGCCCCAGCGTCAGCCAGTTTCCGCAGCGCGGACACGACCACCTGCGGCTGACAGCCGAGTTCGGTGGCGATCGCCGACACGGTTGCGAGGTCATCGGTCCCGGCACTGCGCTCGAGCACCCACAGGACCTGGCCCTCGTTGGTCCACAACGGATCCGCGGCGACCGCCTTGCGTTCGGCTTCGCTCATGTGCGCGGGGCACGCTGGCGCGAATCCAGTCAGCGCGACAAGCCCACCGGCGGCGATGCTCACTGCAATCCTTTTCATGATCGATCCTGTACCAGGCCATGCTCGTCGGCTCTTGGCGGGTAACAATCTGGCGCGCAGTGTCATTCGATCGATATATGCGGAGCATCGGCGGAGGTTGCTGTGAACAACGGGTACGACCGCGTAGGGCGCCTCCTCGCACCGGCACACTGTCGGGCCGTTGGGCAACGGTTGTCGGCGTTCATCGACGACGAACCGGAAACCGTGGACGCACTGCGCTCCGGCGGTATCCAGGTGCACCTGTTCGACCAGGTGTCCGGGCTGAGGGTGCGGGAACTACGAGCGACGCTGACCGTCGGCAACCGCGACCCAGGGCGGTAAAAGGGACGCCCCGCTACGGTGCGCACCGCCGCCGAAACGGCATGGTGACGCAGGAAGTGCACTGAGCCCGATCTGCGTCGTCGCATCCGGGGGTGAAGCAACGACCGAAGTGTGGACGCCTGACGAAATCGGGTGTGCCCTGTGCAGCGTTGGTGCGGTACTCGAAGCCGCTGGGGCAAATGCAGCAATGGTGCCGCGGCCGAGACGGTTCACTGTATACAAAATCGTCACCGTCGTTGCATCCGCGCCCAGTAACAACGACGTCAGTGCCGACGGTCGTCAGAACGTCTGCTGCCGCTCCGGCGATGAGGCGGACTTCCTTCAGCGACGGGGTGTTCGCAGTCGGTGCGGACATCGACCCGGGGATCTGCGTGACGAACGGACAGAGCCGGATCGGCGGGTGCATCGCCGTCTTCCTGCCGCGCAAGAGTGCGCCAGACGCCGACGCGATGCCTGGTGCTCAAGCGCTCGGAGCGACTACGTACCTCGAAACGTCGGCTGGACAGTTCGTGAAGTCGCTCGGTGGATGCACCTGGAGTCTCGAACCCTAAAAGTACGGAGCGGCTGCACACCCAGTTCACCCTAATTGCGACCGGCTCACTGTGCCGGAAATGGCGGCCTGAACCGACCAAAACTAAACCGGTGTGGTTTACGCGCTGCGGGTATCCGGCGAACAGCGTCAGCAGGTCGAGCTCGGGACGAAGTGTGGGCCGACGACAGTGCGGATGATCGGCAAACCGAAGTCTGCCGGACCGTCGAGGTAGTCTGTCGATCAATCGCCGCTGGCCTCGGGCCGGGCACTCGATCCCGAGTCCCTGGAGCCCACCATGCCCGCTTCGGATCTTCTTCTCGCCCTCGCTCACAACGTCGCCGGCATTGCCGAGAACGTCCTCGCGTCGGTCCTCGCTACGTGGATCGTCGTCCGACTCGATCGAAAGGAGTTAACTGTCGGCCACTCTGAGTACCGTCCCAGCAGTTCAACGCACCAGACTTGCCACCCACCGGAGGAACACCACATGGAACGCCATCCCGGCCTTCTCGACCCAGCGGATATCGAGCCGACGTTCACCCCCGTACTTGTCATGAGGGCGCACGGAAAGCCGGTCGACACCGATCCCGATCTCGCCGACATCACACTGAGTCTCAAAAGTGCGCAGGTCGACGATGAGTGGGCGCAGCTGTTCTACGAGCTGCCGGACGACCGGAGATACGGGGCGCATCTCGTCAACGAGACTCATCGCGCCAGCATCGGTCTCCGGGTTCGGAATGACGACCTCGAGGTAGCAGTCGCCGAGCTCCGGGCTGCGATCACCGAACTCAACACCAAGTTCACTACCGAGATACTTCCCGAGCGGCTGCGCGCGTACGAGGAGCGGCAGGCGAACAAGTCGGTCAAGAAACAACGTCAGACCGCATTGAACGAGGTACTCGATAGGGTCAACGATCAGTTGTAGGGCGCGCGCCCTCGGCATCACGCGAGCGAGGCCTGCCGGTCGGTACTTCCCGTACAGGCCTCGCTCATCCCAAGGGAGCGTTGCGATCAACGGCCGTCCGCCGCGAGCAATGAGATACAGAAGAACAATGGTTCGCAGTTGCTTGCCGTGTCGATCGCCCTCGGGACAACGAAGACACCTCCGCCTGAATCTTGGGCACCGACCCGGCCATCGATCCCACCGCCACGACCCTGCCGCTCCACCACCGACTCGGCCGCGACCTCGTCGCCGACCACAGCGCCATCCTCGCCCCAGCTAACCCCAGACGTACCTTCCACACCCGACGACACCGCACGTGTAACACTTATGGGACAGACCGGCTGCTACCGAGCAACGCCGTGCTGATACGAGAGCAGCGAATGCACGAATTCGACCGGGGAGTTTGAACGACCCACTATGAACCGACGCGACTGGCAATCAAACCCGCAGGTAGACAAGACACTCCATCGATTTTGGCAGCTTGGCGACGTGTACTGGTCAGGCGAGGACAATTTGCCGTCGCGGGAGCAGATCGAAGAGGCGCTGGGGCATCGACTCCCTGCCGAACCGGCCGAGGGACGTAACCTCCTTCGCAGCGTCCATCCCACGATCTGGACCGAACTGGTCCGCGTCGTGAGAGCCCTCACGGAGATGGGAGTGCCTGCCACCCACTTGATGGCCACACGCGGAGAACTGACCCGATCTAACGTCGACAAGCTCGTGCAGCAAGCACGAACACCTTCCGCCGCTCAGCTCGCGGATAGCTGGCAGGTCTCGGCACTGATTGCTCAGGTCGGTAGCGTGCTCCACGACCTCGAGGTCGACGGCCACGGTGATGACGCGGAACAACTACGAAGACTCGCAAAAACGTTCCTGCACCATTGGTTGCACCATACGGTGCCGATCGACAAGCCGGACCATCCCGGCCGATGGACACCACTACCCGACGAACTAGCGACGCTGGAGAGCGGCCGCTGGCCCGAAGCCCGCCGACTCGTCGAAAAACGGATCGCAGAAATTTAGTTCGTCGCCAGTGCCGGACACACCCACCCCGAACGCCCAGCCTGCCATCGCTAATCGCTTACCTGCCCTTTCTCCACCAGATTGCGGTGCAACGGGCCACTGAACACAAGTGCCTTCGGCGAACAGGATGGCGTACACCTACAGCGATGCTCGGTCGACGAACCGGTCGGAGCGCCCTCGAAGACGCGGCAACGTTCGAAGGCAGTCAGCATGTTCCCCGGTCCTGGAATCATGCTCACCGGCGACCAACAGATACCGCGGCTCGACCGGTCACCGCGGCGCCGCTCGTGGGCGTCGAGGAAGGCGACCACCGCCGCCAACCCGCACCCTCCACCGTCCGGGGGAGATACGTGTGCTGATCCAACACCTGCCGAACCCCTTTCTGTCCGCAGTAGTCGGAGCACCTTTGCGAACTTGCCGAATAATCCATGGGGCCGCGCAACGAGGCAGGTCGGACGAAACCGATGCCGATCGGTCGGATTTGCTGCGCCATTTGTTCAGAACACTCTTCAACCCCGGGGAACAGGACCTTAGATGCGCTTGATCGCCTACACCACACTCTTTGGCACAGCGGCCATCCCGCTGGCCGTCGCAGCGCCCGCGCAGGCGTCAGTGGCAGAGGCAGAGGCCACCGACGTCATCTTCGCCTTCACCGTCAGCGGCTCGACCGTGACCAATACGATCACCAACAACAGCAGCACCACTCTGACGTGCGGAACCGCCCTCGCACCGGCCCCTGGCGGGGGGCTCCCGCCCGTCCGGGACGTCCCCAGCGCCGGTCACACTCTCCACGAGACTGGTGAGGTACAGCCGGGGACGACCCAGTCGGTACTCGATATTCCCGACGGCTCCTACGTCGCACTGGCCTCATGCTCGCGCGCCGACACCGACCCCGCCATCTGGATCTCCGACTACCCCGGCATCGGGGACTACCTGGAGCAATGGCCGGGCGCCGAGTTCACCGTCCAACAAACCTCCACCGTCGTCACCGTGCCCAGCGGCGACCCACACCACCCGCCGCCGCTACCGTCCCCGACCTCAGTGAACTGGGCACCCTCTTCGGCAGCTAAGCCTCACCGGCACAACACATCGCTAGCACAATCAAGATAGTCTCCGCGCGGCCGCACCCCCAGCCCTCATCGCCCCGAGAGCGGATGGGTACCCGCGTGATTTCCACGGTGCCACCCATTGGAGCGCGACGACGAAGAAAACCGCCTTCTTGGGAAGGTGACCATCGACCCCCGCGGTGATATTTGTATCGGACTGTCCCGCTAGTTGGTTCCGCCTGCAGGTCGCTCCCCCTACCGACTCGCGTCCCCCGCAGGGCATCAGAAAGCAACGATTCCGGTGCACATCGGAACAAAGTTATATCCCGAACATGTTTGCGAGGCTGCGGATCCGCTATCCCAATCGCAAAACTATCTCCGTCCGATGTGCAGCGGAATGCTGTATTATTCCGAACAGAGGAGGTGTGTGATGTTTGCGACCACGAGCGAGCGTGCCGTCCTGCGGCAATGCACAGAGCTGCTGCGGGGCCTGTTACCGGAGGACTGGGACGTACGGTCCGAGGCGTTCACCGATCCATCGGCGCGCGGGTCACGGTCGGCCTCGGCGAGCGTGGATGGCCGTCTTCGCATCGCGCCTCCGGACGGTGAGGCCACCGAATTCCTGGTCGAGGTCAAGCGCGTGCTGAACCGGCGAGACTTGAGTGTGGTGGCGGGTCGGCTCGGCGATGCCACCACCGACACCCCTGGCCAGGGTTTGGTGATGGCCCGCTACATCTCCCCACCCCTGCAAGAACTGCTGCGGGAGCTGAACCTGTCGTACATCGATGCCACGGGCAATGTGATGGTCACCGCGCGGCGGCCGGCCATGATCCTGCGCGACCGCGGCGCGAGCCAGGACCCGTTCCGGGGTCCGGGCCGGCCCCGGGCGACACTCAAGGGTGAGCCCGCCGCCAGGCTCATCCGCACCCTAACCCGAGAAAACGGGCCGTGGTCGGCGCGCGAACTCGTCGCACGGTCGGGGGTCTCCACCGGTGCCACCTATCGGGTCCTGGAACTCCTGCAGGAAGAAGAACTGGTCACCAGGACCGCCGAGAAGAGGTTCGAGGTCACCGAGTGGCCGCAGCTGCTCCGGCGGTGGAGCCGGGACTACAGTTTCGTCGACAACACCCAGACGTATCAGTTCATCGACCCCCGCGGTGTCCCATCGCTGCTGAAAAGGCTTGCGAAAGAGAAGGACCCGGGGTTCCGGTATGCGGTCACCGGATCCGTCGCCGCTGCCGAGTGGGCCCAGTACGCGCCGGCGCGGGCCGCGTTCATCTACACCGACAATCTGGACGAGGCGGCACGGAAGTGGCGCCTGCACCCGGTCGACCCCGACACGGCGGAAGCGGCGAACATGATTCTCGGAGAACCGGAATACTCGGTCGTCTTCGAGAACACCTCCCAGGCCAAGGACGGATACACGATCGCGGCCATCGAGCAGGTCACCGTCGACCTGCTGTCCGGGCCCGGCCGCAACCCGGCCGAAGGCGAAGAACTCATAGGATGGATGCAGGCACATGAATCAGCCTGGCGGCGATAACCTCCTCGTCCAAGCACGCAGCGCACTCCTCGACGCCCTGCACGCCCTGCACGATCACCGCGATGCGTTGATCGTGATCGGTGCGCAGGCGGTGTACCTGCGCAGCGGGGCCCGCCGTCGTCGCGTTGGCCGAGTCGACGAAGGACAGCGACCTCGCCGTCAACCCGCGCGACCTCAGAGATGACCCGCACCTCGAGGACGCCATGAGCGGTGCCGGGTTCTACCTGAACACCAACGGGCAACCGGCGCCTGGGTCAACCGGGATGGCATCCCCGTCGACCTGATGGTCCCGTCCGCCCTGTCCAACCGGACCAGCCCCGCCGGGCGCTCACCCCGTCTGCCGCCGCACGCCAAGAACGCGATGCGGACCGCCACCGGCCTCGAAGGCTGCGTCGTCGACAACAACGTCATGACCATCACCGCCCTCGACAGAAACGATCACCGGGCCTGCGACGTTCGGGTCGCCGGGACCGCGGCGCTCCTGGTCGCCAAGATCCACAAGATCCACGAACGCCTCGGCACCCCCGGGCGCCTGCAGAACAAGGACGCCCACGACATCTACCGCATGCTCGTCGCCTCCGAACCCAGACGACCTCGCACGCAGGAGTACGCACATCCTCAGATGACGACCTTGATCACTTTCTTGGCTCCCTTGACCACACAGCTCAGGAGTTGGCACTGGAGGAGCCTGCGATCGCCATCATGAGCATGAGCCGGTCTAAAGGACTCACACGCACCGCAGTATTCGTCATGGGGGTCGAAGAGGGCATCGTCCCACCCGCTAGGGATGATACAGACTACGAGGAAGAAAGACGGCTGCTGTATGTGGCGATGACCCGAGCGCGAACTCATCTCTATTGCACTTGGGCCGCACAACGAACGGGTCCCACGGCACGCACGGGAGGAGGAACACCAGGAACCGGACGAGCAAGGTCCCGTTATTTCCGTGATTCCGCGCTCAAACCCGAGAATGGTCCGGCATATGTTCAGTCACGAATAAGTTCGACGACACCGAAGACCAACCCACCTACATGCACGTAGGTAGCGAAGACCGGAACCCTTCCATAACCCAGTTCGCCGTGTCGAGCGGACTCGGACCATCGGCCAGGACGTGCCGCTGATCGATTTCGGTCAAACTCGCGTGCAAGTCCGACGCGCTTCAGCAGAACCGCGGTCCGTGCTCCTCCCGTCCAATCAATGGCCACGCCCCGTCCGACGTTCTTCCCAGAGGGATCTCGGTACACACGATGTCCTCGACTGAGTAGGCGATCGCCCCGCACCGAGGGCACTGCCCGGGCAGCTGTTGGTGTCGGATCATTGCCCAGTGCTCGTCACACAGGAGGTAGTCCACGCGAGCGTCGAAGTGGCAGCAATCCTTGACGACCACCGCCCAGCGGGCCGCACGCACGAAGCCAACGGGGTCACCGGGGAAGTACTGAGGATGCTCCGCGCAGAACTCACACGACAGTTCCGTCTGAACGATCGACCACATCAGGGCGGATTGGTCCGCATCGTCCATACCGAAAACACCTCCCCAATCTCGAAACCAGTCACCCGGCCCTCGACACCTCAGCCGAAGAACACGTTCGATCGCGCGCCGATCACGGCATCACCACCCCTCTCAGACACTCAATTTCGGATTGGGGTCGCCGATACACTTTCCGAAACCTGCTCGCCGCCGTTTCGTACTCATCCATCCACGCGCCCAAACTTGTTCCCTCCTCGTACGGAACCGAAGCGAGAATCAGCAACCTCTGATCGATGGTCGCAAGCAACTCGTCCACCTTCTCCGCTGGAACGGGGGCTGGTTTTCCCCTCAGAAGGAACCACGCCACCAAGTTAATCGTCAATGGATAGACATCCCCGAAAACTAGACGCAACCCTTTGACGGCCTCCCGCAGCCGCTCGCCGCAATCTCGTTGTGAGTCCGAACCCTCGGTAGCAGCAGCAAGTTCGAGCACCAACTCGCGAATGCCGATCAGCTGCGCAGGCAGTGTCGGATCGGTCAACCGCGTCGCCCTATGTCCACGACGCCGAGCCGCATCAAGCTCCCTCACAGCTAATACACAGGCGACCGAAAAAATGAAGACGGTCACTCCAGCAACCGCCGCCCACATCCCCGTCGATGAGGGCGCGATCGACTCCCCGTGCGATAGACGCAAAGTCGCGATGACGCCCAAGCTCACGACAGTCGCGTAATGCCCAACGAGGAACCTGATGCAGTCGATGTTATTTGGGGAATAAGCTAGGAAGATTGGGAGCGTCATCCCAAGATAGCCGACCCAACAACCGACCCCTACCCACCACCCGGTTGCCCCACCCTGAACGTCGACAGCCATGAG
>Ga0247825_10003243_pt1 | contig 10735 bp, 8 predicted proteins | sample 13C_Vanillin_Day_FD_194413 | JGI IMG/M metagenome (GOLD analysis project Ga0247825, IMG submission 194413) | Soil microbial communities from agricultural site in Penn Yan, New York, United States - 13C_Vanillin_Day48 | ecosystem: Environmental > Terrestrial > Soil > Agricultural land | place... | reverse complement strand
CATCGAGATGGCGGGCATGCCCTTGGACTTCACCGAGGCGGGAACCAGAATTCCCGTCGTCCACGGCAAGGTGGCCTCTATGCTGGCGAAGCGAGCTGCGGGTGACGTGCAGCTCATACCTGCCGACATTGAGGGCTGGCCGGAGCCGTATTTCGTACTCGTGGCCACTCGCCTCATCCGCTGCATCGACGAGCAAGCTTCCAAGGTGCAGTTCTGGGCCCCTGAAGATGGACTGCCCGAAAAAGTGGGGCAGTACTGGGCCGTCGACGACATGCACATCGACAAGTCCAAGGTGGGCAACACCCAGGTGTTTCGTCCCGAGGGGTGGTCGACCGCGCTGATTGTCTCCGAAGAGATCAAGGACGCCATGGAGGCCATGGGCGCCACCGGCACGCGCTTCCAGGAGGTCTGAGCCTGCACCGCGAGAGCGCTCATCCGCCTGTACTCAATATGACCCAGATTTAGCCGTGGCTGAGGTCTTCCAACTGGCGGTAGTAGTCCCGCTGGGACTCGAAGACCCGGAGCATGCTGGTGATGATGAGGAATCCCACCAGCAGGACGATGAGCAGGATCACCAGCACCTTCATGAAGCGCAACCCGGCCTCAGCCTCCTCCCGCGCCACCCGCTCCAGGATCGGCTGGACGCTGCCCGTGCGCTCGGCGACGGCGAGGTGACGCAGGGCCCCTCCGTCGAACACCCCGAGCCACTCCACCACCTCCGTGAGGGTGGCGCCGTCCCGCAAGCGCTGGATCGCAGGCCCAGCCCGTGACATCAGCTCCGCGTTCCGGGTGGCCTCGAGCGCCAGTTGCAGGCTGCGCGCTGCCTCCAGCCCTGCGCCCAGGGACGAGCCCAGGACCTGGCAGAAGCGGCTCGCCTGGCTCCTCCGGTAGTAGGTCCCCAGCAGGGGAATCCGGGCGCGGATTCGCTCCCAGCGCTCCTCGAGCCCCAGCGCCGCCAGCGCCAGCGGAGCCGAGAAGACGGTCAGTCCGATCAGCGTCACCTTGGCCAGCCGGACGCTCAAGGAGCCTGTGAGCGCCAGGGGAAGCGAGTCCAGCGCCTTGGCATCCCTGAGGCTCGAGGAGCTATCCATCAGCGCTCCTCCAATGAGGAACGCCACCAGCAGGTAGGCGGGATAGAGACACAGGGCGAGCGTGCGCCAGCGCAGCTTATGCAGCTCCTCCAGGCGCTCGATGATAGCCGCCAGGGCGTGCTCGAACGTCCCGGTCACCTCCGCCGCCTCCAGCGCCGCCACCACCTCTGGCTCGAACCAGGAGGGATGACGCCGCATCGCCTCGGCCAGCCCAGCGCCCTTCGTCACCGCCGCGCCCACCTCAGCCACAGCGCGGTGGAATGCATCCCTGGCCGCGCCACGAGACAGCTCGGTGAGCGCGATCGTCAGGGGCACTCCCGCCTTGAGCATGGTGTGGAGCCCCACGTAGAAGGTCAGCCGCCGCCGATGGCGTGCCATGGCCACCAGGGGATGACGCGCCCACGCGCGGATCACCCTCTCTCGCGCTCCACTGGAAGCCCGCGGACGCTGCGCGGTGCGGACGGCGGCACTCCGGGCGGGTGCGCTCCCCTGGCTCCGCTCCTGGCTCCGCTCCCCCGGCACAGGAGGAGCTGGCCTTGATGGCTGCCGCTCATTCATGGAGCGCCTTGCCCTCCGAGCTCACCACCCGTGCCACCACCTCTTCCTCCGGGAGGGAGGGAGGAACAGCAGCACGAGCAGGAGCGCCACGGGCCCCGCCATGAGCTTCACCCTCGGGGGGCCGAACCGCGCGATCAGGAAAGGCAGGAGGATGAGTCCCACCCCGATCCCCCAACGCACGGCCTTGGAGGGAATGATACTCAGCAGAAACATGCCCAGGGAGTGCCCTCGGAGAAGGCCCTTGTTCTGGCGATCCCCCCATGGATCCGAGCGCAGCTGCTCCGTCAGCCGCGCCCGGTCCGCCAGCTCCTCCTGCCGCCGTGCCTCCGCCTGCTGCCGTGACTTCTCGAGCGCTTGTGTGTACTCGCGCTCCTGGGCCTGGCGGGTCTGCCAGAGCCGCTCGTTGTACTCGCGTTGCTGGGGCGTGGTCAGATCCGCGCCACACACCGTGCACTCCCGCACGAAGCGGCCATTCTCTGACTCGCACCGGGCACAGCGCGGGAAGCGCTCCTCCTCTCGAGGTGCATCCGCCAACGCCAGCGGAGCCTCGCCCCGGAAGCGCTCGAGGTGGGTCTCGGGGACCGCTGCGCTCTGAGGCGCCTCCCCTTTCTCCGCCAGGGCCTCGAAGCGCTGACCGCTCTGCAGCCGCGATGGCTCCTCGGCCTTCGAGCGCTCACCCCGCGAGCGCTCCAGATGGAGGAAGCGGGAGAACTTGGGGCTCATCTCGCCCCCTCGGCCAGGCTGCCGGGTGACGCCGGCCGGGTACGCCCCTTGGCCCACACCCGCAGCCGGGCGATCTCGTCCCGCATGGTGACGGACAGGGGGAACGTCTCCCGGATGGCGCGCACCAGGTGCTGCTGCCCAAGGTCCACCCCTTCCCCAAAGGCCTCGTACAGCCCCGCGATCACCACCTGCTCGATCTCCGCGCCGCTGAAGCCATCGGTGTGCGCGGCCAGCGCCTCCAGATCGTAGCCCGCGGGATCACGCCGCCGCCGCTGCAGGTGGATGCGGAAGATCTCCCGGCGCTCGGCCTGCTCGGGCAGATCGATGAAGAAGATCTCATCGAAGCGCCCCTTGCGCAGCAACTCCGGAGGCAGGCCGTCGATGCGGTTGGCGGTGGCCACCACGAACACCGGCGCCGTCTTCTCCTGCAGCCAGGTGAGCAGCGTGCCGAAGACACGTGCGGAGACGCCGCTGTCGCCCGTGCTCGAGGAGCCCACACCGGACAGCCCCTTCTCGATCTCGTCCACCCACAGCACCACCGGCGCCACGCTCTCGGCCACGCGGATGGCCTTGCGCAGGTTCTCCTCCGAGGAGCCGATCAGCCCGCTGAAGATGCGGCCCATGTCCAGCCGCAGCAGCGGCAGGTTCCAGTGCGCGGAGATGGCCTTCGCCGTGAGGCTCTTGCCACAGCCCTGCACGCCCAACAGCAGCAGCCCCCGCGGCTCGGGCAGGCCGAACTGGCGGGCGCGCTCTCCGAAGGCGGCGGTGCGCTGCCCCAGCCACCCCTTCAGGTTCTGTAGCCCGCCCACGCTCCCCAGGCTCTCGTCGGGTGGGTAGTACTCCAGCAGCCCGCTCTTGCGGATCACCTGGCGCTTCTCATCCTGGACGCGCTTGACGTCCTCCACGTCCAGCTTCCCATCGGAGGCAATGGCCTTGGCGAAGGCGTTCTCCGCCTCGGAGAGCGTGAGCCCGAGCGCCGCCTTGATGAGCTGATCGGCATGCTCCCTCGAAAGCCCAATGGTGGCCTTGTTGCCCTTGCGCACCACGGCGATGATCTCCTTCAGGAGCTGAAGCAGATCGTTGTACCCGGGCAGCGGCACGTCGATGACGGAGACCTCCTTCTCCAGTTCGACGGGGATGCTGAGCGTGGGAGCCAGGAGGACGACGGTGGTGAAGGTGCTCTTGAGGAAGTGCGCCAGCTCCCGCAGGGCCCGCACCACGCCCTTGTCCTCGAGGTAGGGGTGGAAGTCCTTGAGGACCACCACCGAGGGCTCGTTCAGCTTCTCGATGGCGGCGAGCGCATCAATGGGGTTGCGCGTCTCCTCGGGGAGCGTCGCGGTCCGCGAGCCTCCCACGTTGCGCAGTCCCCGGGTGATGGACCAGTGGAAGAGCGCCTTGCTGTGCGAGCGCGCCAGCTCGGCGAGGATCGCATCCACCCGGTGCTCCTCCCATGAGACGAGGTAGAGGAGCGGGTAGCGGGCCCGGATGAGGATGTCGAGCTCCTCGAGCCACGGCAGGGCTGGAGGACGTGAAGCAGGAGAGCCAGGGGCCGGGGGCGCCATGGCTCCATCATACCAAGGATCACGGGGCCGCGGGTGCGGCCTGCGCGGCTGCCTTGCGCTTCTCCGCCACGGCCTTGAGGTTCTGCAGCCCCGTGTTGAAGTTCTCGGACAGCATCTTGTTGATGAACCCGACGAAGTACCCGCCGATGACAGGCGGCAACGTCCCCTCGTCCACCCACTTCACTTTCGTTGTCTCGCCCTCGCGCGTCCACGTCAACGAGCCCTTGGCGTTGACCTCGTCCGCCTCGATCATCTCGTCCACCCACACGCCGGTGGCCGGGTCGCTCTTGGTGGCGGTCATCTTCCCGCGCCCCATCTTCGGGCCTTTCCACGACCACCACGCGCCCTCACCCGAGGCCTTGGCGCTGTAGTCGTACCCCCGCAGGGGGGGATGGAGGTGAAGCACGGGCACCACCCGGCGGATCCTCCTCTTGTCCGTGGCGGCCCTCTAATCTGATCACCTCCTCGCATGAAGGGGTGACACATGCTGCCGTGGCAGAGAATTCTCTGGAAAGTCGGCGCGCTGTCCCTTGTGTTGCTCATCGCCAGCGCCGGAGGAGCGGCCCTCGAAGGGGTTGCCGCATGAGAGGCCCGGGAACGAGCCAGCCCTCGCGGTTGCATGTGGCTGGCAGCCTCTTGCTGCTGGCTGTCTTCGTCGCGCCCGGGGCACAGGCCTCTGACGAGACGGGCCAGATGCGGGCCGTGGTGGGGGCGGGGGTTTCCCAGGGCACCGCGCTGGGTAGCGCGTGGGCGCCGCGCACGTCGTACAGCTTGAGCCTGTGGGGCCTGTTGGAAGCAGGCCAGGGGCTCGGGGCGCGCTTGAGCTTGCTGCCCCCGGCCACCTCCGCCGGAGCGTGGGAGCTGTCCACGGACGCGGTGGCGCGCTTCACGGGCGAGGGGCCGCTGTACTTCAAGGCCATGGGTGGAGTGGCCGTCACCCCTCGCCCCTGGTGGCCTCCACGGCTACGCGCCGGGGGTGAAGCCGGAGTGCACGCCATCCGTGGTGGCATCGGCCTGGAGGTGGGCCTTTCGGGCGTGTACGCGTTCCCGCCCTCCCGGCTCTCGCAAGGCGAAGGGGTGCTCTCCCTCGGGGTGGGCATCCTCTTCGGCTTCGGCGCACCGTCCCGCACGCCTGCCCTCGCCCCGCCTCAGCGCCCGTGGGCGCAGCAGTCCGCCCACAGTCCACAAGGCGCCTTGCCGCCACGTAGCCCAGGCCCCTCCTCCGCGGCGGAAGCGAGGACGGCGGGGCTCTCGCCCGCTCCTGCGGAGGGGGGGCACCAGCCCTCCGCCGAGCGGGATGTGATTCAGCAGATTCTGCTCATCCGGAAACCCCTGGACGTCGCGCTCTGGTGGGCTTCGGGTCCCTGGGAGGACCTTGCGCACTGGAGTCACCCGCTGTCCGAGTGGGAGCGCAAGTACGCCGAGGCCATGAGCGCGCAGACGGTGCCCGAGGCCCTGCGCATGTGGCCGCTGGTGACGCCGCAGCGCCTCACCCTCGAGCAGCGAGAGGACATGGAGCAGCGCCTGGGCACGGGAGCCGCCGCCGCCGAGGGGTATGCCCACTGGGAGAACAGGCGGAGAATCGTCAATCACTACGTGCTGACGCACCCAGCCACCCTTCAGCAGTTGCTGGGGGTGTATGGGCTGGCGAGGGATTTCAACCCGCTGCACTTCGCTCTGGAGCGCGGGTGGCAGATGGGCAGTGGCCAGGAGATGTTCACCGAGCAGAAGGTGTCCCAACTCGGCGCGGCCCAGGAGTTCTTCACGGCGCTGGCGGTAGGAGTGGCCGCTGGGAAGTTGATGACCGCCACGCGGCCGGTGCCCGGGTGGGGTGTCCCGGAGCCGGTGGAGCCGGTGCTCCCTGGCAAGGTGGCGGCGCCGCCTACTCCACCGAGAGCGACAGCGCCTGCTCCAGAACCCGCTCCGGCGCCAGCACCGCCTCCTCCGGTGCCGAGTACCCTCGCTCCCTCTCCGGAACTGGTCCAAGCCCTCACGGGCAAGAACCCAACACCGCAGGTGGCTGCAGGCCCACGCCTGCGTCAGGACGTCGCCGTCAAGCCGAAGGTGCCAAGGCTACTCGACACGGGCCGTCCCATCAGCCCCAGCCCCAGGCAAAATGCGCAACTCCAGAGGGACATCAAGTACCTGAAGGACGAGCTACTCGCCGAGAACATTCGGGTAAACCAGCAGCAACTCACGATGGACAACGGCCAGCGCGTGGGAATCAACAGGCCGGACCTGCAATTCGATTACCAGGGCCAGCGCTATCATGTGGAGTACGACTCACCCACCTCGAGCCGTGGCCCTGCCCACCAGTCGCGCCTCACCAGCAACGACCCGGAAGCCATCATCATCCGGATCATCATCCCTGAGGAATGAGGGTGTCTGAATGACGCAAGAGATGAAGGGACTGCTGCTGGAGGACCGCTGGGCGCCTGTCACTTCAGAGATGGGCTTTCTGGAGCTGGGGGCGGAGCAGGCGGCGCAAGCCTTCGCCACGTGGGAGAGAGAGGTGATGACGCCCCGTGGCATCACCGTGGAGGTGCTCCCCGTCTCGGGCACCCTGGAGCAAGCCCTCTCCCGCCTGCTACCGCTGACCAGTGGGGAGAGGCGGCGGCGCCTGTTCATCCCGACGCGCAGCACCTGGACAGCCTACGTCGCCGACCAGTGGACTGGGACGGATGCCGCCAGCCCCATGAGCGCCATGGCCCGGAGGCTGAGCATCCGGTGCCTGCGGGTGGTCGCCGTGCCCCATACGCTGCGCGGGAACCAAGGCCGCTATGGTGGGGTGATGCTGGATGTGTTCGGCCCGGAGCAGCCGGGGCAGATCAGCAACACTGTGCGCGTCGTGGAGGTTGCCAATGACGGGGGACGCTGGGTCTTCGTGCAGTCGGGTGAGCCCTTCCCCTTCGAGCAGGTAGAGCAGTACCAAGCGCGCCGGGTGAGGGACCGCTTCACCTTTGAGATGCTCAAGGACTACCTGCGCCACCTGGGGCTGGCTCCCTTCGAGGAGGACTTCTACATGCCACCGGGTTCCTGCGCGTGGCTCATCCAAAAGACAGGCCCCTTCAGCACCCTCGTGCGGGAGTACACGCTGGAGGAGGCCCGCGCTGCCCACGTGTTGTGACGCACCCCAGAAGAAGGACTGTCTCGCGAATGCGCTCAGTAGGACCAGGACCCGATGGAGAACGCGTGCGTCACCTTGTGGTTGAGCCACAGGGCCAGGAGCGCCACCGGCCAGCGCAGCCAGGCTGGCCGCTCGGCGAGCCAGTCCCCTACGAGGAACAGGACAGGAAACATCACGCACCCAAAGCGAAACGCGTTGCCGAGATCCCCCTGCGGCAGCATCACCAAGAGTGCGAGCAAGCCATAGAGGCCCAGAGGAGCGCTGCGCCGGAAGAGCGCCATGGCGCCAGCGAGCCACACGGCACCAAAGAGGTTGCGCAGGCCCAGCCACCAGCCGGGCTTGTGCCACTCATTGCCGAACCAGAGCCCACGGATCGCGCCCCAGAGGGAGTCGACATGGTGCCAGTTCTGCTGCGCGTGAAGGTGCGCGAGCGGGTCCCCGGCCGAACGCCACTGGTAGAGGAGGAACCCTCCGAAGGACGCGAGCGCCACTCCAGCAACGACGGAGAAGCGAGCGATGCGGCCCGGCCACGCCCCGGGGGTTCGCGCCACCAGGAGCGCCGCGCTGATGGCCACGAAGAGGCCCTGGTTTCGAGTCCACACGCAGAGTGCGACGAAGGCCGCTGCCTGCCAGACGCGCCCGTCCCAGGCACAGGCCAGCGCTCCCAGGGAGAGGAGCAGGAACAGCCCCTCGGTGTGGTGCGAGTGCAGGGCGAAGCTGGCGGGGCTGTAGAGGAAGAAGAACCAGCCCCACGGCGTCCGAGGCTCGAGCGGAGAAGGAGCAGCCTGCCGCTGTCCGCGCCAAGAGACCCAGGCCGCGAACGTCAGCAGGCAGAGCGAAGACAGGACAGAGCCAGCGAGCTGGGGCGGCAGCGTTCCCCCCAGGAGCATGCGGAGGCCCTCCACCATCCACGGGTAGAGCGGCAGGAACGCTCGCAGGACCGGGTCGTACCCCTCGGTGATGATGGAGGTGTAGTGCTGGGAGTCCCAGCGGCTGATGGCTTCGAGGAACGAGAACCCCCGGCGGAACGCCGTCCAGGCCCACAGCCCGAAGTGGTGCACCAGCATCAGCACGGTGAAGCCCAGGGCCACGGGCCACCTGGGTCCACCTCCCCCACCCCATGAGATGGGGACTCTGAGCCGTCCGGGTTTCACCGGCAGGAGTCTTGGACCGGGACTCGGCTGACGGCAAGAACCTCGCGCTCCGCTCAGCCCGGCAGCGGCCCGCCGTGCTCCCGGCGCTTGAGCAGCCGCGAGCGGGCAGCCTCCACCAGCGCGTACAGCACGGGGATGAAGATGAGGTTCACGAAGGTGGACAGCAGCATGCCGCCGAACACCGCCGTCCCCAGCGACTTGCGCGATTCCGCCCCCGCCCCCGACGCGAGCACCAGCGGCACCACGCCCAGCAGGAACGCGAAGGACGTCATCAGGATGGGCCTCAGCCGCGTCTGCGCCGCGTGGACCGCCGCGTCCACCACGCCCCGCCCCTGCTCACGCAGCTGCTCGGCGAACTCGACGATCAGGATGGCGTTCTTACTGGACAGGCCCACCAGCATCACCAGGCCCACCTGGCAGAACACGTCGTTGGAGAGCCCTCGCAGGTTCTGCAAACCCAGCGCTCCCAGGATGGCCACTGGCACCCCCAGCATCACCACCAGCGGCAGCGCGAAGCTCTCGTACTGTGCCGAGAGCACCAGGAACACGAAGACGATGCCCAGCCCGAAGATGAGCAGCACCTTGCCGCCTGCCTCCTTCTGCTGGAGGGACAGCCCCGTCCACTCGAAGGCGAACCCCGGGGGCAGGCCCTGCCGCGCCACCTGCTCCATGGCGCTCAGCGCGTCACCCGTGCTGGCCCCGGGCGACTGCTGGCCGTTGATCGTCGCGGCGCGGAAGAGGTTGTAGTGCTGGATGCTCGCCGCGCTGGTGACGCGCCGCACACGCACCAGCCCCTCCAGAGGCACCATCTGCCCCTGCGCCGAGCGCACGTAGAAGGCGCGGATGTCCTGCGGCTCGTTGCGGAAGGGCACCGCGGCCTGCACGTACACCCGGTACACGCGGCTGGCGAAGGTGAAGTCGTTCACGTACTGGCTGCCCAGGTACACCGACAGCGTGGAGTAGATCGAGTCCAGCGGCACCCCCAGCGCCTCGGCCTTCGCCCGATCCACCTGCACGTCCAGCAGGGGCGTGCTCGCCGAATAGGAGGAGAACACCCCGCTCAGCCCCGGCGTGCGGTTGGCCTGCCCCACGAGCTGTTGGGTCACCTCGGCCAGCTGATCCAGCGTGTGGGTGCCCTGCTGATCCTCGAGGACAAACTCGAAGCCGCCCACGCTGCCCACGCCTCGGATCGTCGGCGGCTGGAAGGGCAGGACTCGAGCGCCTCCGATGGACAAGAGCTGTCCACGCAGCCGCTCCACCAGCGCAGGCACGCTCTGCTCCTTCCTGGTGCGCTCCTCCCACGGCTTCAGGTTGACGAAGAGTGTGCCCGTATTGGAGCCCGAGCCCAGCAGAGAGAAGCCTCCCACGGTGAAGATGTCCGCCACCTCCGGCTGCCTGCGCAGCACCTCCTCCGTCTGGAGCAGCACCTGCCGGGTGTAGTCCAGGGACGTGCCCTCCGGCCCCTGCACCGCGACGATGAGGTACCCCTGGTCCTCCGCGGTGATGAAGCCCGTGGGGGTGAGCCGGTACAGCAGCACGGTGATCACCAGGCACACGGCGAAGACTGCCACCACCACCCACCGGAGCCGCCCCAACAGCCGCTCCAGCAGCCGCCCATAGCCATTGCGAAAGGACTCCAGCGTGTCGTCCACCCAGCGGGCCGCGCGCCACTTCTTTCCCTCTCGTGCGCGCAGCAGCCGCGCCGCCAGGGCCGGAGACAGCGTGAGGGCCACCAGCGCCGACAGGCCAATAGAGAAGGCCAGCGTGAGCGCGAACTGTTTGTAGATGACGCCCGTGGTACCCGGAAAGAGGGACACCGGGATGAACACCGCCGTCAGCACCAGCGCCACGGCGACCACGACGCCGGCCACCTGCCGCATGCCTCGCTCCGTCGCCTCGCGCGGGCTCACCTTCTCCTGCTCCATGATGCGTTCGACGTTCTCGATGACCACGATGGCGTCGTCCACCACCAGGCCCGTGGCCAGCGTCAACCCGAACAGCGTCAGCGTGTTGATGGAGAAGCCGAACACCTGGGCGAACGCGAAGGTGCCCACCAGCGACACCGGCAGGGTCGTCACCACCACGAGCACGCTGCGCCAGCCATGCAGGAAGACGAAGATGACCAACACCACCAGCAGGATGGCCTCGCCCAGCGTGCGCAGCACCTCTTCGATGGAGGCCTGCACCGCGCGCGTGGTGTCGAAGGCCGGCTGGTAGGTGAGGCCCGGCGGGAAGGTGGCCGCGAGCCGCTCCAGCTCCTTGACGACGCCGTCACGCACCTCCAGCGCGTTGGAGCCCGGGAGCTGGAAGATGCCCAGGCCCACCGCCTCCTCGCCGTTGAAGCGAAGGAGCTGTCCGTAGTTCTCCGCTCCCAGCTCCGCGCGGCCCACGTCCCGCAGCCGCACCAGCGCCCCGCCCTCCCCACGCTGCACCACGATGTCATTGAACTCCTCGGCAGTCGTGAGCTGCCCCAACGCTCGCACGGTGAACTGGTAGGCCTGTCCCTCGGGCGCTGGTGCG
>Ga0247825_10003242_pt1 | contig 10736 bp, 12 predicted proteins | sample 13C_Vanillin_Day_FD_194413 | JGI IMG/M metagenome (GOLD analysis project Ga0247825, IMG submission 194413) | Soil microbial communities from agricultural site in Penn Yan, New York, United States - 13C_Vanillin_Day48 | ecosystem: Environmental > Terrestrial > Soil > Agricultural land | place... | reverse complement strand
AACTTCTTCGACATCATCCAGTACGAGGCGCACATGCAGATCCTGCACCCGCGCCAGTGGGACTCACATTTGCGACGCGAGGCATCCGCCGAGCGATTGGAAGACCGGCAGGCGATGCGCGACATGATCCTCGAGATCGTCCGCACGATGAAGCCGGACGCGGCAACGGGCAGGGATGTGGAGGCGGTGGCGGAGGAGGTAGCAGCTACGGTGAGCCGTAGACGAGGAGGTGGCTGATGCCACGGGATTCACTAGGTGTCGCTATCAGCCAGGATGTCTCCTGGGTCATCGCGCTCAGGGGCCAGATTTATGCCGCCTCGGACGCTGACCAGAACGACCGCGTAACGGGTCAAACCTCGTTCGCCAACACAACGCCGACGTTCATCCTTCACAACCCGTCGAACTCGGCGAAGCTCTGTTTCCCCTTCTTCTTCCAGATCGTGCAGACCGGCTCGGTAGCCGGCGGCGACATTTTCGTGGAAGTCGAGGCAAGGGGAACCAGCGCCTACTCCTCCGGCGGTACGTCTGAGGGTGTGAGCAACCTGTTCTTCGGCGCTCCTTCTGCCTACTCCAACCCGACGAACTCCTGCCTGCTCTACTCGGGCGCTACAGCCGGCGCGGGTGCGGGCCGGAAGATGGGCCACTTCACGCTGGCGCCGGACGTGAGTCCTGCCGAGGGCGTGATCAACGTGCCTGAATGGAGCGCACCCACGGGCCTGATCATTGGTCCCGGCGCCTCGCTCGGCGTTTACACCTACGCGGCATCTACGGGGCCGACGTGGGACTGGCACTTCGTCTGGGCTGAGATCCCCGTGCAGGCGTTCAGCTAAGGAGAGACATGGCTAACTACATCGCAACCATTCTGAACGTCGAAGCAGAGTCCAACCCCGAGTATGCCTGCGTGCCCATCGAGGCCAAGGACCACAAGACGGCAACGAAGGCGGCGAAGGACATCCTCGAAGGTGACCTGCACGGGTTGGGCTGGACCTCGTTCTCAGACCCCGAGCTGTGGGGCAAGGAGCAGCGCGTGGTCGTGGACGTGGTGTTTGAGGACGAGCACGTCAAGCGCTCAGGCCAGGGCAACCAGCGTGGCTCTGAGGGGCAGGACGCCCGCTTCGAGCGCTTCCGCAAGGCGGCGAAGGGCTAACGATGACGCTTGCGCCACCAGTCGCGGGCCTCTGCGTACAGACCGTAAGCCAACACAATCGGCCCGACCACGAAAGGCCATGCAAAGGAACCTGCCTCGAAAACCTCTTTGATTTCCTTCCAGTCCATACCCATCTAAGTAGCGAGCGCAGCGAGATGTTACATGAAAGTCGGTAGTTTCGCCGCCAATACGGGCACGGGACCCCAGGTAATCACTGGAGTCGGTTTCCAGCCTAGGGCCTTGCTCTTTTTCTATAACGACTTAACCGCTGACGGCAATAGCACTGAAGCGGTTTATGGCATAGGCGCGGCAATCACGTCGACCAGCCGAGCGGCGACAGCATTCCACGGAACTGACGGGACGAACGGTGCGGATCGCTACTGCACAAACACGGGGTGTGCGGTAATCGTAGATTCGGCTCGGACTGAGATTTTCAAAGCAGACCTGACCAGCATGGACGCTGACGGCTTCACATTGGATGTTGAAGTCGCTGCCACTGCCCACATCATCAACTACATGGCCTTCGGTCCTGCCGACATAACTAATGCAGCATTGCTAGAGTTTGCTGCCAAGACCTCGACTGGCACTCAGGGTTATACAGGCGTTGGGTTCCAGCCCAATGCTTTGATCATCTTCACTGCCCAGCGCACAACTTCTCCCAGCGGAGGCGACTTGGCATGGGGGAGCCTGGGGTTTGGCGATGCTACAAGCCAGGGGGCCATCGGGCTAGAGTGGCTTCATAACGGGAACAGCCCTCACCAGACTTCTCTAAAAACAGACAAAATTATCACGATTCCCACGTTCAATGCAGGCCAGCTTATCCACGAAGCAGCTCTGTCCAGTCTCGATGCAGATGGCTTCACGTTGAATTACACAACTGCCTCTGGTTCAGCGGAACTATCGTGGGCACTTTGCCTGAGAGGTAGCAACCTCAAGGTTGGAAACTTTGCTGCTCCTACATCTACCGGCGAAGCAACCACTTCAGATGTCGGTTTTAGGGCCGGCGGATTACTAATCATGGGTTCTGCTCGCGCAAGCGCTGGGGTTGGAACATCTCAGGCGCAATTCGTTGGTGCCGCGAGTAGCGCAACGAGCCGGGCCTCTATTTCCATGACTAAGACCGCCACATCTCAAACTGCGGACTCTTCTCTGCAGCAAGATGAGATTGCGTCGTTCTCTATCGATTCCGCCGGAACTTACACGCTCGACTACGAAGCCGACTTTGCGAGATTCACGAGCAATGGCTTTACGTTGAACTGGACCGATGCACCTGCAGACGGAAAGATCATTATTTACTTGGCGGCTGGGACATCTAATCCCGGTCAAGGCGGAGGCGGCGGCTCCGGGGGTCAAGGCGGAGGCGGCGGTAATGGTGGCGGCGGTGGCGGCAACGGTGGCGGTGGGCCTCCGGGTGGTGGCGGGCCTCCGGGACAAGGTAACCGCAAGACCATCGTAGGCCAGCGCAGGCGCAAACGCCGCGCGCTGATAAGTGGGATTTTCTAATGCCGGCAATGAGCGCGATCCTCGAAGACACCATCGACTTGTTCCCAAAGTTCCCCGAGCCGAACCATCTCGGCTACAAGTTCACGGCCGCGACCATCGGCAACACGTCGCTGACCACGACCGACTCCACGCTGATCAGGCTGGGCACGCAGGAGTCCTCGGACTGGCTGAACAGCTACGAGCTGTACCTCGGCACGGCCGGCGAATCCCGCAGCGTTGCGGTGGCCGGTGTGTCGGTCTCGTCCTCTACGCTCACGCTGACCTTCAACGGCGCAAACGCCACGAACCAGGCGTCGACCTCGACGGTCTACCTGCTCAGGCCGGGGTTCACCTTCGCCTACCTCGTGGCGCTGGCAAACGACAGCCTCGAGGAACTGACCACGACCATGTACGAGCCGGTGAAGTCGATCGGCGACTCCCTGCAAGGCTCGGCTGTTGATTCGGACTGGTCGGAATCCGGCGCCACGGACACGGTCGACACCACGGCGACGAAGCTAGGCTCTTTCGGCCAGCAGGTGCTCGATGTCCTGGACACGGGTGCAGGTGGCGGCTACACGCAGATGGCACTCTCACGCATCCCCCAGGGCACCAGAGGCCGTCTGCATGGGTTGGTCCAGTCCATCACCGGCACGTCAACGCTCGCCATCGTGGACGGCTCAGGCAACGTGCAGGACTCGATCGGAACCACCCAGATGGCCGAGGTCTACCTGGGCAAGAATGTCTCCTTCGACGCCACGGACGAGCAGGCCCGCCTCCGGCTGGTGCAGACCACCACGGCGGGCGAGGGTTACTGGACGGCGGCATGGTTCACGCGCGCCGACCAGACGGTGTTTAAGCTGCCGTCCTACCTCGACGCCCGCTACAAGATCGACCAGGTCGTGCGGCGGGTGTTCCACGACGCCGGCACGGAGGCGGATACGTGGTTGGCCGACAGCTACGAGGACGTGCCGCTGTCCGTGAACGACGACTATTACTTCTCCTACAGGGGAGCAGATGGCAGCGCGCCCGTCGTCATCTTCACCGAGCGGGGCAAGCAGTATCTGGGCGAACCGCTGTTCGTGGTCGTCAACGGTCCCTACACGGCGCCCTACGGCAAGAGCACGGTGTTCTCGACCCTCGCGTCGACCAACCCCTGCCCTGCACGGACGCTGTCGGCTTACATGGTCTACCTCATCGGTCTCAGGAACCCCGACGCCTTCCCCGGCTACGAGGGCTTCGGCAGGGCGCGCGTGGCTGAGAGAGTGCTGCCGCGCAAGAACGAGAGCCGTCCGATGTCTCCCAGAATCGGCATCTTGAGGTTAAGGAATTGATCGGCAACGAATCCGGCCTCGTCTCGACCCACGAGTTACTGCGCAGAGGGCTGCGCAACGAAGCGCGTCTGGACCGGCGTGTCACCGACGCGGGCCAGTACGTGAACACGTCGCAGGGCGATGTCGTGATCTCCCGGTCGTCCACGGGCGAGGTCGTCCCTCTCGTGGACGTGGGCAACGGTTCGCAGAACCTGCAAGTGATCGGCGCACCCGGCGACCTGTCAGCTCTCGCCGTGCAGGAAGCCCTGAGCATGCCCCGACCTGAAACGCAGGTGAACCTCTACGGCAAGCGCGTCGAGTCCGCGGTGGGATTCAAGCCCATACAGGCAAACTCGGCCAGCGTGCAGGCGGTCAGTGGATCTGAGTTGGTGAATGCAGGCGACGGGTCGTTTTACTACGGCTCCATCGTTGATCCCGTGCAGGTGTATGGCCAGTGAACAACGTCAGCTACGGCACCCTGCTGGACTTCGAGGCGGCGTTCTGGCTCCCGTCCTTCACCCCCAGACCACTAGGGCTGGACCGGGGCGAGATCACCGACTTCTCGGGCGGGCTGATGTCCGACCAGACAATCGTCCCGTGGGAGCAGAACCGGAACCGCTACCGCTACAACCAGGGCATCCAGACCCGCTACCCCGGCGTGGCCTGCCTGCCTTACGTGCTCAAGAACCAGGGCGCAGTCGGTGGCGCTGGGCCGGTTGCCTACTGGGACATGGACGACGCCACCGGTGATGCCCTCGATAACGTCGGGGCGAACGACCTCACAGAGACATCAGGCACCATCGCCTCAGTCGCGGGCAAGGTAGGCACGGCCCGCGACTTCGAGCGCGGCGATACGGAACACTTCGAGGCCGCGGATGCTGCCTGGAACTCGATTACGGGCGACCTGACAATCGCCGCATGGATCAATCCTGAGACGGCGACTGGCATCTTTCAGGGCATCGCCGGCAAGCTCGAAGTCACAGGCGACCAGTGTTCTTACCTGCTGGCTATAAACGACCTCGGGCAGGTGACTTTTGAATGTTCTAGTGACGGCACAAGGACTAGCGCCGCCGTCTACAACCAGGTGCAAAGTACCACCATCCTCTCGGCTGGCACCTGGTACTTTTGCGTAGGCCGCCACCGAAGCGGTGTCGGGATCGATGTCTCGATCAATGCGGTCTCGGAAGAATCGATCGCGCATACGGCGGGCATCTTCGACGGCACCGCCCTGTTTCAGGTCGGCGCATACAACGCGGGCGCCAGCAACTTTGACGGACTGATCGATGAGGTCGGGCTGTGGAACCGCGTACTCACCGACGCTGAGGTGGCGTTCCTCTATAACGGCGGCTCAGGACGTTCCTACGAAGCCCTGAGCGTCGCCGCAGACGCCGACATCTCCAGCTACAACACCAACGGCGTCAGGGCGCACGGCATCGTCTCCACGGCCGGCGGCGTGCGCATGCTGGTGGCGCTGGGCACGAAGATCTACAGGGCGAACACCTCGACCGGCGCGATGGAGGTAACGCCCTTCACCATCGACGGCGGCGCTGTTTCGGGCACCTTCGGCGGCAACGCCACCTGCATTGCTCAGGGGCTGGTAGGAGGCACACAGGGCCTGCTGGTGGCCCTTGAGGGTGCGAACGACATCCTCTACACCACGGACGCCACGGCCTCCACTATCGCCTTCACGACCCTCAAGACGACAACCTCGGGCGACTGGATCGCCGCCATGCGCTACTTCCCCACTGTCGGACCGGGGGCGTGGGCGATCGTCGGTACGCTGGACAGTGTGGCGGGCGTGTTCTCAGAGCTGGGCACGACGCTAGCGGCCTCATGGGACCCGCAGCAGGCCAGCCTCGAGGAGTTTGTGGACGAGATGCCCACGTCTCCCGTGAGCTTCACGTCTGCCGTACTGCCTGGTGCCGGCGCGTCCAACAATGCAGACGGCGGGCAGGTATGGACGAACCCCGGCAACATCACCGCAGACGACGGCACCGACGCCACTGTGGCGGCAGGCACGCTAACGGAGTGGCTTGTGGCGTCCGGCTTCTCGATCACGGGTCCCGCTGCAACGGATGAGATCGTGGGGGTGCTGGTCGAGGTGCAGTCAGGCGATGGCGGCGCCCTTAACGGCATCGACTACGCGCTGCAACTGCGCGTTTCTGGCACTCAAGTCGGTTCCACCAAGTACCTGCACAAAGAACCGCCCGGCATAGCTGTCACGTCCCATCTTTACGGCGCCTACGACGACAACTGGTTCGCCGAGATCAAGGGGTCTGACCTTGGCAACCTCGAAGTCTGGTTCCGGGCCTACAGGCTGTCCGGCACGTTCTCCGTTGACTGCATCAAGGTCTCTGTGTCCTATCGCTCGGTCACGCCGTCGAGGGTGATCAAGAAAGACCGCCGGCCCTTCGCGGTGATCCAGAACGACCTCGCGATTACCCCGAGCGTGCGGTGGGTTAACCCGGAGTTCATCCTTGTCTCGGATGGCAGCTTCGCCACGTTCTCATCCGGTGGCGCCGACCAGACCTCGGACTACATGCTCATCGGCCCATTCTTTGCGCCGGGCGATCTGGCGGAAGACATGGAGGTGCACGGCATCCAGGTCAACATCGAGCGGTCACAATCCGCGACCACTGCGAACGTGGAAGACCTCGTCGTGCAGCTCTACTCCGGCGGCTCGCTGCTCGGCCTCAATCAGGCGGTGCTGGCGACGGAGTGGAATGCCGGGGAAACGACGGAACTGATCAAGAGTTACGGCAGGGCGGGCTTCACGTGGGGCGTGAACAACGTCTCGGGTGCGGACATGGCAAACCTCTACGTGGCGGTCCGTGTCCTCGCAGACGCCGACATCGGCCAGATCGATGCCGTGACCATGCACGTCGAGGGCGTAGTCCCCGGACAGACAACGTCGTTTGACGGTGGCGACCTCGGCGGTATCGGGTCAACGGGTGCAGGGTCAGTCAAGAACGGCTGGATGGTCTCGGCATCCCCGACCGACCCGGAGGCGCTGACCATCGTCGCATCGGGCGACATGTTCCGGCTTACCTTCGGGTGGGACGTGGGCCAGGGGCGCATGACCTACGAGTTTACGAAGCCGAACACCGGCCTGCCTTACGTTCACCACGCGCAGCCCTACCTCGGCGGCTACATCGTCACGGGTGGGAACGCCATCGGCGTGGGCACGCACGTCAAGGTCGTCTCATCTTCGGGAGACGTGATCCCGTACGACTTCCCGCTCTACCACGGCGGCAGCGAGCAGCGGGTCAACTCGATCATGGTGCAGAGCCTGTGGGCGATCCACGACGTGATCCCGACCGCGGCATCGAACCGCCAGTGGTGGATGATGAACGACCAGGCGCGGTACTTCCCCGACACGATCCTGCAGTCGCTGTCAGAGAGCGAGGCAGGCACCGGTCTCTCCAGCATCGCCGCGACGCCGATCGCGTGGTCGACACAGCCGATCTACGGGTCGCTGAACATGATCTATAGCGTGTTCCCCAACGGCTCAGACACGGCGTGGGCGCGCCAGTTCTGCCCGCCCGACCTCAGCTCTAACCCCTTGATCACGAACACGTCCGAAATCAAGAGCATGCGGTTCAATGCTTCGGGGGTTGAGAACACGGCGATCTACATCGAGACGCCGGACCTCGACTACGGCCCGCCTGACGCTAACAAGGCGCTCCTGACCCTGCGCTACAACGACCGCCTGGTGAGCGCCACGGGATCGACCTACGGCACCGTGGCGTCGCTGGTGTCGGTCGACAACTCGAGCTATGCAACCGCGTCCAACACGTTCGATACGGGCTTCGAGCGTCACCGGCTGGCGACGGCGGGCACAGCCTTCCGTTCTCTGAGTTTCCAGTTCCACCTCGCGCACGAGGCCGGCACAGCGAAGACGCCCAACGGCTTGCCGTGGGTATTCGAGGCCGACGTGCAGATGCCCTACCTGAGACGGTGGGTAGCGCTCGTCAAGCCGTCCACGATTCAACCTAACCTGATCGACTTTATGAAGAACGTGGTCACACTGCACGACACCAAGACCACGCAGACGCTCAAGGTGTCGACGGTGCGAGACGGCGTGAACACCTCAACGCTGGGCGTGGTGGCGGTGCTCGACTCGTTCAACTTCGACGCCGCGTTCGAGGCCCCGGTGTCGGGCAAGACGCCCTCGGACTTCGAGAACGCGCGCGGCAACGATGTCTACCTCCAGATCGGTTTCTCTGAGCGAATCGGGACGGTGACATGAGCCTGCCCGAATGCACCTGCGGCCACATCGGAGAGGCTGTCGAGTATCACGACGGGCCGAACTGCGCGCGGTTCTTCGAGTGGCGCACGGTGGTCAAGGTAGAACGGCTCGACCATAGCAAGGAGTCTTTGATCCGACGCCTTGCGGCGGGTGAGACGGCCGACACGCTGGCGCTTGAGTTCCAGACGCAGGCGCGCATATTCCAGCGGTTCGCTGAGAAGTACGCGAGGGAGATCGAAGAGGCGAAGAACCCGCCGCCGGCGCCTACGGGAGGGTCTAGATGAGTTGCTTAGTCTTCGCGGATGCCAATCAGCAGCACGAGATAGAGCAGCGTGAAGCCCGTCAGTGCACCAACGGTAAACCAGAGGGTACGAGCCATAGGCAGGATTATACGCCGGGGCGGGCCGGCGGTTAGCAGCCTAGGGGCCGAAGCCCCGAAGGGCACCACGACCGTAGGAGGGTCGGAGATGCGCAGGAAGTCTAGCAGATGAGTGCAGGCGCAGATGGATGCTGATCTTGATCGACTCCGACTCGTCGCCACGCTCATCGGTGCCGTTGCCGGTGCGTTGTTCACGTTGGCCGGTGTGTTCTGGGCGCTGCTCAAGGGTGCTAATTCCTTGCTAAAGCGCACGGTGCGAACTGAGCAACTGGAGATGGAACAGAAGCAGGCCGCGCTCGCTGAGCGCGTTGACCAGTTGTCGTCGCACTTCAGGGAGCAATTCCAAGAGATGCGGACGGAGTTCAAGGAAATGCGCAAAAGTCAGCGATTCTACGGGGAGCGGTCTGCGGGCCTAGAGTCTGCGGTCTTTCACCGGCCCCCCTTGCTTGAGGAGGACATACCCAGTGAATGACAACCTGCGGAATATAGGTATTGCGAGCGTGCTCTCCCTCGTCTTTGGTATAGCTGCCACGCTCGGACTGACGGCTGGCGGGAATGAACTCCTGCCCACTGGCGACGGCTCCGACCAACTCACAGCCGTCGAAATCTGCCTGAAGCCCGAGACCGAAGTCTTCCTCGTGACGGACATCGCCAGCGGTGAGAAGCAGTACCAGGCGAAGCACGTCACCTCGGCCGTCCGCTACGACCTCACCTGGCAGGTGGTGAACCCCGAAGCCATCGCCGTCGAAGAGCTACGCGGCGCCGACTTCCGGCCGCACGCTGAGCAGTACAGCGATGCGTTCGAAGATTGCATCGCGACCAAGAACGTGGTTCCGGTTCAGGGGCAACACTGATGAAGTTCCGGGTCGCTATCGCGCTACTGGTCGTCCTGATCGTCTACCTGCTATGGAGCGCCGAGGCTGATGCCTTCGAGCCTCCGAACATCCGTCACCATCCCGGCTTCCCGCCGAACACGCCGATGGTCGTCAAGGTGGGGCAGACCTCAACCATGACGTGGGAGGCGGTGGATAGCTACGGCTGGTCAGGCTGGCGGGATGTTGTCAGTCGATCAATCGACACCGACTCGACCGATGCACTCTCGCTGGGTCGCGTCTACAACGACTACCTGCGCTCAGAGAATCGCGGCCAGATCGCCATCCGCGAGGCGCGGTCGGGTGAGGCACCGGACCTGAAGCACTTCGCGGTCAACACGGCATTCCTCGAGGCTAAGTGCGGGACGTGGGCAACGGCCTGCATCTACGGCGGCGTGCCGCTGTTCGTGCCGGCGTATTACAAGGCCGCGTCGATGATCACCTGGGGCTACGCGTCGCAGGCGCCCGTGGTTAGACACGAGACGAACCACACCCTCGCGCGCGCCTGCGACCAGTACCAGGGCGGATGCCCGCGCGCGGCAGACGGCGTGTGGGTGGGGACGGTCGCCTGCACCGGCAACCCTGACACGTTGATGGATTGTGGCGGTGCAGCTCGCACGGCGACGCGATACGACTACGACACCTTCCGGCTGGCCTACCCCGCTAGCACGGCATTCCTACAGGTGCAGGTACCTGATTGCGGCGGCCCCACCGTCGACCACGGCGGCGTTACCGCAACGTGGAACCCTTGCACGGGCATCTGGACGTTCTCAAACGGATACACCTACGCACCGTCTAGCGGCTGGTGGGGCTTCCGCGATGTGGGCTTCTCGCCCTGCGACACCTTCGGGCTGCGTCAGATGCCCGTCCTCGCGTTGACCATGCCGGGGCTGCACTCGACGTTCCCGTGGTCGCTGGGCTACTGGGTATCGGTGCCGGGATGCTAGGCAAAGAAAAGCGGGGTGGAACACGTCTTCCGCGAGGCCCCGTCCCCTCGCTGCATTCCCCACCCCGTTACAGGGAGGGTACGCAATGAGCCGTAGCCCTATCGGTCTACCGCGTGACATATGGAGTCACAAAGGTGTTGCAATCCTGATGTGCGTCGGCCTCGTGCTCGGCGTCCTGATCTCCCACGCGCAGCCGGTGCACGCGCAGGAGCCCGTCTACTGCACCATCACAGGAGGCATCCTGACATGCGACCTGAGAACGCCCACCCCCGTACCACCTACAAGCACCCCCACCTCGACCTCCGTGCCGCCCTCGCCCACGCCTACCGCTTCACCATCCCCAACGCAGA
>Ga0247825_10003241_pt1 | contig 10738 bp, 7 predicted proteins | sample 13C_Vanillin_Day_FD_194413 | JGI IMG/M metagenome (GOLD analysis project Ga0247825, IMG submission 194413) | Soil microbial communities from agricultural site in Penn Yan, New York, United States - 13C_Vanillin_Day48 | ecosystem: Environmental > Terrestrial > Soil > Agricultural land | place... | reverse complement strand
GCTGATGGAGAGCTCGAGCGCGTCCCCGAAGCCGCCGCCGCCCGAGCTCTCCATCAGCAGCACGTCGCCAGGCTCGACGGGGAACGCACTCACCTTGCCCGGCAGCGGTGACGGCTGGACTGCCCGCCCGTCGCGCCGGATCCAGAAGCGGTTTGTCGCGCCGGCCGCACCGCCGCAGACCCCGAACGGCGGCAGCACTGCGCGCTCGGCGAGCACCGACAGCCGCGTGTGCGGCGCCAGGATGCGCACGGCCCGGCTGAGGCCGAGCCCGCCGCGCCAGCGCCCCGGCCCGCCGGAGTCCTCGCGCAGCGTCGTCGCCTCCACCCGCACGGGGTAGAGCTGCTCGATCGCCTCGATCGGCTGCAGCGTGGTCATGTCGCTCTCGGTCCACGCGCGCACGGTGTTGCTGCCGTCGCCGCCCTCGAAGCCGCCGGTGCCGCCGGCCGGGTACTCGTAGAAGATGAACGTCTCGCCCGTCCGCGGATCCGGCCCGCCGACGTAGCAGTGGTTGCCGCCACCCTTGAGGTCGCCGGCCACCCGGCCCTCCAGCGCCTGCGCCAGCGCCCCCTGCACCGCCGTCTCCACGCAGTACTTCACCTCGACCATCCCTCCGCACGGCGCCGGCGGCTCGGCGTTGACGATCGTGCCGGGGGGTGAGACGACCGTCAGCGGGCGGAAGGCCCCGGAGTTCACGTCGGAGCCCGGGTCGAGGAACGACTTGATGATCGTGAAGGCGCCGGTCGGGGCCATGGCCGGGCCCACGTTGGTCGGGCCCGCCGTCTGCGGCGAGGTGCCGGTGAGGTCGACCGTGATCGCGTCGCCGGCGATCGCCACACGCGCGCGCACGGTCAGCGGCTCCAGGCGCTCGCGCCCGGATTCCAGGTGGGCCTCGTACCGGTACTCGCCGTCGGGCAGCGCGGCGATGGCGCGCCGCATGCGGCTCTCGGCACGGTTCATCAGCTCGGCCACGGCCTCGCGCACGGTGGCCGCCCCGTAGCGGGCGGCCAGCCCCTCGACCCGCTCGGCAGCCTTGCGGCAGGTGCCGATCATCGCGTGGTAATCGCCGCGTCGCTCGCGGGGGCCGCGCATGTTGGCGAAGATCAAGTCCAGCGCCGCCTCGTTCGGTCGGCCTTGCGCGACGATCCGGATCGGCGGGATCCGTACACCCTCCTGAAAAATCTCCGTCGCGCCGCCCGAGAGGCTGCCGGGGCTCATGCCGCCGACGTCGCCCCAGTGCGCGCGCACGACCGGGAACACGAACAGCCGCCCGTCGGCGAACAGCGGGTAGATCAGCGCGATGTCGTTGAGGTGGGTGCCCCCGGTGTACGGATCGTTGTGCAGGAACATGTCGCCGGGGTGGACGTCGTCGCCGAACTTCTCGCGCACCGACTTCATCGACCAGCTGATGGGGACGATGTGCAGCGGATGGTCCTGGCCCTTGGACATGGCCACGATCTGGGCGTCGCCGTCCATGAGCACGCAGGAGAAGTCCTCGCCCTCGTAGAGGATCGACGAGTAGGCGGTGCGCACGAGGGTGACGCGCATCTCGCGCACGGTGGACACCAGCGTCTCGCGGATGACTTCCAGCGTGATGGGATCGATCATGTGTGCTCGAACCTCAGGTTGCCGTGCCCGTCGACGGCGCCGCGCCAGCCCGGCGGCACCACGGTGGTGGCGCCGAACTCCTCCACGATGGCCGGGCCCCGCAGCTCGGCGTCCCCGGGCAGGCGCTCGCGCTCCCACACGGGGCAGTCGTGGGCGGCGCCGTCGAACCGCACGGCGCGCCGTTCGATCAGCGCCGCCTCCCGCACGGCGGCGGCCGCCCCGTGGCGCTCGGGCGCCGGCTTGGCGACGACCCCGTAGGCGCTGAGCCGCGCGTTGACCAGCTCGATCGTCGCCGTGGGGTCGGCGTGGCCGTACATCGCCTGGTGGCACCGGTGGAACGTGGCCTCGACGGCGGGCAGCGACTCCTCGCCCAGCTCGAGGTTGAGCTCGAAGGCCTGGCTGCGATAGCGCAGGTCGAGGGAGCGGCGCATCCGCTGCTGGGCCGCGTCGAAGCCCTCCAGCTCCAGCTGGCGGCGCACGCCCTGCTCCATCTCCGCGAAGAGGCCGGCCAGCAGCGACCACCGCTCGCGCAGCGGCCCCACCCGCGTGCGGACCTCGTCGTGCTTGATGTCGGAGGCCAGCAGGCCGAGGGCGGAGAAGTTGCCCGGATGCCGCGGCACCAGCACGCGCGGGATGCCGATCTCGTCGGCCAGCGCGAGCGCGTGCATGGGGCCGGCGCCCCCGAAGGCGACCAGCGTGAAGTCGCGCGGGTCGTGGCCGCGCTGGATGGAGATCTCGCGGATGGCCGAGGTCATGCGCGCCACCGCGATGCGCACGATGCCCTCGGCCAGCGCGTCCACCGTCATCACGCTGCCCATGCGTGAGGCGAGATCCGCCACCGCGCGCTGGGCACGCGCCGCGGCGATCGTGATGCTGCCCCCGAGCCGGCGCGTGGTGCCGATGCGGCCCAGCACCACGTTGGCGTCGGTCACGGTGGGCTCGGTGCCGCCCAGGCCGTAGGCAGCCGGGCCCGGGTTCGCTCCGGCGCTGCGCGGGCCGACCTGCAGGCTGCCGTCCACGTCGAGCCAGGCCAGCGAGCCGCCGCCGGCCCCGACCGTGTGCATGTCGATCTGCGGCACCTTCACCGGGAAGGCGCCGACCATGCCGTCCGACGTCGCCAGGGGCATCAGGTCGCGCACCAGGCAGACGTCGGTGGACGTGCCGCCCATGTCGTAGGTGATCAGATCGCGAACCCCGGCGGTCTCCCCGACGAAGCACGCCTGGCTCACGCCGCCGGCCGGGCCCGAGAAGATCGTCTTGATCGGCAGCCGGCGGGCCGTGTCGGTGGTCATCATGCCGCCGCTGGAGGCGACGGTGAGGACGCCGTGCGCGTAGCCCACGCCCCGCAGCCGCTCTTCGAGGCCGCTCAGGTAGCCATCCATCAGCGGCTGCAAGTAGGCGTTGAGCACGGTGGTCGAGAAGCGCTCGAACTCGCGGTACTCCGCCACGACGTCGGCCGAGCAGGAGACGGGTACCCCGGGGCACCGGCCCTTGGCGAGGTCGGCGATGGCGCGCTCGTGGGCAGGGTTCAGGTAGGCGTGCAGCAGGCAGACGGCGATCGCCTGCGCCCCCGACGCCACCGCCGCGTCCAGCGCGCGCTCCACGCTGCCGAGGTCGAGCGGCACCAGCACCGAGCCGTCGGCGGCCAGGCGCTCGACGACCTCGAAGCGGCGGCGGCGCTCGACCACGGGCTTGGGCCGCACGAACGTCGGCACGAACAGCGCGGGGATATTGCGCTTGGTGCGGCCGATCTCGACGAGATCCCGGAAGCCGGCCGTGGTGAGCACGGCCACCGGCGCGCCGCGGCGCTCCAGCACCGCGTTGGTGCCGACGGTCGTGCCGTGCACGAGCCGGCGCACGTCACGCGGGGCGATGCCGAGCGCGGCAAGCCCGTCCAGCACCGCCGCCGCCTCATTGCGCGGCCGCGATGGCACCTTGGTGACGACGACGCGCCCGGTGGCCTCGTCGACCGCCGTGAGATCAGTGAAGGTGCCGCCGACGTCGATCCCGGCGATGAACATGGGGCGGATGATACAGGAGTCGTGTCCTCCTGCGCCGCCGCACGCCGGTTTGGACAGTCCAGCGGGCGACCGCGACGAACCCCCTCATAGATATTCTGGGAAATGTTTTCGCTCCTGCCGGAGGAGAGGCGAGCCCGGACAGCCACCTACCGCGACCCCCGCGCTCGCATGCTCCTTGCACGGATCGGGCGGCTCACCATGGGGATGGGAAAAGCGGGCGTGATCGGTCTCGCCGGGGGGCTGATGGGTCTCGTCCTGGGCTACACGCTCTGGGGCCACCCGGTGGACGACCTGACCTCGACGCTCGAGACGACCAGGGCCGAGCTCCTGAAGACGCAGGGGTGGCTGCGCGACGAGATCCGATCGTCCGACGAGCGGCACGAACAGGTCTCGAAGCAGCTGGAGAGGGCGCTCGCGGAGCTGGCCCGAGTCCGGGCCCAGCTCGCGCAGACCAGTGCGGCCTCCACACCGAGCCCCCCTGCAGGCGGAAGCCCGAGGCAGCCCGCGAGAGCAAGCTCCGGGAAGTTCGTACGCACCACCCCGTGAAAGTGCGGCGGGCGCGTCATGCGGAAGGTACATTACCCGCATGACCACCAACCCCGCCGCCATCAAGCATCTGTGGACGCACAAGACGCAGGACCACCCCTGGCTGCCCGACGCCGACCTCGTCGTCGATCGAGCCGAGGGCGTGTGGGTGTGGACCGAGAAGGGCACGAAGCTGCTGGACGGCTTCGCTGGGCTGGCGGTCGTGAACGCAGGCCACGGGCGCCGCGAGATCGCCGAGGCCATCGCCGAGCAGACGGTGCGGCTGGCCTACTACCCGACCACGCGCCAGTTTTCCAACCGGCCGGCCGCCGAGCTGGCCGCCAAGCTGGCCACGCTGACACCGGGCGATCTCGACTACACGATGTTCGCGGTCAGCGGCTCCGAGGCCAACGAGCGCGCGATGCAGATGGCCCGGCACTACTGGCTGGCCAAGGGCAAGGCGGACAAGCACAAGGTGATCTCCCTGGAGGGCGGCTATCACGGCGCCACCATGGGGACGTTCGCCATCTGCGGGCTGCCGCACATGACCGGCGCCTACGCGCCGCTGCAGCCGGCCGGCTTCGCCAAGGTCAAGCCGCCCTACCCGTTCCGCGACCGCGGCACCGGCACCGATGCCGAGCTGGTCGAGCGGCGGGCCCGCGAGCTGCGCCAGGCCGTCGAGAAGGAAGGCCCCGACACCGTCTCGGCGGTCATCATGGAGCCGGTGATCTCCTCCGGGGGCTTCGTCATGCCGCCCATCGGCTGGCTGAAGGCCGTCCGGAAGATCTGCGACGACCTCGAGGTGCTCATGATCGCCGACGAGGTCATCACCGGCTTCGGCCGCACCGGCCGCTGGTTCGCCGTCGAGCACGACAGCGTGGTGCCCGACATCATGTCGGTGGCCAAGGGCATCACCTCCGGCTACATCCCGCTGTCGGCCGCCATCGCCCGCCGCAAGCTCGCCGACGCGTTCCCCGAGGACACCACCCAGGAGAACGTCCATCCCAACACGTACGCGGCCCACCCGGTGGCCTGCGCGGCCGGGCTGGCCAACCTCAAGATCATGGAGAAGGACAATCTCGTGGCCAACGCCGAGGCGATGGGCGCCCGGCTGCTGGAGGGCTTGACCCAGGCGGTCGGCCGACGCCGCATCGTCGGCGAGGTGCGGGGCCGCGGGCTCATGGTCTGCGCGGAGCTCGTCGCCCCCGACGGCTCCGGCCGTCCGCTCGACAGCGCCGAGGTCGCCAAGCTCGACCGCAAGGCCTGGGAGCGCGGGGCGATCGTCTACGCGCGCGGCCAGGTCGTCCGGCTGGCGCCGCCGCTCTGCATCACCCACGAGGAGGTCGACACGCTCGTCGACGTCGTGGCGGCGAGCATCGGCGAGCTGGACGACGAGCTGACGCGCTAGCCGGCCCGGTCGGTGGTGCCCCGCGGGCGCGCCGGTCTATACTGACCGCGGTGTGGGGACGGCGCGCGCGCGGATCCGGCGCCGGCAGCTCGCGACGATCGTGCTCGTCGCCTGTGTCATCACGCCCGTCTTCAATGTCCTGACCTCCGCGGCGTCCGTCCACCAGGCGGTCCAGGGTCTGGTCGACGCCGTGCTGATCGCGCTGGGCGTCGGCGGATATCTGCTGTTCCTCCGCGACGGCCGGCTGCGCCCGTGGTTCCGGCGGCTCGGCTTCTGGACCGATCTGGCGCTGAGCAGCGCGATCGTGCTCGCGCTCTTCCTCGTGGGTCGCGCCGCCGGCCAGGTGGTGACGACGCTGCAGCCGCGGCGGTTCCTCCTGAGCTTCACCGACGCCCACCTGGTGTTCGCCCTGCCCTTCTTCGCCGTGGTGGCGGTGACGATCCAGTTCGTCCTGCAGATGAACCGCCTGGTCGGCGCCAACGTCCTGGGCTACTTTGCGGCCGGCGTCTACCGACGGCCGAAGGCGGAGGAGCGCATCTTCCTCTTCCTCGATCTCGAGGGCTCCACGCAGCTCGCCGAGCGGCTGGGGAGCCTCGCGTACTTCCAGCTGCTCCGCCGCTTCGTCGACGACCTGACGGAGCCGGTGCTCGAGACGGACGGGGAGATCTACCAGTACGCCGGCGACGAGGTCGTGATCACCTGGCCCCTCGCGGCCGGGGTGCGCGCGGCCAATAGCGTCGCCTGCTTCTTCGCGATCCGCGCGGCCGTCGAGCACCGGGCCGCCCGGTACGAGCGCGAGTTCGGCGTGGTGCCCCGCTTTCGCGGCGGCCTGCACGGCGGCACCGTCACCGCCGGGGAGCTGGGGGACCTGAGACAGCAGATCGTCTTCGTCGGCGACATCCTCAACACTGCCGCGCGTCTCGAGGAATACGCCAAGCGGACCCGGCTCGACCTGGTGATCTCCGGCGCGCTGCTGGATCGGCTCGATCTCCCGCCGGGCGTCGAGGCCGCGCGCTGCGGCGAGCTCGAGCTCAGGGGCAAGGAGCTGCCGGTAGCCGCCTACGCGCTGACGGCCGGGCCCGGCTGACCGCGCATGCAACCCGTGGGCGCGTGGCGCGAGCCCCGGGTACAATGAGACCACTCAGGGACACCATGCCGCGAACCATCCTCGAGCCTCGGTTCCAGGTCGAGTACCTGTCGATCCTCGACAGCGACGGCAACCTGGACACGTCCCTCGAGCCCGACCTGTCGGCCGACGAGCTCCGGCGGCTGTATCGCGGCATGCTGCTCGGGCGGCGCCTGGACGAGCGCATGATCCGGCTGCAGCGGCAGGGCCGCATCGGGACCTTCGCGCCGATCAAGGGCCAGGAGGCCTCGCAGGTCGGGGCCGTCGTCACGCTGCGGCCGAGCGACTGGATGGTGCCGTCGTTCCGCGAGACGGCGGCGATGCTCTGGCGCGGCTGGCCCATCGAGAAGCTGCTGCTGTTCTTCGCCGGCTACCTGGAAGGCGGCCAGCCCGCCCCCGGGCAGAACGACCTGCCCGTCACGATCCCGGTCGCTACCCAGCTCCCGCACGCCGTCGGCCTGGCCTACGCCGCCCAGTACCGCGGCGACGACGCGGTGGTGATGGCGTTCTGCGGTGACGGCGCCACCTCCGAGGGCGATTTCCACGAAGCGCTGAACTTCGCCGGCGTGTGGCACGTGCCGGCGGTGTTCGTCGTGCAGAACAACCAGTGGGCGATCTCGGTGCCGCTCAAGAAGCAGACCCACGCGCGCACCCTCGCCCAGAAGGCCCTGGCCTACGGGCTGCCGGGCCTGCAGGTGGACGGCAACGACGTCCTGGCCGTCTACGCGGCGTGCCGCGAGGCGGTCGCGCGCGCGCGCGCCGGCGACGGCCCCACCCTCATCGAGTGCGTGACCTACCGGCTCGGCATGCATACCACCGCCGACGACCCGACCAAGTACCGCGCGGCCGAGGAGGTCGAGGCGTGGGAGCGCAAGGACCCGCTCACGCGCTTCGTCACCTATCTCCAGAAGAAGAGCCTCCTGGACGAGGGCGTGACCGAGGCGGTGGACGCGGAGATCGCCGCGGCCGTGCAGCGCTTCGAGGCCTTCGGCGCGGCGGACCCGCTCACGATGTTCGACCACGCCTACGCCGCGCGGCCGGCCCACCTGGAGGCGCAGCGCACGGCGCTGGCCGAGCGGCTGAGCAACGGCGGCCCTGCCCCGACCGGCGACACCGTCGAGCCGGCGTCCCCGCCGATGCGCGGGCAGCGCACGAGTCGCCGCTGACCATGGCCCGGCTCAACCTCGTCAAGGCGCTGAATCTCGCGCTCCTCCAGGAGATGGAGCGCGACGAGGACGTCCTGGTGATGGGCGAGGACGTCGGCGTCGACGGCGGCGTGTTCCGCGTCACGGAGGACCTGCACCGCAAGTTCGGCTCCAAGCGGGTGATCGACAGCCCGCTGGCCGAGGCGGCGATCATCGGGGCCGGCGTCGGCATGGCGCTTTACGGACTCAAGCCGGTGTGCGAGATCCAGTTCTCCGGCTTCGCCTTCCAGTGCTTCCACCAGATCGAGAACCACGCCGCCCGCTACCGCATGCGCTCGCAGGGCCGCTTCGGCGTCTCGATGGTGATCCGCATGCCGTACGGTGGCGGGGTCCGCGCGCTGGAGCACCACTCGGAGTCCGAGGAGCAGTTCTACGCGCACATCCCGGGGCTGAAGATGGTCATCCCCTCGGGGCCGCGCAACGCCCGCGCCCTGCTCGTCAGCGCCATCCGCGATCCCGACCCGGTGATCTTCTTCGAGCACAAGGGGCTCTACCACGCGGCCAAGGAAGACGTGCCGGACGAGATCGAGACGCTGCCGATCGGCCGCGCCCAGGTGGTGCGCGAGGGCGGGGACCTGACCCTGATCGCCTACGGCGGCATGCTGCGGCTGGCCCGCGAGGCGGCCGAGACGCTGGCCGAGGAGGACGGCGCGCAGGCCGACGTCATCGACCTGCTGACGATCTCGCCGCTCGACCGCGCGACCCTCGTGGCCTCCGTGCAGAAGACCGGCCGCGTCGTCGTCGTGCACGAGGCGCCCCGCAGCTTCGGGCCCGGCGCCGAGATCGCCGCCTCGATCATGGACGGCGCGTTCCTGTCGCTGGAGGCGCCGGTCGCCCGCGTGACCTCCTGGGACGTACCGTTCCCGGGCTTCGCGCGCGAGAAGGCCAGCGTCCCCGACCTGGCTCGCGTGCTGGCGGCGGCGCGCGAGACGCTCGCCTTCTGACCTCCTGGGCCGGCCGGACCGGCGTGTGACAACAGCCCCCATACGTGTCGTCTCCGCCCAGGGGTGAACGAGCTGGCGTCCCCGAGGCAGCTCGCCTGGAGGCGGCCGCCCCGGGAACACCAACCCAAGACTACCGACGTCTCATGCCGCTCGGGAGGCTGGCCTCGGTCTGGATCTGCCGGGCCGTGGTGAAGGCGTCCCGGAAATTCCGGATCGCTCCCTTCCAGTCCCTGGCGCTCATCGACGCCAGGCCCGCATCGAATGCCCGCTGGCCTGGCCGCAGCCGCGGGTCCCGTGGCGCCGCGGCCCGAGCCGCCGCCAGCTCGACGCTGGTCACATCGCGGATGGCGGTGGCAACCTCGCTCTCGGGACGGTTGCCGAACAGCACGCTCACCAGCGCATCGATCAGGCCCGACGACGAGCCGAGTTGATTGCGCAGGCGCTCGTTCTCGGCGGTGAGAGCCTGATTGGTCGCCGCCCACTGACTGGCGCGTGCATTGGCGCTCGCGAGGTCGCTCCGGCACGTGGCCAGCTCTGCCCGGGCAGTCGCCAGCGCGGCCTCCAGCTCGGACGTGTCGCACGACGCCGAGGCGAAGAACGAGCCGAACGCCGCCGGACCGGAGCTGACCGGGATGCGATCCGTCACGACGTTCGTGGCGGTGTCCATCACGAGCACAACGTTATCGTCCTCGCTGGCAGCATAGACGTGGCTGCCCGACGGTGTCACGCCGAGACCGAACAGACCGAAGGCGGCAGGCACCGAGCTCACGACGGCATTCGTGGCCGCGTCGATCACGGAGATCGTGCCCGAGGCCTTGTTCGCCACGTAGACGCGGGACCCGCTCGGGTGTGCCGCGACGCTGAACGGCGACCATCCGACGGTCACGGTCGCCGTCACCAGCTGCGTGGCCGTATCGATGACGGAGACGCTGCGCGAACCCGCGTTCGCCACGTAGACACGCGACCCGTTCGGCGCGATCGCGATACCGATCGGCCTGGCGCCCACACCGACGGTCCCGACCACCGCATTCGTCGCCGTGTCGATCACCGAGACCGTGTAAGACCACTGATTGGTGACGTACACCCGCGTGCCGGCGGGATTCACGACCACCCCGACCGGGTCGCTGCCGACCTGGATGGTGTGGGTGACCGTGTTCCCTGCCGTGTCGATCACCGAGACCGTGCCGGACGTCTGGTTGGCGACATAGGCGTGCGTGCCCGCCGGGTGGATCGCGACTCCGAACGGACCTTGCTGCACCGGGACCGTTGCGACCACGGCGCTCGTCGTCGTGCTGATGACCGACACCGTGTTGTCGCCCCAGTTACTCACGTACACGTGCGAACCGGCCGGGTGGACCGCCACGCCGAAGGGGCTGCTGCCCACCGGAATTCGAGCCACGCTCGCCTTCGTCGTGGTGTCGATCACTGCCACGTCATTGGTGAACGAGCTGGTGATGTAGGCCATGGGTGCCGCCAGGACCGGAGTTGCCGCAACCAGCACGGCTCCGGCCATGATGCCGAGGAGTCTGCTGAGTGTTCGCATCGTCATAATGTTTTCCGCTCTCATCGCTGGCTCGCAGGAGCACGAAGAAGCTGCATGGTGACAGACTTGCGAGGAGCCCGTCACGACCGCATCGTCCCTATGCGAAACGAATGCCACCTTTAATGCAGAGCGAAATCGACCGCCTCCGCGGCACCGGTCGGCGCCCGTGCCGGGATGGCCTCCGGCGTGACCCAAACCGTCAGCGGCGTACAATGGACGCGCCATGCCCCGCTCATTCGTGCTTCCCGACCTCGGCGAAGGCCTCACGGAGGCCGAGATCGTGAAGGTCCTCGTGCACGAAGGCGATCTCGTGCGCGAGGACGCGCCGCTGCTCGAGGTCGAGACCGACAAGGCGACGGGA
>Ga0247825_10003240_pt1 | contig 10739 bp, 6 predicted proteins | sample 13C_Vanillin_Day_FD_194413 | JGI IMG/M metagenome (GOLD analysis project Ga0247825, IMG submission 194413) | Soil microbial communities from agricultural site in Penn Yan, New York, United States - 13C_Vanillin_Day48 | ecosystem: Environmental > Terrestrial > Soil > Agricultural land | place... | reverse complement strand
CATTCCGCACGCCACGGTGCCGGTCGGAACGAGCGCCGCGGACAACGTGGAAGTGCGGCGGCACGGCGAGCCGCGCCAATTCGATTTCGAGCCGCAGGCGCACTGGACGCTGGGGCAGGCTCTGGGAATTCTCGACTTCGAGCGCGCCGCGCGGATCGCCGGGGCGCGGTTCTCGGTCCTGAGCGGGGCGGGTGCGCGGCTCGCACGCGCCCTGATCAACTTCATGCTCGACCTGCACACCCGGGAGCACGGCTATCGCGAGGTCGAGCCGCCGTTCCTGGTCAACGCGGCGGCGCTGACCGGCACCGGGAACCTGCCGAAGTTCGAGGCGGATCTGTTCAAGATCGCCGGCGACTGGGATCTTTACCTGGTTCCGACCGCGGAGGTGCCGCTGACGAATCTTCACCGCGGTGAAATTCTCGACGGCCGCGAGCTGCCGATCCGCTATACGGCCTATACGCCCTGCTTCCGCAGCGAGGCCGGCTCGTACGGCCAGGACGTCAGAGGGCTCATCCGGCAGCACCAGTTCGACAAGGTCGAGCTCGTCAAGCTGACGGCGCCGGAGCAGTCTTATGACGAACTGGAGTCGCTGACTGCGAACGCCGAGGAAGTGTTGAAACGGCTGGAGTTACCCTATCGGAGGATGCTTCTCAGCACCGGCGACATCGGCTTCCCGTCGGCAAAAACGTACGACCTCGAGGTGTGGCTGCCGAGCCAGAATATGTATCGGGAAATCTCGTCGTGCAGCAATACCGAGGCGTTTCAGGCACGACGCGCGAACATCAAGTTTCGCGCCAGTGGAACTGGCAAAGCCGAGTTCGTGCACACGCTCAACGGATCCGGGTTGGCGGTCGGCCGCACGCTGGTCGCGATTCTGGAGAATTATCAACAGAAGGACGGTTCGGTGGTGATCCCGCCGGCGCTCAGGCCCTATATGGACGGGCGCGAGATCATCGCCTCGAAAGGATAGTCATGCGCAAACTCGTCGCCCGATCGGACTTTCGTCTCTGCATCGTTGGCGTGGCGCTGTCGGCGCTCACGATTCCCGGAATGGCGCAGGAACGCGACCGGGCGAAAATTCCGGACAAGTACAAGTGGAATTTGAGCGATCTCTATCCCGGCGACGCCGCATGGCGGACCGCGAAGGAAAAAGTCGCCTCGGACATCCCGCACCTCGGCTCCTTCAAGGGCCGACTGGCGAGCTCGTCCGCGACGCTTGCCGACGCGCTCGTGACAATGTCGGGGTTGAGCAAGGACCTGTCCCGTCTCTACGCCTACGCTCACATGCTGGCCGACCAGGACACCCGCGATTCGCATCACGAGGGCATGAAGCAGGAGATGGTCCAGCTTTTCGCGACCTTCGGCGCGGCGGGATCGTTTATCGAACCGGAGATTCTTCGGTTCCCGCGCGGAACGACCGAGAAGTTCCTGGCCGCCGAGCCGCGGCTGAAAGTCTACGAGTTCTACCTGAAGGACATCGAGCGCCGCGCCGCGCACACCCTGTCCGAAGCCGAGGAAAAGCTGCTTGCGGACGCCGGTCCGCTCTCGGGAAGCCCGTCCAATACCTACGGAATTATCGTCAACGCCGATCTGCCCTACCCGACCGTCACGCTCAGCGACGGGAAATCGGTCAAGGTCGATCAGGCCGCCTACAACAGCCTGCGCGCCTCGCCGCATCGAGCCGATCGGGAGAAGGTCATGTCCGCCTTCTTCAACACCCTGGGCAGCTTTGGCCGCACTTTCGGCACGACGATGAGCGGCGAAGTGCAGAAGGTGGCGTTTCTGTCGAAGGCGCGAAAGTACCCATCGGCGCTCGAGTGGTCTCTTGACGCCGCGAATATCCCGACTTCGGTCTACATGCGACTGGTCGACGGCGTCAATAAGAACCTGCCGGTGTTCCACCGCTATCTGGGTCTCCGCAAGCGCATGATGGGGGTCAGCGAGCTTCACTACTACGACCTCTACGCACCGCTGGTGGCGTCGGTCAACCTGACCTACTCGCCGGAGGAGGCGCAGAAACATGTGCTGGCTGCCGTGGCGCCGCTCGGCACCGACTACCAGGCAGTTCTGCAGCGCGCCTACGATGAGCGCTGGATTGACTTCTTCCCCAACGAAGGCAAGCGCTCGGGCGCCTACTCCCAGGGCGGCGCCTACGACGTTCATCCCTACATGCTGCTCAACTACAACGGCAAGTACGACGACGTCAGCACGCTCGCCCACGAGCTGGGCCACACGATGCAGAGCTACTACTCGAACAAGACACAGCCCTATCCGCTGGCCGACTATCCGATCTTCGTCGCCGAAGTGGCCTCCACCTTCAACGAGGCGCTGCTGATCGACTACATGCTGAAGAACATCAAAGACGACGACGCGCGTCTGTCGCTGCTGGGGAACTACCTCGAGGGCATCAAGGGCACGGTCTTCCGTCAGACGCAATTCGCCGAGTTCGAGTTGAGCATGCACGAGATGGCGAAGAAGGGAGAGCCGATCACCGGCGACGCGCTGGCGAAGCTGTACATGGACATCACCCGGAAGTATTACGGCCACAACCAGGGCATCACCGTGGTCGACGACTATATCGCCCACGAGTGGAGCCTGATCCCGCACTTCTATCGCGACTTCTACGTCTTCCAGTACGCGACTTCTTTTACCGCCTCGTCGGCGCTGGCCGAAAAGGTGAAAGCGGGCGACGCGGAAGCCAAGCGCAAGTATCTGGCGTTTCTGAGCGCCGGCGGCTCCAAGTATCCGATCGACCTGCTGAAGGACGCAGGCGTCGACATGACCACCGACGAACCGCTCGAACTGACCATCAAGGCGATGACCCGGGTCATGGACGAGATGGACGCGCTTCTCGCGAAACGCGGCCGCTGAATTGATCCGGTGCGGGCGTTCAGTCGTCAGCAGCCAATTCGGAAGGAGAGTGGGGAATGAGCAACGTCACGTTGAGGGTGAACGGTCGCGCGCACACCGTGGATATCGATCCTGCGACTCCGCTGCTCTATATCCTGCGCAACGACCTCGACCTCGAAGGCCCGCGGTTTGGCTGCGGCCTCGGCCAATGCGGGGCCTGCACGGTCATCATCAACGGCGCCGCGGTCCGGTCGTGCGTGACGCCGTGTTCCGCCGTCAAAGGCGAAATCACGACGCTCGAAGGACTGTCGAGAGACGGCACGCTCGACCCGGTGCAGCGCGCGTGGATTGAGGAGCAGGTGCCGCAATGCGGGTTCTGCCAGAACGGGCAGATCCTGACCGCCAAAGTGCTGCTCGCCCGCAACTCCAATCCGACCGACGCGCAGATCCGGGAAGGGATGGCCGGAACGCTGTGCCGCTGCATGACCTATTACCGCATTCACGCCGCGATCAGGCGAGCGGCGACGTTGATGGCGGATGCGGGGGCGGCTTCGGACCAGGGAGGTGCCGCATGACGACCTTCACCAGCATTCCAGAACAGATCGAGGAACGACTCGAGGAGTGGAACGCGACGATCTCGCGCAGGAACTTCCTCAAGCACTCGGGGCTGCTCGTCGTGAGCTTCAGCGCCGTCGGGATCAACGCCAATCCGCTGAGCGCCCAGGGCGCGGTCCCGGCTGGTGGTCCGTACCCTGACCCCGACTTCAGACAGCTCGACTCCTGGATCGTCATTCACGAAGACAGCACCGCGACGTTCTACGTCGGCAAGACCGATTGCGGGCAGGGAACCGGAACCGCTTTCCGGCAAATGATGGCCGACGAGCTCGACATCGCATACGACCGGACCAGCCTCGTCATGGGCAGCACCGACGTCACGGTCGATCAAGGCGGATCGGGCGGTTCGGATGCGATTCAGGTTGACGGCTGGCCTATGCGCCGCGTCGCCGCAGAGGCGCGGCGGGTGCTGCTGGAACTGGCGGCGGCGCGGTTCGGGCTGCCGCCCGGTGAGATTGCCCAGCTTGCCGTCAGCGAGGGCGTGGTCACCGTCAAGGCCGATCCGTCGAGAAGAGCGACGTATGGAGAATTGATCGGCGCGAGGCGGTTCAACGTCACGCTGACAGGCGACAACATCAACGCGACCACCGGAGTGGCGAAGCTGAAAGCGGTCCAGGATCTGAAGATCGTCGGCCAGCCGCTTCAGCGCTACGACATCCCGCCGAAGGTGGACGGCTCGCTGAAATGGGCGGTCGGCGTCAAGCTTCCCGGGATGCTTCACGCGCGCAACGTGAAGCCACCCGTGGCAGGCGCCAAGGTCGTCGGCATCGACGAATCTTCAGTTCGGGGGTTGCCTGGATTCGTCAAGGTGGTGAGCAAGGGCAACTACGTCGCCGTCGTCTGCGAACGGGAGGAGCAGGCGATCAAAGCGGCGCGACAACTCAAGGTGAACTGGCAGAAGCCGGCAACGCGCCCGTTTCCCACGTCGGAAAACCTCTTCGGGTACATGCGCACCGCCAGCCCCACGTCGAGCCCCGCCCCGAACGTCGTTGGGAACCCGGCGGCGGCTCTGGCGAGCGCGTCGACGATTCTCGAGGCCGAATACGAGGTGCCTTTTCAAGGCCACACGGCGATCGGTCCGGCCCATGCCACCGCCGATCCGTCGAACGGACAGATGACGATCTATTCCAACGACATGAAGTCGTACGGCTTGCGCAACGGCGTGGCCGAGTTTCTCCAGATGCCGCGCGAACAGGTCCGGGTCGTCTGGATGGAAGGGCCGCAGGGCTACGGCCGCACCGCCGCCGATGACGCCGGGTTCGAGGCGGCATTTCTGGCGAAAGAAATCGGTCGGCCGGTTCGCGTGCAGTGGATGAGGGACGAGGAAACAGCCTGGGATACCAAAGGGCCGGCGTATACGGTCAAGTTGCGCGGCGGATTGGACCCGCAGGGCAACCTCGTCGCAATGGACTACGAGGCGCGAGCCGTCGACTATCATCATCTGGGTTACAACGAACCCGATACCGTACTGATCGCGCAGCTTACGGGCGGGGGCCGCACCAAGCCGGCAAGCGGCGGCGCCTCCACCCCATCCGACATGTACGCCATCCCGAGCCGGCGCATGGCGACTCACGTCGTGAGCCTGCCGCTCGTCTTTGAAACGCCCCTGCGAACAGGAAATCTGCGCGATCCGAACGGTCCACAGGTGACCTTCGCCAGCGAATCGTTCATCGACGAACTGGCCGCTGCGGCGAAAGCCGATCCTCTCGACTTTCGTTTGAAGCTGCTCACTGCCAGTACCGCCGACGACAACGGCTTCAAGCGCGCCCGCTCAATCGCCGTCGTCAAGGCCGCAGCCGAGGCGTATGGCTGGGAGGCGCGTCCGTCGCCAAAACCGCTCGGAACCGGGGACATCCTGAGCGGGCGCGGCATCGCGTACACCTACCGCAACCAGACGGTCGTCGCGGAGATTGCCGAGGTCGAGGTGAATCGCAGGACCGGCCACGTGTGGGTGAAGCGGCTGGTGTGCGCGCACGAATGTGGACTGGTGATCAATCCCGAGGGACTGCGCCGGACCATCGAAGGCGGCATGATGCACTCGCTGAGCCGCGCGCTATACGAGGAAGTGACGTTCGACACCGAAAAGGTCACGAGCACCGACTGGAGATCGCATCCGACGCTGACACATGCCGACACGCCGGCCAGAATCGACGTCGTCCTCGTGAACGGGGATCCCAATCCGAACCGACCGGATCTTCCCCACTATGGAGCTGGGGAGACTGCGTGCAAACCGACGATCGCGGCGGTCGCCAACGCCATCTACGATGCGACCGGTGTCCGGATCCGGCGGGTTCCGTTTCGCGACGCGCGCGTGCTTGCTGCACTCAAAGCCGCGCGTGTGTAACCCGATGAGAACGCGGGGTCTCAGGGCATCAGCAGCACCAGCCGCGGGTAGATCAGATTCTCGTTCGCGACGCGGTCGCGATTGAGATCCCAGATTTCCCGCCACCGGTTCGTGTCCTTGAGCTCGGCGCCGGCGATCCGGCTGAGCGTGTCGCCGGCTCGCACGGTATAGGTTTTTTTGCCGGCGATCGGCTGCATGAACACCTGGGAGGCGCTCGACAGATATTCGCGCATCAGCTCGGCGTAGGCCGGCGTCCCCTTGAAGCGATCGATCGCCATATTCACTTCGTACACCAGGTCAAAATTGCCGGCCGGAACTCCGACCGCGTACTTCGACTGGTTGAGGTTGTACTGGACGATCACCGTCCGGGGATGTGCCTTGATTTCCTCCGCCGCGAACGGATAGTCGTAGATCAGGGCGTCAGCCTGATCCCGTTCGACCGCCTCGAACCACCCGTCATCACCTGAAAACTTGCTGATCTTCGCGTTGGGAATGTTCTGCTGCACCCAGCGCTCGGCCGCCGGATCGTCGTAGATCGCGATGCGCTTACCGGCGAGGTCCTTCACCGACTTGTAGGTGGACACCATGCCCTCGTGAACGATCATGCAGAGCCCGAAGTCGAGGTACCCGTTGGACCAGACGACGTCGCCAATTGAGGGATCGGGCACGTAACCGGCCATGATCGCGTCGATCTCGCCGGCACGCAGCCGATCCGGGAGATCCTCGTAATCGGCTTCGACGACCTGGATGCGTTTGGCGCCGAGGCCTTCCGCGACGATGCCGGCCAGGCGGAAGTCGAACCCGTCCTCCTGTTTCCGATCGTTGATGAAATGCAGCGGCGGAGCCTCGGGCTCCATCCCGACGCGCAGCACGCCGGTTTCCCGAATTTTCGCGAGCACGCCCCGGCGCTCGGCGGCCGGCGCCGCGGGTGGTGTGGCGGGTGTGGCCTCGGTGGGCGATGTCGAGGGCTTTTCGCTCGTCCCCGGAATCTGCACTGGCAGCTGGTTGCGGTACGTCCACCCTGCGTATCCCAGCACGCAAAGGCCTACCACAAACAAGAGAAACTTCCCGGCACCAGTCAGACGCATACTGCCTCCGATTGAGTGGATGTCATTGCTTGATTCAGGCCGCTCCGAGCACCAGCTGCCGGCGGGAGTACAACCGGGCCGCCTTACTGCTGCCGCTCACCCTCGACATGACGGCCCTGGCGGTATCGGCGCCCGACTGCGCCGCGCCGTTCATGTAGCCCTGGAAGTCGTAGCTGCAGTGTTCGCCGGCGAAAAAGAGGTTGCCCACTGGCAGCCCCTCCGAGCCGGCGATCGTCGTCCACTGGCCAGGTTTGTAACAGGAATAGCTGCCCTTCGTCCACGGGAATGTCGGCCAGTGAAAGCGCGAGACTTTTCCGTTCCGTTCGCGCGTCGCGCCTGGGTAGGCGCGCTCGACGCCCGGCATCAATCGAGCGGCGGCCTCTTCCGCTGTTCCCTGCCCGATGTCGTGGGCCAGCTTGCCGCCGGAGTACAGCGTCAAGCCACCGGCTGCCCCTGGCTGCAGGAGGCTGTTGGCCCACGCGAGCTGGAACACCTGGTCGGTGTAGGTCGCGCCGGAGTACCCCAGCTTCTCCCACGGCCGGCTCCGGAAGCCGACGAGCACCTTCGCGTTGGCCCCGTACCCCAGCTCGCGGATCGCTTTGGTCTTGAGCGGCGGCAGATCGAGCTCCATCTTCACGTCGCGAAGGATCGAAAACGGCACCGTGAGGACAACGACATCGGCGTCCTCGTCGACGACCTTGCCGTCCGCCTGGAACGTCAACGTGAATCCCTGACCTTTGCTCCGAATCGCTTCCAGCCGGTGCAACGGCCGAATCTGCCCCGCGACCCGACGGGCCAGCTCGTCGACGATCTGCTGATTGCCGCCCCGGACTTTGTACCGCTCGTCGCTTTCGCCCAGCAGGGCGAAGGCATCGGTGTCCTCGAGATCGCCGGATCCAATCAGGAAGACGAAGTTCAGCGCTGATTGTTCCCCGGCATCGAGTCCGTACTCGGTCACGTATGCGACGTCGAACAGCTCGCGCATCCAGCCGGTCACGCCGATGCCGTCGAGGTATTGTGTGATCGATTGGCGATCGAGGGCCGTTCCGCCGCCTTCGGTCTGGTAGTCGACGTCGCCGAGCGGGTCGTAGTCCGCCAGAATGCGCTTGGCGATCGGCACGAACGCGCGGGTCGCCTGCTCCTGCGTGTAATGACGGCCGTTGATGAAGTAGGTTTCGGGCGTGAGCGACGCGACTGCCGGCGCACGAGTATCGAGGCGTTCGAGACCGAACTCCGTCATCAGATTCAGCAGCTCGGTGTGGTTGCTGTCGATGAACTCCCCGCCAAGCTCGGTCGTCAGGCCATCGGCCAGCAGGTCCCGGGCGGTGAACATGCGGCCGCCGGTGCGGTTGGCGCCTTCGAAAACCGTCGCCGTCAATCCAGTCTGCTTCAACTTGTAGGCGGCGTTGAGCCCGGCCACCCCGGCGCCGACGATGGCGATTCGCGGAGGCTGGGACCCGGTTGGCGCGGCCGGGGCGCCGGCAGTGGACGGCGGCGACTCGGCCCGTCCGCAGCCGGCCACCAGCGCCGCCGCCGTCGCGGCGGCCGAGTCCCGCAGAAACCGGCGGCGCGTGTACGCAATCTCAATCAGCTCGTCGACCGGCGGTAGGCCCGGACGTTCTCGGGACGCGATCGCCGCCACTCGGAAGGCGCGACGCAGAGAATCGAACAGTGGGCTGCGCGACACAGTTACCTCACTTTTATGTTTTCAGCAGGGCGCGAAGCTCGTTGACACGAGCCAGCACGACACCGCGGTCCATCTCGCGATACGGCTCGGGCAGCACCTCGCGTGAGGTGCACTCCTGGACAGCGACCAGAATCTGCAGCTCCCGCTCGAGATGACTCGTCGCCGGAATGAAGTCCTCGAATGTCTGGCGCAATGTTTCGATCGACGCCGTCGGCCGGCCGCCGCCGTTCTGGTCCGCGACCAGCAGCGCACGGGCGAGGATCGCCTCGATGTCCGCGCCCGACAGCCCGCTCGGATCGTCGATCACGTCCTTGATCGAACGGGCGGGCGTGTCGAGCCCGCTCTTCTTGATCATGATTTTGAACAGCGCGTCGTGCTCCTCGTCGTTCTGCGGATAGAACAGCGCCAGGTGTTCTTCGGCGCGCCCCTGGCGCTTCAGATCGACCGGCAGCAGGTCGGGTCGGGAGGTGATCAGAAACCATACGATCTTCCCGCGATACTCGGTGTTGCCCATGAACGACGCCAATTGCGCGAAGACCCGATTGGATGTGCCGGAATCGCCTTCCTGGTTGCGATCCCCCAGGAACGCATCCGCTTCGTCGATGATCACGCCCACCGGCCACATCGCGTGCAGCAGCTTGAGGATCTTCTCGAGATTTCCTTCGGTGACCCCCTGCCACTGGGATCGAAAGTTGAGGAACTTCACGCATGGGAAGCCAAGCTCGCCGGTAAAGCAGTTGACCAGGAACGTCTTCGCGGACCCGACCGGACCGGCAATCAGGTAGCCCATCGGCACCCCGCTCAGCCGGCCGGCCAGCACCGCTTGCGACGCGCGCCGCAACCGGGCTTTGACGCCCTCATGGCCCGAAACCATGTCGAGCCCGAACCTCGATTCGACGTACTCCAGCAGTCCGTAGCACTCGGCTTCGATGACCGTCTTCTTCTGCTCGCGGAGTGCTTGTGGATCGAGCCGCGTCCCGTGCTCGTCCACCGACGACAGAATCTGGCGCAGCTGAATGCGCGTCAGCCCGGACGTCAGCTGCGCCAGGCGCTCGACCGGCAGCTCGGATCGGGTCTTGAACCATTCGGCGTCGCGAACCGCCTGCAGGAACTGGAGCCGGCCGGCTTGGTCGGGCCGCTCCACTTCGACTTCCACCGTTTGCGGCGATCGGACGATGCGCGAGCTGACGTCCGCCAGATTCTCGGTGACCAGCGCAAAGGTGACGTTGGCGGCGAGGAGGGCCGGATCGGTCGACCACTTCTGGATGAACACGCGCACCGCGCGGTCTTCGGCGCTCGACTCGCCGGCCGACTCCGGAATCAGCGTCTCGGCGTATGGGAAGAGCACGGCGACGCCGAGCGGGCTCTGACGATGCACGACCTGCTTGAGAAACGAATCGAGCAGGGCGCAGAATGCGACCGGATCGCGCGGCAGCGACGCGGCGAAGCCGGTCCCATGGACGGCATCCACGACAGCTACCGAATCCGTGAAGTGTTTGTGGGAGTCGCGCGTGTGGAAGATGGCGCCGTTGGCGCGCTGGTATTCGATTACCACATCCCGTTGTCCGAACACCCAGTCGGCGAGAAAGCTGGTCAGCGGCACGAAGTCGGCAATCGCACGGGGCTCATTCGCGGCTCTGGGCGCCGGCACGAGATCGAGCGTGTTGCCGTGCAGAATGAAGGTATTGCCCAGGCGGGCGCGGATGCCGTGGGCCAGCTTGCGCGCCCATTTCGGGTAATCGTCGAACGTGTTGGTCATCGCGCTTTTGCCTTCGGGCGGGCGGTCGTGGCCCGAGGCGTCGGCGCGACCGGCGGCGCCTGTGCCGCAATATCGCTTCCAGCACCCCAGCCCTCCATGCCGTCCTGGAGCAGCGCCTCCATCTCGCGCACGATGCGGTCGGAGTCTTCCGACTGTCGAACGATCGTGTCGAGGTCCTCGGAGATGGCCTGCGGATCGCGCAGCGAGATCGAATTCTGGTGCAGCATTTCGACGAGCGACTCGAGAGAGTCGAGCTCGGTTACCAGGGCTTTTACCGTTCCGCCGACTTCGGACAGCGACGTCAGCAGCCGGCGCTTGAGCTCGAGGTTCTTCTTGAGTGCCGCCGCGGCCCGTTCCGGCAGCTCCGGCTCGGCCAGTTCGGCCTCGAGCGCTTCG
>Ga0247825_10003239_pt1 | contig 10739 bp, 10 predicted proteins | sample 13C_Vanillin_Day_FD_194413 | JGI IMG/M metagenome (GOLD analysis project Ga0247825, IMG submission 194413) | Soil microbial communities from agricultural site in Penn Yan, New York, United States - 13C_Vanillin_Day48 | ecosystem: Environmental > Terrestrial > Soil > Agricultural land | place... | reverse complement strand
ACGAAGACGCGCGGGCCCAGGTACAGGGCGAGCCCGGAGATCAGGCCCCACCTGAGGGCGAACGAGGGTTCGACGTCGGCGCCGGTCCACACGACCGGGGCCACCAGGACCGCCGCCACCCCCATCGCGCCCAGCACCCAGGGCATCAAGCGCCAGACGTCTCTGCCGCGGGTCGCGACCGCCCACCAGCCCACGACCTCCGCGATCGTGCCCCCGATCATCACCGCGGTCCGCATCGGCTCAGCTCGGCAGGAACCGCGTCTTGACGGCGAGCTCGGCGGTGAACGCGGTGACGACGGCCAGGTAGTAGAAGCCCGTCGCGGACTGGACGGCTGAGGCGCGCGTACCCTTCAGGGCCGCGCGCGTGAGCACCGCGATCAAGGCGGTCGTGCCGGTCATCCCCAGGGCGATCCAGGGCGCCAGCGCCCCGGAGGTCAGCAGCGGGTTCACTGCCTGCGACGAGCTCGTCCCCTCGAAGCCGCCCGAGATCACGGCGACGGCCTCCAGAGCTACCGAGACGAGCATGATCGTCGTGATGCGGTTGATCGGCCCGCGCGAGAGCCCTCGGTCGGTCAGGTACCAATGGCCCAGGTTCAGGCCGTCGAGGACCGACCCCAGGAACGCCGATCCGGCGAGCAACTGGAACAGCCCGAGCGCGAAGGACTGACGGCCCACGATCGCCATAGGCACGAGCACCGCGATCGCGACCACGACGCCCGCGACGCCCAGGATCCGAGCGACGAGCTCCAGGCGGACGAAGAGGAACAGCGTCCAGAGGGCGGTGACCGCCACGGACGCCAGGGCGAGCCCGACCGCCCACTCCCCTGCCGGGTCGCCGTCGATCAGTCCGGAAGTCGCCGACCACCAGGTCGCGAACGCCAACACCAGGAAGATCACGCCGTTCAGCTTGAAGAACCCGCGCTTGACCTCGTGCCAGAGGGGGGTGCACCAGAGGAACACCAGGCCGCCCGCCACCGTCTGGGCGAGCACCAGCGCCATCGTGCCCGCGGCGCCCCTCACGACCGACCCCCTCCCATGTCGGGCGACAGCCTACCGGCGGAATGCGCTCGCTCTCGGTTCGGCGCGCCGCCGGGCTCGCGCCTCCGCCCGGTACCCTTTCCGCATGGACGACTGGCGTTCCTACGACGACGTGGCGGAGACCTACGAGCGGGTTCACGCATCCCGATTCGCCGAACCCGCCCGCGACCTCGTGGCGGCCACGGCGATCGGCGCGGGCGACCGCGTGCTCGACGTCGGCACCGGCACTGGGGTGGCCGCCGAGGCCGCGGCCGAAGCGGGCGCCACCGTCGTGGGCATCGACGAGTCGCTGGGGATGCTCACGGTCGGGCACCGGGTACGACCGAAGCTCCGCCTCGCCGGCGGGACCGCGATCGACATGCCGGTGCGCACCGGCAGCTTCGACGTCGTGATGGGGAACTTCGTCCTCGCGCACTTCACGAAGTACCAGACCGCGCTGTTCGAGGCAGCCCGGGTGTTGCGTTCCGGCGGCAAGGTGGCCTACACGGCGTGGTCCGACGGGCCCGACGCGTACCAGCAGGCCTACCGGGAGCTGATCGAAGGGGTGGTCCCCCGCGAGATGCTCGCGCCCGCGTACGCGCAGGCGGCACCCTGGCACGAGAAGTTCCGCACCCGCGGAGCGATCGAGGAGGTCCTGATCGACGCGGGCTTCCGGCAGGTGCGCACCGAATTGCACCACTACCGGTGGACCTACTCGCAGGCGGAGTACATCGACGGCCTCGAGACGTGGGCGACGGGCCGGTTCGTGCGGCAGATGCTGGGCGAGTCGGGGTGGGCGTCGTTCATGGATCGCGTGCGCTCGACATTCGCGGCGCAGTTCGCCGACCCGCTGAACGACTTCCGCGATGTCTGGACCGCGGTCGCCGTCAAGGAGTAGTGGCCGTCACGAGAGCGCGATGAGCCCGGCGTTCGTCGGCGCGACCCGCAGGCATCGACGTAGAACACCCGCAGGTGGTCCTCGAAATCGGCGTGGAGCCATCCGCATCCGGCACGGCGCGCCTCGGACGCCGCGACCGCGACGAGCTCGCTGCCGATCCCGCACGTTCACGAAGCCGACGAGTTGCGCGCCAGCCTCGCCGTGACCCAAGCCAGGCTGTGCCGCTCGACTTGCGTGGGCCAGTCCCGGCCTCGTCGTCCTAGACGGGATGATCGAAGAACTCGACTTGGAGCCCGTTCACCCGGGGTTGCCGAAGTCGCCGCGCCACGCGTACGTGATCGTCATGGCCATGATGCTCGACCGAGCGACCGTCGCGTCGGTGTGGCGTGGGTCGGGATCGGCCTACGATCGACCGGTCATGATCCCGAGGCGTCTTCACCAGATCTGGCTCGGGCCCCGCCCGCAGCCGGGCGTATGGATGGACACGTGGCGACCGCTGAACCCGACCTTCGACGTTCGGGTCTGGGACGAGGCCAACATCTCGGCGCTCGACCTCCGGAACCGCTCCGTGTACGACCGCTTCCTCGAGGAGGGGATCTTCGACGGCGCGGCCGATGTCGCCCGGGTCGAGATCCTCCAGCGAGAGGGCGGCATCTACGTCGATGCCGACTCGATCGCACTCAGCCCCCTCGAGGACGCCCTGTTGGACGCCGGCTTCTTCGCCGTCAGGGAGCCGGACCCGGGGGACGGTGAAGCCCCGGTCGGCAACGCCTGCATGGGTGCCGTCGCCGGCCATCCGGTCCTCGAGCGCTACCGAGCGGTGATCTCCCAGGTCGTGACCCTCCGCCCGATGTGGCGGCGAACCGGGCCGGGCGCCCTGACCGACGTCCTCGAGCGGTCGGATGAAGCCGACATCACGGTGCTCCCCGCCTGGACGTTCTACGCGACGACGATCGACGGTGCCGCGGTGACCGGCGGCGAGCCGTTCGGCCGTCACTTCTGGTCGACGACCGCCGAACGATGGGGGCGTGCGGGTGGCACGCCCTATCCGCGATAGCGTGGCCCCGGCTAGCTGAGGTCCAGAACGCGGAACTCCTCGGCGTGCGTGACGCCGATCTTCGCGCCGGACTCGACGGCGTCCTTCTCGAGGAACTCCTCGAAGAAGCGGATCCCCTCGGCGAGCTGGCTGTCGTGCTCGGCGAGCGCGGCGACCTTCGTGGCGAAATGGCCGGTCACGTCCTCGACGTGGTTCGGCTCGTTCGTCCAACCGAGCCACAGATCGGTCACCTCCTGGATCTCGAGCCCTTCCCCGAGGTGCTCCGAGTGGAAGTGCGGGTTCCCGGAACCCGGGAACGCCGAGTCGAGCGCGACGAACCCCGCCGTCCGATGGTCGCTGTGGTTGTAGTAGCGGTTCTCGAAGAAGACCGCGGTCGGGTCGACGCTCAACACGGTCTCGGCGCGCACCTCGCGGATCCGCCGGACCACGGCCTCGCGGACCTCGGCATCGTTCAGCAGCTCACCGTCGTGCGTGCCCAGGATCCTCACGCTGGCGAGGCCGAGCACGCCGCTCGCGGCCTCGGTCTCGGCGGCGCGGGTGGCCGCGAGCTCGGCCCGGTCGCGGGAGGGGTCGCTCGATCCGCGGTCGCCGTTCGTGAGCACGATCAGGTGGACGTCGCGCCCGGCGGCGGCCCACTTCGCGAGCACGCCCCCAGCCGAGATCTCGGCGTCGTCGGGATGCGCGAACACCCCGAGGACGGGGCCGGTGCGGGGCGCGTTCCCCTCTGGCTCGGCCGCGGTCGCCGTCGTGTCGTCGGCCACGGCTTACCTCGCGGCGCCCGCCGCGCGATCCAGCACGAACCGGACGAGGGTCCGTACCGGGACGCCGGTGCCGCCGCGCGGCCCGAGATCGAGTGCCCGGTCCGTGAACGCCGGGCCCGCGATGTCCAAGTGCACCCACGGGGTGTCGCCCACGAACTCCGCGAGGAACCAGGCCGCGGTGATCGCGCCGCCGTAGCGATCCCCGATGTTCTTGATGTCGGCGACCGGGGAATCGATCAGGGCACGGTACTCGTCGTGGAGCGGCAGTTCCCAGGTGGGCTCCCCCACGGCGTCGCCGGCGTCGATGATCCACCGCATCAGATCGCGGTCGTTCCCCATCGCGCCGGTGATCGACGTCCCGAGCGCCACCATGCACGCCCCGGTGAGGGTCGCGGTGTCGACGATCAGCGACGGCTTCTTCTCCGTCAGGTACGCGAGCGCGTCGGCCAGCACGAGCCGGCCCTCGGCGTCGGTGTTCAGCACCTCGGAGGTCGTGCCGCCGCGATGCGTGATCACGTCGCCGGGCTTCTGCGCCGAGCCGCTCGGCAGGTTCTCGCTGCAGGGGATGGCCGCGATCACGTTGATCTTCGGCTTCAGCTGTGCGATCACCTTCATCGTCGCGAGGATCGACGCGGCGCCGCCCATGTCGTCCTTCATCGTCTCCATGCCCTTGGCGTCCTTGATCGAGAGACCGCCCGAGTCGAAGGCGATGCCCTTGCCCGTGAGGGCGATCGGCGTGGCGCGCCCGGCGCCGGTATAGGTGAGCTCGATCATGCGGGGCGGATTCACGCTGCCCTGGCCCACGCCCAGGATCCCCCCGAACCCGCCGGTCTTCAGGGCCGCCTCGGTCCACACCTTGCAGCCGAGGCCGACCGACTTCGCCATCACCTGCGCCTCGCGCGCGATCTCCGCGGGCGGCATGTCGCCGGCGGGTGTGTTCACGAGGTCACGCGCCCAGTTCACAGCGTCAACGACGACCGCGGCCTGCTTGACGGCCGCCTTCATCGGGGCGGCGTCCCAGCGGGCACTGCCGAGCACGGTCACCCGGCGCAGCACGTGGCCGTCGCCCTTGCCGGTCTTGTAGCGATCGAACCGGTACGCGCCGAGCGCGAGGCCCTCGGCCGCGGCGCCGACCGCGTCGGCGGCCTGCCGCGTCCCGAAGGCCTGCGGGACCGTCGTCGCGACCGAGCCGAAGCGGAGCGCGGAACCGGCTACGCGCCCGAGGTTCCGGCGCGCCGACGTCACGGAGAAGTCGGCCTTCTCGCCGACGCCGATCAGCAGCACGGCATCGGCGGCGAATCGGTCCCCACGGCGCTTCGTGACGAGCAGGTCCTGTCCCCGCTTGCCCTTCAGTTTGGCGGCCGCGTAGGCCTCGGCCAGGCCGAGCTCCTTCACGCCGGGACCCGGCTGGGGACCCTCGAAGACGGGGACGATCAACAGCCCCGCCTTCACGGCGGCGGGTGCCTCGCTGGCGTACGAGAACGTGGTCAACATGGACTCCTTGCGGTGGATGGGCGTCGGGCCGAAGTCTAGTGGCGGCAAGATGCAACTGACGGCCCGCGGGGGCCGTGTCCCGGAGCGAGGCGGTGGCGGGCGACGTCGCTACCCTGGGGCCATGAAGCCGAGGGACATCCGCGACCTCGTCTGGTTCTCCGACGACGAGGCCAGGCACGAGACGCTGTTCGAAACCGACCACCTGTGGTCGGAAATCGTATGCCTGCAGGGCGCACAGGGCCTCGGGCCGCTCACCGACCCCGCCTCCGACGCGATCGTGACCGTCCTCGCGGGCGAGGTGGCGGTCCAGGTGGGCAAGGGCCGGGCCCGGATGGGCCAATGGGAGACGGTGCTCGTCGAGGCGGGCACCGAGCTCACGATCCGCAACGCGTCAGACGACCCCGGCGTAGTCTTCCTCGTCCTCTCGCCGCCGCCCAGGCCCACGATCTGATCGCGGACGCCCCTGAACCAGGGGATCGGGCCGGAACCGTGTCACGGTCGGGTCGATGCGGCAGGCGAGCGAGCCGTCGGGGGCGTCCGGGCCGGGCCCATCGCGATCACGTGCCGGCGGAGGCCGTCCATCGCGCGCCCCATCAGCACCCGTAGGACCGGCCGGTAGCACCGCGCCGCGAGCTCGCCCACCACAGGGATCGCGAGCCGGATGTCCTCGGTCCACGTGAACCGCGTCCCGCCCTCGACCGGAACGAGCTCCCAAGCTCCCTCCCCGGCCACGAGGCTGCCGTGGCGGATCTCGAGCCGGCGGGGCGGGTCCCAGCCCATGACCTCCATCGGCTCCGTGAACGCGGGGATGCCGGCGATCCGCGTCTCGACCGCGAGGCGGACGCCCACGCCTTCTCGTCGCTCGGAGACGACCTCGATGCGGTCGGCGTCCAGCATCCAGTCGGCCTGGCGCTCCCAGTCCATCAGGACGGCCCAGGCCTCCTCAGGTGTGGTCGGGAGCACGATCTCGCGGCGCACCTGCATCTCGCCACTGTACGGACCCGGCCGGCGTCGAACCGATGCAGCTACGCTTCGCGGATGGGAACCCGAGGCGCTGCCGTCGCCGTGTCGATCGCCACGGCGGCTGGCCCGCCCCCGGTGGACTCGTCGTCGCTCGCCGCCACCGTGACCGACGGCCCCGGCGGGGCCGGCGTGGCCTGGGAGGACGGCACGATCGTGTATGCCGGCCACGCCGAAGGCCTCCCGTGGGCCCCGACGATCGGCTCTCCTGACGCCGGCTGCCTCGTTCCGGGCTTCGTCGATTGCCACGTGCACCTGCCGTTCGTGGGCTGGCGCGACGACGAGTTCGAGGCGCGGCTTCGCGGGGTCTCGTACCGCGAGCTCCACGGGCAGGACGGGGGGATCTTCCGTTCCAGCCGGATGCTTCGCGCGGCCGACGACGACGAGGTGCTCGGCTTCTGCCGTCCGCTGCTGGACGAGATGCTCACGCTCGGCACGACCGCGGTTGAGCTGAAGACCGGGTACGGGCTGAGCGTCGAGGAGGAACTCCGCCAGGCGCGGCTCGCGCGGCGGCTCGCCGCCGAGGCGGCCCAGGCGTGTTCGGTCACCCTGCTCGCCTGCCACGCGGTCCCCGACGGATGGGATCGCGCCGAATGGGTCGGGGTCGCGTGCGACGAGCTGATCCCGCGCGCGGCCGCCGAACGGCTCGTCGACGCCGTTGACGTGTACGTCGAGGACATCGCGTTCACGTTGGACGACCTCGACGCGGTCGCCGACGCGGCGGCAGTCGCCGGGCTCCCGCTTCGGGTGCACGCCGACCAACTCGGACACACCGGCGCGGCGGCCCGCGCCGCCGAGCTCGGCGCGCGGAGCGCGGACCATCTGAACCACACGGACACCGGGGGCACTGAGGCCCTTGCCGCCTCGGGGACGATCGCGGTGCTGCTGCCGGCGTCGACGTTCTTCCTGCGGGCGAGGCCGGCCGACGTCGCGGCGCTCAGGTCGGCGGACGCGGCGATCGCGGTGGCCACAGACTTCAACCCGGGAACCTCGCCGGTCTGCTCGATGCCGGAGGCGATCGCGATGGCGAGCACCGTCTACGGGCTCGCGCCCCTCGAGGCGCTCACGGCCGCCACCGTGAACCCGGCGCACGTGCTCGGCCTCGGCGACCGGCTGGGCAGACTCGCACCGGGCCTGCGGGCCGACCTGCTGCTCCTGGACGCGCCGCGGTTCGCCTCCGTGCCGTACCGGCCGGGCCACGACCCCGTCGTCGCGACGATCGTGGGCGGTGAGGTCGTGGCGGAACGCGGCGCGTGATCACACGCCCGGCGCGAACGTCAGTCCAGCGGACCGGCGACGCCCTCGGCCGCGCGCGTGAGCGCGCCCGACCGGACGAGTGAGATCGCGTCGGCGATGTCGGGCCCGAACTCCCGATCGGCCTCGAAGAACGGCACCGACGCGCGGATCGCATCGTGCACGACACGCGTGGCCGGCCCTGGCTCGAGCGGGCGGCGGAGGTCGAGCGCCTGCGCGGCCGCGAGCGCCTCCAGCGCGAGCACGGTCTCGGCGTTGCCGACCACCTCGCGCGCGTGGCGGGCCGAGGTCATCCCCATGCTCACATGGTCCTCCTGCCCGGCGCTCGACGGGATCGAGTCGACCGAGGCCGGATGCGCGAGCGATTTCGACTCCGAGACGAGCGAGGCGGCCGTGTACTGCACGAGCATGAACCCGGAGTTCAGGCCGCTCCCGTGGACGAGGAACGCGGGCAGGCCGTTGGACTGCTTCTCGTCGAGCAGGCGGTAGAGGCGCCGTTCGCTGATCGAGGCCAGCGATACGAGCGACGCTGCCAGGGCGTCCATCGCGATCGCGACCGGCATCCCGTGGAAGTTCCCGCCGCTGCGGACCTCGCCGGCGTCAGGAAGCACGATCGGGTTGTCGCTCACGCTGTTGCACTCGATCGAGAGGACCCCCTGGGCGAACGCGAGCACGTCCCGGGTCGCGCCGTGCACCTGGGGCGCGCAGCGCAGGGAGTACGCGTCCTGGACGAGATGCGGGCTGTCGCGATGCGACTCCCTGATCGGCGAGTCGCTGAGCAGTCGCCGCAGGTTCCCCGCGCTCGCCGCCTGGCCGGGGTGGGGGCGCAGCCGCTGCAACCGTTCGTCGAAGGGTGCGTCGGTGCCGAGGGCCGCCTCGATCGTCATCGCGGCCACGACGTCGGCGGTCCGCGCGAGCGAGGCTGCCCGGGCCGCCGCGAGCACGCCGACCGAGAGCATCCCCTGGGTGCCGTTCACGAGCGCGAGGCCTTCCTTCGCCTCCAACGAAAGCGGCTCCAGTCCGGCCCGGCGCATCGCGACCGGCGATGGCTCGATGCCGCCCTCGGGCGTCAGAACGTTCCCGTGGCCGATCAGCGGCAACGCGAGGTTCGCGAGCGGCGCGAGGTCGCCAGAGGCTCCCAGCGACCCCTGCTGGGGCACCGCGGGGATCACGTCCTGGTTCAGCATCTCGACCATCAGATCGACGACCTCGGGCCGCACCCCGGAATGGCCCAGCGCCAGGACGTGCGCGCGCAGCAGCAGCATCGCGCGTGCCTCCTCCCGCATGAGCGGCGGGCCGACGGCGGTCGCGTGCGAACGCACGATCCCGTGCTGCAGCTCGGCCGCCTGCGCGGGCTCGATCCGGATGTCGGCCAGCGACCCGAAGCCGGTCGTGACTCCGTAGATCGTGGCCCCGGACTCGACGGCGGTCCGGATCACCTCGCGGGCGGCGACGACCCGTGCGCGGGCCGTGTCGGCGAAGGCGACGGGGGCGCCGTCGGCGACGGCCGCGACGTCGGCGAGCGTCAGCGTCTCCCCCACCGCGACCGTCATGGGCCGAAGGCTACCGCGCCCGCGAGCGAGGCGGTCGCAGCACCCGGACGCGAAGGTGCTCCTCGACGGCCTGCGCGCCCGACCGCGTCACGCGGTAGGCGCCCGCCCGAGGCTCGGCCGCGATCGCCTCGACGAGCTGCGTTCCCGAGAAGTGCACCGCCGCGAGGTCGTCGCAGGCGATCCCGCCGGGCAGCGCGCCGGACGCGACCAACCGGTGGAAGCTCGGCCGGCGTTCCGGCTCGCCGTCGTAATGCGGGCAGAAGCTGCCCGCGAGGAACCCCAGGCCGTCCTCGAGCGCGTCGGCGCGACCGATCCCGTACGAGTCCGTGGTGGATGCATCGAACCAGCAGTTCCCCCCCGCGCTCACGCCGCAGAGCACGACGCCCGCCTCCCACGCGGCGCGCAAAGCCGCATCCACCCCGTGGATCCGCCAGACCGCGAGCATGTTCGCCGTGTTCCCCCCGCCCACGTAGATCACATCCTGCTCGCCGAGGAAGGCGCCCACGTCGGCGACGTGCCGGTCGAAGAGCGTCAGCACCGACGACGTCCACCCGCGCGAGACGCACGCGTCCTCGAAGCGCTCGACGTACGCGGTCGCGTCGCCCGATGCGGTAGGAACGAAGCACACCTTCGTGCTCGACGTGCCGGCCAGGTCCACCACGTACCGATCGAGACGCGGGTCGTCGTCGGAGAACCCGCCACCGCCCATCGCCACGATGTGCCGGTCCGTCATGCGTCGCCTTCCTGCATCGGGACGCGCACCCCGCGCTCGCGCGACACCTCCTCGGCGCGCTCGTAGCCCGCGTCGACGTGACGCACGACCCCCATACCCGGGTCGGTCGTGAGGACCCGCCGCAGGCGCCCGGCCGCGTTCTCGGTCCCGTCGGCCACGACCACCATGCCCGCGTGGATCGAGTAACCGATCCCCACGCCGCCCCCGTGATGCACGCTCACCCAGTGCGCCCCCGCCGCCGTGTTGATCAGGGCGTTCAGGATCGGCCAGTCGGCGATCGCGTCGGAGCCGTCGCGCATCGCCTCGGTCTCGCGGAACGGGCTCGCGACCGAGCCGCTGTCGAGATGGTCGCGACCGATCACGATCGGCGCGCCGACATCGCCGTTCGCCACGAGCTCGTTGAACCGTTCGCCGACGCGGTCGCGTTCTCCGTAGCCGAGCCAGCAGATCCGCGCGGGCAGCCCCTGGAACGCCACCCGCTCCTCGGCCATCCGCAACCACCGCTGGAGGCGCTCGTTCTCTGGGAAGAGTTCGCCCACCGCCCGGTCGGTCGCGAGGATGTCGGCGGGGTCACCCGAAAGCGCCGCCCAGCGGAACGGCCCCTTCCCTTCGCAGAAGAGGGGTCGGACGAAGGCCGGGACGAACCCCGGGTACGCGTACGCGCGATCGTGGTCGAGTCCGCCCAGCTCGGCGCCGGCCCGCAGGTTGTTCCCGTAGTCGAACGTGACGGCGCCGGCCGCCTGGAAGTCCACCATCGCATCGACGTGGGCGGACATGCTCGCGTACGAACGCCGGACGTAGTCGTCGGGGTCGTCGCGTCGGAGCGTCGCCGCCTCGTCCAGCGTGAGTCCGCCCGGGACATACCCACCGAGCGGGTCGTGGGCGCTCGTCTGGTCGGTGACGACGTCGGGCCGCCACCCGCGGCGAACGAGCTCGGGCAGCACGTCGGCGC
>Ga0247825_10003238_pt1 | contig 10740 bp, 9 predicted proteins | sample 13C_Vanillin_Day_FD_194413 | JGI IMG/M metagenome (GOLD analysis project Ga0247825, IMG submission 194413) | Soil microbial communities from agricultural site in Penn Yan, New York, United States - 13C_Vanillin_Day48 | ecosystem: Environmental > Terrestrial > Soil > Agricultural land | place... | reverse complement strand
GCATCATCCTCGGCGCCGGCGGCGGCGTCGGTCAGGCGAACACGAATTCCCTGACGTCTCAGGACGTCGGCGGTACCGCCGGCGACACGTTCACCGACCTGTCGATCCACGGCGGAAAGCCGGCGGAGCAGCGGCAGACGATCGGAGGAGTCTCCGCCGCGACGACGATACGCTTCGGCGAATCGCTGAGCAGCTCGCCGAGCTTTACCGCGATGCAGGAAATGACGGTGAACACGTCCGGCGCGGACGCGTCGCAGGCGGGCGGTGGAGTGCAGATGAACTATGTGCCGCGCGACGGCGGCAATACCTACAGAGGTCTCCTGTACACGACCTTCGCCAACAACAGCATGCAGGGCCAGAACTACACGAGCGGCGTTCGCGACGCGAGCGGCAATTGCTCACCGGTCGAGAGCTTGTTCTGCCGCGGGCTGAGAACCCAGCCTGGTGAGTTGAAAGAGACCTACGACTTCAACCCCGGTTACGGCGGTCCGATTCTGAAGGACCGGCTCTGGTTCTTTGGCACGGCGCGGTGGACGAAAGCAGAGAATTACGTTCCTAACGAATATCCGAACACGAACTTCGTCGTTGGCCGAACCAGCCCGACACTGCTGAACGCGACGACGCTCACCTACAACCCGGACGTGAACGCGCCGTTGGGAACGACGTATGGCGGCGGCGGCTACTTCTGGGAGCAGACGCTGCGTCTCTCGTGGCAGATCAGCACCAAGGACAAGCTGGGGATCTATTACAACAACAAGAAGCGGGAGTACACGAACGGATCCACCAACACCTCCCTGGAGTCGCTGGCGACGACGTACTTTTTCCCGTTCTCTGATCAGCTCGCGCAGTGGTCGCGCCCGCACACCAACCGGCTGCTGTTCGAAGCGGCGTTCTGGCGGCATCAGGAAACATGGGGCAGCCGGCCCGCCTCGAACGATCGGGTGGATCCGCTGGCCGTCGGCGTTACCGACAACAACCCGCAGACGCTGGTTCCCAACTACATTCAACTGATTCAGAACTATCACGGGCGCGTCGGCACAAACTACACGCCAAGCCACAATCCGAACTACCGCGCCAACTTCGCGATGTCGTACGTGACCGGAGCGCACTCCTGGAAGACCGGAGTCGACATCAACGGCGCCAATCGGGTGTCGTGGGCTGCGTCCAACATTCCGTACAGCTACGTCGTGAGCACGCTTGCCAGCAACGGCGTGGGCGTCGGCATTCCAGTGCCGACGACCCTGACGCTACGCTCCGATGGCTGCACGGATCCGCTCATCCGTCAGGTCAACGGAACGCTGGTCGGCGGCCACACTTCCGTACAGCCAGGTTGCCCAACGCAGGCCCTCAACAAGGTGACGAGCGAGGGCGGCGCGTTCGTCCAGGATAAGTGGACGATGGAGCGGTTGACGCTCAGCGCGGGCATCCGTCTCGATTGGTTCTTTTCGGAGAACCCCGCATTCAGGCTGGGACCATCCTTGTTGACGCCGAACCGGAACATCGAGGTGCCGAAGTTCAGCACAGTTCGGTACAAGGACTGGACGCCCAAATTCGGCGTCGCCTACGACCTGTTCGGGGATGGCAGGACGGCGCTGAAAGGCAACGTCGGACGATACGTGCTCGGCCAGGCGCTGGTGTTCGGTCTCTCGGCTCAGCCCGGTTACAACCTTCAGCTCACCTCGTCACGGGCGTGGGTCGACAACAACAAGAACTTCATCCCGGATTGCGATTTGAGCAATCCGGCGGCGCAGGGTCCGACGCAGACCGGAGCCAATTTCCAGATCGACACCTGCAACGCTCCGGCCGGGGTGAACGCCAATTTCTACGACAATCAACTCCGCCCGAATCTCGCCGTTCAACCTGACGCGCGCTACGGGTGGGGCAAGCGGCCGTACAGCTGGGAATCGTCGGTCAGTGCGCAGCATGAGTTGAACAGGAACGTTTCTCTCAACGGCGGCGTTTTCTGGCGGTGGTTCGGCAATTTCCTCGTGACCGACAACACGTCGGCGACGGCCAGCGACTTCACGCCGTATTCCATTACGCCGACGTTGATCCCGACGGCGCCGGCTTCGGCGGGCGGGGAGACGTTGCCGGCGGCTGTCTACACGTCCGGTTTCTACAACATCAATCCGGGAGTCCAGGTCAATAACCTGCAGGGCCTGTCCAAGACCATGTTCCCGGACAGCAACGTGTACGACCGCTGGTTCGGATTCGACCTCGGACTGAGCGCCAGGCTCCCCGATGGCATCATCGTCCAGGGCGGACTCAGCACGGGACATCAGACAACTGATTTCTGCGACGTGCAGGACCCCGCCAGGGCCGGGAACAATGCCCTCGTCGAAATGCTCGGCACCTCGTCGCTGCAGAGCTGCCACATGGAGCAGAACTGGCTGACGCAGGTGAAGTTCCTCGCCTCGTATAGAGTGCCGAAGATCGACGTGCAGATCGGCGCGGCGTTCCAGAGTATTCCCGGCGTCGAATACTCCGCGTCGTACGCGGCACCGAATACGGACCTCGCCAGGCCGGTCGCCAGCGGCGGCCTTGGCAGGCTGCCGACGGGTGGAACGGCGACACAAACGACGAACGTCCAGATCATGCCCGGGGGAACCGTGTATGGTCCGCGGCTGAATCAGATCGACCTCCGGCTGGGGAAGATCATTCGCGTCGCCAACACCAGGTCAACGCTGGGCGTGGACCTGTTCAACATCCTCAACAACGATACGGTCACGACGGTGAGTGGGACCTACGCTACCTGGCTCGCACCGCAGGGCATCATCTCGCCGCGGCTGCTGAAGGTGTCGCTGACGTTGGACTTCTGACGCCGGCGCCCATCATGCGGCGGTAAGATCACCTCGTTGTTCTGGTGTCCTCGGGCCCGCCTTCGCAAGAAGGCGGGCCTTTTCACTGCCTGCACCGTCCTCTCGGCGTCTGTCGCGGTCGCCGGCGCGTGTACGCGTCAAAAGCGGCCGCCGGATTCAGCGGAGCAGTCGTCCGCCACCGTCCGTCCGACGTTGCCCCCGGTCTCACTCCCCGATCTCTCGCAACTGGACCCGGCCGCACAGCAGCAAATCAACGAACGGTATCGATCGCTGACGTCGCTGATTGGCACGTCAGGCACGCGACCCGAGAACCTCGGCGAAGCGTACGGCTCGATGGGGAACCTGCTGCTGGCCGCGGACCTCTTCGAGGCCGCTGAACCGTTCTATCGACACGCGGAGGCGCTGCAGAGCGGCGAATTCCGATGGCCGTATTACCTTGGCCATGTCCATCAGGCGAGGGCGCAACCCGACATGGCGATCATGTCTTTCGCGCGCGCGGTCGAACTGCGGCCGAATGACGTCGCCGCGCTGGTCTGGCTCGCCACGCTTTATCTCGAGCGCGGCAAGCCGGAACTGGCGGAGCCGCTCTTCACACGCGCGCTGTCCGCACAACCCGGCACGGTCGCGGCGATGTACGGACTCGGCCGGGCAGCGCTCGCGAAGCAGGAGCACGCGCGCGCCGTCGAATACTTCGAGCGGGTGCTCGCGGCTGATGCGCGCGCATCCGCCGCCCACTATCCGCTGGCCCTGGCCTATCGCGCGCTCGGCGACACAGCGAAGGCGGAACAGCATCTCGGCCAGCGCGGCACGACCGAAGTCGGTCCGCCGGACCCGTTGATGGTGGAGTTGCGAGGTCTGCTGCGCGGCGCGAACGCGGAGGAGGCCCGTGGCACGCGGGCATTGAGCGCCCGCGACTTTCCGGCAGCGGTGAAGTATTTCCGCGCGGCCGTGGACCTGGCGCCGGAGAACCCGACGCTGCGCCATAAGCTCGGAACAGCGCTCTCGCTCGCCGGCGACACGAAAGGCGCACTTCAGCAGTTCAGGGAAGCCGTTCGCCTCTCGCCGGCGTTTGCGGAAGCGCATTACAGCCTGGGCGTGCTGCTCGACTCGCTGGGGCAGCAGGGGCCGGCGATTGAGCACCTGACCGCTGCCGTGCGCCACGGGCCGAACTACATCGACGCGCGGCTGCAGCTCGCCGACACGCTCGCGCGCAACGGACAGCTCGAGCGCTCGCTGGCGCAGTATCGCCAGGCACTCGAGGCTGATTCACGGTCAGCAGACGCACGCTTTGGTTACGGACTGGCGTTCGCGCGTCTGGGTCGTTACAACGAGGCGCGAGAGGTGCTCAGCGAGGGCGCGAGGCTGCACCCCGAACAAACCAGATTCGCTGAAATGGTTGCACGCGTCGACGCCGCCCGGCGTCAGCGCCCCTGAGCGCTACGAGGACGAGGGGCTCGCAAAGACCTGCACGTAGTAGGGCCGGCCAGCGCGGTCGGTCGCGTAGCCGACACCCAGTTCGGTGAAGGCGGGGCTGACGATGTTGCTGCGATGGCCGCGCGAGTGCATCCAGCTGCGAACCGCCTCCGCTGGACTCGGTTGACCGAGCGCGAGGTTTTCGCCGAAAGTCTGCCAGTCATAGCCGGCGGCCGCCAGTCGATCCTCCGCGCGAGGATAGGCGGCGTTCGGCAGGACGTGCGCCATTTCACCGGCGCGCGCGATCTGTTCGGCGTGCAGCTGCGCGGCGCGCATGAGCCGTGCGTTCGCGAGCAGCCGCGCCCGTCCGCTTCTGCCTCGTTCCGCATTCGTCAGCTGGACGACTTCGGCAGCAACACTGGTTGTCGTCGCCGCGGCAGGCCTGGCCGCGGCTTCGAAGCCATCAAAGGTCGAACAGACGCCGACGAAGCAGATCATCGTCGTCAGGCGACGCCGGTTCCAATGGCTGAGCATGGCGGCGGACGGTGCAATCGTTGCGCCGATGCAGCCATGTACAACCTGGGGGCTTCAGACGAGGGATTCGACGGGGGGTGAAATTCTGGACGCTGGCGCGATGACAACATCGTCAGCACCGTGACAACAAACGGCAAATTTTACAATCCGGCGCCAACCGGTCCGCACCCGATTGCGTCAAATCTACGTAACTGGCATGCAGGAAACGATGACGGATCCTTCGCTGGAAGCCTCGTTCCCCGACGATCAAGCGACGAGTACGCATGCCAGATGGGAGATCGAGCGGCTCGCGGAGCTGGCGCGACGCGGGAGTCTTTCGGCGGCGCGCGAACTGGTGCGCCGCGCGATCGCGCACTGCGATCAGGAGCCGGAGCAGTACGGCGCGGCGCTGTCCGAATGGCTGAAGGAGTTTCTCGGCAAGGCGGCCAGGAATCCACGACAACCGGTCGGCCAATTGATGGCGCCGCGGGCAAAACAGATGCGCCCGGCGAGCGAGGTCGAACTGGTTTACTCGTTATCCCTGAGCCAGGAAGCGTACTACCGTGTGCGCAAGGCGATCGAAGCGGGGCGGCCGCTGAAACGGGCGTTCAATGACGTCGCGCGAGAGTTGAACGCGCTCGGATATCGCAACGCGAACCAGGCGCCGCTCAGGGCGTCGTCGATCGAACGCCGCTACTACGCCGTTCACCGCGCCAAGCGGCGCTGACGCAATTACGCGCCCTGGCCGAAGCCGGGCTCTTCATCCGGGCCGCGATTGCCTCGCTCCTGCCGGCGGCGCTCATCCTCTTGTGAATCGTCCGGCGCGCGCTTATCGAAATCCGGAACGTCCGCGTCCGGTGGTGGCTCGAGGTCTTGCTTTCGATCGGGAGACCGCCGCTGAACCTTGTACTGATCCGCCGTTCGCCCGACGTTCGCGTCCGTGAACTCGGTCATGGCTGATGCTCCTGAAGTCCGCCCCTTACGTAACCGTGGCGGGTTGAGGCCTCGGCGTTTTCCACACACGAACGCGCACGCTGTGACTCATGAAGTGCAGCAGGATGGCGAGAACCAGGCCCGCGCCGGCTATCGCCAACGCGAGTGAGAAGAGCATCACGACGAGGAAGGCGAACAACTGCACGCCAAACAAGAGAGCACAGAGCGTGCCGACGGAAACCTAGTTGACGCGTCGACCGTCGATCTCGGTGTAGTCGTAGGTCATCGAGAACGTCGCTGCGCCCAGGAACCTGACGTGCGCTTTCGACTCGACGGCAACGGGCACGACGACGGTACCAATCCGATCGTACGTACGGACGATGTCCACGTCCTTCACCCAGAACGAAGGATTCCTGGCGAGCCGTCCCTCGAGCCGTACCAGCTCGGCTTCGTCCGGACGAAGGAACATCACGCCCGAAATCAGCGATCGTTCCTTTCGCCGCGGGGTCAGAAGAACGTTCGCGAAGCCCTCCGCGTCGATGCCGTTTGGCTGGAACGTGTAGTTGGTGCGGGCCAGCGTCGAGCGCGCCGCTTCGCCTAACGCAATCATGTCCCGCTCGCCGTCGAGCACCGCTTTCAACACGTTTGTCCGGATGTAGTCCGACCCGCCACCGGCGGTGATCTGATATCTGAAGCCGGCCGCGGCTGAGTACTGGGTCGTGGCCACGAGCCAGCCTCGACGGTCGCCGTTGGCCGCTTTAAGGTGACGCGTTGCCCGATATGCGTGCTGGCGTTCCGTCCGTGACAGAAACCGTTCAGTCGGAGGGTCGGCGGGATCAGACGCCGTTGCGTAGATTGCGGGTGCGATTCCCAGCACCAGGAGCAACATCAGCAGGCGTGCGCGCCGGAGGTGACATCGCATTCACCTCAATCGGTGCATCGATTGTGCCGGCGATTTGCGGATGAGCGCGTAGCTTACGACGCCGGCGTGTCTGCGGCAGCGATCCGCCGGGCGCCGACCCAGCGATCCGCCCAGTAGCGGGAGGTATAGCGTTCGACGCGCACGACACCGCGTGAGCTCGGCGCGTGGACGAACTCGCCGCCGCCGAGCGCAATCCCGACGTGCGAGGCGCCGCTCGACACGGTCTCGAAGAACACCAGATCGCCGGGCAGGATGTCGTCGCTGTCGATCTCGCTCCCGGCGCGATACTGATCCTTGACCTCCCGCGGAAGCGCCAGTCCCTGCTGCGCGAAGACCCACTGGACGAACCCGCTGCAGTCGAAGCCTGACGGATCGCTGCCGCCGTTGCGGTACGGCGTGCCCTGGAGGGAGAGCGCGAGCGAGATGACGGCCGGATGCATCGACACCGCGGCTACCGGCGGTTCGGTCACCGGACCGGACCGGGGCGGAACGGCGGCGCCCGGGAATGGCCGCGGGGTCGCGACCGTCGGTCCTTTGGCTGCGCAGCCGGTGGCGACGGCAGCGGCGAGAACCATGGCGGCGAGCGTCAGGGGGGATCGAGTCATCAGCTCTTCTATCGGTCTAAGCTGCTGCGTTACTTACCCTTTACGGCGTCAGCGCCTTGACAGCCCAGCCGTCGGGCGGCATCATTGGAAACAGTCATGGAGCAAGCGCTCCTTCTGAACGCGTCGTACGAACCTCTGAAGGTCGTTCACTGGCAGAAGGCGGTTACGCTCTGGTGCCAGGGGAAGGTGGAGGTGATCGCGGTCCATCCCGACCGCGAAATAAGGGCAGTGTCCTTTTCCTTCAAGCTGCCCTCCGTGATCCGCCTCCTCCGGTTCGTCAAAATCAAACGCCGCTTCGACTACGTCCCGTTTTCCCGCGCGAATATTTACGCACGGGACAACCACACGTGTCAGTACTGCAGCGAGTCGTTCCCCACGGCTGAGCTGACCTTCGACCACGTGGTACCGGTGGCACACGGCGGCCGCAAGGACTGGGAAAACATCGTCACCTGCTGCGTGAATTGCAACAGGAGGAAGGGCGGCCGCACGCCGGCTGAGGCGGGCATGAAGCTGCAGCGGCATCCGCGCCGGCCCGATTCCGCCCCCGCGATCCGCATGACGATCAAGTTCGGCATCAACAAGGCGCCGGACAGCTGGCGCGACTACCTGTACTGGAACGTCGAGCTCGACGAGGAAGACTGAAGCAGGCCTCAGGCCTCAGGGTCCAGGTCCGCCTGAAGGCGGACGTTACGTACGCCGACACTACACTGAGGTCAGTGCCCACCATCACCAAGGTCATTCCAGCTCGCGTCGTTGAAGGCGGACGGGTCGCGCTCGCGGGATCCGATCTGCCCACCGAAGATGTGCCGGCGGTTGTCGTTGGCGACGAGCCGGCGCGCACGCTCTTCGCCAGCTCCTCGAAGATCGTCGTCGACCTGCCGCTGTCGGTCGAAGGCGGACGGACACCGGTGCGTCTGGCGAACGCGCCCGGTGAGACGATCTATCTGTCCGTCGGCGCCACGTGGGCCACGGGGCTGCACCAGGTGGACAACCCGGTGTTCGATCGCGAGGGGAATCTGTTCGTCACCTACAGCGGGTCGCGCGGGCAGGAAGCGCCGGTGTCGGTCTTCAGGGTCACCGCCGCGGGAACGCGCGAACCGTTTGCATCGGGAATCGTGAACGCCACGTCGCTGGCGTTTGGTCCCGACGGGCAGCTCTACGTTTCGAGCCGGTTCGAAGGCGCCGTCTACCGGGTCAGGGGCGATGGCACGCACGAGCAGGTCGCGTCCGATCTCGGCGTCGCCTGCGGGCTGGCGTTCGACGCCGCCGGATCGATGTACGTCGGCGATCGCTCCGGCACGATCTTCAAGGTGCGCGACGGCAAGGCGGCGGCGTTTGCCGTGCTGCCTCCGAGCGTGGCGGCGTTTCACCTGGCGATGAGTCCTGACGGCGAGCTGTTTGTCAGCGGTCCGACGCTCGGGACCTACGATCACATTCATCGCATCACGCCCGACGGCGAGGTACGGCGGCTGCCGACGTCGTTCGGCCGCCCGCAGGGCCTGGCGTTTGCGCCCGACGGGTCGCTGCACGTGATCGACGCGCTGGCGGGCGCGAGCGGTCTGTACCGCTTTCCCTCTCCGGATGCGGAGCCGGAGCTGGTCGTCTCCGGCGGGGCGCTGGTCGGCGTCGCCTTCGGGCCGAAGGGCGAGCTGGTCGTCGCCTCGAACGAAACGGTGTATCGATTCGATTAACCCGAAGATCGCGAAGGCCGCGAAGCCCGATCCCTGATCCCCGATCCCGATCCCTGAATTAGACTTGCGCCCGCATGCACCTCTTCGCGCGCAAACCAATCGCCGACCTGCAGCCGCAGGACGGTCCTCATTCACTTCAGCGCGTGCTCGGCGCCGGCGATCTGATCATGCTGGCCATCGGGGCCGTCATTGGCGCCGGCATTTTTGGCGCTATCGGCACCGCGGCGGCCGGGCAGGTCGGTCCCGACGGCGCGGTCGTCCGTTACGGCGCCGGTCCGGCCCTCGTCTTCTCCTTCCTGCTTCTCGGTGGGGCCTGTGCGCTGGCGGCGCTGTGCTACGCCGAGCTGGCGTCGATGATTCCCCAGGCCGGGAGCGCCTACGCCTACACGTACGCGACGCTCGGCGAGCTGGTGGCGTGGATCATCGGCTGGGACCTGATTCTCGAATACGCCGTCGGCAACGTGGCGGTCGCGATCTCCTGGGGCGATTACTTCACGACGTTGCTGCGCGGCATCGACATTTCGCTGCCCACCTGGCTGACGACCGGCTACCGCACCGCGCTTCTCAGCTCGAATCCTGACGTCAACGGTCTGCTCGACACCGCGCCGCAGCTTGCCGGCATTCCGATCCTCGTCAACCTGCCGGCGGCCGGCATCGTGCTGCTGATCACCTGGCTGCTGCTGCGCGGCGCGCGCGAGAGCGCCACCGCCAACAACATCATGGTGGTCGTCAAGCTTCTCGCGCTCGGGCTGTTCATCGGCGTCGGCATGATGAACCTCAACGCCGATAACTACACGCCGTTCGCGCCGAACGGCTTCACCGGGATCCATCAGGGCGCCGCGATCGTGTTCTTCGCCTACATCGGCTTCGACGCCATCTCCACCGCGGCGGAGGAGACGAAGAACCCGCAGCGCAACCTGCCAATCGGCATCCTCGGCGGTCTGGCCATCTGCACGTTGATCTACGTGATCGTCGGCGCCGTGCTGACCGGTCTTGTGCCGTACGACCAGCTGGCGGTCGCCGATCCGCTGGCCAAGGCGCTCGAGCTGGCGGGCTACGCAGGGGTCGGCTGGATCGTCGCGCTTGGCGCCACGGTGTCGATGGCGGCGGTGCTGCTGGTCTTTCAGTACGGGCAGCCGCGCATCTTCTTCGCCATGGCGCGCGACGGGCTGCTGCCGGCGTGGGCCGCACGCGTCGATCAGCGAACGCGGATCCCGTGGATGACGACGCTGATTACCGGTCTGGCGGTGGCGGCGGGATCGCTGATTGGCGACGCCGCGGAAACCTACGACCTGACGAACATCGGGACGCTGTTTGCGTTCGCGCTCGTCTGCGCCGGCGTGCTGGTGCTGCGCGTGAAGGAGCCCGATCGGCCGCGCGCGTTCCGCGTGCCGGCGGTCTGGCTGGTGGCGCCGCTCGGCATCTTCGCGTGCCTGTTCGTCATGGCCGGCCTGCCGTATCAGGCGTGGGAGCGGTTCGGCATCTGGCTGATCATCGGCACGGTCCTGTACGTCGCGTACGGCTATCGGCATTCGCGATTGCGCCGCCCATCAGCCACGGAGAGCACAAAGTTCTAGCGCCATCCCGGGAGACAGCCATGCGTCGTTACATCGCCGTCGCCCTTGGACTGGCTCGAACGCCCCACGGAGAACTGAAACTCCCCAGAAAAAACTTTGTGATCTCTGTGTTCTTCGTGGCCATGACTTCGTGTCCTTCGTGGCCGTCCTGGCCTGTGGAGTAAGATGGTCGTTTCAGGGTTTCCCGAAATTCGTGACCATCGGTATGTCCAACGACTGGATCTCCGTCCGCGGCGCGCGCGTTCACAACCTCAAGAATATCGATGT
>Ga0247825_10003237_pt1 | contig 10741 bp, 8 predicted proteins | sample 13C_Vanillin_Day_FD_194413 | JGI IMG/M metagenome (GOLD analysis project Ga0247825, IMG submission 194413) | Soil microbial communities from agricultural site in Penn Yan, New York, United States - 13C_Vanillin_Day48 | ecosystem: Environmental > Terrestrial > Soil > Agricultural land | place... | reverse complement strand
AGCTTTCCATGACGGTGAAGGGCCAGGAGTTCCCGGCCTACGACTCGCGCGGCATCCAGGGAATGGGCCTCGCCTACGCGACCGCGAACCGGGGCGCGTGCCACCTGCGCGGCTACACGGTTGCGAGCGAGGTGCTCGGCATCCCGGTGAAGACCGACCCGCACGTGACCGAAGGCAAGGCCGCACTGGTGAAGGCGTTCCAGGACGCAACCTCAGTGTTCGACTCTTCGGGGCTGTGCCTGTTCACTTCGTTCGCCTGGACGCTGCAGGATGTCGCGCCGCAGTTGCAGGCCGCGTGCGAGGGCGACTGGTCGGTCGACAACCTGAACGTGGTCGGCGAGCGCATCTGGAACATGGAAAAGGAATTCAATCTTGCTGCCGGGTTGACGAAGAAGGACGATGACCTGCCGCCGCGCTTGAAGAAGGAGCCGGCGAAGACGGGACCTGCCAAGGGGCTCGTCAACGGCCTCGACAAGATGCTGCCGGAGTACTACCAGTTGCGCGGCTGGAACGCCGAAGGCGTACCGAGCGCCGAGACGCGCAAGCGGCTCGGAACGGCACCGCTCGGCGAGCGGCGGTGAAGCACGTGATCCTCGGCAACGGCCCCGCCGGGGTCGTTGCCGCCGAGACGCTGCGCAAGGCCGCTCCCGGCGATGCCATCACGCTCGTCGGGGACGAACCCGGTCCGCCCTATTCGCGCATGGCGATCCCGTACCTTCTCATGGGCAACATCGACGAGAAGGGAACGTGGCTGCGCAAGGATCCCGCCCATTTCGCGCGCCTGCGCATCGCGCTCAAGGAGGGCCGCGCGGCTTCGCTCGACGCTCGCGCGCGGGCGGTGAAGCTCGAGTCCGGCGAGATTCTTCCCTTCGATCGGGTGCTCGTGGCGAGCGGCTCGCGCCCGAACCGACCGCCGATCCCCGGGCTCGACCTTCCGGGCGTGCATCCGTGCTGGACGCTCGAAGACGCGCGCGCGATTGCGCAGCGCGCGAAGAAGGGCAGCCGTGTCCTCCAGATGGGCGCGGGGTTCATCGGCTGCATCATCATGGAAGCGCTCGCCGAGCGCGGAGTCGATCTCGTCGTCGTCGAGATGGGCGACCGGATGGTGCCGCGCATGATGCCGCCGGGAGCGAGCGAGCTGATTCGCGCCTGGTGCGAGCGCCGCGGCATCCGCGTCGTCACCGGCGCGCGCGTGAAGGAAATTCGCAGCGCCGGCGGCGCTCTGGAGGTCAGCCTTTCCGATGGGCAATTGCTCGCCGCGGACCTCGTGATCTCGGCGACCGGCGTCACGCCGAGTACTGCGTTCCTCGAAGGCAGCGGCGTGGCGTGCGACCAGGGCGTGCTCGTCGACGAGCGCATGCAGACGAATGTCGCGGGTGTCTACGCCGCCGGCGACGTCGCACGCGCGCCGGAATTCGACACCGGAAACCGGATCGCGTACGCAATCCAGCCCACGGCGGTAGAGCAGGCACGCGTGGCGGCGCTCAACATGGCCGGGCGCGACGCGGTGTCGCCCGGCGCGCTCGCGATGAACGTGCTCGACACGCTCGGGCTCATTTCCACGTCCTTCGGCCAGTGGCACGGCCTTCCGCCGGCGCAGGGCGGCTCGTCGGCGGAGCTGCGCGATGCCGAGCGCTTCCGCTACCTGCGTCTGGAGTTCCAGCACGATCGCCTCGTCGGCGCGACGAGCCTCGGCCACACCGATCACGTCGGCGTGATCCGCGGGCTGATCCAGGGGCGGATCCGCCTCGGCGAATGGCAGGCGAAGCTCGCCGCCGATCCTTCGAAGCTCATGGACGCCTATCTCGCCCGGGCGCAGGCGGCGTCGTAGGCGGCGACGCAGCCGGCGACATGAGGCGGACGATGCGGGTCACGCTCAAGCTCTTCGCCACGCTCACCGACTACCTGCCGCCGGCGGCGCGCGCAGCCAACGCCGTCGAGCTCGACGTGCCCGAGGGGGCGACCGTGACCGGTGCGATCGCGCCGTACAACCTGCCGCCTGCGCTCACGCGCCTCGTTCTCGTGAACGGTTTGTTCGTGCCGCCCCAGGAGCGCGAGTCGCACGCGCTGCGCGACGGCGACGTGCTCGCGATCTGGCCGCCAATCGCGGGCGGTTGAAGCGCTTCCATTACGAGATGGGCATCACGCGTGCCGACTTCCTTCGGCTCCTGCCGGCGGCCGTCGGTCACGCGCCGTTCCGCTTCGAGGGCGACGAAATCCACGGCGATGGCGCGCCTTCGTGGCGAATCAAGCTGCGCGAGATGCCGACGCGGCGGATCGCGCTGGTCGCACTGCCGGTGCTCGACGTCGAGCTCCTCATCGACGCGCCTTCCGGCACAGAAGCGAAAGCGTTCGTCGATCGCTTCCTGCTCGGATTCCAGCGCGCAGGCGGCTGAGCTGCCATGAGTAGAACGCTGTCCTTTGCGATTGTGCTTGGGCTCGCTGCGACCCCCGCCGCGCCGCAGGTGCCCCGCGATACGCTGGTCCAGCGCGCGAAAGCGCTCGAGCTCGATACGCCGTACGTCGCGCCGCCCGGCGATGTGCAGGCGCATCACGCCGCCGGCTACGCCAAGGTCATGTGCTCGGCGGTGTTCATCACGGGCCTCGACCCGGACTTCGCGCGCGAGAACGTCGGCTTCTTCACCGGACCGTACGAGGAGCGCGCCAAGGTCGCGAAACCGGTGATCGATCGCAACGCGAAGGCCGTGCACGTCACGGCTCCGAACGGCGTGAGGCGCACCGCCCGGTACCTCGGCGACCAGGGCTGCGTAACGCTTCCCCTTGGCAAGGATGCGGTGGATTTCAAGCCGGTCAAGGTCAAGGGCCGGCTGCCCGATCCCGCGACGCAACCCTGGCCCATGGGCGACATGCTCCCCAAGGACCCGGCGCCGGCGGGGCACGACATGGCCAAGGTGAAGCGGGCAGTGGCTGCCGCGTTCGAGCCGGGCTCGGCGATGACGGCAGCCTTCGTGGTCACATGGAAAGGGCGCCTGATTGCAGAGCGCTACGGCGAGGGCATCACGCTGCACACGCCGCTCGAGAGCTGGTCGATGGGCAAGAGCGTCACCGCGTCGCTGATGGGCATCCTCATCCGGCAGGGCGTCTACCAGCTCGACCAGCCCGCGCCGATCCCGCAGTGGCAGGCTCCGGGCGATGCGCGCGCGAAAATCCGCATCTCGGACCTCCTGCACATGTCGAGCGGGTTGCGAATCCGGGCGCCCCAGGATCCGGATTACGATCCATCGCGCGGCTATCCCGACCACGTCTACCTCTACACCGGCGCGGTGGACGCCTTCCAGTATGCCGCCACGCGCCCGCTGCAGTGGCCCCCGGGCGCCGTAGGGCGCTATCGCAACAGCGACCCGGTTCTCGTCAACTACCTCATCCGGCTCGCGGTGGAGAAGCGCGGGGAGGAATACCTCTCGTTCCCGCAACGCGCGCTCTTCGACACGCTCGGCATCCGGACGATGGTGCTCGAAACCGATCCGCACGGAAACTTCCTCATGCAGGGCTACGAGCTCGCTTCGGCGCGCGACTGGGCGCGCCTCGGCAATCTCTATCTCCAGGACGGCGTGTGGAACGGTAAGCGCATCCTGCCCGAGGGCTACGTCAAGTTCGCGAGCACCGTCGCGCCCGCGTGGCAGGCCGACGGCCGCCCGATCTACGGCGGCTTCTTCTGGCTCAACACCGAAGGGGCTTTTCCGGTGCCGCGGGACGCGTACTACATGGCCGGCTCAGGCACGCAGATCGCGCTGATCATTCCGTCGCACGACCTCGTCGTGGTGCGCATGGGTCACTACCGCGGCGGCGGCCCTGGCTACCAGAGCCTCAGCAGGGCGCTTGAACTCCTCATGGAAGCCGTGCCGGCGCGAAAATGAGGCCAAGGCTTGTCGGTCCGCGAGCGCTGAACCGAATTTCAGGCCGCCCGAATACCATGGCGACGGTGGCGCTAGGCGGCCTTGCGCTCGGCGGGAGGCGGCAGGAGCTTCAGGCAGCGCCCGATCCAGAGCGCGGTGAGCTTCTCCTGCACGCCGTTCTGCGCGAGGCGCTGGGCGAGGGCGCCGAAGTCGACCTGGTCGAGCGGCTGGTCCTGGTTGAAGCAGGAAAAGACGTAGGTGGTCTTGCCGCTGGCCGGATCCACGTGCGGCTGCAGGCACTGGGCGCAGATCTCTTTCATCATGCACTGCATCGGGCTGTTGATGGAGCCGATGGCAACATGACCCGGTTTCAAATGTTTTTGCAAAACCCCGTGCCGGGCCAGAGCGACGGCCGCCATCATCTTGTCGGAACCGATGGCAATGATTCGATCAGTATCCTTGAACAGAATTTCCTGTTTGCCGAGGGCGCCTGAAGCGTAGGCCTGCATCGCCTGGACGATGTTGCCGACGAAGCTCCGGTCCTGCGGCCGGCGCGGGGCGAAGCCGGGCGCCTCGTCGCAGCACCAGATGACGACGTCGGAGGAAGCCTCGATGTCGTCGATGCGGTAGCGGTCGGCCATCGACTTGTAGCCCGCGAAGTAGATGACCCTCGAGCCTGCCGCGCGCAGCGCGCGCCCGATGGAGAAGAGGACCGCGTTGCCCAGGCCGCCGCCGGCAAGCACCACGGTCTCGTCGCCGGGAATCTCCGTCGGCGTGCCGGTCGGACCCATGAGCACCACCGGCTCGCCGGGGCGGAGGTACGCAAGCAGATCGGCCGAGCCGCCCATTTCGAGCGCGATGACCGAGATCAGGCCTTTTTCGCGGTCCACCCACGCGCCGGTGAGCGCGAGGCCCTCCATCGCGAGCGTGGTGCCGGGCAGCCGCATGGCGAAGGTCTCGAAGTTCTGCATGCGGTAGAACTGGCCGGGATTGAAGCGCCGCGCGGCCACCGGCGCGCGCAGCACGACTTCGACGATCCGTGGCGTGAGGCGGCGCACCTCGTGCACCACCGCGCGCAGGTCGCGGTTCAGTCTCGACAGGAATGCCGCATCATCGAGCGAGGACGCGGACTCTTTTTGTGAAAGGACTTTACTGACGACAGGGAAGCCCTGGCGCGCACTCCCCATGGCCTTGACCACGTTGCCGAAGTAGGACGGGTGCAGGTCGCCGAAGAAGCTCATGAAGCGCCCGTCGGGCCGGCGGTGCAGCAGCACCTGCACCTCGCTCGGCTTCGCGCTGTGCCGCTCGGGCTTGACCGGCGCGCCGTTCTCGTCGCAGGCCTGGAAGTACTTGCCGTCGAGCGCGAGGCTCACGCCTTCTTCGCGCGCGAGCACCGTGTTGGGCTGCGTGCCCGCCGCGATCAGGACAGACCGGGCCGGCAGAACCAGTGTCGTTTTTTCGGAATTGGTGAACTGGACTGCTTTTGCGTGTCCGTACTCGTCGACGTCGATGCGAGTCGGCGACAGGCCTTCGGCGAAGGAGATCCCTTCCTCCAAGGCCTTTTCCACTTCCTCGTGGTTCAGGGTGTAGGAGGGGCTGTCGATCATCCGCCGGCGGTAGGCGATGGTCGAGCCGCCCCAGGATTTCAATAGGGACAAGCGTTCGGACGCAGGCGCGGCGCGCAGCGCCTTCGCGTGCGCGATGAACTCCTGCGCGATCGCCTGTTCCTCCGGATTCCAGGACGGCTTTTCCTGGAGGGCCTCGTAGCGCGCGAGGAATTTCTCGACCTGGACCGCGTAGTAGGCGAGCGACTCGGTGGCGGTGTCGATGGCGGTGAGACCGCCGCCGATGACCACGATCGGCAGGCGGATCTGCAGGTTGGCGATCGAAGCCTGCTTCGCCGCCCCGGTGAGCTGCAGCGCCATCAGGAAGTCCGAGGCCGCGCGCACCCCGCGCGCGAATCCGTTGGGAATCTCGAGCACCGTGGGCCGGCCGGCGCCTGCGCAGAGCGCGATGTGGTCGAAGCCGTCGGCGAAGGCCTCGTCGATGGTGAGCGTCCCGCCGAAGCGCACGCCGCCGAACATGGCGAACTGGCGGCGCCGCTCGAGCAGCAGCCGGATCACCTTGAGGAAGTTCTTGTCCCAGCGCACCGTGATGCCGTACTCGGCCACGCCGCCGAACCCGGCCATCACCCTTTCATCGAGGTCCTCCTGCAGCTCGCCGATGTTTCTGATCGGACGAAACGGGCTGCGGTTGCCGAGCGGGTCGACGCCCGAGACCGCGGGCTCGAGGGGCTCGATCTTCAGGCCGTCGATGCCCACCACGGTATGGCCGTCGTTCATGAGGTGGTGCGCTAGGGTGAAGCCGGCCGGCCCGAGCCCGACGACGAGGATCCGCTTGCCGGTCGCGGGCCTGGGGCAGGGGCGACGCAGGTCGAAGGGATTCCAGCGCGTGAGCAGCGAATAGATCTCGAACCCCCAGGGCAGCTCCAGCACGTCCTTCAGGGCGCGCGTCTCGGCCTGCGGGATGTTGACCGGGTCCTGCTTCTGGTAGATGCAGGCCTTCATGCAGTCGTTGCAGATGCGATGGCCGGTGCCCGCGACCATCGGGTTGTCCACCGCGATGATGCCGAGCGCGGCGAGCGGCTGGCCGCGGGTCTTGACCATGTGGAACTCGGAGATCTTCTCCTCGAGCGGGCAGCCGTTCAGCGCAACGCCGAATACGGTTTTCCTGAACTCGCTCGAAGGCGGCTTTTCCCTCAAGCCCTTCGAGCACGAATCCTTGCCCTGCTCGTGGCACCAGATGCAGTAGTTCGCTTCATCCAGGGCGCCGACGAGGTCGGTGCCGCGGTCGGTTAGCTCGAACCCGTGCCGCTCGCGCAGGTGCTCCAACCGATGCTCGTTGAACCCTCTTTGGGTGGTTGTATGTACGGGTACAAGCCGCATGTAGTCCAGCTTCTTCGGCGCCTTGAAGAGCACGCCCGCTGCGTGCTTCGCCTTGCCCTCCGGCGTGGTCGTGGCCCAGGCGGCGTAGCGCGCGGCAGCCTCGAGCTTCTCGCTGTTCGCGGCCTCGTCCAGCTGCCATTCGGCGACGCGGCGTGCGAAATCCAGTTCCGTGAATGAGCCACCGAAGAGCCGGTTCTCAATCTCCTCCGGATTCACTTTGGCAGCTTCGTCCGGCCTGACCTTGTGCAGGGCGCGCCGCTGGACGAAGAGGCGCTTCACCGAGTAGAGCGGGGCGAGCTCGTTGTGCTTCCCGGCCAGCGCGCGCGCCTCGGCCTCGATGCCGAAGAGCCGCGCGAGGAAATCCTCGACGTGCGGCGCGAGCGCGATGAGCAGATCCGACTCCTCCTTCGCCGCCGGCGGCCGGTTTCTCGCCGCGCCGAGGCGCTCGGCGAGCGCCGCGTCGGCCCCGGCGAGAAACTCGCGGAACGCCGCGTCGACGCGCAAAAGCCCCGCGCGATCGTACAGATCGCTGAATTGAATGCCGAAACCGAGCTGCATGTCAGTAGAATTATCTTCTAATTCCGCGGTCTCTCCGGCGAATTACCTTATTCCCGAATCCATAGAGGGGTGTTTCATGCAGATCAAGAACAGCGTATTCCTCGTCACCGGCGGCGCGTCGGGCCTCGGCGCGGCCACCGCACGCATGGCGGCGGAGAACGGCGGCAGGGTCGTGATCGCCGATTTGCAGCCCGAGACCGGCGAGAAGCTGGCGCGCGAGCTGAACGGGCGCTTCATCAAGTGCGACGTCACTTCGGAGGCCGACGCAAGCGCGGCGGTGGCGCTCGCGCTGAAGGAGTTCGGCGGCATCCACGTGCTCGTCAACTGCGCCGGCATCGCGCTCGCCGAGCGCACCCTGGGCAAGGAGACGCCGCACGACCTCGGCCGGTTCCAGAAGGTCGTCAACGTGAACGTGATCGGCACGTTCAACATGACGCGCCTTGCCGCCGACGCCATGGCCAAGGCCTCGCCCAATGCCGCCGGTGAGCGCGGCGTGATCGTCAACACCGCCTCGGTCGCCGCCTTCGACGGCCAGATCGGGCAGGCGGCCTATTCGGCCTCCAAGGGCGCCATCGTCGGGATGACGCTGCCGATCGCGCGCGACCTTTCGCGCAACGGCATCCGCGTGTGCTCGATCGCGCCGGGCATCTTCGAGACGCCGATGCTCGCCGGCCTGCCGAAGGACGCGCAGGACTCGCTCGGCAAGCAGGTGCCGTTTCCCTCGCGCCTCGGCCGCCCCGCCGAGTACGCCCAGATGGTGAAGGCGATCGTCGAGATCGAGATGCTCAACGCGGAGACCATCCGCCTGGACGGGGCGATCCGGATGGCGCCGAAGTAACCCGAGCCAGGAACCCCAAAATCAGGGACAGACCACGTTTTGGGGAAATGGTGACTGTCACCATTTTCCGAGGAAAACGTGGTCTGTCCCTGTTTACAGGGGTTTCAGGTTGTCCCGGTAGAGGCGCGAGCGGTCGATGTAGCCCTGCGCGATCTGCAGCAGGAAGTCCTTCTCCTGCTGCCTGAGCTCGCGCACGATCTTGCCGGGGGAGCCGAGGACCAGCACGCCCTCGGGGATCTCCTTGCCTTCGGCGATGAGCGTGTTGGCGCCGATGAGCGAGTGGGCGCCGATGCGCGCGCCGTTCATCACCACGCTGTTGATGCCGATGAGCGCGCCTTCGCCGACGCTGCAGCCGTGCAGCATCACCTTGTGGCCGACGGTTACGCGCCGTGCGAGGTTCATGGGGTAGCCCGGGTCGACGTGCAGCACCGAGCCGTCCTGGATGTTGCAGCCCTCGCCGATCGTCACCCGGTCGTTGTCGGCCCGGATCACGACGTTGAACCACACGTTGACGTTCTCCTCGAGCACGATGCTGCCGATCAGGCTCGCGCCGGGCGCGATGAAGTGGTGCTCGCCGCGCAGCTCGACGCGGCGCTCGCCGATGGAGAAAAGGGGCATGGCGCTATGATAAACGAGTGAAAGTGCTCGTTCTCGGCGCCGGCGTGGTCGGCGTGGCCGGCGCCTGGTACCTCGCCGAGGCGGGCCACGAAGTGACGGTGCTCGACCGGCAGCCGCAGGCCGCGATGGAGACCTCGTTCGCCAACGGCGGCCAGATCTCCGCGGGCCACGCCGAGCCCTGGGCGAAGCCCTCGGTGCTGCCGAAGCTCCTGCGCTGGCTCGGCCGCGAGGATGCGCCGCTCCTTTTCCGCCCGCGCGCCGACTGGGCGCAATGGATGTGGGGCCTGGGCTTCGTGCGCGAGTGCCTGCCCGGCCGCTTCGAGCGCAACTGCCGCGCGCTCGCCGGGCTCGCCGCCTACAGCCAGGTGTGCCTGCGCGAGCTTCGGGGCAGGACCGGGTTGCGCTACGACCAGCTCGCGCGCGGCATCCTGCACTTCGCCACCAGCGGCCGTGATTTCGAGGTGCTCGCGCGCAGCGCCGAAGCGGTGCGGGCGCTGGGCGTCGAGCGTCAGGTGAAATCGGCGCCGGAATGCCTCGCGCTCGAGCCGGCGCTCCGGGATTCCCAGGTCCCGGTGACCGGCGGCGTCTACACGCCCGGCGACGAATCGGGCGACGCCTGCCGCTTCACGCGCGAGCTGGCGCGGCTTTGCGCCGCGCGCGGCGTGCGCTTCCGCTATGACAGCCCGTTGAAAAGAATCGAGGAGCGCGGCGCTCGGGTGAGCGGGATCGTCCTCGAGAATGAAACAATACGGGCGGATGCCTACGTCGTGGCGCTCGGAAGCTACAGCCCGCTCTTCCTGGACCCCATAGGGGTGCGCATCCCGGTGTATCCCCTGAAGGGCTATTCGATCACGCTCAAGCTCGGCCCCGAGCAGCAGCTCGCCGCGCCGTCGGTGAGCCTCACCGACGAGGCGCACAAGATCGTGATCTCCCGCCTCGGCAGCCGGCTGCGCGCCGCCGGGACCGCGGAGCTCGCCGGGTACGACACCGCCGTGAACGCGCTGCGCTGTGCCGCGATCGCGCGCCGGCTGAAAGGCCTTTTTCCCGGCCTCGGAGGCGTCACGGCCTACGAGAGCTGGAGCGGGCTGCGTCCGGCGACGCCGAGCAACGTGCCGCTCATCGGCCGATCGCGGCTTGCCAACCTTTTCCTCAACACGGGCCACGGCACGCTCGGCTGGACCCTCGCCTGCGGCTCGGGCCGGGCGCTCGCCGAGCTCGTCTCGGGACGTCCTCCGGAGGTCGATTTCAAATTCCTGCATTGAGACAAAGCGAATCGCTGTTTCTCGACATCCGCGGCTTGCGCTACCACGTGCGCCGCTGGCCGGCGCCGTCCGGTCGTTCCCGCGCGCCGAAGATCTTCCTGCTGCACGGCTGGATGGACGTCTCCGCCTCGTTCCAGTTCATGGTGGACGCGCTCTCGGGCGCCTGGGACGTCTATGCGCCGGACTGGCGCGGCTACGGCCTCACCGAATGGGGCAGGTCGGATTCGTACTGGTTTCCGGACTATGTGGCAGACCTCGATCGGTTGCTTGAAAGCCTTGAAAACGAAAGAGCAGTGAATCTCGTGGGCCACAGTCTTGGCGGCAACGTCGCCTGCCTCTATGCGGGCATCCGCCCGCAGCGCGTGGCGAAGCTCGTGAACCTCGAAGGCTTCGGGCTTGCGCCGACGCGCCCCGAGCAGGCGCCGCGGCGCTATTCGCGCTGGCTCGACCAGCTGCACGAGCGGCCGACGCTTCGTCCCTACAAGGACTTCGATGCGCTGGCCGCGCGCCTGCGACAGGCGAATCCCAGGTTGACGGCGGAAAAGGCGGACTTCCTCGCGCGACACTGGGGAAAGGAGCAGGGCGAGGGCGTAGTCCTGCGCAGCGATCCGGCGCACAAGATCGTGAACCCGCTCCTCTACCGCTACGAAGAGGTGCGCGCCT
>Ga0247825_10003236_pt1 | contig 10741 bp, 10 predicted proteins | sample 13C_Vanillin_Day_FD_194413 | JGI IMG/M metagenome (GOLD analysis project Ga0247825, IMG submission 194413) | Soil microbial communities from agricultural site in Penn Yan, New York, United States - 13C_Vanillin_Day48 | ecosystem: Environmental > Terrestrial > Soil > Agricultural land | place... | reverse complement strand
GGCCCAACCGACATCGATCGCCGAAACTTTACATTCAGGTTGCTTCTGACACTTCTGGGAGCGGTGCGGACCAGGTCAGTCGGGTCCCGCCGGTGTCGAGGGTGGCGACGGTGCAGGTGCCGCCGGCCTGTTGGGCGCGGGCGGTGAGGTTGTGGAGGCCGCTGCGGGCGATGGTGTCGGGCAGTCCGATTCCGTCGTCGGCGACGCAGATGGTGAGGTCGTCGTCGACGGAGACGGTGACGTCCACGTGGTGGGCGTGGGCGTGGTGTGCGACGTTGCTGAGCGCTTCCCGTAGCACTGCTTCGGCATGGTCGGCGAGTGGTCCGGTGATCACGTTCATCGGCCCGGACATGCGCACCGTGGTCCGCAACCCGCTCTCACCGGTTTGTTCGGTGATGATCGCGGTCAGCGCCGGGCGCAGCGCGAACCCGTCGTCCCCGCCGCCATGCAGATCGAAGATAGCGGTGCGGACGTCGGTGATGATGTCCTGGACGTCGTCGATCATGTCCGACAACCGGCGCCGGGCCTCGGGGATGCGAGTCCGCGAGTGGGCGCTTTGCAGATGCAGTCCGTGCGCGAACAACCGTTGGATGACGTGGTCGTGCAGGTCACGTGCGATCCGGTCCCGGTCGGCGATCAGTGACATGGCGGCCAGCTGGCGTTGATCGTCGGCCAGTTTCAGCGCGAGGGCGGCCTGGTCGGCGAAGGCGGCGGCCAGGGGGAGTTGGCGGTCGTCGAACGGTTCTCGGCCGAGGGTGCGGATGAGGGCGAGTATCCCGGTCACCGCGTCCGCGGACACCCGCAGCGGCAGCAGCAGGGCCGGACCGTGCCGTCCGGCGTCGCTCATGTCCGGCACCTGGATCAGCTTCCCGGTGCGGTAGACCCGACCTGTGACGGTGTCGTCGACGCCGATCCGCATACCGTGCACGCTCGGGTCGTTCCCTGCGTACGCGGTGACCGTGAGGGTGGTGACGTCGGCGGACTCTTGGTCGAGGTCATCGGGTCGGGCGATCAGGACGTGGTCGGCGCCGGCCAGGTGGCGGGCCCGACGGGCGATCAGATCGAGCACCTCGCTCGGGTCGATGGCGGCGAGCAGTTCACCGCGGATCTCGCTGGTGGCCTGCTGCCACTGCTGGCGCTCCCGGGCTTGTTCGAATAGGCGGGCGTTGTCGATGGCGATCCCCGCCGCCGCGGCGAGGGCCTGCACGAGAATTTCGTCGTCCTCGGTGAAGGAATGGCTCCCGTCCTTTTCGGTGAGATACAGGTTGGCGTAGACCTGCCCGCGGACGCGGATCGGCACGCCGAGGAAGGTGCGCATCGGCGGGTGATGTGCGGGGAACCCGGAGGAGGCGGTGTGCTGGGCGAGGTTGTCGAGGCGGAGTGGCGTCGGGCGGTCGATGAGCAGACCGAGCAGTCCGTGCCCGGTGGGCAAATCCCCGATCAGTAGCCGTGTGTGCTCGTCGATGCCGGCATAGATGAATTCCTGCAATCGGTCTCCGCTGTCGTTGAGCACGCCGAGTGCCCCATATCGGCAGTCGACCAGCCTGATGGCCGCGTCGACGGTCCGCCGCAGTGTCGCTGCGAGGTCCAGCCCGGACGAGACGGTGAGCATCGCCTCGAGTAGTCCGTCGAACTGCTCTCGGGAGGCGGTCATCTGCTCGATGCGGTCCTGCATCTCGGTCAGCATCTCTCGTAACCGTATCCGCGAGAGAGTGTCGAGCAGGAGTGATTCGTCGTCGCCTGGCATCGTCACCAGCTTTCTGCGCCGCCTCGTGACGCGCCCCGCCGTACAAACCCGGGCGCAGCCGGCAGCGCCGCCGTGCACCCGAGGATATCCCCTTTTGGTCGAGGTCAAACTCGGCCACGGGCGGACGATGCGCCATTGGTGACTCTGAGCGACAGCAACGACTTAGGACTCTAACCATTCGAAGAAGGAAGGGTCATGCTGAGGAAGTAGACGCACGAACCCCGACCGTCGCGCCTGGAAAGAAGACCACAGCGTGATGAGTACCTCCGGCCGTGACGGCACCCTGACCCCGACCGAATGCGCCCACGCGTTGCGGTCGGTACCCACGGGTCGTCTGCTCTACACCGAGGACGCCCTGCCTGCGGTGCGGCTGGTGACTTTCGCCGCCCCCCACTCCGAGATCATCATTGCGACCGAGAACGAGGTCTGGTTCGACCGCCTCGATCGGACGTTCGTGGCGTTCGAGGCCGGCCACGTCGAGTCGGGAACCCGTGCCGGATGGAGCGTGGTCGTTCTCGGCCACGCCCGCACCGCCACAGGCTCGGAGTATCTGTCAGCGTTCGACCACTCGGGCATCTCCCCGTGGACGATCCAGCCCTCTGATGGTTACCTCGTCCTCGACATCGAGTACGTCACGGGGCGACGGCTGACCCTGCCCCGGCCGGCAGGCGACCAGCGGTAGGGCCTCTGTTCCTGCATCCCGGTGAGATGTCCTTCGAATCGGGAGACCACCACCACCGTCGGAGTCCGCTTCGGCCTCGCGAAAGGCTCACCAGTTCACCCGGGGCTGTGTGCCGTTGTGGGAGTGTGTCGAACAGCGACGGCAGCAAGGCTCACGAGAGCAGGGGGCCGGCACCACGGGCCCAGCGGGCTGGGATCGGGCCACTGGATCGGCTCGGCGGGAACACTTGCCTGTCAGATAGGCGACGGCTTCTCGTTGCTGCCAGCCGGCCCGGGGTCGTCTCCATCAGCGAACATCGCCTGGATCCGTTGAAGGATCTCCGGTGTGCTCAGTGCTCGGCGGGTGGGAATCGAGTGATGCGGTGCGCTCACCGAAGAAGCCTGCAGGCGTGTCATGTGGGTACTCTCAGTCGCACAGATGTCGCCGAGCGGTACCCAAGGCGCGGGCACCGCACCCGGTCACCATCAGTGTTCCTATCCACGCGACGGGCAGACTAGGGGACAAAGTCCTTTCCGCCGACCCATCGAGAACCGGCGGCGCTGGGGTAACGCCGATGACTTCCCCGGAGTGGTTTCGTTGTCTCGGCGTGCCTTCTCGGCAGTGAACCCGCCGCGTGGTCGTCGAGACCGGGACGCGAAACGTCGACGGGTCCGAGCACCTCCCCGATGGGCCGGATGGCAGGCCACCCGTTCCGCGTGTCGGCGTCGGTGCGGATCCGCACCGGGTTCATGCCGGCAACGGCAAACCCTCGATCAGGGACACCACCGGGGGGCGAGGAAAGTCTGCCGCACCCCGGTCGGCGAGGTCATGTACTTCGTTCCCACCCCCCAACTGGATCGAAAACCCCCACCGCCGTTACGGATCGACGTGGGCGACATACGGTCAGCCTGCTTCGGACCGGTCCATCCGCAGCCGCGCGGGGGCCTCAATCCCCGCGGCGGCCAAAGGCTGGAGTACGTGCCACGGGTGATCATCTCCCACAAACTCGGTAGCTACGGAAGCGCGCGACCCACACCGACAGGGGATCGGTCGACATGTCCGAGAGTGCGGCAATGTCGAAGGCCTCGGCCGCTCTGTCGACGCCGCCGTTGTCCACGACTGCAAGAAGATACTCCATCTGCCGCACGTCCATGCTGGCGACGTAACCCACTGGGGCACGCGTCGGCAGTGCCCCGGTCTGCCCGTCATTGTGGCCCCGGTTCCGGCTCGCCGGACGTACCTGACCAGAACCTATAGGCAAAACCGTATGGTCCGACCGCGAATTGCCGGTTGATGCCGCGCCGCTACTCGGCTGTGCTGTTGGTACCGCTCCTGACGCTCCGTCGCGGCTGCCGTCGGGGCAATCCACAGCCTGAGCGCTCACACTTCCGGAGGATATTCATGGTGACGATCGAAACCAGTCCGGGCGACACCGGACATCGGCGGCTGCGCCCGGCGAGCCGGCGTGCATGGGGCATTGTCGTCCTGCTGTTCCTGTTCTTCACGCTGAACTTTGCCGACAAAGCCGCGATCGGACTGGCGAGCCACCAGATCCGTGACGACCTCGGAATCACCGCAGGTCAGTATGGGTTGCTCAGCAGTGCCTTCTTTTGGCTGTTCGCCGTCGGTGCGGTCACCCTGACCGCGGTACTCCGCAAGATCTCGTACACCTGGGGTGCCGGACTGCTGATGGTGACCTGGATTGTCAGCATGCTGCCCCTGACCGTTCAGACGTCGTTCGGCGTGCTCCTCGTGTGCCGAATTGCATTGGGCTTCTTCGAAGGTCCCGCGCACGCGCTGTGTCAGTCGATCGTCGCCGACCGCTTTGCGCCTGACAAGAGGGCGACGGCCGGCGCCCTCGTCAACGCCGGCTCCTCGGTGGGCCCGCTGGTGGCCGCCCCCGTGCTGACATGGGTGATCCTGACCTGGACCTGGCACGCCGCGTTCGCTGTCCTCGTTGCCCTGGGCGTGCTGTGGGTGATCGGGTGGTTCTGGTACACCGAGAAATTGCCGTTCAAGCGGACCGAGGCTGCGGTCGAGGGCGTCGCGAAGATCGAAGACCCCAACGGAAAGATCGTGGTTCCCTTCCGCCGCCTGCTGACGTTGCAGAGTTTCTGGGGCCTGGTTCTCCTCTCGTTCGCCGGTTACCTCATCTCCTCGCTCAAGGTGGCGTGGCTGCCCGCGTACATGAACGAAGGGCTCGGGTACTCGGCGAGCACCGTCGGCACGCTGGTGACATTGCCGTACATCGTCGCGGTTGCCGTCCTGCTCTCGGCGGGCCTGTTGTCCGGCCGGCTGCTCCGGAAGGGCTACAGCTCACGGGTCGCGCGCGGCTACCTCACCGGTGCGTATCTGCTGGTCGGAGGCATCTCGATGGTGATCTTCACCCAACTCGCGCCGGGACCGTTGCAGCTGATATTCGTCATTGCCGCGTTTGCGGTCAACAGTGTCGCGTTCTCCGTCGCCTTTGCCGGTGCGTCCGACTTCCTGCCGGCCCGGCAGCGGGTGGCGTTCTTCGGCTGCATCATCGCCGCCTACAGCGTCGCGGGCATCGTTGCCCCGTACGCCCTCGGACTGATCATCGAGCATGCACCCAGCGCGGCGCAGGGCTACTCGACCGGTTTCATGTTCGTCGGCATCACGGTGTGCGTGCTCGGTGTCGTCGGTGGCGTGATGCTCAACCCCGAGAGGGCCAAGGCCAGGCTCGAGAATCTGACCGCCGAATACGCAGCGCGAGAGGCGCGGTGAGCACCATGCGTGGACCTCTCACCGGCATCCGGGTACTCGACCTCGGCCAGTACATCGCAGGACCCAGCGCCTGTCAGACCCTCGCGGATCTCGGCGCGGACGTCCTGAAAGTCGAGAGCTTGCGCGGCGATCAGGCTCGGAGTATCGGTACGTTCGGCGAAGCGATGGTGCAGGCCTACAACAGGGACAAACGCAGCATCGCCCTCGATCTGAGCCGAGACGAAGCCCGGGTGATTCTCCACCGGTTGCTGGCCGAAGCCGATGTGCTGGTTCAGAATTTTCGCAACGGCTCCGCCGAACGTCTGGGAATCGGAGCGGACGAGTTGAGCCGCCGTTATCCCCGACTCGTGCACGGAAGCGTGACCGGATTCGGGGTCAACGGGCCCTCGAGCGCCCGTCCGGGACTCGACATCGCAGCACAGGCAGAGTTCGGGCTGATGCACGTCACCGGGGAAGCGGACGGGGAGCCGCAACGGCTGGGGCTGCCCGCCGCCGACGTCACCGCGGCCAATGCACTCGCCACCGGCATCCTCGCCGCGCTGTACCAACGAACTTCCACCGGTCGGGGCGCGCACGTTCAGACCTCGCTGATGGAGGCGACATTGGCGATGCAGGCGGCGAACTGGGGGGAGTACACGATCACGGGGCAGGCACCGCGGCGCAAGGGGAACGGCCAGGCGCACGCCGCACCGGCTGCGGATGTCGTCACCCTGACGGACGGAAAGATCGTGCTCTCGGCCTACACGGACGAAAAGTGGTCTGCGCTGTGTCATCTCATCGATCGCCCGGACATGATCGACGATCCGCGGTTCGTCGACAACCCGGCACGCGTCGCGCACCGGCCCGCACTCTTGGCGACTCTCTCCGAAGCGTTCGGCACGATGACGCGCGATCAGGCCGTCGAGCGGTTGCTGTCCGCCCAGATCGTATGCGGCGCAATACGATCCTTCGACGACCTGGCCGAGGACAAGGATGTCGTGACTTCCGGGGTCCTCGTCGACGTCGCCGGAGCCGACGGCGCGTCGTTCACCAGTCCTGGGCTGGCTTTCACACTCGACGGCCGTCGCCGCACCACGTCGGTCGCCGCGCCGACCACCGGGCAGCACACCTCGGCCGTCCTGCACGAACTCGGCTACTCGGACGACGAAGTGGCTGGACTGCTCGACAGCTGCGTTGTCGGCGACTCCGCACTCAACTGACACCTACTTCGAAAGGTTCCCAACATGATCGACCCAGAGGTCTTCGACTACGACTTCCCCACCTACCTGAAGGCAATTGCCGACTTCACCGAAAACGAACTCGTCCCGGCTGAGAACGAGATGGTCGAGGCGGGTGAGGTTCCCGCCCGAATCCTCGACCGGATGGCGGCACTCGGCCTGTTCGGCATCTCCATCCCCCGTGCGTACGGCGGCCTCGAATGGTCGATGGAGCAGCAGGTACAGCTCACCTTCGAATTCACCCGTGCGTCGTGCGTCTACCGGTCACGCTTCTCGACCGTGATCGGACTGTGCTCGCAGGCGATCCTCGACCACGGCACCGAGGACCAGCGCCGGCGGATGCTTCCCGCCATGGCCGCAGGCGAGTTGGTCACGGCCTTCGCCCTCACCGAGGAAGTGGCCGGCTCGGATGCGGCCCACCTGCGCACCACCGCCGTGCGTCGAGGCGACGTGTACCTGCTCGACGGAAGCAAGCGCTACATCACGAACGCTGCCTGGGCGGACGCGTTCATCGTCTTCGCGCGGACCGACGAATCCGACGAGGGCGCCGGCGGGGTGTCAGCCCTCATCGTGGACGCCGCCTCGCCCGGCGTGCGGACGGTCCTGCCCACGATCATGAACGGGCACGCCGAGGCGCCGGTCGGCGAGATCTACTTCGACAGAGTCGAGGTGCCCGCAGCGAACCTCCTCGGGGGCATCGAAGGCGCCGGGCTGACGATGGCACTGCGCGGTATCAACCATGCCCGCTTGCACGTCGCCGCGACCTGTGTCGGCCAGGCCACTCGCATGTTGGAAGAGACGACTTCACATGCCAACGGCCGCAGACAGTTCGGTGCTCCGCTGGCGGATCTCGGCGCGGTTCAGGCGACACTCGGAGCCAGCTTCGCCGAACTCGAGGCCGGGCGTGCACTGACAGTGGAGAGTGCGCGAGCCTTCGACGAGGGCGACATCCCACGCCACCGTATCGCCGCCGCCAAGCTGTACAGCTCCGAGATGGCGAGCCGGGTCGCCGACCGTTGCGTTCAGCTACTGGGCGGTGAGGGCATCGTCGGTTCGCACCCCGTGCCGCGGATGTGGCGTGACGTTCGTGCACTCCGCATCTACGAGGGATCCTCGCCGATCCACGAGCGGAACCTCGCCAAGGCCATGATCACACAGGTCGGCGTCGACGGGACACTGCCCGACTCCTACCGCGTCTGACACGGAAGGAGTGCCGGTCCGCCGGGGCGGAGGGAAGGATGAGGCCATGGACATCCGACAACTCGAGTACTTCCTTGCCGTTGTCGAGCACCAGGGTGTGAACCGGGCGGCTCAACACCTGCACGTCGCGCAGGCGTCGCTCTCACAGGGCATCCGTCAGCTCGAACGTGAGCTGAAGCTGAGCCTGTTTCACCGGACCGGCCGAAATCTCGTGCTCAACCCCGCGGGCCGGCTGCTGGTGGAGCCTGCCCGCAAAGTGCTCGGCGACCTCGTCGCCGCGCAGGACATCATGCGCGGGGCTCGTGAACTGCAGGTCGGGTCCGTCACGATCGGCACGATGCCGGAGATGTCCAGCGAGGCGGTCGCCGCGTGGAGTGCCTCGTTCACGAGTCTCTACCCCGAGATCCGGATCGAACTGTTGGAGTTCCCCGGCGCCAGGGAACTCTGCGACGAGGTGCTTGCCGGGCACTGCGAACTCGGCTTCACCACCTTTCCCGTTCCGACGGAGAACCTCGAGCGGGTGGAACTGGGGGACCAGAGGCTGCTGCTGGTGATGCCTCCCGGGACCCCCACCCCGGACGGGCCGTTCGAGCTGCGGCGGCTCGAGGGTGTGCCGCTCGTGGTGAGCAACTCGGCGCTACGCGAGAACGACATCGTCGCCTCGGTGCTGCGACGAGAGTCGGTGATTCCACTGGTCCGGGCGCAGATGCCGAACCGGCACGCGCAGATGACGCTGGTCCTCAACGGTGCGGTCAGCGCACTGCTGCCGCTGCGGATGGCGACGGCAGCTCACCGGTTGGGTGCGGTCGTCGTCGAAACGGATCCGGAGATCCGGACGCCGTTCGGCATCGTTCACCGCCCCGGGGCCTTGACCCCCGCCGCACGGAGCTTCGCCGTCCAGAGCCACGCGGACCTGGCACGGCGCAACGCGCGGATCGCCGAACTGGAGGAAGCAGGCGCGTCGCTTCTCGACGCCGCCCTGACGGAACAGTCCGAAGGGGAAATGAACAGACACCGCGCTCGGAAAGGACCTGGCACCTGATGCCGAACTGGACACCGTTCCGTTCCGGAAAGGACCCCGACCCGCGCTTCACGCTCGCAAACGAACGCACCTACCTGGCCTGGATGCGCACGGCCACGGCATTCGTCGCCTCCGGGCTCGGGGTCGAGGCCTTCGGTGGCAGTCTGCTCCCGCCTGCCGTTCGTACGGGTTTGGCCGCACTGCTCCTCATCTCGGGTGCCGTCGTCGCGGTCGCGTCGTTCGTCCAGTGGATCAGTGCCGAGCGAGCACTGCGGACGGGCCGCACGCTGCCGGTTCCGGTAATGGCACCGGTCGTAGGTGTGGTGCTCGTCATCTGCGCATCCGTCTTGGTCATCGAAGTTCTGAGGTTCTGATGGTCGCGACTCGGTCGACCGACGCCGGACTTCAGCCCGAGCGCACCTCGCTGTCCTTCGCGCGGACGAGTGTGTCGATACTCGGGTTGGTAGTGGCCTGCCTGCGTTGGCTTCCGCCCAGCAGCTCCACAGCGCTGGTCGGACCGGTGATCGTCGGCGCACTCGTTTCCGGGGTCACGGTTCACGAGCATCGGTCACGGTCCCACCGGATGACGCGATTTGCGACAGAGTCCGCAACACCGGCCCTCGGCGCGGGAGCTCTCCTGGCCGTGAGCATCGTCGTGCTGAGCCTCACTGGACTGTGGGTTCTTGCGCACTGACGCCCGGACTCGGGTGCAGCCACCACCCTCCGCACGAATATTCTCGTGTGGCGTCCACAGGCGGAAGATCGACACCACCGGTGGCACGCGACTGTCCCCGGCCCGACAACCCGATTAGGAAAGCATGAACTACTTCGTTCCGCGAGGCGGCCTGCCGCCGCAAACCGACCTGACCACAGACCGCGCGGTCTTCACGGAGTCCTACGCGGTCCTGCCGCGTCGCACGATGAGCGATATCACCGCCAGTCTGCTGCCGCACTGGAACGGGACCAGGGCGTGGGTGCTGGCGCGGCCGTTGTCCGGATTCGCGGAGACGTTCTCGCAGTACATCGTCGAGGTGTCGTCTGGTGGCGGCAGTGACCGTCCCGATGCCGATCCGGGCGCCGAGGCCGTCGTGTTCGTTGTCGACGGTGCGCTGACTCTCACAATCGACGGGGTCGAGCATGTGCTGGATGCGGGCGGCTACGCCTTCCTCGCTCCCGGCGCCCGGTGGACCCTGCACAACCACGGTCCGGCCACCGCGACGTTCCACTGGATCCGCAAGACCTATCAGCAGGTCGACGGTATCGAGGTGCCCGAGTCTTTCGTGACCCGGGAGCAAGATGTCGCCGGCGTCGAGATGCCCGACACGAATGGGGCATGGAAGACCCAGCGGTTCGTCGATCCGACCGACATCCGCCACGACATGCACGTCAACATCGTGTCCTTCGAACCGGGAGGTGCGATCCCGTTCCCCGAGACGCACGTCATGGAACACGGTCTGTACATACTCGAGGGAAAGGCTGTGTATCTGCTCAACAAGGATTGGGTCGAAGTACAAGCGGGCGACTTCCTATGGTTGCGTGCCTTCTGCCCCCAGGCGTGCTACGCGGGCGGGCCGAGTCGATTCCGCTATCTGCTCTACAAGGACACCAACCGGCACGCCGGCCTCCAGCTCGGACTCTCCTGAACGTGGTCAGGATCCTGCGTGCCCCTGTCGTTATCGCAAGGATGGCGGCATTCCGATCCGCTGTGCGCAGGGGTCAATGTGGTCTGCTGGGAGCGGTGTGTTCGGTGCCGAGTGGTTCCTGGCTGGCCAACCAGGATGCGAGGAGTTTGAGGGCGTCGGCGGTGGGTGTGCCGGCGGCTGCGGTGTAGATGTTGAGTTGTAGACCGGGTTCGGAGGGCAGTTCGAGTGCTTCGAAGTCGAGGTCGAGTTGTCCGACGGCGGGGTGGCGCAGGCGTTTTCGCCCGCTGCGGTGGAAGCGGACGTCTTGTGACGCCCAGCGCTGGCGGAAGAGTTCGCTTTGGGTGGACAGTTCCCCGACCAGTGCGATGAGTGCTTTGTCGTGGGGGTTGCGGCCTGCTTCGAGCCGGAGCATGGCGGCGGCGTCCCTGGCGATGGTGTCGTAGTCGACGAAGAATTCTTCGGCGGCCTGGGGGTGGAGGTAGACGAATCGCGTGGTGTTGGCGG
>Ga0247825_10003235_pt1 | contig 10742 bp, 9 predicted proteins | sample 13C_Vanillin_Day_FD_194413 | JGI IMG/M metagenome (GOLD analysis project Ga0247825, IMG submission 194413) | Soil microbial communities from agricultural site in Penn Yan, New York, United States - 13C_Vanillin_Day48 | ecosystem: Environmental > Terrestrial > Soil > Agricultural land | place... | reverse complement strand
CCATGGCGCCGAGATGCACGCCGAGCCGGGACAGCGCCTGGGCCTGCAACGCCAGCAGGCGCCGCGCCTCGTCGAGTTCGCCGGCGTGTGCTTCCGCCGCCTCGGCGTGCATCTCGGCGCCATGGTTGCCGACCACGAAATGCGGCTCGAAGTCGAGCCGCGTGCTCAGGTCCGCCAGGCTGCGGCCGCTGACGACGGCGACGGGCAGGCGGGCGCACAGGCGACGCAATTTGCCGGAGACCGAGCGCGACACCCGCACCTGCCCCGGCGTCGCCGCGATGGGCGCGAGCGTGCCGTCGAAGTCGAACGCCAGCAGCGGTGAGCGGCGCAGCGCCGCGGCCAGGGCGGCCTCGCCGCCCGAGCGCAAGAGATGCGGCATGCGCGCCGCTGTGATGTGACGAGCCAGGATCCGCCGCTCCTCTTGGGTCTATGCATGGGCCGCGCATCCTTTTCCCGCCGCGCAGCCGCGGGTTCATGTTGCCACAAATGCATTCGCGGTCCGCCTCGCTGCGCACCGCCCGGCCACTCGCGGCCGAGCCAGTGCTTCTTGACGTCTAAACTCGCCGACCATGTCCTATTGGTGGGTCCTCGTCCTTCCGTTCGGCGCGAGCCTGCTCGCGGCCATCCTGCCCACGCGCGAACGCAACAGCGAATCGCTGTTGGCGGGGGCCGCCGCGACCGGCTGCGCCGTGTTGCTGGCCTCGGCCTTCCCCTCGATCTCCGATGGCCAGGTGATCACCGAGCGCATCGCCTGGCTGCCCCACCTGGGCATCGACCTCGTGCTGAGGCTGGACGGGTTCGCCTGGATGTTCGGCATGCTGGTGTCGGTGATCGGCGCGCTGGTGGTGCTGTACGCGCGCTACTACCTCTCGGCCGAGGACCCCGCGGCGCGCTTCTATTCGCTGCTGCTGGCCTTCATGGGCTCGATGATGGGCCTGGTGCTGTCGGGCAACCTGGTGCAGATGGTGGTGTTCTGGGAGCTCACCAGCCTCTTCTCCTTCCTGCTCATCGGCTACTGGCACCACCGCAAGGATGCGCGGCGCGGGGCGCGCATGGCCTTCGTGGTCACGGCCACCGGCGGCCTGGCGCTGCTGGCCGGCGTGCTGATCCTGGGCCAGATCGCCGGCAGCTACGAGCTGCGGGAGGTGCTGGCGGCCGGCGACCGGGTGCGGTCGCATGAGCTCTACGGCGCGGCGCTGGTGCTGATCCTGCTGGGCGCGCTGACCAAGAGCGCGCAGTTCCCCTTCCACTTCTGGCTGCCGCACGCGATGGCGGCGCCGACGCCGGTGTCGGCCTACCTGCACTCGGCCACGATGGTGAAGGCCGGCGTGTTCCTGATGGCGCGGCTGTGGCCGGTGCTGGCCGGCACCGACACCTGGTTCTGGGTGGTGGGCGGCGCGGGCCTCGCCACGCTGCTGCTGGGCGCCTACGCGGCCATGTTCCAGAACGACCTGAAGGCGCTGCTGGCCTACTCGACCATCAGCCACCTGGGCCTGATCACGCTGCTGCTGGGCCTGAACAGCGAACTGGCCGCGGTGGCGGCCGTGTTCCACATGATCAACCACGCCACCTTCAAGGCGTCGCTCTTCATGGCGGTGGGCATCATCGACCACGAGACCGGCACGCGGGACATGCGAAGGCTCGACGGCCTCTACCCGTACATGCCCGGCACCGCCAAGCTGGCCATGGTGGCGTGCGCCGCGATGGCCGGCGTGCCGCTGCTCAACGGCTTCCTGTCCAAGGAGATGTTCTTCTCCGAGACCGCGCTGGTGCAGGCCTCGACCTGGGTGCGCTACACGCTGCCCGCGGCCGCCACGCTGGCCGGCGTCTTCGCGGTGGTGTATTCGCTGCGCTTCGGCCACGACGTGTTCTTCGGCTCGCCGCCGCACGACTGCCCGCGCAAGCCGCACGAGCCGACGCGCTGGATGCGCGTGCCGATCGAGCTCCTGGTGGTGGCCTGCCTGGTGGTGGGCGTCGTGCCGAACCTCTCGATCGGCCCCGTCCTCGCCGCCGCGGCGGCGCCGGTGGTCGGCGGCCATCTGCCTGAGTACAGCCTGGCCATCTGGCACGGCCTGAACGAGCCGCTGATCATGAGCGTAATCGCGCTGATCGGCGGCGCCGCGATCTACAAGGTGTACGGCGAGCGCCTCAAGCAGCGCCCGCTGCGCGGCGCGCCGATGCTGGAACGCACGGACGGCAAGCAGGCCTTCGAGGCCGTGCTGGGCGGCCTGAGCTGGACCGCGCGGCGGATCATCCGGCGCACCAGCTCGCGCCGGCTGCAGGTGCAGGTGCTGTGGCTGCTCGTGGTGGCCGGCGCGGTGGGCCTCGGCTCCGCGTTGTTCGTGCCACTGGAATGGGGCGACCGCCCGCGCGTGCCTGCCACGCCGGCGTTCGTTCTGCTGTGGGTCGTGGGCGGGGCCGCCGCCATCGGCGCCGCCTGGCAGGCCAAGTTCCACCGGCTGGCCGCGCTGGCGCTGCTGGGCGTGGTGGGCATCATGGTGTCGGTCACCTTCGCCTGGTTCTCCGCGCCGGACCTGGCGCTCACGCAGCTGGCGGTCGAGGCCGTCACCACCGTGCTGTTCCTGCTCGGCCTGCGCTGGCTGCCCGCCCGCATCACCCAGGACGATCCGCTCACGCGGCTGCGCAGCGGCTGGCGCCGGCGGCGCGACCTGGTGCTGGCGGTGCTGGCGGGCGCGGGACTGTCCGCGCTGTCGTACGCGCTGCTCACGCGCGTGGGCGCGCAGAGCATCTCGCCCTTCTTCATCGAGAACGCGCTGCCGGGCGGCGGCGGCACCAACGTGGTCAACGTGATGCTGGTCGACTTCCGCGCCATCGACACGCTGGGCGAGATCACCGTGCTGGCGCTGGTGGGCCTCACCATCTTCGCGCTGCTGCGAAAGTTCCGGCCGCCCGAGGAGATGATCGAGCTGCCGCCGCAGCAGCGCGCCGTGCCGGCCGGCCGCGGCACCGACCTGCTGCGGCCGCAGGAGCTGCGCGCCGAGGGCGGCGAGACCGACGACAGCGCGCAGGGCTACCTGATGGTGCCCGCGGTGCTGGTGCGGCTGCTGCTGCCGATCGCGCTGGTGGTCGCCATCCACCTCTTCATGCGCGGGCACAACCTGCCGGGCGGCGGTTTCGTCGCCGGCCTGGTGGCCGCCATCGCCTTCCTCGCGCAGTACATGGTCGGCGGCACGCAATGGGTGGAAGACCACATGAACCTGAAGCCGCCGCGCTGGATCGCCGTCGGCCTGCTGCTGGCGCTCGGCACCGGCCTGGGTTCCTGGGCGGTCGGCCATCCGTTCCTGACCACGCACACGGCTCACGTGACTCTGCCGGTGCTCGGCGAGCTGCACCTGCCCACGGCCGCGCTGTTCGACCTGGGTGTGTTCTGCGTGGTGCTGGGCTCCACGCTGCTGCTGCTGACGGCGCTGGCCCACCAGTCGCTGCGCGCGCGGCGCCGTCCCGCCCGCGGGGAGCGCCGCTGATGGAAATCATCCTGTCCCTGGCCATCGGCGTGCTCGTCGCCGCGGGCGTCTGGCTGGTGCTGCGCCCGCGCACGTTCCAGGTGCTGATCGGCCTGTCGCTGCTGTCGTACGCCACCAACCTGTTCATCTTCAGCGTGGGCAGCCTGTCGGTGGACCGCGAGCCCATCGTGCAGCCCGGCCTGCCCGCCGACCTGTTGAACTACACCGACCCGCTGCCGCAGTCGCTGGTGCTCACCGCCATCGTGATCGGCTTCGCCACCACGGCGCTGTTCCTGGTCGTGCTGCTCGCGCTGCGCGGCCTGGCCGACAGCGACCACGTGGACGGGCAGGAAGAGCGGCCATGAACGCGTTCCATCCGTTCGCCGCCCACCTCCTGGTCGCGCCCATCCTGCTGCCGTTGCTGACGGCGGGCGTGATGATCGCCATGGGCGACCGGCAGCGCTGGATCAAGTCGCTGCTGAACCTGATCTCGGCCGGCGGCTCGCTCGCGCTGGCGCTGCTGCTTCTGGCGCGCGTGGCGACCGCGCCCACGCCCGAGGCCTTCGCCGTCTACCTGCCCGGCAACTGGCCCGTGCCGTTCGGCATCTCGCTGGTGCTGGACCGGCTGTCGGCGCTGATGCTGGTGCTGGCGGCCGCCGCGGCGCTCGCGGCGCTGCTGTTCTCGCTGGCCCGCTGGCACCGCGCCAGCGTGCATTTCCATCCGCTGCTGCAGCTGCAGCTGATGGGCCTGAACGGCGCCTTCCTCACGGCCGACCTGTTCAACCTGTTCGTGTTCTTCGAGGTGCTGCTCGCGGCTTCGTACGGCCTGCTGCTGCACGGCGGCGGCACCAGCCGCGTGCGCGCGGGGCTGCACTACATCGCGATCAACCTGCTGGCCTCGCTGCTGTTCCTGATCGGCGTGGCGGTGCTGTACGGCGTGACCGGCACGCTCAACATGGCGGATGTCGCGCGCAAGCTGGCCCAGGTGCCGCTGGGCGACCGCGGCCTGCTGCATGCGGGCGCCGCGCTGTTGGGGGTGGCCTTCCTCGCCAAGGCGGCGCTGTGGCCGCTGAACTTCTGGCTGCCGTCGGCGTACGCGGCGGCCAGTGCGCCGTCGGCCGCGATGTTCTCGGTGCTCACCAAGGTCGGCGTGTACGCGATCCTGCGGCTCTGGACGCTGTGCTTCCCCGCCACCGCGGGCGACTCGGCGCTGTACGGCGGCGGCGCCCTGCTGTGGGGCGGCCTGCTCACGGCAGGCTTCGGCGCCATCGGCATGCTCAGCTCGCAGCAGCTCGGACGGCTGGCCGGCTACAGCGTGATCACCACCTCGGGCACGCTGCTCGCGGCCATGAGCCTGGACCTGCCCGACGTCACCGGCGCGGCCCTGCTCTATCTCGCGAGTTCCACGCTGGGCGCCGCGGCGCTGTTCCTGCTGGTGGAACTGGTCGAACGCGGCCGCGCGCTGGAGGTGGACCCGCCTTCCGCCGACGACCGCGAGGACCGGCTGCCTTCGTTCGACAAGCCCGCGCCGGCCGACGCCAACCTGGACGACCAGCAGGTCGCGCTGGTCGGCCGCGCCATCCCCGCGTCGGTCGCCTTCCTGGGCGTCGGCTTCCTGCTCTGCATGGTCGTGCTCGCGGGCCTGCCGCCGCTGTCGGGCTTCGTCGGCAAGGTCGCGATGATCGATGCGCTGCTGCGCGCACGCGGCGCCGCGCCCAACGATTTCCCCGCCGAGGCCTGGACCCTGTTCGCGCTGCTCATCGCCTCGGGCCTGCTCGCCGCCGTCGCGTTCACGCGCGCCTTCATCGCGCACTTCTGGGCGCTCCAGGACCGCGCGGCGCCGCGCCTGCGGGTGATCGAAGGCCTGCCCGTCGCGCTGCTGCTCGCCGCCTGCGTGTCGCTGGCGGTGTACGGCGATCGAGCCTTGACTTACCTGCGCGGCGCGTCCGCGCAGTTGCACGAACCGGACCTGTACGTGCGCGCCGTGCTCGGCTCGCAGCCCGTGCCGCCGCCGGCGAAGGGAGGCGACCGATGATGAAGCGCCTGTTCCCCGCCCCGCTGCTGTCGGCGGCGCTGTGGGCCATGTGGCTGGTGCTGAACGACTCGCTGGCGCCCGCCCACCTGCTCCTGGGCGCCGCGATCGGCTGGGCCCTGCCCTGGCTGGTGTCGCCGCTGCGGCCCGCCGGCCCGGCGGTGCGCCGGCCGATGGTCCTCGCGCGACTGGTGCTGCGGGTCGGCGCCGACGTGGTGGTCTCGGGCCTGCAGGTGGCACGCGGCGTCATGACGACGCGCCGGCCGCGCGGCGAGTTCGTGCGGGTTCCGCTCGATCTGCGCGACGCGCACGCCCTCGCGGCGCTGTCCATCATCACGACCGTGGTTCCCGGCACGGTGTGGTGCGAGCTGGCGCCGGACCGCAGCGCCGTGCTGCTGCACGTCTTCGAGCCCGCCGGCCACGCCGAATTCATCGAGCACTTCAAGACCACCTACGAACGCCCGCTGCTGGAGATCTTCGGATGACCCTGCTGTCCGCCGCCGCCACGCTCACCCTGGTGCTGTACGCCCTGTCCGCCATCGTCACGCTGCTGCGCCTGTTCCGCGGCCCGCGCGCGCAGGACCGGGTGGTCGCGCTGGACTTCATCTTCATGGTCGCGATGCTGGTGCTGCTGGTGCTGGCGATCCGCTACGACAGCGCCATGTACTTCGAGGCGGCGCTGCTGATGGCGCTCTTCGGCTTCGTCAGTTCGGCCGCGCTGGCCAAGTTCCTGCTGCGCGGCGAGGTCATCGAATGATCGTCGTCGAAGCCGTCGTCTCCCTGCTGCTGGTCTTCAGCGGCATCGTGGTCTTCTCGTCCGCCCTCGGCCTGTACCGTCTGCCGGACTTCTTCATGCGCATGCACGCGCCGGCGCTGCTCTACACGGTGGGCACCTGGTCCGTCACCCTGGCCTCGATCCTGCATTTCAGCTTCGCCACGGGCAGCCTGGCGCTGCACGTGTGGCTGGTGATCGTGCTGCTGTCGATCACGGCGCCGGTGACGACGGTGCTGCTGGCGAGGGCGGCGCTGTTCAGGGGAAGGCAGGCGGGGCAGCAGGACTTGCCGGAGCCGCTGGCGAGCAGTCCGGCGGAGGGGCCGGTGGCGCGGTAGCCACCGCCCGCGCTCACGCCCCCGGCACCGCCACTCCGAATTTCCCCGCCCACGGCCGCAGCGCCGGGAGGATGCTCTCGTGCAGCGACACGCCCGTGCGCGCCTGCTCCGCCGCCAGCTGGTAGCCCCGCTCGCCCGGCAGTCGAACCGGCCGCTTGGTGTCGACCGGGCGCGAATCACGGCACTGCCGCGCAACCTCGCCCACCTGCCGCTCGAACGCCGGCCGTCCCGCGAAAGCCGCCGGATCGATGACCTGCAGGAAGACCGTCGCGCCCCACCCTTCGCGCGCATCGGCACGGCCATGGCCCGCCAATCCGCCCGTCAGGGCCTCCACCAGCAGCGACAGCCCGTAGCCCTTGTGCCCGGAATCCAGCCCGCCCAGCGGCAGGATCGTGCCCTTGGGTTCGTTGAACAGCACGGCCGGGTCGTCGGACGGCCGGCCGTGGCCGTCGATCAGCCACGGCGCGGGCAGCTTGCCGCCTTCCTGGTGCAGGCGGCCGGTGAGACCGTTCGTCGTGGTGGACGTCGAGATATCGACCGATGCCGGCGTGCCGCCCGTGGGGAATCCCGCCGAGATCGGGTTGGGCGTGAAGACCGGATCGAGTCCACCGAACGGCGCGACGCTCGCGGCGTTCGGATCGGACGAGGCCAGCAGCAGCAGCAGGCCCTGCTCCGCCGCCCGGCGGTGGTAGCTGGCCAGAGACGCGATGTGGTGGCTGCGGCGGATCACGACCGTGCCGGTCCCCTGCTCCGCCGCCATCCGCGAAGCCTGCTCCAGCGCTCGCAGCACGAGCCACGGCCCCGGCAGCCGCCTCCCGTCCCACAGCCGCGCGGCGGGTCGCGAGGACAGCACTTCCGGATCACCGGTGAGGGTCATGCCGCCCTTCTCGATGTCAGCGAGATACGGCGCGAGCAGTTGCAGGCCGTGCGTGGTGTGACCCATGAGGTCGCCTTCCACCAGCACGGTGGCGACGGCCTCGGCCTTGTCGGCGGGCATGCCGGCCTTGGACAGCAGCGCGCCGGCGAAGTCGGTGAGCTGCGCGGCCGGGATGCGGTGGCCGGCCATCTCAGAGTCCCCTGCTCAGCAGGCCGCGCTGCGCCAGGTTGGCCATGAAGGCGCGCAGCCCGAAGCTCCAGGGCGCGGCTTTCTCGCTGTGGTTCACGCGATTGCACAGCTCGCCCAGGCGCGCGCTGCGGATCGAGACGCGGTCGCCCACCTTGTGGGTGAAGCCGGCGCCCGGCGCGTCGCGGTCCTGCGTCGGCGCGAACAGCGTGCCCAGGAACAGCATGAAGCCGTCCGGGTACTGGTGCGCGGCGATCGCCTGGTCGACGATGTCCTGCGGCTCGCGGCTGATGAACTCCATCGAATTCAGGCCTTCGAGCACGAAGCCTTCCGGGCCGTCCACGCGCAGAACGACCCTCTCGCGGCGCACGTCGGCCAGGCCGAAGCCGGCATCGAACAGGCGGATGAACGGACCGATGGCGCAGGAGGCGTTGTTGTCCTTGGCCTTGGACAGCAGCAGCGCGCTGCGTCCTTCCAGGTCGCGCAGGTTGACGTCGTTGCCGAGCGCCGCGCCGACGATGCGGCCGCGGCTGCTCACCGCGAGAACGACTTCCGGCTCCGGGTTGTTCCAGCTGGAATCGGAGCGGATGCCGATCTCCGCGCCCGTGCCCACCGACGACAGCACCGGTGCCTTGCTGAACACCTCGGCGTCCGGCCCGATGCCCACTTCCAGGTACTGCGACCACAGGCCCTGTTCCTGCAGCAGCTTCTTGAGCGCCATCGCGGGCTCGGAGCCCGGCTTGAGCTTGGAAAGGTCGGTGCCGATCTGCGCGACCACGCGTGCGCGAACCTCCTGCGCCTTGGCCGGATCGCCGTCGGCCTGCTCCTCGATCAGCCGCTCGACCAGGCTGGTCGCGAACGTGACGCCCGCGGCCTTCACGACCTGCAGGTCGCAGGGCGCGAGGAAGAACGGCTTGCACGCGTCGCGGCGCGCCTCGTCGCTGTTGGCGAGGATGTCCTCCAGCGAGCCCAGGCTCTCACCGGTGGCGCCGTGCGCGGCCCGCGCGGGATCCGGCTGCTCCAGCAGCGTGGCCATGGTCGGGAAGTCGGCGGAGAGGTCGAACACGCCGTGCTCGCGCAGGGCCACCACCGAGGGGCCCTGCACGTCGGGGCGCCACACGCGCGCCACCAGCGTGCCGGCGTAGCCGTCGTCAGGAAGAAAGCGCTGGGACTGGAGATCGAGGGACTTCAATGACATTCATTCAGCTTTCATGTTGGCCGCCTTCACGAGCTTGCCGAACCGGTCGAACTCGCTGCGATTGAAATCCGAGAACTGCTGGACCGTGAGGTCCTCGGACTGTCCGCCGAGCCCGCGCAGGCGCTCCTGCACGTCGGGCATCTTCAGGGTCCGCTGGAGTTCGGCGTGCAGTTTCTCGACGACTTCCGGCGGCGTGCCGGCGGTCGCGAAGAGGCCGTACCACGTGGCGATCTCCAGCGACGGCATGCCGAGCTCGCGCACGGTGGGCACGTTCGGCAGTTCGGCCAGGCGCTTGGCCGTCGTGACGGCCAGCGGCCGCAGCGCACCGGACTTCACCTGCCCCATCGCCGACGAAGTGGTGTCGATCATGAACTGCACCTGGCCGCTGATCAGGTCGATGTGCGCGGCGCTGCTGCCCTTGTAGGGAACGTGGACCGCCTTGGTGCCGGCCGTCAGGTTGAGCGACTCGCCCGCGATGTGCTGGGTGCTGCCGATGCCCGACGAGGCATAGCCGTACTTCCCGGGGTTCTCCTTGATGGCCGCGACGAGCTCCTTCATGTCGCGCGCCTTCTCGCTCTGGCCCACCAGCACGAGATGCGGCACGACCACCACCATGCCGATCGGCTGCAGGTCCTTCAGCGGGTCGTAGCCCAGCTTCAGCAGATGCGGCGCGATCGCCTGTCCCGTGTTGGTGGCGACCAGCAGCGTGTAGCCGTCCTTGGGCGCCTTGGCCGTGGCGTCAGCCGCGAGCGTGTTGGCGGCGCCCGGACGGTTCTCCACCACGAAGGACTGCTTCAGGGACACGCGGAACTTGTCGGCCAGCATCCGCGCGAGGATGTCGGTGCCGCCGCCGGCGCTGGCGCCGACCATGATGCGGACCGGCTTGTTGGGATAGTCCTGCGCGAAGGAAGCGCCCGCGCCGAGCGCGAGCAGGGTGGCCACGGTGGTGGCGATGAAGGCCTTGCGGTTCATGCTGCTTGTCTCCTCGTTCTTGATCTGCACTCGGGATTCACTGTCTCGCGATCGCCATCCGGCAGGCGAGCCGGAAGGCTGCAAGGGTAGCGCCTGGATTGGCCACGCCCTTGCCGGCGATGTCGAAGGCCGTGCCGTGCGCGGGCGTCAGGATCGGCACCGGCAAGCCGCCCTGCACCGTGATGCCGCGCGAGAAGCCCATCAGCTTCATCGCGATCTGGCCCTGGTCGTGGTACATGGTGACCACCGCGTCGTACTGCGGCCGCTCACCGAGCACCTTCAGGAAGATGGTGTCGGCCGGGAACGGGCCTTCGACGGCCAGGCCGCGGCCTTGCGCCGCCTTCACCGCCGGCGTGATCACCTCGATCTCCTCGCGTCCGAAGGAACCGTTGTCGCCGTTGTGCGGATTGAGGCCGCACACCGCGATGCGCGGCCGCTCCAGGCCGCTGCGCTTGAGCTCGGCCTGGATCAGGTCGATGCCCTGGGTGACGGCGTCGAACGTGATGTTCGACGCGACGTCCTTCAGCGCGATGTGCGAGGTCACGCGCGAGGTCCAGAGATCGCCCAGCACGTTGAACTCCGTCGCCGCGCCGGTGAAGGCGAGTTGCTTCACCAGCCAGTGGAGCTCATCGGCCGTGCCCATGCCCGCCTCGTGCAGCGAGCTCTTGTTCAGCGGCGCGAACAGGATGGCGTCGACTTCGCCGTCGCGATGCGCCGCGAGCGCGCGCGACAGCGTGTCGAGGCAGTAGCGGCCGCCCTGCGCCGACGCTTGCGCACGGGCGAACGGGCCGCGCGTGTCCCCGCGGAAGTCCAGCAGCACCGGCACCCCGGACTGCGGCGGCGATCCGGCCATCGTGTACGGCGTGCGAAGGCCGGCGATGCGCATGCCCTCGTCCAGCTCGC
>Ga0247825_10003234_pt1 | contig 10744 bp, 8 predicted proteins | sample 13C_Vanillin_Day_FD_194413 | JGI IMG/M metagenome (GOLD analysis project Ga0247825, IMG submission 194413) | Soil microbial communities from agricultural site in Penn Yan, New York, United States - 13C_Vanillin_Day48 | ecosystem: Environmental > Terrestrial > Soil > Agricultural land | place... | reverse complement strand
ATCCTCGGCATCGGCGACAGCACGCGGTCCTGCAGCAGGGACACGTCCAGCGACGCGATGGGGTCGGACCGGTCGATCGCGGCCGGATTCAGCTCCAGGCGTTGCCAGCGGCCGTCCAGGAAAACACCGAAGACGCCGCTCCGCTCCGGCACCGGGTCCGTCGCCGGCGAGAGCTTCCCGAGACCGCCCAACCGTTCCAGGACTCGGGCCGGCGTCTGGCCATTGAGGTCGCGAACCACGCGGTTATAGGGCAGGATCCGGAGCTGGTCGGACGGAAAGAGCACCGCCAGGAACCAGTTGTACTCCTCGTCACCCCGATGCGAGGGGTTGCCCGCCCTGAGCTCCTTGCCCGCCCGCCACGCGCTCGCCGAGCGATGGTGCCCGTCGGCGACGTAGGCCAGGGGCACCGGGTCGAAGGTCCGGGCCAACGCCCACGAGTCCGGCACCCGCCAGACCGTGTGCCGGACACCGTCGGGCGCGGTGAAGTCGTAGAGCGGCGCCGTCGGCGTGATCGCCTCGACCATCCGGTCGATCTCCACCCGCCCGCGGTAGGTGAGGAAGACCGGCTCCGCGTTGGCATGGAGGGTGAGGACGTGGCGGGTGCGGTCGTCCTCCTTGTCCTGCCGGGTCTTCTCGTGCTTGCGGATGACGTCGTGCTCGTAGTCGTCCACGTGCACGCAACCCACCACGCCGGTCTGCGGCCGGCCGTCCATGATCTGGCGATAGACGAAGAGCCGCGGCTCCGGGTCGCGGAGCAGCGTGCCTCGCGCCAGCAGCTCGTCCAGTGCTTCGCGGGCGCGCCGGTAGATCCGCGCGTCGTACGGATCCAGGTCCTCCGGCAGGTCGATGTCGGAGCGACCGACGTGCAGGAAGCTGTGCGGATTGCCTCGGGCCAGCTCGGCCGCCTCCCCACGATTCACCACGTCGTAGGGGACGGAAGCCACCTGAGGGGCGAGAGCGGGCGGCGGACAGACCGCGCGGAACGGGTTCAGGCGCATGGCGGGCCCTATCCTACCCGGACGCGCGAGCGGGCGTCAAGCGCGGGAGCGGTGCGCTACACCGCCGGACGCACCACCCGCTCGACTCCGCCGAGCAGCGCGTCCACCCCGAGCGCCAGCAGGGCGGCGGGGATGGCGCCGGAGAGGATCATGTGGGTGTCGGACAGCGCCAGACCGGCGGCGATCGGGTCGCCCAGCCCACCCGCACCGATGAAGGCGGCCAGTGTGGCCGTCCCTACGTTGATCACCCCTGCCGTCCGGATGCCGGCCATGATGACGGGAGAGGCGAGGGGCAACCGTACATGGCGGAGAACCTGCCCCGGCGTCATGCCGAGTGCGGTGGCCGCCGCGACCGCGTCGGGCGCCGCGTCGCGCACGCCGGTCCAGGTGTTCCGCAGGATGGGATAGAGCGAGTAGAGGAACAGCGCCACGACTGCCGGCAGGACGCCGATGCCCAGCAGCGGGATCATGAACGCGATCAGCGCGATGCCGGGGATGGTCTGGAACAGGCCCACCGCGCGCACGGTGGCCTCCGCTCCCCGGGAGAAGCGCTCGAGGCCGACGCCGAGCGGCACGGCCACCGCCACGGCCGCGGCGAGCGAGAGCGCCACCAGCAGCAGATGCCGCGCCGTCATGCGCAGCAGGTCGCGCCGACGATCGAGGAGATAGCGCGCGAGGCCCTGCCTGTGGCCCTCGACCGCAATGGTTGGCTCACCGACCGGCGCGGTGAGTCCCAGGTCGGCCAGCGCATCGGCCGCCACGCGCTCCACCGGCTCGCCCTCGACCTCGAGCCGCTGGTTGAGACCGCGCATGGTGGCCACGTCCAGCCGTGCGCTCAGCTCCGTCAGCGCCGCAATCGCGTCGGGGCGCCGCTCCGCGAGACCGCGGCCCACCAGGGCCGCCGCCTCGTACGGCGGGAAGAACCGCCGGTCGTCCTCCAGCACCACGAGATCGTAGCGCGCGATCAATCCGTCGGTCGAGTACCCGTCGATCACGTCCACCTTGCCGGCGGCGAGCGCCTGGTACTTCACCGCGGGGAGCAGTGCGCGCACTTCGGCGAAGCGGAGACCGTACGCGCGCGCGAGGCCCGGCAGCCCGTCCGGGCGGCCGATGAAGTCCGCCGTGAGGCCGGCGCGGAGCTCCGGACCCACGCGGGCCAGGTCGCTCAGGGTTTCGAGCCGGTATCGCTCCGCGGTCTCTCGCCGCACCGCGATGGCGTAGGTGTTCTCGAAGCCCAGCGGCGGCAACCAGCGGAGGCTCCAGCGGCGGCGGAACTCGCGGCTGACCCGATCGTACACCTCGCGAGGATCGCGCCTGGGCGGCTCTTTCAGAATGGCGAGCAGCCCGGTGCCGGTGTACTCGGGATAGACGTCGATCGCCCCCCTGCGCAGCGCTTGGAAGGCGATCTCGGTCGCGCCCAGGCCGGGACGGCGATCCACCGCGACTCCGCGCGCCTCCAGCAGCTGAGCGAAAATCTCGGCGAGGACGTACGACTCCCCGAACGGCTTGGACGCGATCACCACCGGCCGCGACGGCGCGGCCTGGATGGCCAGCAACAGGAGCAGCGCCGTGGGCCCCATCAGGCGACGCGAGCTCGCTCGAGCAGCTCGCGCACGTACGGCGTGGCGGGCGTGGCGCGCAACTCGGCGGCGGTGCCGACCTGCTCCACTCGTCCCGCGCGGAGCACGGCGATCCGGTCGCCCAAGAGGAAGGCCTCCGCGAGATCGTGGGTGACGAGCACGGCGGTCAGTCCCAGCTCGCGGCGGATGCCGAGGAAAACGGTCTGGAGATCGGCGCGGGTGATCGCGTCGAGCGCGCCGAACGGCTCGTCGAGCAGCACCACCTCGGGACCGGCGGCGAGCGCGCGCGCGACCGCCACCCGCTGACGCTGGCCGCCGGAGAGCTCGCGGGGCCGGCGGTCCCCGAAGCGCTCGGGCTCCAGGCCCACCAGTCGCAGCGCACGCTCGGCGGCGGCATCCGCCGCCGCCGAGCCGAGCAGCCACGGGACCAACGCGACATTGCGCCGCACAGCCCAATGCGGCAGCAGCCCGCCATCCTGGGGGACGTAGCCGGTGCCTCGCCGGAGCGCGATGGGGTCCAACGTGGCCGCGTCGGCGCCGCCCACGAGGATGCGACCCGCGTCGGGTTCGACCAGCCGGTTGAAGCAGCGCAGGAGGGTTGTCTTCCCGGACCCGCTCTCGCCGATCACGCCGAGGCACTCTCCGCGCCCCACCTCGAGCGAGACCGCGTCGAGGGCGACGACCGCGCCGAAGCGCTTCACGACCCGCTCGGCGGCGAGCGCGCTCACCGGCGGGCGCGGCCGGCGGAGGGAGCCTTCATCTCGTGCAATCTACGAGAGCGCTCGTCCGGCGCGAGCGGCGCGCCCGGCAGGGGCCGCGATCGGTGGGCGATACGCTAACATGAGCCCTCGCCGTCAGTTCAATCGTGCGCGGGCGGTCTTGGAGGAGGCCGGATTCGAGCCTGAATTCATGCAGGAACATGCAGCGACCCCGAGCACGAAATTGGCGTCACTCGCGTGATCCCACGGGCCCGCGCAGAGGACGGATTCATGTACCGGATCGAAGTCACTCCAGGCGAGGAGACCGTCTTCCGTACCATGGAGGAGCTGGCCGTGGCCATCCGGAACGGCCTGGTCACGCCGCGCGCCCGGATTTATCACAACGCCTCGCAGAAGTGGCTCCCGATCGGGCTGCACCCGCACTACAAGAAGGCGTTGGAGTTGCCCGCTGCGAGCTCCGCCCATCCCAAGACGCCGTCCCCTGTGCCCACGAAGCCGCTCAGCAAGGCTCGCGTGGAGCCGCACACAGCGGAGCATCCCGCCGAGCCGGCGCCCGTGCCGAAGGTCCCTGCGCCAGTCGTGTCGCCGGTGGTCGCGATGCAGCAGGAGGTGCTCCGCGATCTTCCCGTCCTCGTGATCCCCGAACCTCTCCCCTGGGCCAGGCGGCCTGCCCCCGCGGAGCCCAGCGCGCCCTTGCCCGCGCCCGAACCCGTAGTTCCGATCGCGCAGCAAGTGCAGTCGCAGCCGACCGCGACCGTGACCTACATGCCGTCGCCCCAGCCGGAGCCCGTCCAGGCGGAGCCCGTCCAGCCGGAGCCCGTCCAGCCGGAGCCCGCCCAGCCCGAGCCTGTCTCGCCTTGGCCGCACTTCGAGCCGATGGAAGAGGCGCCCGCGCGGCCGACGGCTCGGCGCTCGAAGCGCGGGGGTGGACGTCCGCTGCTCCTGGTCGGCGTCGCCGCCGCGCTGGTGGCAGCCGCACATTTCACATTCAACGCCACCCCTTCCACCTCCGCCGATTCATCCGATGGCGCGGGGCCCCAGGAGGAGCTGGTGAGCGAGCCGGTGGGGGCCGATGCGTCCGCCGAGGAGCCCGCGGTGAAGGTACCGCCCGCACCCACTTCGGGCTCACCCGCACGCGTCACCAGCGCGCCCGCACGGGTGCGCATGACGCCCGGTCCGGCCTTCGCCGCATCGGCGCCGGTGCCGCCCGGCGCGGACACCACCGCCCCGCGCGCCAAAGCGCCGGTCGCACCGGCAACGCCTACCAAGGCCGAGCCGACGGACACCGCTCCGTCCATCGCCCCGGCGCCAGTCGAGCTCGATCTCGCGCTGCCCGACATGCGGACCGACTCCATCACGACCGCCCGCCGGAGCGACACGATGGGGATGAAGAAGATCCTCCGTGCCTTGAATGGACCGAAGCCCTAGGAGGACCCCCAGCCGCTCCGACTTGCGTGTGACTCATCCCACAGCGATCGTCCCCCCTGGCCGACAATCTAGATCGTCGTAAGTCATTGTTTATCAACAAGTTATGTTGATAAACCTGTGGATAATCATCCCCGCGGTGTGGAAAAGTACCCGCGGATGGCCCGACTTCGTGGGGAGGCGGGATGGCAAGAGCGATCTGGAGCGGCTCCATCGCATTCGGGATGGTCAGTATCCCGGTCAAGCTGTATGGGGCCACCGAGAGCAAGGACATCTCGTTCCACCTGTTGCACGCCACCGACGGCACCCGCCTGAAGCAGCTGCGGTGGTGCCCGACCGACGAGCGGGAGGTTCCCTGGAGCGAGATTGTCCGCGGCTACGAGTACGCCAAGGACCAGTATGTCACGCTCACCGAGGAAGACTTCGAGAACCTTCCCCTCCCCAGCAAGCACACCATCGAGCTCAACGCGTTCGTGAAGGCGGACGAGATCGATCCGGTGTACTACGAGCGCAGCTACCACCTCGCGCCCGACGAGCGGGCTGAAAAGGCCTACACGCTCCTGATCCGCACCCTGGAGAAGAAGGGCCTCACCGCGATCGCGAACATCACCATCCGCAAGAAGGAGCAGCTCTGCGCTCTGCGCCCCAAGGACGGGGCGCTGATGCTGGAGACGCTCTACTACCCCGACGAGATCCGGGTCCAGCCGGAGATGGACCTCGAGAAGGTGAAGATCAGCGATCGGGAGCTGGAGATGGCCTTCGCGCTGATCGACCTCCTGCGAAAGCCCTTCGACCCCGAGGAGTACAAGGATCACTACCGCGAGGCGCTGCATCAGCTGATCGAGGCCAAGCTCGAGGGCCGGGAGGTGGTGGAGTCGCCGGCGCCGAAGGAATCCAAGGTGCTCGATCTGGCGGACGCGCTCAGGCGAAGCGTGGAAGCCGCGAAGAAGAGCAAGCCGAAGCGCGCGGCGCGGCCGCGGACCCGGCCGGCGGCACGGCGGGCGACGAGGAAAGTCAGCTAGGCGCGTGCCCGCCGCGATCCCCGCACCCGGCACCGTGCGCGACGTCGTGAAGCAGCTCGACGCGGCGCGGGACCGCGCCGTGCTCCACGCGGACGGACACGATGTCACCGTCAGCAACCTCGACAAGGCGCTGTGGCCCGGCACGCCCACCCGCCGACCCTTCACCAAGCGCCACCTCCTGCGCTATCTCGCGCGGGTGTCGCGCTGGATGCTGTCCCACCTCGCCGACCGGCCGCTCTTCGTCACCCGGTTTCCCGGCGGCATCACCGGGAAGAGCTTCTACCAGAAGCACTGGGACGATCCGCCGGCGTTCGCGCGGACGGTCGCGATCTACTCCAGCCACGGCGAGACCGACGGCGAGTATCTCGTCTGCGAGAACCTCCCGACGCTCCTCTGGCTGGGCCAGATGGCGAGCCTCGAGCTGCACGCCTGGTACAGCCGCACCGACCCCGAGCCGGACGCCACGGCGCGCGGTCGCCGCTTCACCGGCTCGGAAGCGGAGCTGGAGCGCTCGGTGCTCAACTACCCGGACTTCGTCGTCTTCGACCTCGACCCCTACGACTACTCCGGGCGCGAGGCGCGAGGCGCGGAGCCGGAGCTGCACCGGCGCGCGTTCAATCGCACCCGCAGGCTCGCGCTTCAGGTGCGGGAGCAGCTGGAGCGCCTGGGCCTCACCACCTACGTGAAGACCTCGGGGCGGACCGGACTCCACCTCTATCTCCCGATCGTGCGCGATCTCGATTTCGACGCGGCCCGCGACGTCGCGGAGACGATCGCCAAGCACGCGCTTCGCGAGCGGCCGCGGGAGGTGACGATCGAGTGGGCGGTCGAGCGGCGGCGGGGGAAGATCTTCTTCGACTACAACCAGAACACCCGCGGCAAGTCGCTCGCGGTGCCCTACTCCACCCGGCGCCATCCCAACGCCACCGTGTCCACGCCGGTGCGCTGGGAGGAGCTGGAGCGGATCTATCCCACCGACTTCACCATCCGCACGGTGGCCGACCGCCTCGAGGCGGACGGCGACCCGTGGGACGGCATTCTGTCGGCGAAGCAGGACCTCGGCGCGATCCTGGGCGTCGGAGGTGCCGCATGAGCCTCTCGCGCGACGCGCTGTCGCGAGGGCGAGGACGGCTCCGTTACCGCGCGCAGCCCGGATGGATCGCGCCGATGCTCGCCACCCTGACCGATCGGGCCCCCTCGGGCGGCTGGGTCTACGAGCCCAAGCTGGACGGTGTGCGGGTGCTGGCGTACGTGACGGGCGGATCGGTGCGCCTGTTCTCCCGGAACCGGCGTCAGGTGGAAGGCGGCTACCCCGAGCTGGTGGAGGCGCTCTCCCTCGCGGTGCGGGGCGACGCCGTGCTCGACGGCGAGATCGTGGCCCCGGATCCGGCGACCGGGCTCTCGTCCTTCGCGCGGCTGCAGCAGCGGATGCACCTCCGCGACACGGTGCGGGTGACGCGGACCGGCGTCGCGGTCGAGCTGTACCTGTTCGACTGCCTGTTCTATGAGGGCATCGATCTCACCGGCATGCCGCTGCTCGACCGGAAGAAGGTGCTGCGCGACGTGGTGTGGTACGACGGCAAGATCCACTTCACGCCCTATCGCACGTCCGGCTCCGCGGCGATGTACCGTGACGCCTGCGCCAAGGGGGCGGAGGGCATCATCGCGAAGCGGGCCGAATCCATCTACGTGAGCGGCCGGTCCACCGACTGGCTCAAGATCAAGTGCGTGCTTCAGCAGGAGTTTGTCATCGGCGGCTACACCGCACCCCAGGGCGCCCGGGAGCACCTCGGCGCCCTCCTGGTCGGCTATTACGATGACGAGGGAGTGCTCCGGTTCGCGGGCAAGGTCGGCACCGGCTACGACCAGGACACGCTGGAGATGCTTCGACGCCGGCTCTCACCCCTGCACCGCCGCACCTCTCCCTTCGCGCCGGGGCCGGTCCCTGCCGGCGAGGTCCAGTGGGTGACGCCGAAGCTGGTGGCGCAGATCGGATTCGGGGAGTGGACCGAGGCCGGGCTGCTGCGCCACCCGCGCTATCTCGGCCTCAGGGACGACAAGACCGCGCGGGAAGTGCGCCGGGAGGAGCCCAAGACGACCGGAAGGGCGGCGAGACGGCGCGGAGGACGCTGATCGCCCCTACCGTCCCGCCACCTCCGCCGTCCAGGCGTAGTTCTCCAGCCGCTCCTTCCGCCGCTCCGCACCCGCCGCCGGCACCGCGAGCTCGACTCCGTGAGAGACCGAGAGATACATCTCCTCGACCGACTGCTTGAAGTCGGCCGAGCAGGCGCCGCGCACGGTGGCACCGTGGCCGGGCAATGGCCGCCAGGAGAGACGCAGCGCGCTCCCGATCGGGCTGGTCTCGTCCGGCACCACGTAGCCCATCATCGCGACGTTGCCGTCGCCCTCGAGCACCAGCTCACAGGCCTCCCCGCTGGCGGCGTGCGCCCCGCAGAAGAGGAGCAGCGTGCGTCGCTCGAACGAGCCGCGGTACACGCCGTCCACTCCCCGGTGGAGATCCCCTTCCACGATCTCGTCCCCACCGTTGCGGCAGCCGTCCCCGCCCGCGGCGTCCTGAGGCCAGGCGCTCTCGAGCCGGAGGTGATAGGCGCTCGCCAGCGTGAAGCGGGGTGGAGCGCCCGCGTCGCTGTAGGCCATCGACTGCGCCACGGCGGGACCGCCGGTAAGTACCGTCGTGCCGAGTCCGAGGAGCAGCCGGAGAGTTCGTCGCGAGGTCATGTCGTTCCCCCGATCGAAGAGTGCGGTGCCAGCCGAATCGCGGAGACAAGGTGGCGCCGCCGCGCGTCGATTCGGCCTGCTAGCCGTCGCGCGCCGGTAACACCGTCCGTGCTGGAGAGGACAAGACCCGTGCCCGCGACGGGGAGACGGCCTGAGCGGCGACGCAGTGCATTGGGGGAGCAGGACTTGGCGCTACGGATAGAAGCGCGTCGCCCGCGGCCGTCCAGCCGGCCGCGGCGACAAATTCGTCAGTCGCGGAAGCGGTGGGGGTCGATCCCGTAGCGGCGGATCTTGTAGTTGATGATCCGCTCGGTGGTACTGAGGAAGCGCGCCGCGCGGGCGCGATTGCCGCGGGTGGTCTTGAGCGCGTCCTGGATCAGGTTGCTCTCGAACGCCGCGACGGCCTCGCCCAGGGAGCCGGTGACGACCGTCCCCGAGCCCTCCGCGGTCTGGAGCGTGGGCGAGAGATGGTGACCGTGGATGACATCGCCGTCGGCCACCAGGATGGCGCGCTCGATGGTGTTCTCCAGCTCCCGGACGTTGCCGGGCCAGTGGTAGCTCACCAGCATGTCGATCGCCGGGGTCGAGATCCGCTTGATGCTGCGGCCGTGCAGCCGGGCGTACTTCTCGACGAAGTGATCGGCGAGCAGCAGGATGTCGGACTTGCGCTCCCGGAGCGGCGGCACGCAGATGGTGAAGACGTTGAGCCGGTAGTAGAGATCCTCCCGGAACGTGCCCTCGGCCTGGGCGCGCTCCAGATTCTTGCTCGTCGCCGTGATCAGGCGGACATCCACCGGGATCGTCGCGGTGCCGCCCAGACGTTCGAACTCCCGCTCCTGGATCACCCGGAGCAGCTTGGCCTGGGTCGAGGGGCTCAGCTCCCCGATCTCGTCGAGGAAGAGCGTGCCCCCGTCGGCCAACTCGAAGCGACCCTTCCGCCGGGCCAGCGCGCCGGTGAAGGCACCCCGCTCGTAGCCGAACAACTCGGACTCCACCAGCGTCTCGGGCAGTGCGGCGCAGTTCACCCGGATGAAGGGCTTGCCGGCGCGGGGCGAGTGGTGGTGCAGCGCGTGCGCGATCAGCTCCTTGCCGGTCCCCGACTCGCCGCGGACGAGCACCGTCGCGGCCGTGTCCACGACCTGGCTCACCTGCTCGAACACCCGACGCATCGGCCCGCTGTTGCCGATGATATGGCTGAAGTCGTAGCGCTCCCTGAGCTCCTGCTTGAGCTGGGTGTTCTCCTCGACCAGCTGGCGTCGCTCCTGGTCTACCAGGCGCTGGATCCGGAGTGCCTGGGCGATCATGCCGGCCGCGATACGGAGCGCGTGCACCGTGCGCTCCGCTACCCGCCCGTTCAGGTAGCGCTCCTCGATCGCGAGGGTGCCGATGGTCCCACCGTCGAGGGTGACCGGGACGCAGATGAAGGTGATCTCCTCCTCCCGCTGTCCCCTGGATGCCGCACGGTGGAGGAAGCGCGGCTCCCGGCTCACTCGCGGCACCACGGTCGGCACCCCCGACTGGGCGACCATCCCGGTGACACCCTCGCCCATGCGGTAGCGAACCCGTCCCGCAGGCCGGGGATAGCCGAGGGCGGCTTCGACCACGAGGAGGCCGCTCTCTTCCTCCAGCAGCGTGATGGCGCCGCGGAGCGCCCCGCAGTGGCGCTGGAGGACTTCGAGCACGCCGTAGAGCCCCGCCTGCAGGTTCAGGGTTCCGGTGAGCGCCTGGCTCACGTCCACCAGCATGGCGAGCTTGCGGCCGTCCGCCCCGCGCTCGCGCTCGGGGACGTCGTCGCTGGGCCGGTCGACGAGCTCCGTATCGGAGGAGCGGACGACCGGCGTCCCCGGGGCCTCAGGGAGAAGCGAAGGGACGTTGAAGACGATCTTTCGGGAGATGCTCACCAGGACCATTCCACGATTGGCGGTGTCCGAAGTGTAACCACCGGAGAGCAGAAACTGCAATATTGGATCGACACTAATGCAGAATATGGTGCTATCAAGTGGAAATGTTCATAGAAATGTGCATAGATTGCCGGAAATCCTTGACAGCACCATACCAGAACCCTAGCTTCCCGTCGCACCGGTGAGCCGAGCTCGCCGGGCTGGCTGGGGCGCAACCGCAATGCATGGCCACCGGGGCAAAACAAAGCGCGCCGTCCGAAACGGACGGCGCGCTCGTTACCAGCAACCTTCCTGGATCAAGGCTCGTTCGCGTCCGCCCGACCGCCCAGGCCGATCTCGAGACCCAGCGAGGCGATGACG
>Ga0247825_10003233_pt1 | contig 10746 bp, 2 predicted proteins | sample 13C_Vanillin_Day_FD_194413 | JGI IMG/M metagenome (GOLD analysis project Ga0247825, IMG submission 194413) | Soil microbial communities from agricultural site in Penn Yan, New York, United States - 13C_Vanillin_Day48 | ecosystem: Environmental > Terrestrial > Soil > Agricultural land | place... | reverse complement strand
GTGGACGAGGCGCCGCTACGCGCGCAGCTGTTCACGGGCGAGGAGATGGAGCACCACGGCCGGCACCTCGCGGCCGGCCACGAACTCACGCGAGCACCCCGGCGCGACCGTCTGCTGCCCCGCCTCGCCGAGAACGAGAAGATCCTGATCGACGCGTGCACGCTGCTGGCGCAAAGCGCCGAGAAGCAGCGCCGGGTGACGCCGGCCGGCGAATGGCTGCTCGACAACTTCTACCTGATCGAGGAAGAGGTGCGCACGGCCAAGCGCCACCTTCCGCCCGGATACAGCCGCGAATTGCCGCGCCTCGCGAGCGGGCCGAACGCCGGGCTGCCGCGCGTCTACGATCTGGCGCTGCACGCCGTGGCTCATGGCGACAGCCGGCTCGGACGGGATACGCTCACGCGCTTCATCGCTTCGTACCAGACGGCCAGGGCGCTGCAGATCGGCGAGCTGTGGGCGATCCCCATCATGCTGCGGCTCGGGCTGATCGAGAACCTTCGGCGGGTCGCCGCGCGGGTGACCGCGAGCCTCTCGGAACGCGAGCTGGCGGTGCTGTGGGCCGATCGGATGATGGACGTCGCCGAGCACGACCCGAAGAGCCTGATCCTCGTCGTCGCCGACATGGCGCGTTCCGAGCCGCCTATGACGGCGCCGTTCGTCGCGGAGCTGTCGCGCCGCCTGCATGGCCGCAGCACGGCGCTGGCGCTGCCGCTCAGCTGGGTCGAGCAGCGCCTGGCCGAGAGCCACCAGACCATCGAGCAGCTGGTGCAACTGGAGGTGCAGGGCCAGGCCGCAGCGCAGGTGTCGGTGAGCAATGCCATTGCCAGCCTGCGCCTGCTCTCCGCAATGGACTGGCGCGAGTTCGTCGAGACGCTGTCCACGATCGACCAGACGCTGCGCCGGGATCCGGCGGACATCTATTCACGCATGGACTTCGCGACCCGCGACGGCTACCGCCACGCGGTGGAACGCATCGCCCGCCACAGCGACGCCGACGAGCCAGAAGTGGCCCGCGCCGCGCTACGGCTGGCGGGCGAGGCGACCACGCGGACGCATTTCGAGCCGCATCGCACGCACGTCGGCTACTACCTGAACGATGCCGGTCAGGACGAACTGGAGCGTGCGGTCGCCATGCGCGCGCCGTTGGCGCATCGGCTGCTCCGCACGATCGCGCGTCGCCCGCTCGCCTGGTTCGGCGGTGCGATCCTGTGCGGGATGCTGGTGCTGGCGATGGTCCCGCTCGCGATCGCGTCGCACGGCTTCAGCGCGCCTTTGACGGCGTGGCCTCTCGGGGCATGGCTGTCCGCGCTTGCGGTGCTGACGCTGCTCGCGCCGGCCAGCCAGCTCGCGGTGGCCATCGTCAACTGGCTCGTGCCCATGCTGCTGCCGCCGCGCGCACTCCCGCGCATGGACTACTCTTTCGGCATCCCGAGCGCCTCGCGCACGCTGGTGGTCGTGCCGACGATGCTGTCGAACGCCGGGGCGATCGACGAGCTCGCCGAAACGCTCGAGGTGCGGTACCTCGCGAACCGGGACACGCACCTGCACTTCGCGCTGCTGACGGATTTCCCGGACGCGGCAGAGCAGACGCTGCCGGGCGACGAGGCACTCGTTGCGCAAGCGCGCGAGCGCATCGAGTCGCTCAACCGTCGATACGCCGAGCCCGGGCGCAATGCGCACGATGGTGACCGCTTCTTCCTCTTCCACCGCCCGCGGCGCTGGAACGCGGCCGAGCACGTCTGGATGGGCCACGAGCGCAAGCGCGGCAAGCTCGGCGACCTCAACGCGCTGCTGCGCGGCGGCGGACACGACCGCTTCTCGCTGATCGTGGGCAACACGGCCGCGCTGCCCGGCGTGCGCTACGTCATCACGCTCGACACCGACACGCAGCTGCCGCGCGATGCGGCACGCAAGTTCGTCGCGACCATGGCGCACCCGCTGAACCGCCCGCGCATCGGCGGCCGGCCGGATGCGCCGCGCGTCGTCGGCGGATACGGCATCCTGCAGCCGCGCGTCGGCGTGAGCCTGCCGGCCGCCAGCCGCACGCGCTATGGCCGGTGCTTCGGTGGCGATGCCGGCATCGATCCGTACACGCGCGCCAACAGCGACGTCTACCAGGACCTGTTCGGCGAGGGCTCGTTCATCGGCAAGGGCATCTACGACGTGGACGCGTTCGAGCAGGTGCTCGGCGGGCGTCTGCCGGAAAACCGCGTGCTCAGCCACGACCTTCTGGAAGGCGCATACGCGCGCAGCGGATTGATCAGCGACGTCGAGCTGATCGAGGACTCACCGTCGCGTTACGACGCGGACGTGAAGCGGCGCCACCGCTGGATCCGCGGCGACTGGCAGATCGCCGCCTGGCTGCTGCCGCGCGTCCCCATAGCGGGGTCCTCCGAGCCGGGCAGCGCCAGACCGCGGCTGGTGCACATCGCCAACCCGCTGTCGTCCCTTTCGCGCCTGAAGATCCTGGACAACCTGCGGCGCAGCCTGGTTCCGGCGTCCCTCTCGATACTGCTGCTGCTCGGATGGTCGGTGCTGGCGCGGCCAGGCGTGTGGACGCTGGCCGCGCTGGCGGTCCTGTTGGTTCCGGTTCTGCTCAGCCTCGTGGGCGACCTCCTGCGCAAGCCCGACACCCTGGGCTGGCGTGCGCACCTGAGCGCCGCGGGCTCGGCGACGCAGCGCCAGTTCACGGGCGCCGTGGTCTCGCTCGCGACGCTGCCCTACGAGGCCTTGTTCAGCGCCGATGCCGTCGTCCGCACGCTGTGGCGGCTGCAGGTCTCGCGCAGGGGCCTTCTCGAGTGGCAGCCGTCGGCCGACGCGGCGCGCCGCACGCCGACGACGGCCGCCAGAGACTTTGCCGATACCGTGCGGCGCATGGCGATCGCGCCGGCGCTCGCGCTCGCCTCGGTGGCGCTGCTGGCCTACTGGCGGCCCGAAGCGCTCCCCGTGGCCTTGCCGCTGTTGCTGCTGTGGACTGCGTCGCCCGTCATCGTCTGGTGGCTCGACCAGCCGCTCGGCCGTCGCCAGTCCACCATTGACGAGGCCCAGGCGCTCTACCTGCGCCTGTTGACTCGCCGTACCTGGCTGTTCTTCGAGCGCTTCGTCGGCCCCCAGGACAACCACCTGCCGCCCGACAACGTGCAGGAGCAGCCGGTAGAGCGCATCGCGCACCGCACCTCGCCCACCAATATCGGACTGTCGCTGCTGGCCACGCTCACCGCGCGCGACTTCGGCTACGTGACGACCGGTGAGTTGATCGAGCGCACCACGGCGACGCTCGACACGATGGCGCGCATGGAGCGTTACCGCGGCCACTGGTTCAACTGGTACGACACCCAGAGCCTGCAGCCGCTGCGCCCGGCCTACGTCTCGTCGGTGGACAGCGGCAATCTCGCCGGCCACCTGCTGACGCTGCGTGCCGCCTTGTTGCTGATGGCCGACGAGCCGCCCCGTTTCCAGGCGTTGTTGCGCGGCATGGAGGACACGCTGCGGCTGTTGCGGCAGGCACTTGGCGGCGGCGACGCCGCAACCCCGCTCGCGCGCTTCGCGAGGCGGCTCGCCGAGGCACTGGCCAAGCCTCCGCAGACGCCCGACGACCTGCGCGCGGCAGCGCGGGCGCTCGCCCTGTGCGCCGACGACGTGCTCGGCGCGCTCCCGCAGCCCGCCCTGGCAGCCGATGTGCGGCTCCCGGCAGACCCTCGAGCGGCCGAGGCACAGCGCTGGGCGCTCGCGCTGAAGCACCAGTGCGATGGCGCCCTGTACGAGGTGCAGGCCCTGACCGGCGAGTCCGCTGCGTCGTCAGCCAGCGAATGGGACGAAGCGGCCCTGGCCGCCCGGCGCGATCGCCTGCTGCGCCTGGCCGAGCGCATCGGCGTCATGGCCGACATGGATTTCGGCTTCCTCTACGACCCGGAGCGCGACCTTCTGTCCATCGGCTACAACGTCGACGATCGGCGACGCGATGCCGGCCACTACGACCTGCTCGCCTCCGAAGTGCGACTGGCGAGCTTCGTGGCGATTGCCAGCGGCCAGATCCCGCAGTCGAGCTGGTTCGCGCTCGGCCGGCAGCTCGCGACCCTCGAGGGCAAGACGGTGCTGCTGTCGTGGAGCGGCTCGATGTTCGAGTATCTGATGCCGATGCTCGTGATGCCGAGCTACGAGAACACGCTGCTCGACGAGACCATGCGTGGCGCCGTCGAGCGGCAGGTGCGCTACGGACGACAGCGCGGCGTGCCCTGGGGCATCTCCGAATCGGGCTACCACACCACGGACGCCCACCTGAACTACCAGTACCGGGCGTTCGGCGTGCCGGGGCTCGGGCTCAAGCGCGGTCTGGCCGCCGACCTGGTGGTCGCACCCTACGCCGCGATCATGGCGTTGATGGTCGACCCGAAGGCCGCGGTCACGAACATGGAGCGTCTCGCAGCCGAAGGCCTTGCCAGCGCGTACGGCTTCTACGAGGCCATCGATTACACGCCGTCGCGGCTGCCTCGCGGCGAGAAGAGCGCGATCGTTCGCTCGCACATGGCGCACCACCAGGGCATGGCTCTGCTCGCGCTGGCGTACCTGCTGCTCGACCGCCCGATGCAGCGGCGCTTCGAATCGGACCCCGCGCTCCAATCGACGCTGCTGCTGCTGCAGGAACGCGTGCCGCGCGCGGTGCCGTTCCACCCGGAGATGGCCGAGCGCGTCGATTTCCGCAGTGGGCGGCCCAGCGCCGAGACGCCATTGCGCGTCATCACGACGCCGCACACGCCGTCGCCCGAAGTGCAACTGCTGTCGAACGGCCGCTATCACGTGATGCTCACCAACAGCGGCGCGGGCTACAGCCGCTGGAAGGACGTGGCGGTCACCCGCTGGCGCGAGGACGGCACGACGGATGCGTGGGGCAGCTTCTGCTACCTGCGCGATACCGAGACGGGCGCCTTCTGGTCGACCACGGCGCAGCCGACGCAACGGCTGGCGGACAGCTTCGAGGCGGTGTTCAGCGAAGGACGCGCCGAGTTCCGGCGGCGCGAGCAGGGCATCGACGCGTACACGGAGGTCGTGGTCTCGCCCGAAGACGACATCGAGGTGCGGCGGCTGCGGGTGACCAACCGCAGCCGCTCGCGCCGCAGCATCGAACTCACCACCTATGCCGAGGTGGTGATGGCACCGGCCGCGGCCGATGTCACCCACCCGGCCTTCGGGAAGCTGTTCGTGCAGACGGAGGTGCTGGACCAGCCGTCGCTGATCCTGTGCTCGCGCCGCCCGCGCGCGGCGGAGGAGCAGCCGCCCTGGATGTTCCACCTCGTTGCCGTGCACGCCCAGCAGGTGGGGCCGGCGTCGCACGAGACCGACCGCCTGCGCTTCATCGGCCGCGGCCGCAGCTTGCACGCGCCTGAGGCGATGCGCGATGCCACGCCGCTGTCGGGTGCCTCGGGGTCGGTGCTCGATCCGATCGCGGCGACCCGCCGGGTGATCACGCTGGAGCCCGAGCAGACGGCCCTCGTCGACATCGTCTACGGCGCGGCCGACAGCCGCGCCGCATGCCTGGCGCAGGCGCACAAGGTGATGGACCGGCGCCTGGCCGACCGGGTCTTCGAGCTGGCGTGGACCCACAGCCAGGTGATCCTGCGCCAGCTCAACGCCAGCGAAGCCGATGCGCAGACCTATGCGCGGCTCGCGAACAGCGTCGTCTTCTCGCAGCCGACCCTGCGTGCCGATGCGGCCACGCTGCTGAACAACCGGCGCGGCCAGTCGGGCCTGTGGGGCTATGCGATTTCCGGCGACCTGCCGATCGTGCTGCTGCAGATCAGCGACGCCACCAGCATCGAGCTCGTGCGGCAGATGGTGCAGGCCCACGCCTGGTGGCGCCTCAAGGGACTGGCGGTCGACCTGGTCATCTGGAACGAGGAGCGGGACGTCTACCGCCAGCGGCTGCACGAGCAGATGCTGGGCCTGATCGCGAGCCTCGAAGCGCATGTCGTCGACCGGCCGGGCGGCATCTTCGTGCGGCACGCCGAGCACATCGCGCTCGAGGACCGCGTGCTGCTGCAGGCCGTCGCGCGCGCCGTCATCAACGACCGGCTGGGCACGCTCGAGCAGCAGGTGAGCGCCAAGCGCGTGGCACAGCGCCGGCCGCCGCTGCTCCAGGCGACGCGCGAGCCCGAGCCGGCGGTGCCCGCGCCGCCCTTTGCCGATGCGACGGCGTTGACGTTGTTCAACGGCACCGGCGGCTTCTCGCCGGACGGGCGCGAGTACGTCATCACGTCGGAGGCAGGGCGTCGCCCGCCGGCGCCGTGGGTCAACGTGATCGCCAACCCGCGCTTCGGCACCATCGTCTCGGAAGCCGGCAGCGCCTACACGTGGTGCGAGAACGCGCATGAGCTGCGCCTGACGCCCTGGCACAACGACCCGGTGGCCGACACCGGCGGCGAGGAGATCTTCCTGCGCGACGAGGAGAGCGGCCAGGTCTGGTCGCCGACGTCGCAGCTGCCGGCTGACGATTCGCGGGCGGACGGGGCGGGTACGCCATACCGCACCCGTCACGGCTTCGGCTACAGCGCTTTCGAGCACGACGAGGCGTCGGTGCACAGCGAGCTGACGGTGTTCGTCGCACTCGATGACGCGGTGAAGTTCTCGCGCCTGGTGCTCCGCAACGACGGCGCACGCCCCCGGCGGCTCTCGGCCACCGTCTACGTCGAGTGGGTGCTCGGCGAGCTGCGCGAAAGGACCGCGCCGCACATCCACACCGAGATCGCGCCCGACAACGGCGCGATCTACGCAATCAACCGCTACAGCAATGACTTCGGCGGCTGGATCGCGTTCCTCGATGTCGATCCGGGCGCCCGGCTGGCCGCATCGGTCACCACCGACCGCGACGAGTTCATCGGCCGCAATGGCTCTCTACGCCGGCCGGCGGCGATGCGCCGGGCCGGTCTGTCCGGTCGCACCGGTGCCGGGCTCGATCCCTGCGGCGCGATCCAGGTGGCAATCGAGCTGGCGCCGGGGACGTCGCGCGAGATCGTCTTTCGCCTCGGCATGGGCCGCAGCGCCGACGAGGCCGGCCAGCTGGTGCAGCGCTATCGCGGCAGCGCCGCCGCGCGGGCGGCGCTCGCGGAGGTTCATGCGCACTGGCGCCATGCGCTGGGCGCCGTGCAGGTCGCCACACCCGACGTTTCGTTGAACCTGCTGGCCAACGGCTGGCTGATGTACCAGACCATCGCCTGCCGCATGTGGGCCCGCAGCGGCTACTACCAGTCCGGCGGCGCATTCGGCTTCCGCGACCAGCTGCAGGACGCGATGGCGGTGGTCCACACCCGGCCCGGACTGCTGCGCGAGCACCTGCTGTTCAGCGCGAGCCGCCAGTTCGTCCTGGGCGACGTGCAGCACTGGTGGCATCCGCCGGCGGGGCGCGGCGTGCGCACGCGCATCTCGGACGATTACCTCTGGCTGCCGCTGGCGCTGTGCCGCTACGTGCAGGCGACCCACGACACCGGCGTGCTCGACGAGCAGGTGAGCTTCCTCGACGGCCCGCCGGTGTCGCCGCACGAGGAATCCTGGTACGACATGCCCGGGCGCGCGGCCGAAACAGCGAGCCTGTACGAGCACGCACGGCGAGCGGTTCAGCACGGGTTTCGCTACGGCGCGCACGGCCTCCCGCTGATCGGCGCCGGCGACTGGAACGACGGCATGAACCGCATCGGCGAGCAGGGCCGCGGCGAAAGCGTCTGGCTCGGGTTCTTCCTGTGCCAGGTGCTGCGCGAGTTCGCGCCGCTGGCCCGGCGGCACAACGACCAGCCGTTTGCCCAGCGATGCGAAAGCGAGCGCGCCGGACTCGCTGCTCGGCTCGAGCACTCCGGCTGGGACGGGCAGTGGTACCGACGCGCGTTCTTCGACGACGGCACGCCGCTCGGCGCGAAGGACAACCCCGAATGCCGCATCGACGCGATCGCGCAGAGCTGGTCGGTGCTGTCGGGCGTCGGTAGCGACGAACGCGTGCGCCGCGCCATGGATGCCGTCGCGACGCACCTCGTGCGCCCCGAGGCAGGCCTCGTGCAACTGCTCGACCCTCCGTTCGACCGCCGCGGCCCGAACCCCGGCTACATCGCGGGCTATGTGCCGGGCGTGCGCGAGAACGGGGGGCAGTACACGCACAGCGCGGTGTGGGCCGCGATGGCCTATGCCGCACTCGGCGACGCGCAGCGCGCCTGGCAGGTCATGGACCTGATCAATCCGCTGCACCATGCCCGCACGCCCGCGGAGGTCGCGGTCTACAAGGTCGAGCCGTACGTGCTGGCCGCGGACGTCTACAGCGTCGCGCCGCACACCGGACGCGGCGGGTGGACCTGGTACACCGGCTCGGCCGGCTGGATGTACCGGCTCATCATCGAATCGCTCCTCGGGCTGTCGCTGCTCATCGACGACACCGGGGCCCGCCTGTTCATCCGGCCCTGCCTGCCGGCCGGATGGCCGGGCTATCACGTGGACTACCGGTTCCGCGAGACCACCTACCGTATCGACGTCGTTCCCATCGTCGGGGCTGCGCCGTCCGTCACCGTCGACGGCGAACTGCAGTCGGTCGACGGCGTCCCGCTGGTCGACGACGGCGCCGCGCATGTGGTACGCGTGGTGACTGAAGGCGCGGCATGACACCGCGAAGCCCGACGGCACGCCGATCCGGCAGAGCGTGACAGGACCTCGCGACGGATGGGGCAGCTCAGCTCGCCGTCAGCAACAGGCCATCCATGTCCGCTGCAGGCGCCCGAGATACGCATCTCCTGCTTCGGTGGGCTTGAGGTTGGCGAAGAGATTCCAGCGACGCTTGTTGCTGCGGGCGAGCAGTGCCCTGTAGCTCGCTAGCTCCTCGCTGTTCGGCGGCCGCGAGGTCGCCTCAGCCGTCTCGGCGATGGCGCGCGGCATGCCGCTCAGCGCGAGCCTCGTGCCAAGGCCGGCATACACATAGCGTTCGCCGAAGGCCTTCTTCAGGGCCGTGAAGGTCGGTTCGCCCGTGCAGTGCCCCGGCGCCACGTACTGCACCTTCAGTGTGTCGCGCAGGCTGCTGATGACGCTGTCGATTTCCGGGTCCTTCGCTACCACGAGGTGGAAGCCGCCGGCCACCAGGTGCACCCGCGGGTCGATGGCCACCGCCGTCTCCACGATCTTGTCGATTCCCGGGTGGGAGCATCCCACCACGATGACCAATCCATCGGACGTGGACACGGCCAGATCCGGGCTCAACGGGAGCGGGCCGCCTGGACCGTCTTCTGGGCCACGGCCGGCTGGTGCGTGTGGAACGTCGGGGTCGGGTTTGCCGTGGGGCTGTTGCTGGAGCGATTTCTGTCGAGGCGCGCGGATCGGCCGGAGCGGCGCTGACGGACCTTCAGAGCCTGCGCGCGAGGAACACGCTGGACGCCTTGAACAACGCCGTGACGGTCTGGCCCGGACTCAGCGCCAGCTCGTCCACGCTGCCGAGGGTGACGACCGCCACCACAGAGGGGCCGTCAAGGACGTCGACCACGACCTCGGCATTGACGGCGCCGCGATTGACCTGCGCGATCACGCCCGGCAACTGGTTGCGCGCAGAGAAGCGCAGTCCGTCGCTTTCGGTCATGAGAAGGACCGAGGAGGCCTTCACGAGAGCGGCCGCCTCGACACCTTCGGCGAGCCCGAGCGCCTCGCGGCTCTCTCGAGTGATCGTCGCCACCAGCGACCGAGCGGGCGCAAATTCGAGCGTCACTTCGTCGTGGACCGCCCCCGTGCGGATGCCGGTGACGGTGCCGAAGAACCGGTTGCGCGCGCTGATCTTCATGAAGGCCCCCGTGACCGGCGACAGTGGAAGATTGTGGCGGCGCCCTTGGAACGAACGCGGGTGAGACCATGCCGACGTCTCGAACAAGCGGCTCGCTACGCGCCGCGCGTCACCATGAGTTTCGCCTCGGCTGCACTCGAGTTCTCGCCGATCCAGCAGCGAACTGACGCTCGACGGCGACAAGCGGTTCGAACGCGATGTGAACCACATCGAGTACTTCTGAGAACCCCGGCTCCCCGGTATCCGGCGCCCGTCGCCCGTCGCCACGTGCATCTCGCGGAGCCCCGGACAGTGCGACGGATCCTGCGCTTGAAGATCAGGGGAACGAGGCGGGGAGTTGCCACCACATCGGCTCTCCCTCTCTCACGACTCCGGGGTAGGTCGGCCCAGCGACGCTGCACCACTGCGCGTCTGGCGCCGCCTTGGGTTCACCGCACGGCATCCCCACGACCGGCGAGGGCCGGACGCACGGCCCGGCCCATCAAGACCCGGAGGAGCACGACGAACGCCAGCCCGCACAGCGCGAGCGTCCACGCCACCATCGCGCCCGAGGGCAGGTCCAGCAGCGCCGACAGCGCCAGCCCGAGCCCGTATCCGCATGCGCCGATGCCGTAGGCCACGGCGTAGCGTCCACGCCCGCGATAGCCCCGCACCGCGAGTGCCGGGATGATCAGGCTCGAAAACACCAGGTAGACGCCCACCAGCTGCACGGAGGCCGTCACGGCGATCGCGAAGGCGGCGTAGAAGCCGAAACGGCCGAGGCGTCGCACCCAGCCCCCGCGCAGCGCGGCCAGCAGCAGCGCCGACAGGGCCGCGAGCCCGGCCAGCTGCGTGCCGTGCACCCACAGGATCTGGCCGACCAGCATCTCCTTCAGGTGCTCGCCGCCGTGCGGATTGCTGGCCAGCAGCAGGATCCCGGCGCAGGCGGCGAGCACCTGAAGGAGATGCTGGTC
>Ga0247825_10003232_pt1 | contig 10748 bp, 4 predicted proteins | sample 13C_Vanillin_Day_FD_194413 | JGI IMG/M metagenome (GOLD analysis project Ga0247825, IMG submission 194413) | Soil microbial communities from agricultural site in Penn Yan, New York, United States - 13C_Vanillin_Day48 | ecosystem: Environmental > Terrestrial > Soil > Agricultural land | place... | reverse complement strand
GCACCCGGTCGGCGTCGGTGATCGGGGACGGGTTGTCGCCGAGGTGCTGCATGTCGGCATTCGTGAGAACGGCGCGCGCCCCGGAGTCGGTGACCATGTGCGCCACACGCGATTCGGGGTAGGCGGGGTCGATGGGCACGAACGCCGCACCGGCTCGTGCGACCGCGCAGAGTGCGATCACCCACTCGGCTGATCGCGGCAGCGTCACGGCCACCACGTCGCCGGGGCCGAGCCCCCGCTCGATCAGGGTATGCGCCAGTCGGTTGGCGCGATCGTCGAGGTCGGCGGCGCTCAGCTGGTCCGAGCCGCTGACGACGGTGATGCCGTTGTCGAGCAGCGTGGGCAGGGTGACCGCCGGCGCGGCGGCGGGTCCGTGGAGCGGGACCAGTGCGGCGCGGTGGTCCGGGTCGAGGAGGTCCACGGACCGCACCGGCGCGTCGGGGCTGCCGACCATCACCCGCAGCACCCGCTCGAGCAGTCGGGTCCAGCGGTGCACCGTGGTCTCGTCGAACAGTTCGCGGGCGTAGGTGACGGCACCGAGCAGCCCGGCCGCTGTTCCGTCCGGTGAGTGTTGTTCGGTCAGTGCCAGTTCCAGATCGAAGCGCGCGACCTCGGCGGGGACGGCATAGGGGCGTGCGGTGAGGCCCGACAATTGCAGTTCGGCGTCGGCGGTGGTGTTCTCGTAGGCGAGTGCGACCTGAAACAGCGGGGGCCGCTCCCCCGTCGACCCACCGGCGACGGCGTCCGCGACCTGATCGAACGGCACCTCGGAGTGCGCGAAGGCGTCCAGGTCGGTGCGCCGGACACCGGACAGCAGGTCGGTGAACGTCTGCTGCGGGTCGATGCGGGTGCGGAGCACGACGTTGCCGACGAACATGCCGACCAGCGCGTCCAGCGACGGGTGGGTGCGCCCCGACACGGCGGTGCCGATGGCGATGTCGTCGGTGCCCGTCAGTGCGCTCAGCGTGACGGCGAGCGCCGCGTGCACCACCATGAACGGTGTCGAGTCGTGTTTCTGGGCAATGTGCTCCACCGCACGGTGCAGGTCGGCGTCGAATGCCACCGGCACGGTGCCCGCGGAGTACACACCCGCGGCGAGTCGGGGGCGGTCGGTGGGCAGCGGCAGGAGTCCGGGCAGGCCGTCGAGTTGAGTGGTCCAGTATTCGATGTCGCCCGGGGCTGCGGCGTCCACGATCTCCCGGTGCCACTGGGCGTAGTCGGTGTATTGCACGTCGAGTGCGGGCCAGCCGGGGCCGGTGCCGGAGCGGCGCGCCTCGTAGGCGGTGATGACGTCGCGGGTGAGCGGGGCGAACGACAGGCCGTCCATCGCGATGTGATGGGCGACCACGACGAGGGCGTGCCGGTGGGGCGCGAGACGGTAGAGGCGGATGCGCACCGGCGGCTCGGTGGTGACATCGAAGCCGCGGCCCGACAGTTCGGCCACGGCGGCATCGAGGGTGTCGGCTTCGAGTGCGACGGGCGTCAGATCCACCGTGGCAGGAGCGATCACCTGCACGGGACCGGTGCCGGTGTCGGGGTAGCGGGTGCGTAGCACCGCGTGCCGGTCGAGCACGTCGCGAACGGCCGCTGCCAGCGCTTCCGTGTCCAGCTCGCCGTCGAGGTCGACGACGAACGGCACGTTGTACGCGGGCGAGGTGGGGTCGGCTTGCGCCAGCAACCACAGTCGCCGCTGTGCGGGCGCGAGGGGCGCTTCGCCCCCGTGGATGGCGGACGGGCGCAGAGGCAGTGTGTCCGCGCGCGAGCGCGACGCTCCCACCCTCGCGGCCAGGAGCGCCACCGTGGGGGCGTCGAACACGTCGCGTACCCCGACCGCGTGTCCCCGGGCAGCGGAGAGCCGGGCAGCCACCTGAGTGACGGAGAGCGAATTGCCACCCAGCGCAAAGAAGTCGGCGTCGGCTCCGATGGTGTGCAGTCCGAGTACGTCGGCCACCACCGCGGCCACGAGTTCTTCCACCTCGCCGTGCGGCGCGCGGGACGGCGCCACCACCGGTTCGGGAAGGGCGGCGCGGTCGATCTTGCCGCTGTGGGTGAGCGGCATCTGCTCGAGCACGGTCACCGAGGTGGGCAGCATGTAGTGCGGCAGCCGGGAGGCGGCGAAGTCGAGCACAGCCGCCGGGTCGGTGCTGCCACTCACGTATGACGACACCACTGTGCCCGAGGACATTCCGGCACCGTGCACCACGGTGACAGCCTGATCGACGCCGGGAGCCGCGGTGAGCACGGCGTCGATCTCGCCGAGTTCCACTCGGAACCCGCGGATCTTCACCTGGGTGTCGCTGCGACCGACGTACTCGAGCTGATGGTCGGCAGTCCACCGCACGCGGTCGCCGGTGCGGTACATCCGGGATCCGTCGCCGTAGGGGTACGCGACGAACCGCTCGACGGTCAGCTGCGGTCGCCGGTGGTAGCCCCGGGCGAGGCTCTCCCCCGACAGATAGAGCTCGCCGACCACACCGACGGGCACCGGGCGCAGTTGCGCATCGAGGACGAGCGCGCCGGTGCCCGGGACGGGACGGCCGATCGTCACGCGATCCCCCGGTGTCAGCGCCTCGCTGAACAGGGTGGTGACGGTGGCCTCGGTGGGCCCGTAGCCGTTGACCATGATGCGGCCGGGCGCCCACGCCGCCACCAGTTCGGCCGGCAATGCCTCGCCGCCCACGTCGAGAACTTTGAGGCCGGGCAGATCCGACGGCACCAGGGATGCGACGACCGCCGGCGTGAGTATGGCGTGCGTCACACACTCGGTTCGCAGTACGTCCGTCAGCATCTCGCCGCCGAAGACGTCCGGTGGCACGATCACCGCGGTGGCTCCGGCGGTGAACGCGAGCAGGAGTTCGTCGAGGGAGAGGTCGAACGACGGCGACGCGAAGTGCGCGATGCGGGCGGAGGCGTCGACGTCGTAGATGCCGTCCCGGGCGCGGGCCAGTCCGGCCAGGCCGCGGTGCGTCACCGAGACGCCCTTGGGTGTGCCGGTGGAGCCGGACGTGTAGAGCACGTAGGCGGGGTGGTCGACGTGCAGGGGCCGGACACGATCGGCGTCGACGACGGCCGCCGCGTTGCCCGCCCGGTCGGCGACATCCAGCCAGTCGATTCCCTCGGGCACCACCGAGCCGTCGGCGGCCACTGCCACGGTGGCACCGGAGTCGGCGAGCATGAACGCGATCCGCTCGGCCGGATAGCCGGGGTCCACCGGAAGGAAGGCCGCCCCGGATCGCGCGACGGCCCACAACGCCGCCACCGATTCGAGTGAGCGGGGCAGCATCACGGCCACCACGTCTTCCGGTCCGATGCCGCGCGCGATCAGCAGATGGGCGAGACGGTTCGACCACGCGTCGAGTTCCCGGTAGGTGAGGTCGACGCCCTGGTACCGCACCGCGATGGCCGCCGGGTCGCGGACGCCGGAGCCGAGCAGTTCGGGCAGCGTCGTCGGCGGGACGGCTTGCGGTCCGGTGCAGGGAACCAGTGCCGTGTGTTCGATCTCGTCGAGGATCGGCAGTGCCCCGACCGCGGTGTCGCCGTCCGCACCGACGAACGATTCGAGGAAGTTCAGGAACCGGCGGTACTGGCCGTGCAGCTCGGCTTCACCGTAGAGCGTGGGGTTGGCCTCGAAGTCGACGCGTGTACCCCGGCCAGTTACCGATGGGTAAAGATTGAGCGCGAGGTCGTCCACCGGCCCACTGGTGAGTGGATGGAAGACGCCGACGACATCTCCGAGCACGATCTCCTGGTGGTAGATCATCAGGTTCACGGTGGGTCCGAAACCGCCGCGCCGGGCGCCGCCGGCGGGGAGATCACGGCGCATGTCTTCGTAGCGGTACCGCTGGTGACGCAGCGCCCCCGTGACCTCGAGTTGCACCCGCCGAACAAGCTCCGCGCTGGTCACGGCGTTTTCCACCGGCACGCGCAGCGGCACAATGTTCGACACCATGCCGGCCGATCGACGAGCGGCTGCGGTGGTGCGCGCAGACACGGGAAGGCTCAGCACGATGTCGGTGTTGCCGGTCATCCGTGCGAGGTAGGCGGCGAACGCGGCGATGACGACGGGAACGTCGGACGAATTCCAGCGTCGCGCAACGTCGCCGATACGCTCGGACACGCCACCGTCGATAGTGCCTCCGAGGAGCAGCGAGGGTGAGACGGGCGGGGCTTCGCGGTCGGTGAGACGGGCGGGGTCGGGCAGGCCGACGATGCGCTCGGCCCAATACTCTCCGTCCGTCCCGAACCGGCTCGTGGACCGGTACGCGTCTTCCCCGTCGTACAGCTCCCGCAGGCTCAGCGCCGTGGACGGCGGGGGTTCGGTGCCGTTCACGAGGTGGCTGTAGATCTCGGCCACACGGTTGGTGAGCACCATGCCGCCCTGGCCGTCGATGACGATGTGGTGCACGCGGGAGAACCAGAAGTAATGATCTTCGCCGACGTGCAGCAGGGTGGCCGCGATCAGCCGGTCTTTCAGCACGTCGAGCGGTCGGCTGTACTCCGCGGTCATCCAGCGATGTGCGACTTCCAGGGGGTCGTGACTGTCGCGGAAATCGCGGTAGGTCAGAGCGTCGTCAATCTCGAAGTCGACACGCTGCTGAATGCCATCGCGACCGCCGACCAGCAAGACGAACGGTGACTCCAATTCACGGGACGCGCGATCGGTGGCATCCACTAGAGACCCCACATCAACGTGTCCCTGGATCTCCACATACTGGGCCACGTTGAGAGGAACGCTCGGGTCGAGGTGTTGAGCGAACCAGATTCCCTGTTGTGCTCGTGACAGAGGGAACTCACTCACAGTGGTTGTCCCCCGTCCATGTTTCCCGATCCGAGCAGAAATCGGGCCTGCACGCCACTTCGTTACTGTGAATTGGCCCACCTCTGTCCAGATGGGCCTGAACCTTGATGACTCCCGGTTCGCGAAATTCTCTACTCAGACAATAATGAGCAAGCGCGTTGCTCACCACGCGGGGGTCAAACCTGCGACGCACGTCACAGCTATCCTCTACTGAACCATACGACAGGAGTCACGATCCGTGAACGATCATTCCCGCGGTGATGCCGAGAACCCTGATGCGTCGGGCACTTCCGCGGGCGAGCCCTCGGTTCGTCGCATCCGGAAGCGTACGAATGTCCGCAGCAAGTCCTACAAGCGCAAGCGTGGCCTGATCACGGGCGGTTTCGTGGCCTTGCTGGTGGTGGTGGCGCTGGGTCTGTGGCTCGGCTATTCGGCCCGGGAAGCACGGGCGAATCTGTTCGAGGCGCGCAACCACGCACAGCTCGCGAAAGACGCGTTACTGGACGGTAATACAGAAGACGCAGAGCGGTCATCGGCCGACGCAGACAAGTATGCGAACCAGGCGTACGACTACACGCACAACGTCCCGTGGAGCGTCGCATCCGCCATTCCGTGGCTGGGCAGCCCGCTCGAGACTTCGCGGCAGATCTCCGAAGTGGTGCGCGGCCTGACGTCGGAGGTACTCACACCGGCGGTGGCAGCCGGAACCTCACTGGCGCCAAACCAACTCATCGCCTCGGGCGGCAAGGTGAATCTGCAGCCCCTGCAGGACGCCGCGCCCGTACTGGATCAAACAGCGGTCGCTGCGCAGCGTTGGAACGATCAGGCGCAGGCCATCGGCGAACCGACATACCTGGCGTCGGTTTCTGAGGCACGTACACAACTGCAGGACCAGCTTTCTGAGCTGTCGAAGCTGTTGGGGAATACCGCAATTGCCGCGAAGCTAGCCCCCGCGATGTTGGGTGCAGACGGTCCACGCAATTACTTCATGGCCTTCCAAACCAATGCCGAAGCCCGTGGAACGGGTGGACTGCTGGGTGGCTACGGTGTCATTCGCGCGAATGACGGTGTCGCACGCGTAGACACGCTTGGCCGGAACTCGGACTTTGCCGGCGCACCAGCTCCGTTGGACCTGGGCCCGGACTTCGCCGCCCAGTACGGGCAGAGCCGGCCCACCACAGATATTCGTAACAGTAACTTGAGTTCACACTTTCCCTATGCGGCGCAGATCTGGAAATCGATGTGGGCCCAGGAATCCGGAGAGCAGGTGGACGGTGCGATTGCCACCGACCCGGTCGCCCTCAGTTACGTGTTGGACGCAATCGGTCCGGTGAAAATGCCGGACGGCGAGGTGATCAACGCTGACAATGTTGTGGAGCTGACCGAATCGACCGCGTACGTCCGATTCGCGGACGACAACAACGCTCGTAAGCAATATTTGCAGACAGTGGCCGCCCGGGTGATCGACAAGATGACCGGAGAGATCAAATCGCCGCAGAAGCTTCTCGACGCCCTCGGTCGCGCAGCCGGTGAGCGCCGCATCGCCGTCTGGAGCTCGCACCCTGAGGAACAGGAAGTTCTGGCAGGGACCCTTCTTGGTCACACCGTGCCCGACGATGCTGCCCCATTCGCCGGCGTCGTCATCAACAACCAGGCTGGTGGCAAACTCGACTACCACACGACGCGTGAGATCGACTACACGGCTGAGAGTTGCACCGGCGACACCCGGCGCTCGACGGTGACGGTGAAGTTGACTAACAACACACCGGCTGGCGACTTCCCCGACTACGTTGCGGGAACGTTCATCAACACCCTCGGAGTCCCCAAGGGAACCAATGTGTCGGCTGTATCGCTAGTCGCGACACAGGGCGCGCAGCTACGGAATGTAACGGTGGACGGCAAGCCGTCCGTGTTCCTGACAGGTAGGGAAATCGGCCACCCGCTCTTCGAGGTCCTAGTCCCTGTGCGGCAGGGCCAAACTACTGAGATCAAGTATCAGTTGACCGAACCCACCACGCCGGGCGAGGCACGGGTGCCGTTGCAGCCGTTGGTCGATGATCCGACAGTGTCGATGACTGTGCCGAACTGTGGAGACTGACCCGAGAAAGCGGCCACCTCAGGGTCAGAGACTCAATTGTCCCCCAGGAATGCGACGTTGAAGACGGTAGCAAGGTCAGTCTGCTTATCTACTAACGTCGATTGGGTTCGTGATAGTCGCGGCTAGGTGCCCCGCCGAGGTTGATGGCGTATTTGTCGGTGCGGGTTGCCATGCTGCGACGAGGCCTGAGCCGGTTGAACCCATGCTCTCCGGTATTGCGGTGACGGTAGAGCACACGATCAAAGGCACGTCACCACCCGCCGTAAGCCCGTCCGCTTCCGTCGCTCATTCTGATCCAAACGTTCATGGAACGCGTGCACGACATGTTTGCTCCGCAGCAATTTTCGAGTCGGCGGGGGTGCATCCTTGTCCGCGAGCATCCGGATCGGCGTCGCCGTGCCGATGAGAATATGCCCTGAGCAACGGTTCCTGTTGGGTGCTGCCACCGGTATTGTCGGCGGTCAGCATCATGGCGACTGATCGCAGGTACCACCGATGAGGCGTGGATCTTCGTGGCCCCCATCCTCGGGAACGTCCGAGTGGCGTGATCGGCTGGCTCGCTCGCACTCGTGCAATTCGATCTAATCCCCTCCGGGCCCCCGGCCGGTGCAGCCGCCGCATGCTAGGTGGGCGCGGATGCTTGTCGAGTCGATCGCGACCAGCTCGATGCAGCAACGTCTCGTAGATGTTGGCGACGATGTGCACAGCCCGGAACATCGCCTTCATACGGTTGGCCGATCGACCAGCGCCTATGTCGTTCACCCAACCACGATGAAACATTCAAACCCCACGAATTAGCAGACAGGCCCCTGATTTTGAATCAGTTTTGTCAAGAGGGCACAGGGAACCGGCGTCCACGACCGTCGGCGCGGGTGCCCCGCTACCAACCTCCGTTGAGTGGTGACGAGCGTTGCGGCATCTACCGTTGGCCAGTCTGAGATGCGCGGTTGGTTATCAAAAGACGGACTGTTCGTCTGAAGTGGTTCGCCGGTCTAGAATCGAGCGCGATCCCAACGCGCAGCGATAGGATCGCCTACTAGGCGTCGCGGGTCACCCCCGCGGTACCGTCACTACCCCCTGGGGACTCCGGTCATTTGTGGACAGGGCGGTCAGACCTCGAGCACGGCCAGACACCAGCACCAGGTGAATTCGACAGAAATACAGTAGCCGCACCAGCGGCACTCCGAATGGACATAGTTCACCGTCGTACTAATCTTCGAATTTACAGGCGTTTACAGCCCTAGATACTGCTGACCCAATCTTGACTCATTCAATCGCTCCCCCTCCAACCTGCACGTTCAAAAACTTGACTCTTGGTGAAAAGATCGAATGGAGTAACACCACCACTTGAATTGGTTTTGAGTCGTCCAACGCGAAGAAGAGGACGTTCACAGCACATTAATGTCACATTTCCCACTAGCACCCTCTCTGAATGAAGGCCTTAACGAATCCTGCAGATTGATAGAGATAGACATAGCCCCAATAAGCCGGGCCATAGTCGTACTCGCGAGGAACCGGCCGCATCGCGATTTCGCCACCGAAGCAATTCGAGAAGATATACCGCGCTCGCGGAAGGTGGTAGCGCCAGCTGATTACAAGAATCTTATTCCACCCATGCTGAACGGCAAGACTGCGCGTAATCATCGCCTCACCTCGCGTGTTAGCTGGCGTAGGCGGAACACATATGACGTCGAACCGGGCATCTTCGGTCTCGCAATATCGTGCCATCGTCCGGTCGTTGGGACCATAAGGATCCGAAAGCACCACGTTCCTTGCGACGCCCTGCCGTGCCAGTTCGAAACCATAATCCTCGCGTCCATCGTGTTCACCACCGAGGACTATGATCGCGTCGGCGGGGGCCAGAGGATCGACGATCGCATCGGTATACACACGAACACCAACATAGCCACCGACCAACAAGGCCGTGAGCGCACCAACTGCCGCAACCATCAACAACCTTGAAAACCGCACGCCGAAGAGTCTAATCCAACCTACCTTCACACGCTGATCGAGGTACACACTGAATATCCCGCGCAGATCGTGAATACTGATAGCATGACTGACTGGCGACAGATCGTTGACGATACCCGGGAACTGATCGAAGAGAAGGCGTTCGAAGCGTCCGGCCGGAAGCATAAACTTCCTCATGGGCGTGTTCGCCTGATCATGACAAACCCAAGTGTTCGAGCCTGCGTACTCTTCCACCTCGCTTCCACGCCTGGCAGATCAGCAAACCTGTATCGAAATATCCTAATCCTGTTGCACGCCTGCGACGTATCAGTCGATGCCGAAATTCAGGGGCCGATATATCTGCCTCACCCAATCAACATCACTGTGGGCAAAGGAGCGACGATCGAGCGCGGGGTAACAATCTATCAAGGAGTGACATTGGGTGCCGGGCGCGGCGGACAATATCCAATTGTCCGAGCAGGAGCGACGATCTACACAAACTCAGTAATTGTCGGCGCCGCGGAAATACCAGCTGGACAACGGGTTCGCGCGTGCTCCCTCGTCACCGAATAAGTGCACCATGCGACAACAACAGTTCAGAGAAGCGGGCATACGCAGCATCAAACAGAAGGACCGGCAGGAAGAAAATTGGCGCGCGGTACACAGAAATAAGTCCAGTAATGGAAGTCGGTCTTTTAGTTCCGCGAACCTCGATTTCCAATGGAAACCGCCTTCGGAGCGACCACGGTGTCGTTTGCTGCTACATCGTTCACAACCGTCGCATTGGCCCCAATCGTTGCACCATCACTGATGGTTATATTGCCGATCACCACAGCGCCCGCCGCGATACGCACATCGTCTCCTATAGTCGGGCGCCCGCTTGAGGTGAACCCAATTGTGACCTGTTGATTGATCCAACAATTCGAGCCAATACGCGCGGCAGTAATGGTCGTGGCGAATCCATGCTGAATGAATAAACCCGGACCAATGTCTGGGCACTCGATATCGAGCGTGACAAGCGGCCGGTAAATTCCCCTAAGCGCTATACGAGTTGGGAGCGAAAGGCTACGAACACGATAGAGAACTAACGTGCGAAATTCAGCGTGCTTGAGCGTCAGCCATACGAACTGATCCGAGCGCGGGAGCGAACGCAAGGTCGAATTAGTAATCCCTTTGACCCATTGGGCAACATCTTGCTCGAGGATGCTCCACACGCCGGCCTGCCGTATCCCTAAACGAAGCGGCCATACCACTGGACGAGCAGATCGAACAAGCCAAATTTTCAAATTCTCGTTCATATACGATCTCCCTACAATATCGACTATCCGTCCGCGGTGCCGCTGTGCAGCAATATCGAACCGAAACGTTCACCAATCGTATCCCAGTCTAGATGCACGTGAGACTTAAGGATATTCTCACGAAATCCCAAGTTAAGTGGCTCAGATACTCCGACTGATAATGCATCTGCCAGAGCCTTCGGATCATTCGGCGCGACAGCTATCCCGATTTCCCACGCACGGATGGTTTCACCCAAACCCCCGACATCGGATGCGACTATAGGAACACCGTATTCCATCGCGAGGTGCATGACTCCGCTCTGGGCTTCGAAGGTCGTGTAAGGCAGTGCAACCACTGTCGCCCTCTTGAACCATTCCGGAACATCCGCGTTGTCAATGAACTCGTGCTTCCAGATCACATTCGGCAGAGACGACAGCAACTGTGTCGTCTCGTTCCACTCGGCAGGGCCCGTAAACCCCGCAACATGCAGCTCGACATCCGCATCCATCTGCCGTATCGCATCAACCAATACTGCAAGCCCCTTGTTCTTCCTGTTCACTCCAAAGAACAGGATCACCGGGGGGGTTGGGGCTGGGCGAACCGTCTCGACGGCTGGAGTTATCC
>Ga0247825_10003230_pt1 | contig 10751 bp, 9 predicted proteins | sample 13C_Vanillin_Day_FD_194413 | JGI IMG/M metagenome (GOLD analysis project Ga0247825, IMG submission 194413) | Soil microbial communities from agricultural site in Penn Yan, New York, United States - 13C_Vanillin_Day48 | ecosystem: Environmental > Terrestrial > Soil > Agricultural land | place... | reverse complement strand
ACGCACTATATCATCGGCTCGGTCGTCGGCCCGGACCCTTATCCACGGATGGTGCGGGATTTCCAGGCAGTGATCGGCCGCGAGGCGCGGGCCCAGCTGCTCGAGCGCATCGGGCGACTCCCGCGCACGGTCGTGGCCTGCGTGGGCGGCGGCAGCAACGCGATCGGCATCTTCACCGCCTTCCTGGATGACGCCGAGGTGGAGCTGGTCGGGGTCGAGGCCGCCGGCTACGGACTCGAGAGCGGCCACCACAGCGCGACCCTCAGCGCGGGCACACCGGGCGTGCTGCACGGCAGCCTGAGCTATCTGCTCCAGGATGCCGACGGCCAGGTGGCGCCGGCGCACTCGGTGAGCGCCGGTCTGGATTATCCGGGCGTCGGGCCCGAGCACAGCTGGCTGCGCGACACCGGCCGGGTCCGCTACGACTCCGCCACAGACGGGGAAGCGCTGGACGCCTTTCAGGCGCTCTGCCGACTGGAGGGCATCATTCCGGCGCTGGAGACCGCGCACGCCATCGCCTGGGTGCGACGGTCCCGCGGACGCTGGGCCGCCGACCAGCCGGTGCTGGTGTGCCTCAGCGGGCGGGGCGACAAGGACGTGGCCCATGTGGCTCGGCTGCTCGGGAGCCCCGCGTGACGGCGGGACCGCAGTCCGACCTCCTCCCCGCCTCCCAGGTCGCGGAGCTGATCAACGGTCTGGGCAAGGCGCTCCGCGCCTTCCACATGTACCTCCCCAACAATCCGATCTACCAGCGAGCGACGGACAACCTGCGGGCGGCGTTCTCGCCGATCTGGGCGGTGCTCGACGAGTTGGTCCTGACCGTGGTCGAGACCGATTTCGTGTGGGAGGAGCAGGTCGTCTACCACCAGCCCAACAAGAACGAGAGTCTCGCGTGGGGACTCTTCAAGGACGGGATGCGCTCGCTCACGCTCAAGCGTGGTGCCGAGCAGGAGGAGCTGACCCGGCTCCTCGAGATGATCAACCGGGCGCGCTATCTCCCGGCCGACGCCGGGGACGATCTGCTGACGCTGCTCTGGGAGCAGGAGTTCCAGTACATCCAGTACCAGTTCGTCGAGTTCTTCGGCGAAGGTGGCGGGGCGATGCCGGAGCAGACCGGCAGCTATCCGACCGGTGGCGATGACGCCGCCGCGCAGCAGCGCAGGGAACAGGTGGCGGAGGAGGCCCCGCCCAAGCCCAAGGGCGTGGTGGACCTGGAGGACTTCGACTCCACGCTCTACTTCCTCGACGAGTCCGAAATCCACCAGGTCGCCCGGGAGGTCGAGAACGAGTATCGCCGCGACGTCCGCACCTCCGCGCTCAACGTCCTCTTCGACCTCTTCGAGCTCGAGGGCGACGGCCGGACGCGGTCCGAGGTGCTCGAGATCCTCGACCATCTCTTCCCCAATCTCCTCAACGCCCGCGACTTCCGGACGGCGGCCGCGGTCCTCCGCGAGACCAAGCTCCTCACCGCCCGCGGCAAGGGCCTCACCCCGGCGGAGCTCGCGCGGCTTGAGGCGTTCGTCGCCAAGCTGAGCGAGCCGGCGATCGTGTCCCAGCTGCTGCAGTCGCTGGACGAGACACCGTCGCTCGCCGGTGAGGAGGACGTGGCGGAAGTGCTGCGCGAGCTGCGGGGGACTGCGCTCGAGCCGGCCTTGAGCGCCATCCCCGCGCTGGCGTCCCCGGGGCTCAAGACGCTGCTCGAGGGCGTGGCGGACCGGCTGGCATCGTCCCACAGCGACGAGGTGCTCCGGATCCTCCGCTCGCCGGAGTCGCCGGCGCTGGCGTCGGTGGTGGCGCTCTGCGGCCGACTCGGGCTGCATCACGCCGTGCCGGGACTGGGGAACACCGTGACCCACCGCGACCCCGCCGTGCGGCTCGCCTCGGTGCAGGCGCTGGCTCAGCTCGGCACTCCGGCCGCGCTCGCGCTGGTGGACAAGGCGATCGAGGATGACGACCGCGGGGTCCGCCTGGCCGCGGTGCGGGTGGTCGGCTCGCGAGGCTACAAAGGCGCGCTGAAGCGGGTCGAGTCGGTCGTGCTGGGGAAGAAGGAGATGGACCTCACCGAGAAGATGGCGTTCTTCGAGGCCTACGGCTCCATCGCGGGCGCCGGGGGGCTGAAGGCGCTGAGCGGCATACTGCTGCCGCGCGGGCTGCTCAAGCTGAAGGAGTCGTCCGAGACCCGAGCCTGTGCCGCGATCGCCATCGGCAAGATCCGCACGACTGAGGCGCGCGATATCCTGACGCAGGTGGCGGACGACAAGGACCTCGTGGTCCGCAACGCCGTGAGCCGTGCGCTCCGGGAGGGCGCCCGGTGACCCAGCCGGCGCACGCCGACCCGCGCCTCGCAGGCGAGGGGCAGCTGCGGCAGGGGGGCCGGGCCCTCCTGCTCGCCTTCTACACCGCGCTCCGGAGTCTCAAGCTGTATCCGGTGGAGAACGCCACGGTGCAGAAGGCGCTCGATGACCTCGACGCGACCGCCCAGGCGCTCCTCGCGATCGAGAGCGATCTCGAGATCCGGCTGGCGGGCGATTTCATCTTCGTCAACGCCACCCGGCTCCGCCTCGAGCTCGACAACTACGCCTCTTTCAGCCAGATCCTGGTCATGCTGCGGGCGTTCGAGATCGGGGCGCTGCGGATCCGCGCCAGCAACCGGCGCGAGTGGCAGATCCTGCTGAGCCTGCTGCTCAGCATCTCCGAGCAGAAGCCGCCGGAGGAGCGGTTCGACGAGCTGGCGGAGCGTATCGGCTCCGCGGGCGTGTCCTCGCTCGAGATCGAGCGCGCCAGCCATCACGACCTGGGCGAGACGGAGCAGGAGCGGGAGGCGGCCAAGCGAGTCTACTCCCAGGGGGTCGCGGTCACCCGGGACGTGATCACCAGCGTCCGGATGGGGCGGGCCACCAGCGTGAAGCGGGTCAAGCGCGCGGTGCAGCTGATCGTGGACCAGGTGCTCAACAACGAGACCTCGCTCATGGGTCTCACCACGATCCGCGACTACGACGAGTACACCTTCACCCACTCGGTCAACGTCTGCATCTTCTCGGTCGCACTGGGAAGAAAGCTGGGATTTTCGCGGCTGCAGCTGTACGACCTCGGGCTGGCGGCGCTGCTTCACGACATGGGGAAGGCGCGGGTGCCGGTCGAGATCCTCAACAAGACGACCGGGCTGGACGAGCAGGAGTGGCGCGTCATGCAGGCGCATCCGTGGCTCGGCGCACTGACGCTCTTCCTGCTCCGCTCGTACGACGAGACGCCCTACCGGGCGATCCTCACCGCGCACGAGCACCACATGAAGACCGACCTTTCGGGGTATCCTCGGACGGTGCGGCCCCGGGAGCTGGGGATCTACTCCCGGATCGTCGCGGTGGCGGACGGCTTCGATGCCGCAACTACCCGCCGGAGTTACCAGACGGTGCCGATCGAGCCGGATCAGGTGCTGCGGGAGATGTGGCAGAACCCCAAGCGGGGGTACGACATCATCCTGGTCAAGGCGCTGATCAACCTCATCGGCATCTACCCCGTGGGCACCTGTGTCATTCTCGACAGTTTCGAGGTGGCGATCGTGGCGGGGCCCGATCCCGAGGGGCAGCAGCTCAACCGGCCGCTGGTGCGCGTCGCGGTCGAGTCGGACGGCGGGACCGTGCCGCCGCCGGGGAACCTGGTGAGCCTGACCGAGCGCGACGAGGCCGGCAACTACCGGCGCTCGATCGTGAAGGTCACCAACGCCTCACGCTACGGCCTCACCGTCGGCGACTACTTTGTCTGATTCGGCCATCACCCGGACCTTCACTGACCTCCGCGCGCGCGGCGCCACCGCGTTGATTCCCTACCTGACAGCCGGCTACCCCGACCCGCGCGCCAGCGGAGAGGCGCTCCGCATCGCGGACGAGCTGGCCGACGTGCTCGAGGTCGGCGTGCCGTTCAGCGACCCCCTCGCCGACGGGCCGACGATCCAGCGCTCGACGTTTCAGGCGCTCCAGCAGGGCATGACGCTGGCCGGTACCCTCGAGCTGATCGAGCGTTGCCGACTGCAGCGGCCGGTCGTGGTCTTCAGCTATCTCAATCCGATCCTTCGCTACGGTCTCGATCGTTTTCTGGCTGACGCTCAGGGCATCGGCATCGCCGGTCTGCTGCTCACCGACCTGCCGGCGGGCAGTGATCCGGCCGTGGAGCTTGCGGTCCAGCGGAGCGCGCTGGATCTGATCCGGCTGATCGCGCCGACCACCCGCCCGGAGCGACTGGCCGCCGCGGTGGAAGGCGCCCAGGGGTTCGTCTACCTGGTGGCCCGGCTGGGCGTGACGGGTGCCAGCCGCTCCCTCGCCGCGGGCCTCGCCGAATCGGTCGAGCGCGTACGGGGGGCCACCCGGCTCCCCGTGGCCGTCGGCTTCGGCATCTCCACCGCGGAGCAGGCCCGGTCCGTCGCTCGACTTGCTGACGGCGTGGTCGTCGGCAGCGCACTGGTGGACGCCCTCGGCAGCGATGGCGTCGCCGGGGCGAGGCGCTTCCTGCGCGAGCTCAGGGCCGGGCTCGATCCCGCTCCGGCGGTAGCGTAGGCATGGGCATGGACGTCGGCACGCTGCTCGAGCGCTACGCCCGCCTGCTGATGATTGGCGGCCTGGTGGCCACCGCCGCCGCCCTGGCGGTGGACCAGCGCTGGCTCCAGCAGCCGATCGCCGTGATCCTGCTGACCGTCATGGTGCTGATACTGCGGTCCGTCCCGATCCGACTCAGCAAGTACTCCTACCTGACCCAGACGGGCATCCCGGTGCTGGTCGGGGCGGTGACCGTCGGGCCGACACCGGTGGTGCTGGCGCTGTACCTCGGCGTGCTCGGCGCGGACGTCGTCTGGCTTCGGAAGCTTCCCCGGGCGGGAGTCATCAACGCGGGTCGCGAAGTCCTGGGCTTCATGGCCGCGTTCGGGCCCTACGCCGCCGTGCACTACTTCAGCGGCGTACCGACGCTCTCGCTGGATTTCCTGCCGGCCGCGGCGATCATGATCGTGCTGTACTTCTTCTCCACCCGCGCGCTCTTCTACTTCACCCTCCTGGTGCGGGACAAGCTGGAGTACGCGGAGAAGATCCTCATCCTCCGCTGGGAGATCATCTCCTACCTGCTCACGCTCATCGCCGTCGTCGTCGTGGTGCCGACGATCCAGACGCTGGCGCCGGTCGGGTGGGTGGCGGTCGGCCTTGCCCTGGGCGTGCTCGGGCTGCTGACCCGCAAGATCATCGAGGAGGCGATCGGCGCCGAAGACCTGAACAAGGTGCATCTGATGGAAACGGCGATCGCGAGCAATGCCAGTCTCCAGGGCTCCTTCGATCAGATCGAGCGGCTCGCGTACCGGCTGCTGGACTGGGGCGACTTCCGCATCTACCGGCTGGAGGGTGCCGAGCTCACGCTGGCGTATCGCGGGGCCTACGGCCGTCCCGATCGCGGGGACCCCCCCGCCGAGCTGGGCCCGGTCCGGCGGGATGCCCTCGCCAGGGGAGAGGCGATCTCGGTCCGCGACGTCCGGCGCGATCCGCGGCTGGGCCCGGTGATGAACGGAGTGGGCGCGACCATCATCCATCCCATCCGGTTCGGCGACGACATGCTCGGCATCGTCGAGGTTGACCATCCCAAGCGCCACGCCTACGGCGCCAAGGATCTCGTCGCCCTCAGCACCCTGGCCAATCAGATGGCTACCGCGATCCACATCGCGGAGCTCCGCCGACCGCTGCTCAGCACCGTGAGCCAGATCAGTGAGCAGGTGACGGCGCTGGCGCGGGTGACGGAGTCGCTGCGCGGCTCGGCCGGCGCGCTCGGAGAGGTGTCGCACGGCATGCGCCAGGGAACGGCCGACCTCGAGCGATTCGTCGCCGGCGGGCGCCGTTCCACCGACGCGCTCTCGGCCGCGTCCCGCGCCATGGTGGAGCAGGGCGAGCAGGCGGCCCAGGCGAGCGGGACCGCGGCCGACGTGGCCAGCCGCAACCGGGTGGTCATCGGCCAGGCCATCGAGCGACTCATCGGGTTGAAGGGCTTCGTCGCGGGGAGCGTCGAGCAGGTGGGACAGCTGGGGACGCTGACCAGCCGGATCAGCGGCTTCATCGGCACGATTCGCGAGATCGCCGATCTCACCAACCTCATCGCGCTGAACGCCGCGATCGAGGCCGCCCGCGCGGGCCGGGAGGGGCGCGGATTCGCCGTGGTGGCGGAGGAGGTCCGCGACCTCGCGGCGCAGAGCCTCCAGGCGGCGCGCGAGGCCCGGGTGCTGCTGGAGGAGATCGGCAGCCAGGTGACGGTCGTCTCGGAACAGATGGAGCGAGGCCGGGAAGCGGTAGCGGGCGTCGAGGAGCTGAGCGCCGATGCCGCGCAGGCGCTGGACGCGATCGTCGGGACCACCAGCGAGGCCGGCCGTCACGCGCAGGCCATCGCCGCCACGGCCTCCGAGCAGCTCGGCGCGGTCGGAGGGCTGAGCGAGCAGATCGAAAAAGTGGCGGAAGGCTCCGCCCGCACCCGGAGCGGCACCGAGGAGCTGACGCGGCGCGCGGATGACGCCGCCGCGGGGCAGGCCGAGCTGGAGCGCGCCATCCGTCAGCTCGGCGAGGTCGCCTCGGACCTCCAGCGGATCGCGCGGCACTTCGCGGTCGAGACCTGAGGCGGGTGGCCCCTCATGAACGGGCGTACATAGCGCTCGGCAGCAATCTCGGCGATCGCGAGGAGCATCTCGCCGCGGCCCGCGCCGCCCTCGCGGCCCTACCCGCTACTCGGTGGATCGCCGCGTCCTCGGTGGAAGAGACCCAGCCGTTGGCCGGGATGAACCAGCCCCCCTACCTCAACCAGATGGTCCTGCTGGAGACGTCGCTCGAGCCGAGGGCGCTGCTCGCCGCCTGCCAGGCGATCGAACGAAGCCGTGGCCGGGTCCGCACCGAGCACTGGGGTCCGCGCACCCTCGACCTCGACATCGTACGCTACGGCGGTCGCCGGATCGCCGACCCCGACCTTATCATTCCCCATCCCGAGCTTCCCAACCGCGACTTCTGGATCCGAGAGCTCGCCGAGCTGGAGGCCCATGAACGCTGACGCGCGTCCCCGCACCGTCCTCGACCTCCCCGGGTGGAAGGCCGCCGGCCGCAAGCTGGTCATGCTCACCTGCTACGACGCCGCCTTCGCCCGGCTGCTGGACCGCGCCGAGGTGGACGTGCTGCTGGTGGGTGACTCCCTGAACCAGGTGATCGCCGGGCAGGAGACGACGCTCAGCGCGACCCTCGATCAGATGATTTACCATGCGGCGGCCGTGCGGCGCGGCGCGCCGGGCACGCTGCTATTCGTGGACCTGCCGTTCCTCACCTACCAGGTATCGGTCCCGGAGGCGATCCGCAATGCGGGCCGCGTACTCCAGGAGACCGAAGCGAACGGCGTGAAGCTGGAAGGTGGGCGGCACATGGCCGAGACCGTGCACGCGCTGGTGGAGCGGGGCATCCCGGTGATGGGCCACCTCGGCCTCACCCCCCAGTCCGTGCACGCACTGGGCGGCTACCGGGTGCAGGGACGGGAGGGTGCTGCCGCCGACCGTCTGCTGGAGGACGCACGGGAGCTGGAGGCGGCCGGCGCCTGCGCCGTCGTGCTCGAGCTGGTGCCGTCCGAGCTGGCGCAGCGGGTGTCGAAGGCGCTCACGATTCCCACCATCGGGATCGGCGCCGGCCCCCACTGCGACGGCCAGGTGCTGGTGCTGCACGACATGCTCGGCCTCAACGAAGGGTTCTCTCCCAAGTTTCTTCGCCGCTTCGCCGAGCTCGGCACCGCGGTCCGGGAAGCGGTCCGCACCTATGCCGACGACGTTCGGGCAGGCCGCTATCCCGCGAAGGAGCACAGCTTCGAATGAGGGCGCCGGCCGGCCCCGCCTCGCGCATGGTGGAGCTCGCCACCGCACCCGACATCCGGGGCTGGGTGCGCACCCGTCGGCGCGAAGGGCATCGCATCGCGCTAGTGCCCACGATGGGATACCTGCACGAAGGCCACCTCACCCTGGTGGACGAGGCGCGCCGCAGGGCCGATGTCGTGGTCATGACCATCTTCGTCAACCCGCTCCAGTTCGGACCCACCGAGGACCTCGCACGCTACCCGCGCGACCTGCCGCGCGACCGTCGCCTAGCGGAGGAGCGCGGCGTGGACGCCCTCTTCGTCCCCAGCGAGGCGGTGATGTATCCGACTTCCCCCGAGATCCGCATCGTGCCCGGGCCGACGGCGGAACGGTGGGACGGTGCGGCCCGGCCCGGCCACTTCGCCGGTGTGTTGACCGTCGTGGCCAAGCTCTTCCACCTCACCGAGCCGGACGTCGCGTGCTTCGGACGGAAGGACGTGCAGCAATCGGTGCTCATCCGGCAGATGGTGAGGGAGCTCGATTGGCCGATCGAGCTGGTGGTGGTGCCCACGGTCCGGGAGGCCGACGGGCTCGCACTCAGCAGTCGCAACGCGTACCTGGACCCCGAGCAGCGACGGCAAGCCGCCGCGCTGAGTGGCGCGCTTCGGGAGGCACACGTGGCGTGGCGGGGCGGAGAACGGAGCCCGGCCAGGATCGAGGCGCGCATGCGCCGCTTCCTTGCCGACTCACCCGAGGTGGAGGTGGAATACATCGCCCTGGCGGAGCCCGAGTCGTTGGCGCCGGTGGCCGAGGTGAGAGAGGACACCGTCGTGGCGATCGCCGCCCGGATCGGTCGCACCCGGCTCATCGACAACATCGTGCTGCGGGAGGGCGTCGCCTGATGCTGCCCGGGTGGGCAATCGTGACGCCCTCTCGCCGGGAGCACATCGAGCGGGTGGCGGAGCTCGCGGGGCGCTGGGCGAGCGAGCTGGACGTCCCCGAGACCGAGCGCCGCCGGTGGCTCCGCGCCGTGTGGCTGCACGACGCGCTCCGCGATGCGCCGGCCGAGGAGCTGAAGCGGTGGGCGCCGGATGCGCCGGGACCGGCGGATCTCCGGCACGGTCCTGCCAGCGCCGCCCGCGCCAAGGCGGAGGGAGAAACCGATCGCGGCGTGCTCGACGCGGTGCGCTACCACTCGATCGGGCTCGCCGAATGGGACATGGCGGGCCGTATCCTCTATTGCGCCGATTACCTGGAGCCGGGGCGGAAGCATGCCCGCGAGTGGCGGGCGGATCTGGCGGAACGGCTCCCCTCGGAGACGGCGCAGGTCATCCGCGAGGTGGCCACGGCACGGGTGGGGCATCTGGTGACCTCGGGCCGGCCGCTACTCGAACCGACGGTGCGCTTCTGGAACAGTCTCGTCGCCGAATCGTCCGGGTCGGACTGATCGCGCTCGCGGCCGTGGGGCTCGGCGCATCGGTGCGCCTGCTGGTCCCGCCACCGCCTCCGGCCCCGCGTGCGCATGCCTATCCGATTCCCTCGCCCGAGGGACGCATCACCGTGGAGGTGCTGAACGGGACCAAGCGCCCCGGCGTGGCCCGAGCCGCCACCCGGATGTTGCGGCGGCGGGGGCTGGATGTGGTCTTCTTCGGCAATGCCGACGCCGCGGTCGACTCCACGCAGGTCGTCGTGCGACGTGGCGATTCTGCCGCGGGGCGCGAGGTGCGTCAGGCGATCGGGGCGGGCCGACTGGTGGTGGAGCCGGACACCTTCCGGCGGGTGGACGTCAGCGTGATCCTGGGGCCTGATTTCCGGCCGAAGGTCGCGGGGCCTTGACGCGCATGGTGTGAACGTTGGCGGCTAGCCATCGAGGCAGACGCCGATCACCACATCCATCACGTTGGTACCGGTAAGCCCCGGACGAAGCAGGACGCCCGCGGCGTCCAGCGCCCGGTAGGCATCGTGGGTCTCGAGATCGCGGGCCGGATCCCGTCCGGCGGCGCCGATCGCACTCCAGGTGTTCCCGTCGACGATGGCGCCCGCTGCGTCGGTGGGGCCGTCCCGCCCGTCCGTTCCCGCCGCCAGCAGCGACACTGCACCCGGGGCTCCCGCCAGGGCGCGCGCCGCCGAGAGCGCGAACTCCTGGCAGCGCCCCCCGAGGCCCGGCGCGGTCTCCCCGAGTGTCACCGTCGTCTCTCCGCCCCAGATGCGGCAGCGACGTTGCGGGATGCTCCCGGTCGAATAATCTTGCAGAAGTGCAGCGGCTACACTCGTTCCGGCCGCCGACGCCTCCCCGGCGAGCGGCGTGTCCTCCACTACCGGAACGAGGCCCAACTCTGCCGCCCGCTTGGCCGCAGCTTCGAGGGCCAGGCGGTTACTCGCGATCAGCTCGAGCGACACGCGTGCGAACGCCGGGTTACCCGGCTTCGGCGTTTCGGCTTTGGTGCCGTCGCACGCCTCGCGAACCTGTCGCCGAGCCGATTCGGGAATGCGCTCCCAGAGCCGGGAGCGCTCGAGGAGGTCTCGCACCTCGCGCGCCGTCGAGGGGTCGGGCACGCATGGCCCGGAGCCGATCGAGGCGAGATCGTCGCCGATGACGTCGGAGACGACGTACACCCTGACGGAGGCGGGGGCCAGCGCGAGGGCGAGGCGGCCGCCGCCCCAGCGCGAGAACCGCTTTCGGATCCGGTTCATCGCGGTGATGTCGAGCCCCGAGCCGAGCAGCAGGGCGTAGAGCTCGGTCAGCTCCGCCGGCGTGATGCCCTCCACCGGTGCACCCAGCAGGCTGGTAGCGCCGCCGGAGAGCAGCACCCAGACCTCCTCGCCCCGAGCGGCCTGGGCAGCGACCTGCCCGAGGGCTTCGGCTGCGGCGAGGGAACCGGGGCCGGGCTCCGGGTCGTTCCCGGCGACC
>Ga0247825_10003229_pt1 | contig 10756 bp, 7 predicted proteins | sample 13C_Vanillin_Day_FD_194413 | JGI IMG/M metagenome (GOLD analysis project Ga0247825, IMG submission 194413) | Soil microbial communities from agricultural site in Penn Yan, New York, United States - 13C_Vanillin_Day48 | ecosystem: Environmental > Terrestrial > Soil > Agricultural land | place... | reverse complement strand
GTCCGGCGGCGGCACCGCCTCGCGGTAGAAGTACTCCGGCACCGTGCGCGGCGGCAGGTTCTCGGCACCGGGTGCGGCGAGCTGCACGGTCGGCATGGTGACCAAGCCCTCCGGCATCGAGCGCGCCAGCTCCGGCACTTCGCCCAGCACCTTCTCCATGTAGCCGACCCAGATCGGCAGCGCCACCACGCCGCCCGTCTGGTTCTTGCCCAGGGTCTTCGGCTGGTCGAAGCCTACCCACGAGACCGCCACGAGCGCCGGGGTGTAGCCGCAGAACCAGGCGTCGACGAACTCGTTGGTGGTGCCGGTCTTGCCGGCCAGGTCGACGCGGCCGAGGCGCGCCGCGCGCGCCGCGGTGCCGTAGCGCGTCACGTCCTGCAGCATGTTGTCCATGATGAAGGCGTTGCGGGGGTCGAGGACGCGCAGCGCCTCGTCGCCGGCGCGGCGCGGCTCGGCGAGCGCCAGCGCGTTGCCGCGGTCGTCGACGATCTTGTGGATGAAGTACGGCTGGATCAGGAAGCCGCCGTTGGCGAACACCGAGTAGGCGCGCGCCATCTGCCAGGCGGTGACCGAGCCCGCGCCGAGCGCCATGGTGAGGTAGGGCGGGTGGCGCTCGGCCTCGAAGCCGAAGCGCGTCACGTACTCCTGCGCGTAGCGCGGTCCGATCGCGTCGAGCACCCGGATCGACACCATGTTCTTCGACTTGGCGAGCGCGGTGCGCAGGCGCATCGGCCCTTCGAACTTGCCGTCGTAGTTCTTCGGCTCCCAGCGCTGGCTGCCGGTCTGCTCGGCCTCCAGCACCACCGGCTCGTCGGGCACCACGGTGGCCGCGGTGAAGCCCTTCTCGAGCGCCGCGGAGTAGATGAACGGCTTGAACGAGGAGCCCGGCTGGCGCCAGGCCTGGGTCACGTGGTTGTACTTGTTGCGGCCGAAGTCGAACCCGCCGACCAGCGAGCGGATCGCGCCGTCCTGCGGATCGAGGGAGATGATCGCGGCCTCGGCCTCGGGCAGCTGCACCACCTGCCAGTTCTTGCCCTCGCGCTGCACGCGGATGATCGCGCCCTTGCGGATGCGCCGCTGCGGCGGCGCCTTCGGATCGAGGGCGCGCGCCGCGAACTGCAGCCCCTGTCCCTGCAGGGCGATGCGCTCGCCGCTGCGCAGCGCGGCCTGCAACTGCTTGCCGTCGTACGCCAGCACGATCGCGGCGGCGAGGTCGTCGTTGTCCGGATGGTCGGCGAGCGCATCCTCGATGTCGTCGTCGTCCGGGTTGGCGGCCAGCTCGATGTAGCCCTCCGGCCCGCGGTAGCCGGCGCGCCGGTCGTACTCGAGCACGCCCTTGCGCAGCGCGTCGTAGGCGGCGTCCTGGTCGGCCTTGCGGATCGTCGTGTACACGCGGAAGCCGCGCGTGTACACGTCCTCGGGATAGTGCTCGGCGAGCGCCTGGCGCACCATCTCCGCGGCGAACTCGGCATGCACCGTGTATTCCATGGTTTCCCGCCGGGTACGGATCGGCGCCTTCAGCGCGTCGTCATACTGGGTGGCGTCGATGTAGCCGAGCTCGTTCATGCGCCGCAGCACGTAGTGCTGGCGCTGCTTCGCGCGTTGCGGGTTGGACACCGGGTTCATCGACGGCGCCTTGGGCAGGCCGGCGAGCATGGCGATCTCGGCGAGCGAGAGCTGGCCGAGCGCCTTGCCGTAATAGGTCTGCGACGCGGCGCCGAACCCGTAGGCGCGCTGCCCCAGATAGATCTGGTTCACGTACAGCTCGAGGATGTGCTCCTTCGACAGGCTGTGCTCGATCTTGAACGCCAGCATCGCCTCGTAGAGCTTGCGCGTCAGGGTCTTCTCGGAAGAGAGGAAGAAGTTGCGCGCCACCTGCATGGTGATGGTGCTGGCGCCCTGGCGGCGCCCGCCCGCCACCAGGTTGGCCCACGCCGCGCGCAGCACCCCGACGTAGTCGATGCCGGGGTGCTCGTAGAAGCGCTCGTCCTCCGCCGCGATCACGGCGTTCTTGAGCTGCTGGGGCACGTCGCCGATCGGGATGAAGGAGCGGCGCTCCTCGCCGAACTCGCCCATCAGCACCCCCTCGGCGGTGTAGATGCGCAGCGGGATTTTCGGCTGGTAGGCGGTCAGCGCCTCGAGGGAGGGCAGCTGCGGGTAGGCCAGCACCACCACCAGGCCCACGGCCAGCAAGCCGGCCACGGCGAGCCCGAACGCGGCGGCCAGGGGTAGAACGACGAACCGGGTCCACATCTTCTTGCGGCTTAGAGCCGTCGAATCGGGCGTTGTTGCACGGGATGGCGGAACGGCGGCATGATACCCCCATACCCCCCGTGGAAGATTAAGTAGACAGTCAGGGGGGTTGTTGCTAGCATTTAACGCATTTTCTGCGAATCGCGCCTAAGAGCCGACGCGAAAAGGGAAATAACGGGGACCCAAGAAGAGGCTAACGAAATGGCATTCGACCTTTTTACCGCGAAGGCGCCGCCGCTGTTCGGCCTCGACATCAGCTCGTCGTCGGTGAAGATGCTCGAGCTGGTGGACGCCGGGAAAAGCGGCTACCGCGTGGAGCGCTACGCCATCGAGCCGCTGCCGCGCGACTCGGTGGTCGACGGCAACATCAACAACCTCGAGGCGGTGACCGAGTCGGTGAAGCGCGCGCACAGCCGCATGGGCACGCGCACCAAGCACGTCGCCATGGCAGTGCCGAGCGGCGCCGTGATCAGCAAGAAGATCGTGGTGTCGGCCGCGCTGCGCGAGGAAGAGCTCGAGGTGCAGGTCGAGAGCGAAGCCAACCAGTACATCCCGTTCGCGCTCGAGGAAGTGAACCTCGACTTCCAGATCCTCGGTCCCTCGGCGTCCAACCCCGATGAGCAGGAAGTGCTGATCGCCGCCACGCGCAAGGAGAAGGTGGAGGACCGCATCGCGGTCGCGGACTCGGCCGGCCTGCGCGCGCTGGTGATGGACGTCGAGTCGTTCGCGCAGCAGAACGCGCTGGCGCTGGTGGTGCAGGCGCTCCCGGGCGGCGGCAAGGAGCAGAACATCGCGATCGTCGACGTGGGCGCCAACGTGATGAACGTCTCGGTGCTGCGCAACGATCAGTCTGTCTACACGCGCGAGCAGGCGTTCGGCGGCAACCAGCTCACCCAGGACATCGTCACGCGCTACGGCATGACGCCGGAAGAAGCCGAGAACGCGAAGCGCTCCGGCGGCCTGCCCGACGACTTCGAGGCCGAGGTGATGAAGCCGTACATGGAGAACCTGTCCATGGAGGTGCAGCGCGCGCTGCAGTTCTTCTTCACCTCGACGCAGTACCACGCGGTCGACCACATCCTGCTCGCCGGTGGCTCGGCGGTGATCCCCGGCCTCGACGAGGTGGTGCACACGCGCACCCAGGTGCCGACCAGCGTGGCCAACCCGTTCTCGCTCATGCAGGCCTCGCCGAAGATACAGCTGAAACGCCTGATGGCCGATGCGCCGTCGCTGATCGTGGCGTGCGGCCTGGCGATGCGGAGGTTCGACCCGCAATGATCACCACGCGCGTCAACCTGCTGCCGCACCGCGCCGAGCGGCGCAAGCGCGCGCGCCAGCACTTCGTCACCGTGTCGGCCGGCACCTTCGTGGTCGGCGCAGCGCTGGCCGGCCTGATGTACCAGTTCTACGCGCGCCAGATCGAGGTGCAGACCGACCGCAACACCTTCCTCGCCAACGAGATCAAGAAGCTCGACAAGGACATCGCCGACATCAACGAGCTGAAGAACCAGATCCAGGCGCTGCTCGCGCGCAAGCAGATCATCGAGACGCTGCAGGCCGACCGCGCGCAGACCGTGCATCTGCTCGAGCAGATGGTGAAGCAGATGCCCGAGGGCGTGTACCTGCGCTCGATGAAGCAGGCCGGCGCCAAGGTGCACATCGTCGGCTACGCGCAATCCAACGCGCGCGTCTCCACGCTGATGCGCAACTTCGAGGCCTCGCCGTGGCTCGAGCAGCCGCTGCTGGTCGAGGTCAAGGCGAGCGCGGTCGACAAGAAGCGCGTGTCGGAATTCAACATGTACGTGAACCTGAAGCGCGCCGCCGCGAAGGACGCGGCGAAGGACGCGCCCAAGCCGGGCGCAGTGCCGGCCGACGCCGCGAAGAAGGGGTAAGCCATGGCGCTCAATTTCAACGCGATCGCCGACGAGTTCAAGCGCACCAACTGGAAGGACGCCGGCACCTGGGGCGCGGCGCCCAAGATCGTGGTGCTGCTCGCGATCCTGATCGGCGTGCCGGTGGCCGGCTTCTTCGTCTTCAACCAGGGACAGATCGAGGAGCTCGAGGCGGGGCAGCAGAAGGAAGTGAAGCTCAAGGAGGAGTACGTCAACAAGAAGAAGCAGGCGATCAACCTCGACCTGCACCGCCAGCAATTGCGCGAGATCGACACCCAGTTCGGCGCGCTGCTCAAGCAACTGCCCAACAAGTCGCAGATGGACGCGCTGCTGGTCGACATCAACCAGGCCGGCCTCGGCCGCGGGCTGCAGTTCGAGCTGTTCAAGCCGGCCGGCTCGGAGCAGCGCCGCGAGTTCTACGCCGAGCTGCCGATCGACGTGCGCGTCACCGGCACCTACCACGACATGGGCGCGTTCGCGAGCGACGTCGGCCAGCTGTCGCGCATCGTGACGCTGAAGGACGTGCAGATCGTCGCGGCCAAGGACGGCAACCTGACCATGGACGCGATCGCGCGCACCTTCCGCTATCTCGACGACGACGAGATCGCCGAGCAGCGCAAGGCCTCGAAGAAGGGCGCGAAGAAATGAGCCCGGCCGCACGCTCCGCTGCCGCGGCGGCGCTCGCCGTGGCGCTCGCCGCCGGCTGCGGCAGCGACGAGCACGGCGACCTGAAGGAGGAGCTGAACCAGCTCACCAAGGATCTGCGCGGCCGCGTCGACCCGCTGCCGCAGGTCAAGCCCTACGAGCCGGTGCCGTACACCGCGGAAGGGCAGGTCGACCCGTTCCGTCCCGAGCGCATCGAGGTCGCGGCGGCCGGACGCGCCGCGCCGAGCGCCAACGCCAGCCTGGTCGACGAGCAGAAGAAGCGTCCGCCCGAGCCGCTCGAGGCGTTCCCCCTCGAGTCGATCCAGATGCTCGGCACCATCACCCAGAATCAGGAAACCTTCGCGCTGGTGAAGGCCGGGCCCAACCTGTACCGGGTGAAGAAGGGCAACTACATGGGCCAGAACTTCGGCGTGATCACCGCGATCGACGAAGCGCAGATCAGCCTCAAGGAGCTGGTGCAGGACTCCACCGGCGACTGGGTGGAACGGATGAGTTCGCTGCAACTGGTGGAGGCAAAACGATGAACACTAAGAAAGCCAGCACCATCGTCCGCGCGTTCCTTCTCTGGCTCGCAGGCCTGGGAGTATGCGCGGCGCAGACCAACAGCATCGACAGCTTCCACGTCAATCAGGAGGCCGGCCGCACCGTGGTGCGCATCACCACCAAGGAGCCGCTGCGCAGCGTGCCGCCGAACTTCTCGGTGGCCTCGCCGGCGCGCATCGCCGTGGGCTTTCCGAACACCGTGAACGCGCTCGGGCGCTCGAGCGAGGACATCGCGCAGGGCGAGCTGCGCAGCATGAACGTGGTGCAGGGCGCCGACCGCACGCGCCTGGTGCTGAATCTGCGCCGCCCGCTCGGCCACGAGGCGACCATCGACGGCAACACGCTGGTGGTCACGCTCGCCGAAACGCCCGCCGCGCAGAGCGCCACCACGGTCAGCACGCCGTTCGCGGAGGGCCGCCAGGACGTCAAGCACGCGGTGCGCGACATCGATTTCCGCCGCGGGCGCGCCGGCGAGGGCCGCGTGGTGGTGGATCTTTCCGACACCACGACCGGCATCGACATCCGCGTGCAGGGCCAGAACATCGTGGTCGACTTCCTGAAGACCTCGCTGCCGGAGAACCTGCGCCGGCGCCTCGACGTGGTCGATTTCGGCACCCCGGTCAACAGCGTGAGCACGTTCCAGCAGGCCGACAACGTGCGCATGGTGATCGAGCCAAAAGGCCAGTGGGAGCACAACGCCTACCAGTCCGACACCCAGTTCGTGCTCGAGGTGAAGCCGATTACTGCCGATCCGTCGCGCGCCGCCGCGCAGAAGGGCCGCTACACCGGCGAGCGGCTGTCGCTCAACTTCCAGAACGTCGAAGTGCGCGCGGTGCTGAACGTGATCGCGGACTTCACCGACCTGAACATCATCACCAGCGACACGGTGCAGGGCAACATCACGCTGCGCCTGAAGGACGTGCCGTGGGACCAGGCGCTCGAGATCATCCTGCAGACGCGCGGCCTCGACAGCCGGCGCAGCGGCAACGTGATCTGGATCGCGCCGCGCGACGAGCTCGCCACGCGCGAGAAGCTCGCGCTCGAAGCGCAGAACCAGATCTCGGACCTGGAGCAGACCCGCACCGAGTCGTTCCAGATGAGCTACCAGAAGGCCGCCGACATCCAGAAGCTCCTGTCCGACCCGACGCAGCGCATCCTGTCCAAGCGCGGCAGCGCGGTGGTCGATGCGCGCACCAACACGCTGTTCGTGCAGGACACGCCGAGCCGCCTGGAGGAGGTGCGCCGCCTGATCGCCAAGATCGACGTGGCGACCCGGCAGGTGATGATCGAGGCGCGCATCGTGGAAGCGAACGACGCGTTCAGCAGGAACCTGGGCGCGCGGCTGGGCTACAGCGACCTGCGCTGGCTGCAGGACCCCACGCGGCCGGCCGGCTCGGCGATCGGCGGCATCACCACCGGCCCGCGCGTGCTGTTCAGCGGCGACCGCGTCGGCGTGGGTATTCTGACCGGCCAGACGCCCGACCCCGGCACCGGCTACATCCCGAACGCCCAGAACGTCAACCTGCCGGCAGCGGGCCTGAACTCGTTCAGCGCCGGCCAGTTCGCGTTCTCGCTCTTCACCAGCTCGATGTCGCGCTTCATCAACATCGAGCTCTCGGCGCTGGAGGCCGACGGCAAGGGCAAGATCATCGCCAGCCCGCGCGTGCTGACCGCCGACCAGGTCGAGGCGATCATCGAGCAGGGCACCGAGCTGCCCTACCAGCAGGCCACCTCCTCGGGCGCGACCGCGGTGTCGTTCCGCAAGGCCAACCTGGCGCTCAAGGTGAAGCCGCAGATCACTCCCGAGGGCAACATCATCATGACCCTCGACGTGAACAAGGACCAGGTCGGCGCCACCACGCCGGCGGGCGTCGCGATCAACACCAAGCACGTCAAGACCGAGGTGCTGGTGGAGAACGGCGGCACCGTGGTGATCGGCGGCATCTACGAGCAGAACGACCGCACCGACATCACCAAGGTGCCGTTCTTCGGCGACATTCCCCTGCTCGGCTGGCTGTTCAAGAACACCACCAACACCACGGCCAAGACCGAGCTCTTGGTGTTCATTACGCCGCGCATCGTGAACGAGCGGCTGACGATTCGTTAGTCTCGCGCTTCTTTTTCGCTTTTTTTCGAGCGCGCAGCGGCCGGGACCTCCCGGCCGCTTTTGTTTCTAGAATGGGCATCATGCAGCACGCGGGCAACGTCTACCTGGTCGGCATGATGGGCGCCGGCAAGACCACCGTGGGGCGCACGCTGGCGCGGCGCCTCAAGCTGCGCTTCGTCGACTCGGACCACGAGATCGAGGCGCGCTGCGGCGTGAAGATCCCGGTGATCTTCGAGATCGAGGGCGAGGCCGGCTTCCGCGCGCGCGAGGCGCAGGCGGTCGCCGAGATCACGGCGCTCGAGGGCATCGTGCTCGCGACCGGCGGCGGCGTGGTGCTGGCCGCCGAGAACCGGCGCCTGCTCGCCGAGCACGGCACCGTGGTCTACCTGCGCGCCACGCCCGAGCACTTGTACGAGCGCGTGCGCCAGGACCGCAACCGCCCGCTGCTCGCCACCGGCGATCCGCTGGAGCGGCTGCGCGCGCTCTACCGCGAGCGCGATCCGCTGTACCGCGAGGTCGCCGACCTCGTGATCGACACCGGGCGGCAAAGCGTGCAGGTGCTGGCGCGCGCCCTGCTCGAGCAGCTCGGAGCGCGATGGAAAGCCTCCGCGTAGAGCTCGGCAGCCGGTCGTATCCGATCCACATCGGCGCGAGCCTGATCGGCTCGCGCGAGCTCTACGCGCCGCATCTGGGCGGCGGCGGGGCCGCGATCGTCACCAATGTCGTGGTCGCGCCGCTCTTCCTCGAGGCGGTGAAGCGCGCCAGCGGCGCGCGCGCCGAAATCGTGCTCGAGGACGGCGAGCAGGCGAAAAGCTGGCGCGGCGTGGAGCGGGTGGTCGACGGCCTGCTCGCCGCGCGCCTGGGACGCGATGGGCTGGTGATCGCGCTCGGCGGCGGCGTGATCGGCGACCTAGCCGGGTTCGCCGCCGCGGTCTACCAGCGCGGCGTGCCGTTCGTGCAGGTGCCCACCACGCTCCTCGCGCAGGTCGATTCCTCGGTGGGCGGCAAGACCGCGATCAACCATCCGCTCGGCAAGAACATGATCGGCGCGTTCCACCAGCCGCGCGCGGTGATCGCCGACGTCGCCACGCTCGACACCCTGCCCGAGCGCGAGTTGCGCGCCGGGCTCGCGGAAGTGATCAAGCACGGCCTGGCGCTTGATGCGCCGTTCTTCGACTGGCTCGAGTCGAACATCGACGCGCTGGTGAAGCGCGAGCGCGGCGCGCTCGGCTATGCGGTAAAGAAGAGCTGCGAGCTCAAGGCGCGCATCGTCGCCGCGGACGAGCAGGAAACGGGCGAGCGCGCGCTGCTCAATCTTGGCCACACCTTCGGCCACGCCATCGAGGCGGGTACCGGATACGGCGCGTGGCTGCACGGCGAGGCGGTGGCGGCCGGCATGGTGATGGCGGCGGAGTTATCCGCGCTTATGGGCCACTTGAAAAAAACTGATGTCGGGCGCGTGCGCGACCTGTTGCGGCGCGCCGGGCTGCCCATCGCGGGGCCGGCGCTCGCGCCGGAGCGCCTGATGGCGCTCATGTCGCTCGACAAGAAGGCCGCGCAAGGCCGCACGCGCTTCGTCGTGCTCGAAGCCATCGGCCGCGCCGCGTTGCGCGCCGACGTCGACGACGCGCAGGTGCGCCGAGCCGTTGTCGCTGCAGGGCAGTAACGGTATATTCAAAGGTCGGTCATGCAGCACGGTCTCTATCACCCTTCCTACGAGCACGACGCCTGCGGCGTAGGCTTCGTCGCGCACATCAAGGGCAAGAAATCGCATTCGATCGTCGAGCAGGGGCTCGGCGTGCTGAAGAACCTCAGCCACCGCGGCGCGGTCGGCTACGACCCGAAGCTCTCCGACGGCGCGGGACTGCTGATCCAGATCCCCGATCGCTTCTACCGCGAGGAGATGGCGAAGCAGGGCGTCAAGCTGCCGCCCGCCGGCCAGTACGGCGTCGGCATGGTGTTCCTGCCGCGCGACCCGGCGTCGCGCATCGCGTGCGAGTACGAGATCGAGCGCGCGATCAAGGACGAAGGCCAGGTCCTGCTCGGCTGGCGCGACGTGCCGGTCGACAACTCGGACCTTGCCGAGCCGGCGAAGAAGCTCGAGCCGGTGATCCGCCAGGTGTTCATCGGGCGCGGGCGCCGCGTCACCGTCACCGACGCGCTCGAGCGCAAGCTCTACATCATCCGCAAGAGCTCGGGCCACGCCATCCAGGCGCTGAAGCTCAAGCACGGAAAAGAGTTCTACGTGCCGTCGATGTCCGCGCGCACGGTCTGCTACAAGGGCATGCTGCTCGCCTACCAGGTCGGCGAGTACTACCTCGATCTCAAGGACGCGCGCGTGGAATCGGCGCTCGCGCTCGTGCACCAGCGCTTCTCGACCAACACCTTCCCCTCGTGGGACCTCGCGCACCCGTTCCGCATGATCTGCCACAACGGCGAGATCAACACGCTGCGCGGCAACGTGAACTGGATCCGCGCGCGGCAGGGGGCAATTTCGTCCCCCATATTGGGATCGGATTTGGGAAAAATCTGGCCGCTGATCTACGACGGGCAGTCCGACTCCGCGTCGTTCGACAACGCGCTCGAGCTGCTGGTGATGGGCGGCTACTCGGTGGCGCACGCCATGATGATGATGATCCCGGAGGCGTGGGAGCAGCACACGCTGATGGATCCGGCGCGCCGCGCGTTCTACGAGTACCACGCGGCGATGATGGAGCCGTGGGACGGCCCGGCCTCGATCGCGTTCACCGACGGGCGCCAGATCGGCGCCACGCTCGACCGCAACGGCCTGCGCCCGTCGCGCTACATCGTCACCGACGACGATCTGGTGATCATGGGCTCGGAGTGCGGCTGCCTGCCGATCCCGGAAGAGAAGATCGTCAAGAAGTGGCGCCTGCAGCCGGGCAAGATGTTCCTCGTCGACCTGGAGAAGGGCCGCATCGTCGACGACAAGGAGCTGAAGGAAACGCTCGCGAACGGCAAGCCGTACGCGGAGTGGATCGAGCGCATCCGCGTGCGCCTGGACGAGGTCGACACCGAGAAGACCCCGCCGCTCAAATCCGAGGTGCGGCTCCTCGACCGCCAGCAGGCCTTCGCCTATACGCAGGAGGACCTCAAGTTCATCCTGCAGCCGATGAGCGCGGCGGGCGAGGAGCCGATCGGCTCGATGGGCAACGACTCGCCGCTCGCGGTGCTGTCCAACAAGGACAAGACGCTCTACCACTACTTCAAGCAGCTCTTCGCGCAGGTCACCAACCCGGCGATCGATCCGATCCGCGAGGAGCTGGTGATGTCG
>Ga0247825_10003227_pt1 | contig 10757 bp, 9 predicted proteins | sample 13C_Vanillin_Day_FD_194413 | JGI IMG/M metagenome (GOLD analysis project Ga0247825, IMG submission 194413) | Soil microbial communities from agricultural site in Penn Yan, New York, United States - 13C_Vanillin_Day48 | ecosystem: Environmental > Terrestrial > Soil > Agricultural land | place... | reverse complement strand
GCCGGTCTTGCAGTGGCCGATGCCACGGCCGTCGTCAACACAAGCCTGGCGATCGCATCGACATCACGTTCACGCGTGCCCTCGTTACCGAGGTCCAGAAGTAACACGCCGTAGTTGGAGGTGGCCGGGAGGATGACGACGCAAGCCATGCTCGGTGCAGTCGTCGGGCTGTCGTTGATGCTGGTGGTCGTCGCCGGGTACGTGTGGCTGGCGCGCCGCTTCCGCATCCTCTGGCATCCCCTGGCCATCTTCCTCGCTGTCGGAACGGTTGGTGTCGTCGTCTCTGTGCTCGGCGAACTGGTGTTCCGCGGGGCGGCGGGGGTACCGGCGATGCTTCGGCGCTCGGCGATCGGCGGCTTCGGATGGGGAGTCGTGATCGCAGTCGTCGTCTGGATCGGCCGTTTCGTCTTCGAGAAGCTCTTCAAGACCGCCGCGGTCAGGCGGGCGGAGACTCGATGGCGGTGAGCAGCGTCTCGTAGCTGGCGCGAAGCGCCATGAACTGCTGCGCAAGCTGCTGACGGTCGGCGTCACTCGCGCCGGGATGGCGGTCGGGATGGTAGCGGCGCGCCAGTCCCCGGAACGCCGAGCGCAACTCAGTGACGGAGAAGCCCGCGCGAACGCCGGCACCCAGCAGGTTGAGGGCGTCGAGCGAGCGCGCCTGGGCCGTTGTCAGGCGCCGAACCGGCCGCGCGGGGGCGGCAACGGCTGGCCGGATGCCCGATCCGTATGCCCGTGCGGCGTGCTTTTCACAACCAGCCTCGCGCGCCACCGTGTGCAGGTTGTACAGCGGAGTGTAGACAACGTGACGCGGTGGAGCCGTGCGACCCTTTGGTTCGCCAGGCGGCGTCGCCTCCCAGGCGATCGCCCCAAGCATATCTTCCAGGACGTCCACGAACCTGAGGCCGCGGGGCATGACGTGGAAATCGGCCGCGCGCTGAACCTCTGAACCCTCGCGTCCGTGCACCCGTTCACACTGCGTCGATGCTGCGCCACCAGTACAGGGCCACCGGGCCGCACCACACGAAAAGTCCAGCGGCGTCGCTGGTGACGCGCCACCGCCAGTCGGAATACCACCGGAGTTCGACCTGTCGCATGGGTGCTGTCCCGCCTGCGGCGATGCCGCGCTGTTGCGGGCTCGCCCTCGATTCGATCCTGCGTGGACAGTAATCGCGCGGCGTAACGCATGCATGACAGCGGGCTTCCCATGACGTAAATCGTGCAGGGCTCTCACGAGAAACTCCTGAGCAGTCTCACGCGGAGACGCAAGGTTCGCCACCAGCCGATCGACGCCGGTCTCACGCCAGGCCGCCGAGAGCGCCAAGACCAACACGGTCCTGGCGCTTTCGCGGCGTGGCGTGAAATCACGTCAACGTCCTGGCGTGGGCGGCCCCGCGTGAGGTCAGCCCTGCAGGTCAGGGAATCGGGCGCGTGCGCGCGTCGATCGAGAGCAGGAACTGGATGAGGGTTGCGCGATCGGCCGCACTCGAGAGCACGTCGACGCCGCCGGTTCCAGCGCTTCGATGACTCACGTTGTCCAGCACGTCACCCAGCGAGGAGGCGGTGCCGTTGTGGAGGAACGTCTGCGGAAACGCGAAGATCGACAGCAGCGAGTCAGGTACGAAGCCGTCCGGTCCCACGACGGGTGATGCCCCGTTCGCGGTCACTTCGTTGAGTGCAGAGGGATCGAACGTGCCCACCGCTCGCAGCTGGTCCAGAATCTGACCGTTCTTGATCCGGCTGGCGTCTGGCGGCGGCGTGTAATCGAGACGGCTGCTCGTCCATTGCGGCCCGCCATGGCACGACTGGCAGTTGGCGGCGGTGAACAACAGCCGGCCTGCCTGCACGCGCGGGTCGGACTTGATCGCCGGCGAGATCGGCGGACGGATGCCGTACTGGATATACGCCTTGATCGCGTCCCACGCCGGCACGCCGTGCACGGTCAACTGGTTGCGATGCGCGCTCGCCAGGGGCACCAGGTTGACCACCGTCGTGTCCTGCGTGATGCCGTCGGCCTGCACGATCAGGCCCTGCCCGCCGGACACCGCCCGGATGTTCAGCTCGAAGTCCTCTTGCTCGTCCCGTTCCGCGTTGTGGTTCAACAGCCGCATCCGCTTGCGGGTCGGGTCGGTCAGGTCGAAGTCGGTGTGCTGTGAAATCGTCTTCTTCGGGCCGGACGGGAAGATCCAGACGACGTTGTCGGACAGGCCGTTCGGATGGCAGGCCGCGCAGGCTCCCCATCCGTTGGCCGACATGCGGCCCCGGATCGGCGTGGTGGTTCCCGGCGCCGGATCGAACTCGCCGATCGAGGTGTTGTACAGCTCCTTCCCGACGTGGATCAGATCGGCCACCGTCCCTGGTGCCGGGAGCGCCGCCGACTGCAGGGTCGCGACCACCCGCTCGGGCTGCGTGGTCAGGTCGATGACCGTGATGTCACGCGACACATAGTTGGCGACGATCGCCACGGTGTCGCCAGAGGTGACGACAACGCCACGCGGGTTCTTGCCGGTCGGGATCTGCAGCACCCGCGTCGGATCGGACGGATCCGGCTGAACGGCCGCCGCCCCCGTCGCGGGATTGACCGCAATCTTGAACAGCACATTGCTCGCCGCGCTCACGACGTAGGCCTCGTTGGCCAGGTGCTTGAACGCGAGGGCCCAGGGAATCGTGAGGAACCGCCTGGTTGTATTCGTCTGCTGCGCGACGGCGCGATGCATGTTGATCGTCTGCTGCGCGTCCGCGTTCGTGGTCGTGTCGATGACCGAGAGCAGGCTCTGCGTGTTGACGTCGAACCGGATCGGGCCGTTCGGCGATGCGCCCACGTTCGGGACGAACGCGTACTTGCCTTTGATCCCGATGTTGTTCAACTGATTCGGATACGCACCGGTGGGGAACGTAAAGGCCGGCGGCGTCGCCGGCGGGATCCGGGCGATCGCATCTCCGGCCGCTCTGAACCCGGCGTCGGCGAGCGGATTCAGCGTGATCTCGCCGATCACGGCATCGGTGGCGGTGGAGATGGCTGTCACCTTTCCCGCCTTCGCATCGTCCTGTCCATCGATCTTGCCGGGCACCGGCAGCGACAGGAACTGCGTGACATACACCGTCTCGTCCGCATCATCGCCGTCGTCATCGTTGGTGATGGCGAGGCCGCGCGGTTCGAACCCGGCGTTCTGGATGGTGCGGATCACGACGTCGGTCTGGGTGTCGATGACCGTCACCGAATTCGAGCGGGTGTTCGTCACGTAGAGCTTCGTCCCGTTGGGCGTCAGGGCGAGACCGTACGGCTCGGTGCCGACCCTGATGCGATCGATGACGCGGGCGACACCGCGATCGCGATTGATGCGGATGACCGCGACCGTTCCCCCGACCGTGTTCGCCGCGTAGGCCTTCGTGCCATCGGGGAGCAACGCGACGCCGTTTGGCTCCCTGCCGACTTCGACCTCGGCGAGCCGCTTCACCTCGGTGCCCGCCACGCTGAAGAGCGTGACGCTGTCGTTGTCGGGATTGGCGACCGCCAGGAGCGATTCGTTCGCGGTCAGTGCCAGCGGTTGCGAGGAGGTCGGACCAAAGAACCGTCCGTCGACGAGATGAGCGGTTGGCGCCGCCGGCGCCAGGAGGATACCCGTGGCCACCATGACCGCTGTCGAGAGGGATGCGGATGATCTCGCATGCATGACTATCTCCTCTGAGGCGCAGGAATGGACTGGAGGACCCAGGGCGACGACCGAGGCGTGCTGGAAATGTACCGCGCAGATAGTAGCCGTTTGCTTCCGGCGATTACGTAAAAGATCGGGATCGTTGTGGTGACCTCGCGCGGGGCGCCAGGCTATCGTCGTTGCTGCTGCGCGGCGAGCTGTTTGCGAAAGGCGCTTTCGGCGCTGTCGATCGATGCGAGGTATCCCTTTGGATCAATGAAGGGTGCGGCGGGATCGTCCGTCTTGAGGCTGTCCTGGTACTTCCGGAAGCGGCCGTACTCCACGCCGTGCGAGGTCAGCCAGATATCCACTGGCAGATCGCGCAACGTGCGGAGACTCCGCTCGACGTCAGCGCGAACACCCGGCGGGCGCTCGGGATCGACCAGCGATGCGCCGTAGGGCGGCTCGATGCCGCAGCGGTGCACGACGTGGAGATCACGATCCCGGTCGCGGACGCTGAAAGTCCATGTCGTGCATCCTGGCGAGTGGCCGGGGGTGAGGTGGGCGGTGACGGCGAGCGGACCAAGACGGATCGTCTCGCCATCCTTGACCCGGCGATCGACACGTGCCGCGGGGTAATCGGTGACGCCGGCCCATGCCAGCAGTCTGTACGTCGGATAGATCGTGCTCGGATCGTTCTGGCCGCCGGCAGCGATCACCTCGGCGTTGGCTTCGCTGGCCCAGAGCTCGGCGCCGGTGGCCAGCTGCAGGGCCGCCAGCCCGCCCGCCTCGTCGATGTGCGGATCCGTTGCGAGCAGGATCTTGACGTCTTTCGCCGCGAAGCCGAGCTGCTCGATGTTGTCGACGATCTTGTGAGCGGTTCCCTCGTAGCCGCTGCCGATCAGCACGTGGCCCTCGGGTCCGAGGAGCAGGAACGAGGTGACGTCGGGGGCTCCGACAAAATACAGATTGCCGGCGATGTGGTGCGGATCGGCGCGGGCGTCCCGGTTGCGATCGACTGCTTGGCGCCACAGCGGGTACAGCACGCCGCCGACGAACACGGCGAGCGCGACGAGGACGACGAGGGCGAGATGCTTCAGGGGGAGGCGCATACGGCGCCGATATTATGAAGAACTTTACGGTAAAAAGCACGAGCGCGCGAGCGTGCCAGAATCGCGATCGTGCCGGGCCACCGCCCGCCAGAGGAGCCCGTCATGATTCTCGAGGTCGCCCCGCTCCGAGTCCGTCCAGGCCAGGAGACTGGAAACGGATCGTAGAAGTGGTGCAGCAGGCGCTTCCACTCCTGGTACGTGGTCTCCCACTACGCACCGGTCGCCGGAGGGGCGACCCTTCGAAAAGACTGATCGCCCTGTGGCCCGATGGTCCGTAGAATGGCGTCATCAAACAGGCCGGCATCAAGGAGGAGAGGATGCGAGGGATTGGTCTTTTCGTCGCCGGACTCATCGTGGGCGCGGCCGTGCCGGCGGTGCTCGCCCAGCGCGCAGACGCACCGGCCGATCGTCGCGGTGTGGTGATGATGAACCACGTGGCGGTGAACGTGCCCGACCTGCCCGCGGCGGTCGAGTACTACGCAGCAAAGATGGGTTATCGCGAGGCGTTCCGGGTGAACGACGCCGCGGGGCAGCCACGCATCATCTACCTGCACATCAGCCGCGACACGTTTCTCGAGTTGAACCAGGCTGGTCCGCAGCGACCGGCCGGGTTCTCGCACTACGGCCTCCATGTTGAGAACGCCGCCGGCGCTGTGGCGGCGTTTCGGGAGCGAGGCGTCACGGTGACCGACACCAGCGTCAGCGATACGAAAGCGATTCTGGCCAACATTACCGATCCATACCTGGGGCGGATCGAGCTGGCGGAACTGCCGGCGGGATCGCTGCATCGCCAGGCGATCGCCCGGTGGGCGCGATGAAAAGAAGCGCGGTGGACGGGATGAAACATCGAGTTCTGGGGGCATGTGATGAGGACAGTTGAACCGTTCGCGGCCGGTGCGCGGAGGCGACGGGCCTGGCCAGCCGTATCAGCGCTCGCACTGTTGGCGGCGACCGTCGTGTTCGCGCAGCAACGAGGCGGCACGCCGCAAACGGACGCGGTCGCTCCCGTCAACGACGGTCCGAATCCCTACACGGTGAGCCGCGACTGGGCACAGCTGACGATCGAACAGCGGCCGTGGGGCGGGTCCAACGGCGTCGACATCGATCGCGACGGCAAGACCGTGTGGGCCACGGATCGCTGCTCCCCCGGTACGACGCCGGGCTGCTTCGGCAGCACCGGCAACCCGGTTCACCACTTCGATGAAACCGGCCGCGAGATCAAGAGCTTTGGCGCCGGCATGTTCGTCTGGCCGCACGGCATCCACGTCGATCGCGACGGCAACATCTGGGTGACCGACGCAGCGGTGCCGCGGGCCGAGGATCTTGCCCGTCTGCCCAACGAGGCCCGCAAGGGCAGCCGCGTCGTCAAGTTCAGCCCGGACGGCCGCGTGCTGATGACGATTGGCACGCCCGGTGTGCATGGGGATCCCCCGAACGCGCTCACCGATCCGACCGACGTCATGACCGATCCGGCCAACGGTGACGTCTACATCGCCGAGAGTCACACCGACGTGACCTCGCCGGCGCTCATCGGCCGCATCTCGGTGTTCGATCGCAACGGGAAGTTCCTGCGCATCATCGGCAAGACTGGTACCGGACCGGGAGAGTTCCGCACGCCGCACGCGATCGACTTCGACTCGCAGGGGCGGCTGGTCGTCGCCGATCGCCACAACCACCGGATCCAGATCCTCACGAAGGCCGGCGTCCCGGTCCGCGAGTTCGCTGCGTTCGGGCGGGTGAGTGGCCTGGTCGTCGGCCCCGGTGACATCCTCTATACGACAGACTCCGAGTCGACCGAGCGTGTGCATCCCGGCTGGCGCAAGGGCATCCGCATCGGGGCGCTCGCCGACGGCAGGGTGACCGCTTTCATTCCGCCGCATGTGACGGACGCATTTCCTGACGGCGTGATGGGCGAGGGGATCGCGATCGATGCCGCCGGGAACGTGTTCAGCGCCGAGACGCAGGTCCGCGGGGTCGTGAAGTACGTGCGGAAGTGAGGCGCACCCGGTGATCCCGACATCGGTAATCCGGACCGTACAATGACGCTGTGAAGCGTTCCGGTATCGCTGATCTTCCGCTGCACGGCGGACGCGTGCCGGCGTGGCTCTCCATGCGGATGACGACGCTCGGGACGGCGATTGCCGAGAGCATCGTCGCTCACTACGGCCGGCCGGCATTTCTCTCACGGCTCAGCGATCCGTTCTGGTTCCAGGCCTACGGCGCGGTCATGGGGATGGACTGGCATTCGTCGGGCATCACCACGTCCGTGATGGGCGCCCTGAAGCGCGGCCTGAACGAGCGCGCCGGCGACCTCGGCCTTTATGTGTGCGGCGGTCGCGGCCGCCACTCACGCAACACACCTTCAGAACTCCAGCGGATTGCCGACACGACCGGCATGGATGGCCAGGCACTCGTACGCGCCAGCCGCCTGACCGCTCGCATCGATAACAACGCGGTGGACGATGGCTTTCAGATCTACCTGCATGCGTTCGTGCTGAGCGCCGACGGCGAGTGGGCCGTGGTGCAGCAGGGGATGAACGAAGGGACGCGGCTTGCACGCCGGTATCACTGGCATTCGCCCGCCGTGCGCGACTTCGTTGCCGATCCGCACACGGCGATCGTCGGCCAGTCGCAGGGGACGATCCGCAACCTTGTCGATCGCCGCGCCGGGCCGGCGCAGGAGGCGCTGCTGGCGATGACCCGGGAGGAGCCGGTGAAGACGCTGGCCGAACTGGCGGCTCTCACACGGTCAGGGCCGGAACTCCGGCAGCTCGAGATGCCCGGGCACCACGACGTGAGGCCGGACGATGTCAACGCGAAGCGGCTCGGGGCGGTGCTTGCGCTCGCGCATGAACGCGAGCTGCGCGACTTCGCGTCGTTCCTGCTGCTGGAGCAGCTCGGCCCGCGCACGCTGCAGTCGCTCTCGCTGATCGCCGAGGTCGTGCACGGCGCGCCGACGCGATTCGAAGACCCGGCGCGATTCGCGTTCGCGCACGGCGGGAAGGACGGGCACCCGTTTCCGGTGCCGCTTACGGTCTACGACGACTCGATCAACGTGCTGCGCCGTGCGCTGACTGCCGCCAGGGTTGGCCATTCCGAGAAGCTGGATGGGATGAAGCGGCTCGACACGCTGACGCGGGCGGTCGAAGCGGGACGGGATCCGTTTGCAGACGTGAAGGAAACGATCGCGCATGAGCGGGCGATCTCGCGGTCGCTGGGTGGAAGGACCGTCTTCGACGATCCGCCTTCGCCCTCCGGGCTCCGGCGCGACAAGTCAACGCCGCGCGAGCGACAACCGGAGCGCGGGCAGCTGACGTTGTTTTCGAAATGAGGTCCGGATCTCCGGCCGTCCGGAGATCCGGCCGTTCATCGGATCACTGGAAATCCCGTGATCCGGAGCCGCCGTTACCGCGCGGCCAGGTTGATGAGCGGCGAGCCGCCGGTGCCCATCAGGAAGGTGCAGTTCCCCTTGCCGCAGACCTCGCGCACCATCTGCAGCTGCTGCAGCGCGACGTACTGCTGCGTGTCGATCCCCATCGTCTGGTTGTACGCCTTGTCTGCTGCCGCGCGGCTCTCCTCGGCTGCCTTGCGCTTGTCCTCGGCCAACTTCCGGAGATCTTCCGTCGCCTGCCGCTGCCGCTGCGTGGCGGTCGCAATCCGCTGCGCCTGAATATCGTTCGGAGGGTTGGCCTTGCCGACCGTGCCGTCCAGCAGTCGTACGGGCAGCTTTTCGGTCACGATGATCTCGCGCATGATTTTCTCGACCTCGGCGTCGATTTCATCGACGGCCGTGACCGCGATATCCGACTCCGCGTGGCGGCGGACGGCCTGCCGCACGGTCGACTCGAACGGCTTATCGAGGTTGCGGTCGTAGACCGCCTTCAGCGTGCCGCCGAACCCCTTCACCATCGCCACCGAGTCGGTGACCTGCAGCCGCAACTGGGCATGAAAGTCGAGCGGGATGCCATCGCGGCTGTTCATGTCGTCGAAGTCCCGATTGAACGCCTGCGGCTGCATGTTGACGATGACCGCGCGGGTCGTGGGCGCCACCCAGACTCGCCCGGTGCTCACCGGTTGATCGTCCACGCCTCCGTGCCCGAAGAACCACGGCTGCCGCACCAGCACCGCCTCTTCTCCGGCACCCGGCGTCACCGAGTTGCATCCGACGGCAAGCGTTGACGCCGTCAACAGCAGGAACACCGCTGGCATCGCGATCCGACGTATCCCCATCTCACCTCTCCGTCCGGGCACCTGTGCCCTGATGTTCATACGCAATTCCGGACCGGTCGTTCGATGTGCGGTGCCGTGCCCGAATTGCGTGCCAGCCGATCGATAGCCAGGCGAAAGTGACGCCCATATTCGGCTACGATCCCGGTCGCAAGCGCGTCTGGATGCTGGAGGGGATCGAGTGCACTTCTCACGCCGGGCATTTCTTGCGTTGGGAGCAGGGGTGTTGATGCCGCAGACCCGGGAACCGCTCGCGCTGCGGCTGGCCCGCGTGCTGCATCCGGCGACGTACGCGGACCTGCCGCCGGATGCGGTCAAGCACGCCAGGATGATCCTGGCGAGCACGCTGGCCAGCGCCGCCTCGGGAACGCAGATCGAATCCGCTCGCATCGTCCGCAACCTGGCGGTGGAGCAGGGTGGGGCCGCGCAGGCGTCCGTGTGGTTCGACACGGCCCGGTTGCCGCTGGCGCAGGCGGTGCGCGTCAACGCGATGTGGAGCGACGCGGCGGCGTCCGACGACAGCGACCTCCGCAACGTGGCGCACACGGGCACCCTGGTCAGTGCCGTGGGACTCGGCGTCGCGGAGTGGAAGAATTCCAGCGCCACCGATGTGCTGACGGCGATAGCCGTCGGCTACGAAGCGGCGGGCCGCTTTGGCGACATGGTGCGCGGCGGACGGCCAGGTATCCACGCGTCGTTCGTCGTCGCCTTCGGTGGAACCGTCGCGGCGGCGCGACTGCTGGGACTCACCACGGAGCAGATGGCGCACGCGCTCTCGCTCACCGCAACCACGATGGGCGGCATCCTGATCGGCACCGACAGCTGGGCCCGCGAATACATGGCGGGCAACGCGGCGCTCACGGCCGTCCAGTCAGCGCTGGCGGCGCAGCGTGGTTTTACGGTGAATCCGGATCTGCTCGAAGCGAGAGGCGGCTTGCTCGACACGTTCGGGAACAACACGGTGGACCTGGAGGCGATGGTTCGTCCGCTGCGCGCGCCGTGGGACATCGAGCGCTTCCTCGCGATCAAGCTGGTGCCAGGGGCGCATGCGCTGCACTCCTCGCTGGAGGCCGCGATCACGGCGTCGACACAGGCCAACGTTCCTGCCGGCGATATCTCAAAGATCATCCACTCGGGTCCGATGAAGACCAGCATCACCTATGAGCCCAGGGTGCCCGCCGACATGGTGGAGGCGATCCACAGCCTGCCGTATTTCCTGGCGACGGGTGTGGCGGATCGCACCTTCGACTGGAGCCACATCACTCCGCAGAAGATGCGGCGTCCGGAAATCGCCCGGCTGGTGGCGCTTGTGGAGTACGAGGCAGTGCCGGAGGGGATGCGCTACGAATGGAACTGGGGTGGGACCGTCACGCTGGTCACAAGGTCCGGCGCCCGCTACACCAGCACCGTGGACGCGCCGCGCGGCTCGGGCCCGCGCGGCATCGAGTGGGCGGATGTGGACGCGAAGTATCGCGCGCTCATCGGCGATTCAGGGCTGCCCGTGGCGACGCAGACGCGCATCCGCGAGTTGATTCACGACTTCAGCAGCGTGAGCCCGCTGGTCGCCGCGCTGCGTCGCTGAGGTGCGTATCCCTGGCTTATGGCGAGGCTGAAGCCTCGCCCTACATTCCCGAAGTCGTTGTCAGGGCTGGACGATCGAGCTCTTCAGCGGGCCCAGCAGCCCGAGCAGTTCGGCCTTCTCGGCCGGCTTCACCTGCAGCTGATCGAGCACGGCGACGAGGTCCTCGACCACGGCGTCGAACGCCGTGCCCGTGACCTTGCGTCC
>Ga0247825_10003226_pt1 | contig 10758 bp, 4 predicted proteins | sample 13C_Vanillin_Day_FD_194413 | JGI IMG/M metagenome (GOLD analysis project Ga0247825, IMG submission 194413) | Soil microbial communities from agricultural site in Penn Yan, New York, United States - 13C_Vanillin_Day48 | ecosystem: Environmental > Terrestrial > Soil > Agricultural land | place... | reverse complement strand
GATCGGAGCCGCTACGCCCCGGCGGCCGCGGCGTAGCGGCTCCGATCGCTCCGCGGGTCAGGCGTCGCGGCGCGCGACGCCGACGATGTGCGGCAGCGCGGCCGGGCCCGCCTTGAAGTCGAACCGCCGGACTCGCTCGATCGTCCAGCCGTTGGCGGCGATCGCCGCCTCCGTGTCGCGCGCGCCGTGGCAGCCGCCGGTCAGCCGCGGCCAGATGCCCCAGTCGTCGAGCCGGCGCTGCACCGCCCCGCGGCTGACCGGCGGCGACGACGTGCTCGTAGAAGCGCAGCTCCCCGTTGGGGCGGACGACGCGCCGCAACTCGGCCAGCGCGTCCGCCTGGTCGGGGACGCTGCAAAGCACGAGCGATGCGACCGCGGCGTCGAACGCCCCGTCCTCGGCCGGGAGCGCGTCGGCGAGGCCGTCCACGACGCGGACGTCGACCGCCGCGGTGCGAGCCGCGTCCTCCGCCCGCTCGCGCAGGTAGGGCTCGGGCTCGACGGCAACGACCTCGCTGACCGTCGGCGGGTAGTGGCCGAAGTTCAGGCCGTTGCCCGCCCCGACCTCGACCACGCGGCCGGCGACGCCCGCGAGCATCTCGGCGCGATGCTCCGCGCCGCCCCTGCGCTCGACGCCGGCGCTCGACGCGGCGTACAGGCGCGCGAAGAGCGGGTGGCGAGCGGTGTCGGGCATGGGGGCGATCCTTCCGATCGGCGTCAACCGCTGCGGGCGGCCCACCGGGTCGCGCCGGCGACGAGCGCGCCGGCGAGGACGAGGCAGCTCGCGCACGCGACGAGCACCGCGCCGGTCACCGTCCCGGCGGGCGCGTCGGTCTCGGCCTGGGCGAACGCGACCGGGCCGCCGACCGGGCCGAGCGCGGCCGAGACGGCGACGAGCGCCAGCAGCGCGGCGATGACGGCGGCGATCGCCGTCGCCCGGCGGGTGAGCCGCGGCGGCGCGAACAGCACGCCGACGGCGCCGCCGAGCGCGGCACACGCGAGATGTCCGAGGCCGGCGGCGACGACGTCGCCGGCTCGCACGACGGGGTCGAACTCGTCGCCCACGCCGACGGCGACGAGGCCGAGCGGGTAGGCGAGGAACACGACGGTCAGAAGGGCCGCAACGGCGAGCACGAGCATGACCTCGAGGCCGGCCCTCGCGCCGCGGCCGCCGAGGGCGGTCGTCGCCATGTCGGACTGCGCGTCGGGCTCGCCCGCGAGAACGGCCCCGACAGCCCATGCGGCGAGCCCGCAGGCCATCAGCGAGGTCACGCCGAACGACGAGCCCGGGTCGTTGTCGCGGTAGGCGTAGACGCCGATCACGAGGAACAGCGTGGCCGCGAGGGGCGGGAGCGCGGCACGGGTGCGGGCCGCGGTGAGCGCGAGGTAGCGCAGCCGGGCGCTCATCGCCGGACCTCCTCGACGTGCCAGCCCGCGTCGAGCAGCGCGCGGAGGAGGTCGTCGCTCGAGGGCGCGGGGACGGTGCGCTCGAACGCGCGGCCGTCGGGGTGGATGGCGCGCACGGTGACGGCCGCGTCCGGGGCCGCGATCGTCCGCGGCGTCGCGGCTCGCTGCACCCCGGCGCGGTGGGCGGCGCCGTTGCGCAGGCGCAGCACGTCGGTCAGCGCGACCCGTCCCGCCGCGGAGCCCGAGTGGTCGGTGAGCAGGACTGCGGCGCCGGCTTCGAGCCGCTCGGCGACCTGCGCCGCCAGCCACGCGCGGCCGTCGTCGTCCAGGCCCGAGAACGGCTCGTCGAGCAGCAGCAGCGGACACCCGGCCTGCAGTGCCTCGAGCAGCGCGACGCGCTGGAGCATGCCGCGGCTGAGGGTCGCCGCGGGCCGGTCGAGGACCGCGGGGTCGAGGCCGCTCGCGCCGCTGGCGGCAGCCCAGTCCGTCGCGGTCAGCCCGCGCAGCGCCCGCATCGCGCGCAGCCACTCGCCACAGTGCAGGGCGGGGGCGAGGCGCACCTTCTCGGGCACGAACGCGCACGCGGCGTGACGTCGCAGCGTCCCCGCCCGCGGCGCCGCGAGCCCGGCGAGCACGCGCAGGAGGCTCGTCTTGCCGCTGCCGTTCGCGCCCGCGACGTGGATGGCGCGGCCCGGGTCGACCGTCAGCGCGACGCCGGACAGCACGGTGCGCCGCCCGCGCCGGATCGTGAGCGCCCCCGCGTCGAGCAACACCGGCACCCCGGTCACGCTAACAACGCGGGCGCGCCCGGTCCGCAGGCAATCCTGCGACGCAACCTTGCGCGGTTCTGGTACGTCATCGAGGTATGGCCCCCCTCCGCATCGCCCTCGCCGCCCTGTGCGCGGCCCTGATCCTCGCCGCCGGCGCGTCCGTCGCCCTCGCCGACCCGCCGTGGTCGCCGCCGACGGTCGTCCCCGGCGCCGGCAACGGCCCGGCGGCCGCGACCGCGCGCGGGCATGTCGCCGCGCTCGTGACGTCGAACCGCACGCAGCCGCCCGGCACCGCGTCGCAACTCCTGCGCCTGAATCCGATGGACGGCAGCGTCCTGTCGAGCACGGGCGTCGACCTCGGCGACGCCGCGATCGCTCCGTTCGCGAGCGATGCCATCGCTGTCGCCGGCACGTCGATCGGCCCGTCGGGCACGATCGACGACCAGAGCCGGGTGCGGGCCGGCACGACGTCGGGGGCGAGCGGCGCGCCCGCCCTGCGCACGCTCTCCGGCACGCAGAGCCAGAACGTCACCGCGCTCGTCGGCAACGCCCGCGGCGACGTCGCGCTGTCGACGCGCGGCCTGCGCTCGCGCCTGATCTTCCTGCGCCGCAAGGGGACGAGCACGTTCAGCCGCGTGCTCACGATCAACGTCAGCTCGAACGCGCGTGATGTCACGGTGGCGCTGAGCCCCGACGGGCAGTTGCTCGTCGTGTGGGAGGACCGGCACGAGGTCTTCGCCCGCCACCGCGGCACGAGCGGCTCGTGGGGCGCGATCCACACGCTCGGCGCGGGCGTCCAGTCGAACCTCCAGGCCGCGATGGACTCGACCGGCCGGATGCTCGTCGCCTGGAAGTCGCAGCGCGTGAACGAGGGCGAGTCGAACGCGCCCGCGGTGGTCAGCTTCATCACGGCGGCGCCCGGCCACGGGTTCGGCTCCCGCCGGACGATCGAGACGGTCGGCCAGACGGGCGCCGGGCGCTTCGTCGGCGCCCCGGGCGTGCGGCTCGTCGTGACCGGCAGCGATCAGGCGCTGCTCGCCTGGACGGGGTTCGACGGGACGAACTTCGTCGTGCGGGCGATGCCGATCTCCCGCGGCCGGCTCGGGACGCGTCAGGTCCTCAGCCCGAGCGGCACCGACGCGGTCCTCGGCGACATCGCCGCCGCGAACGACGGGCGCGCGCTGGCGCTGTGGCGCAGCAGCGTCGCGGGCGCCGATCCCGTGACGGGTCAGCAGCCGCACCTGTTCGGCAACGTCCGCGCGGCCGCGGCGACGACGTTCGGCGGCCCCGAGGCCGTGGGCGGCGCGACGACGGAGGTCCTCAGCCCGCCGACCGCCGTGATCGACCCGCAGACCCGGCGCCCGATCGCCTCGTTCACCGATTTCCTGACGTCGCGGCCGCTCGTCTCGGTCCGCCCGCCGGCGGTGCCCTGACGTCCCCGGCCCCGCGGTCGCGGCCCGGGGCCCGTGCAACAGCCGAGCGCAGCATCGTGACCGAACACGCGCGACGTCGTTGCGGACGTCGCGCGATCCGTCCGATCCGCCGCCCGATGCGCGACCCTGAGGGAGTCCATGCCGCTGACACTCGTCACCGGGCCCGCCAACGCCGAGAAGGCGGGGCACGTCCTGGCCGCCTACCGGGCGGCGCTCGACCGCGCGCCGCTGCTCGTCGTGCCGACGGCCGCCGACGTCGAGCGCTACCGGCGCGAGCTCGCCTCCGCGGGCGCGGTCTTCGGCGTCGAGGTCCTGCGCTTCGGCTGGCTCGAGCGCGAGGTCGCGCGGCGGGCCGCGATCGGCGGGCGCCCGCTCGGCCCCCTGGCCCGCGAGCGCGTCGCGGCGCACGCGGTCCGCGCGACCCGGCTCGACCGGCTGGCCCGCTCGGCGGCGACGCCCGGCTTCCTGCCCGCCTTCCTCGCGCTCGCCGACGAGCTCGAGGAGCAGCGGATCACGCCCGGGCGCTGGTACGCCGCGCTGCGCGCGTGGGCGGCCGACGCGCCCGCGCAGGCCGGCTACGCCGAGGAGCTCGGCGCGCTGTACGGCGCCTACCGCGACGGCCTCGAGCGTCTCGGCCGCCGCGACGCCCGCCTGCACACCGTCGAGGCGCTCGACCGCCTGCGCCTCGAGCCCGCGCGCTGGGGCCGCACGCCCGTGTTCCTCTACGGCTTCGACGACCTCACGCCGCTCCAGCGCGACACGGTCGAGACGCTCGCCGTCCACTGCCGCGCCGACGTCACGCTGTCGCTCACGTACGAGCCCGGCCGGGCGGCGTTCGCGGGCCGGGGCGCGACCTTCCAGGAGCTCCTCGCCCTCGGCGCCGACCACGTCGCGCTCGACGCGAGCGCCGACCACTACGCGTCGCTGGGCCTGCACGACCTCGAGCGCGGCCTGTTCGAGACGGGCGCCGAGCCCTGCGATCCCGGCGGCGGCGTCCTCCTGCTCGAGGGCGGCGGCGAGCGGGCCGAGCTCGAGCTCGTCGCCGCGCACGCCGCACAGCTCATCCGCGACGAGGGCTTCGCGCCCGAGGAGATCGCGGTTGTCCTCCGCACCCCCGACGACCACGCGCCGCTGCTCGCCGATGTCTTCGCGGCGGCGGGCGTCCCGATCGCGCTGTCGCGGACGGTCGCCGCCGGGCACACCGCGCTCGGGCGAGGGGTTATCGGCCTGCTGCGCTGCGCGCTGCTCGACGGGACATGCGACGACCTGCTGGCGTGGCTGCGCACGCCGGGCAAGCTCTCCCGCCCCGCGCTCGCCGACCGCCTCGAGGCCGAGGCGCGCCAGACCGGCGCACGGACCGCCGCCGAGGCGCGCGCGCTGTGGGAGGCGGTCCACCCGGATTTCGCCCTCTCCGAGCTCGACCGCGTCGCCGACGCCCACGCCCGCGGGTTCGAGGCGCTGTGCGGCCGCGTGGCGACCGAGGCGTCGGCGCTGTTCGCGGCGCCGCACCGGGGCCGCGCGCCGGTGCTGACCGGCCCCGAGGCCCTCGACGCGCGCGTCGCCGGAGCGCTTCGCGGCGCGCTCGGCGAGGTGGGCGCGGTCGCCGCCCGGGCGCCGTCGCTCGCGCCGTCGCCCGCCGAGCTGGCACGGACGCTCGAAGGGCTCGAGGTGTTCGTCGCCGGCGACGCCCGCGCGGGGAGCCCCGGCGCCGTCGAGGTCACCTCGCCGCTGCGCATCCGGGCCCGCCGCGTACGCGCGCTGTTCCTGTGTGCCCTCCAGGAGGGCGTGTTCCCGAAGGCGGGGCGGCCGGAGCCGTTCCTCGGCGACGCGGAGCGCCGGGCGCTCAACGCCGCGTCGGGGCTACGGCTGGCGCTCCGGGAGGACCAGCTCGACCGCGAGCGCTTCCTCTTCTACACCGCGGTGTCGCGGCCGACCGACGTCCTGGCGCTGTCCTGGCACGCGGCCGACGACGAGGGCGACCCGCGGGTCCGCTCGCTCTTCGTCGACGACGTGCTCGACCTGCTCGACCCGGTGCCGGACATCGAGCGCCGCGCGCTCGGCGCGGCCGGGTTCGACGGTCCGCTCGCCCCGAACGAGCGCGAGATCCTCCGCGAGCGCCTCGCCGCGCAGAGCTTCGCCCGCCGTCGCCCGCCCGCGCCGATCGCGCCGCTGCGCGACCCGGCCGTCCTCGCGGCGCTGCGCGAGCGCGAGACCTGGTCGGCCTCGGCCCTCGAGGCCTGGACCGGCTGTCCCGTGAAGTGGTTCGTCGACCGCCTCCTGAGCCCCGAGGAGCTCGCGCCCGACCCCGAGCCGCTGCTTCGCGGCGAGCTCGCGCACAAGGTCCTCGAGGAGGCGATGCGGGCGCTCGTCTCGGCGGGCGGCGGCCTGCAGCCCGAGAACCTCGACGAGGCCAAGCGCCACCTCCACGCGGCGCTCGACCGCCACGCCGCGAACGCGCGGATCTCGGTGAATCCCGAGCGGCTGCGCGCGGCGCTGCGGCGGCTCGAGGCCGACCTCGTCCGCTACCTCGACCACGCCGCCCACGCCCGGTCGGAGCTCGTGCCCGCGCACTTCGAGCTGCGCTTCGGCGGCGCGGGCGACGCTCTGCCGGCCGCGCCGCTGGCCGGGGGAGAGCTGCGGCTCGCGGGCCGCATCGACCGCGTCGACACCGGACCGGGCGGCGCGGCGATCGTCTACGACTACAAGGGCCGGTCGGCGCCGCCGTCGCAGGCCCGGTGGATCGGTGAGGCGAAGCTTCAGATCGGGCTGTACATGCTCGCCCTGCCGCACCTCCTCGACCTCGAGGCCGTCGGCGGCCTCTACCAGCCGCTCGGCGCCGAGGACCCGCGGCCGCGCGGGCTGCTTCGCTCCGACGCCGACGAGCGGCTCGACGCCGTCCGCAACGACCGCCTCGACGACGACGCGTTCGATGCGCGGCTCCAGGAGGTCCTGGCCGCCGCGCTGGAGGCCGTGCGCGGCATCCGCTCGGGCGCGCTCGAGCCGCGGCCCGACACGTGCGCCTGGAACGGCGGCTGCGCCCATCCCTCGATCTGCCGGTGCGAGCTGTGACCGCTCTCGCCCACACCGACGGCCGCCTGCTCGGCTCGGGCGGGCGCGCGTTCACCGACGAGCAGACCGCGGCCGTCGAGCGGCGCGACGGCCCGCTCCTGCTCTCCGCGAGCGCCGGCTCCGGCAAGACCTCCGTGCTCGTCGAGCGCTTCGTGCGCTCGGTCATCGAGGACGACCTGCGCCCGGCGCAGGTCCTCGCGATCACGTTCACCGACAAGGCGGCGGGCGAGCTCCGCTCGCGCGTGCGGTCGCGGCTCCTCGAACTCGGAGAGCGCGAGCAGGCCCGCGACACCGAGGCCGCATGGATCATGACGTTCCACGGCTTCTGCGCGCGCGTGCTGCGCGCGCACGCGGTCGCCGCCGGCCTGGATCCGGCGTTCGCCGTCCTCGACGAGCCCGGCGCCCGCGCGCTGCGTCGCGAGGCATTCGACGCCGCGCTCGCGGGGTTCCTCGCCGACCGCCCGGACGGCACGTCGCGGACCGACGCGCTCGACGTCGCCGCCGCGTACACGCCTGACCGGCTCGCCGAGATGGTCGGCGACGCACACGACACGCTGCGCAGCCGCGGGCAGACACGGCCTCTGCTGCCGCTGACCGGCGCGGTCGACCTCTCGGCCGCTCGAACCGAGCTTGCGGCCGCCGCGCCGGCCGCGGCCGCCGCGCTGCGCAGCGCCCGCGGCCTGGTGACGATCGAGCGCGCCCGCGTCGCGATCGCCGCGTGCCTCGCCGCCCTCGACACCCTCCCGGCCGCGGAGCCGGCCACCGCCGCCGCCCTGAAGGCGGCCGCGTTCAGCGCGGGATCGGTCGCCGAGCTGCAGGAGGCGCCCACGGCCCGCTACCTCGACGCGCTCGCGGCGTACTCCGCCGCGTGCCGAGACGCCCGCGCGCGGCCCGTCCTCGCGCTCCTCGACGAGCTCCTCGGCCGCTTCGCCGACGCCTACGCCGCGGCGAAGCGCGAGCGCTCCACCGTCGACTTCGACGACCTCGAGCTGTTCACGCGCGACCTCCTCGCCGGCGCTCCCGCCGCGGCCGCGAGCTACGCCGAGCGCTTCGCGCGGATCATGGTCGACGAGTTCCAGGACACGAACCCGCTGCAGCTCGAGATCCTCGGCTTCCTCGATCGCGACAACGTCTTCACCGTCGGCGACGAGCTGCAGTCGATCTACGGCTTCCGGCACGCCGACGTCGGCGTCTTCCGCGCCCGCCGCGCGGACCTCGCCGCCCAGGGGGCGACCGCGACGCTCGCGACCAGCTTCCGTGCCCGTCCCGAGATCCTCGAGACGATCGATGCGGCGTTCGGCGATGCGCACGGGGACTCCTGGGTGGCGCTGCGCCCCGGCCGCGACGACCCGGCCGACGACGAGCCGCGCGTCGAGCTGCTGCTCACCGACGCCTCGGCGTGGGCGGGCGTCTCGGCGCCGGAGCTCTCGGACGGCCGCCCGGCGGCGCCGCCGGCCCGCCACGCCGAGGCGCGGCTCGTCGCGCAGCGCATCGTCGAGCTCGTCCGCGACGGCGAGGCGGACGCCGGCGACATCGTCGTGCTCCTGCGCGCCGCGACCGACATCGGCCTGTACGAGCGCGCGATCGAGCAGGAGGGCCTCGCGACGCTCGCGACCGGCGGGCGCGGCTGGTGGGGGCGCCGGCAGGTCCAGGACCTCTGCTGCTACCTCGGCGCGCTCGCGAACCCACGCGACGAGGCCGCGCTGCTCGGCCTCCTCGCGTCGCCGCTCGTCGGCGCCTCCTCGGACGCGCTCGCACTGTTGGCGCTGGCGGCCCGTGAGCGCCGCGGCGCGCTCTGGGACGCCCTCGACGACCCCGCGACGCGCGTCCCGGCCGCCGACCACGAGCGTCTGCGCGCCTTTCATGCCTGGTTCGGCCCCGAGCGCGAGCGGGCGCCCGGCCTCGGGCTCGACCAGCTCCTGGGCCGCGTCGTCGAGCGGACCGGCTACGACCTGCACGTGCTCGCGCTCCCGGGCGGCGCCCGCCGGATGGCGAACATCAACAAGCTCCGGCGGCTCGCCGCCGCGTTCGAGGCCCGCCGCGGCCGGGACGTGCGCGGGTTCATCGACCTCGCGACCGCGGAGCTCGAGGCCGACGCCCGCGAGCCCGACGCGCCCGTCGACCTCGGCGATCTCGAGGCCGTGCGGCTGATGACGATCCATGCCGCCAAGGGCCTCGAGTTCCCGGTCGTCATCGTCGCCGACCTCGGCCGCCGCGGTGCGACGCGCCAGCCGGACCTGCTCGTCGAGGGTGACCGCGTCGGCCTGCGCCTCGTGAGCGTGGAGAACACGCGGGAGAAGGCACTCGCGTGGCAGGCGATCGCTGACGCGCGGCGCGCGGCCGAGGAGGCCGAGGACCGCCGCGTGATGCACGTCGCCGTGACCCGCGCGGAGGAGCGCCTCATCCTCTCGGGCGCCGTCGAGATGGAGAAGGGCTGGCCGTCGCCCGGCCCGGCGGCGGCGCCGCTGTCCTGGATGGGGCCCGCGCTGCTGCCCGACCTCGGCATCCTGTCCCCGGCCACGCCCGAGACCGTGCGCGAATGGACCGAGGACGGTCATCCCGGCCGCCTGCGCGCAGCGCTCAACGCGCCCCGGACGCTCGGGCGCGTCCTGCGTCTCGGCCCCGGCGCGCCCGGCGAGCAGCTCACGCTCGCGCTCGGCGACGCCGCGGAGGTCCCGCTCGAGCCCTCCCCGGACCTCGCGCTCGCCGCCGCACCGTTCCCGACGCTCGACACGCCGGCCGGCGCGCCGTTCGCCTCGCGGCGACCTCGCGGCGCCGCCGCCGCGACCGCCGCGCCGCCTGCCGCGCCCACCGTCGGCCCGGTGCCGCACGCGCCCGCCGCGCCCCGGCCTCCGGCACCCGCGACCCTCAGCTACTCGTCGCTCACGCGCTACGCCGCGTGCCCCTACCGCTTCCATCTCGAACGCCATCTGGGCCTGCCCGAGGTCGAGCCGCCGCCGCACCTGCGCGAGGCGGTCGCGCCCGAGGAGGGGCTCGACCCGCGCGTGCGCGGCTCGCTCGTCCACGAGTTGCTCGAGGGCCTCGAGCACGGCGCCCCTCCGCCGGGGGAGCACGAGGTCCGCGCGATCGCGGCCACGTACGAGGTCGACCTGACGCCCGATGACGTCGCCGACCTGCTCGGGATGGTCGCGGCATTCGCGTCGAGCGACCTCAGCGCGCGGCTCGGCGCGGCTCCGGCCGTGCACCGCGAGCACTGGTTCGCCTTCCCGCTGATGGCCGACGGGCCGCTCGTGAACGGCGTCGTCGACGTGCTCGCCGAGGAGGCGGACGGGACCGCGCTCGTCGTCGACTACAAGTCCGACCGCGTCGGCGACGCCGACCTCGAGGCGTTGGTCCAGGCGTCCTACGGCGTCCAGCGCCGGATCTACGGCCTCGCGTGCCTCCGCGCGGGGGCGCCTGCCGTCGAGGTCGTCCACATCTTCCTCGAGCGCGCGGCCGAGCCGGTCGTCCACCGCTACGGCCCGGACGACGCCGCGGCGCTCGAGCGCGACCTGTGCGAACGCGCGGCCGGGCTGCTCGCCGGAGAGTTCCCCGTCGCGGCCGTCCCGCACCGCGCGCTGTGCGCCACGTGCCCCGGCCGGGCGGGCCTCTGCTCGCACCCGCCGGACCTCACGGACCGGCCCGTCGAGGACGCCGTGGGCGCCCAATAGTCCGGCTATCGGTGTCCGCTCATGCGAGTTGCCCTTCCATCTGGAGGCTCGTGAGCGGAGAATGCGGCCCAACGAAACGGTGGAGGACCGTACGGCCGGACGGTCCAGGGAACATCTTCCGCGGCAAGGCACGTCGAAAGGAGCGGCCATGACGTCGATCGTCAGTCACCAGACCGTCCGTCTGCGAAGGGGCAAGCACGCCTCTCCGGAGAAGGGGGTCTGCGTGATGGAGCTGGCCTCGATGTTGGCCGGCGAGCCGTTCAGCGACCGCCCGCAAGCCGTGTGCCCCGTGATCGGCGCCTATCTGCGCTCGTATAACGACGTCGTCGACGACGAGCGGCGCCAGGACCTCTATCGCTACGCATCCGAGGCGATCGGGTCGGCCGGTCCGGCCGACCCGATCGCCTCGGA
>Ga0247825_10003225_pt1 | contig 10759 bp, 2 predicted proteins | sample 13C_Vanillin_Day_FD_194413 | JGI IMG/M metagenome (GOLD analysis project Ga0247825, IMG submission 194413) | Soil microbial communities from agricultural site in Penn Yan, New York, United States - 13C_Vanillin_Day48 | ecosystem: Environmental > Terrestrial > Soil > Agricultural land | place... | reverse complement strand
ACCGTGGCCGCGAGCGTGAATACCAGCTCGCTGGACTCCGCCTGGACCGCCACCCCGCGGAAATCGGCCTCGGTGCCCGCGCCGGTGTCTTCCAGCTCGCCGCTCAGGACCCTGCTCAGGCCCGCGCCCGCGGTGCCGGCGGCGTCGACCTGCGCGTCTTCCGCGATGTACGCCTGCGTCTGCTTGTCCACGGTGACGAAGACCAGCGAGGCGCCCACACCGCCGCCGCCGATGCCGATGCCCAGGCTGCCGGCGATCACGTCGGTATCGGTGTGATCGGCCGCCGCGACCAGGATGCTGCCGCCGGCACGGGCGCTCGCCGAAGGCTCCTCCTCCGGGCCGGAGTCACCATCGCTGGCATTCAAGAGCGGGTCGCCGATATGCGCCGAAGTGGCGCTGTCTATGCTGATCACCGAAAGCGCGCCGCCTACCGCCACGACTCCCGACCCGGCGCCGCCGGCCGATAGGGAAAGAATGTCCTGCAGCGAATTGGCGAGCACCGCGATGTCCTGCACGGCATGCACCTGCGCGCCGTGCCCCACGTACGCGTGCGTGCGGTTGTGCAGCAGCGTCACGTCGATGCCCGGCACGACGGCGCCGGTGCCGCTGCCGCCTGCGGCGAGCGCCATGCCCATGTGGTAGAAGTCGCTCCCGGCGGCAACCAGCACCGATTGCTCTTCGCCGACGCCGTCGGCGTCGGTGTTGATCTGCGCGCCCGTGTCCACGAATGCGCTGGTCTCGACGCTGACCGGGCTCACCGAGCCGCCGACGTTGATGGAGAGCGCGCCGGCGCCGCCGCCGCTCAGCCCCGCCGCCTCGATGTCGTCGCGGTTGACGGCGCTTACCGTTACGCCCTTGACCGCCCGGGTCTGCGGGGTGGAGACGCGCTGCTGCGTGAACGATGCATCGGTCAGGTCGTCGGTGCCGTCGAAGTTGACGTCGGCGGCCAGCGTGCCATCGACGAAGAACAGCGGCGCCGGCACCTCGCCGAAGGAGACGGCGGGATCCTCGTAGGTGATGGCGAAGGCCCCGGTGAGCGCGTCGGCGGCGTCGCGCTGCGCCTTGGCATCGACCTGCGCGTCGCGCCCGATGAAGGCCTCGGTGCGCTTCACGATGATGGGGACCGCGCCGGAGGCGCCGACGCTCACCGATCCCGAGCCGGTGATGTTGCCGGCGGCAAGATCGACCTCCGTATCGCCTTCGGCCGTCACGGAGACGTTGCCCTGAGCGGTAACCTCTGTCGGGGTCTCTACGATCTCCCCCTCATCGTCCGGTGTTTCTACGATCTCCTCCCCGGCGTCCGGGCCGATGAAGGCGCGGGTGGTTATGTCGAGCCGCGACGCGCTGGCTGCGCCGGCGATGCCGGCCGAGCCGCCTGCGCCGAGCGCAGCGCTGATGAGCGAGACATCCTCGGTGGACCGCGCTTGCACGGCGACACTGCCCTGCGCCACCACCTGCGCCGAGGCACCGATGCGCGCCTTGGTGTGCTTGTTGACCAGTAGGATATCCGCGCCTGCGCCGATACCGGCGGTCCCGCCGCCGCCCAGCGCCCCGGCCAGGCCGATCACCGTGGTTTCATCGCTCGCCCGTACGCTCACATCCTGTCGCGCCGAGCCGGTACCCGACTGATTGAGCTGCGCGCCGCGCTCGACGTAAGCGCGCGTCTTCTCGTCGAGCTTCGTGAACGTCACGGAGCCTGCGCCGCCGGTCGTGCCGAGCGCGCCGCCCACCGCCGCCGTGCGGATCTGCTCCGTCGAAATCGCGCTTACCGATATGCCCACGTCCGCTTCGCGCATGGCACCGGCATCCACCTCGGCGTTCACGCCGATGAACGCCTCGACCGTGTTGTCGGTCAGAAGCGTGACGTTCGATATGCCTATTCCGAGCCCCCCGCCGGCCACCGTCACGGCGCCGGCGCCGCCTGATACCACGAGGTCGTCCTGGGCGAGTACCGACACATCGCCGAACGCCGTTACCTCCGGATCGTCGCCTTCCGCATAGTCGGCCTGCCGGGCACCGATATGCGCGCGCACCTCGCTGTTCACCACGTTGAACGACACCGAGCCCGCAGCGCCGAAGCTGTTGGCGACGCCGCCGCCGATCGCGCCCGAGGTGATGCTCGAGGTCGAGGGCAGGCCGAAGAACTCGAGTGCCGACACGATGAAGCCTGCGCTCGGCTCGGCCGGCAGTTGCTTCGCTTCGACGCGCACGCTGCCGCCGAGCGACTCGACCACCGCATCTCCGGTGATCGCCGCTTCGACCGTGTTGTTCACGACATTCACGGAGGTCGAGATGCCGACGCCCGCGCCCTGCGCCGTGCCGCCGACGCCGCCGGCGAACGAGAAGAGGGTCGACGCGCCCTTGGCCTCGATCGCCACGTCGCTGCCGGCGAGCAGGCCCTTCAGGCGCTTGCCGGCGACCGTCGCCCGCGTGCGATCGGTGATGGTGTTGACCGATACCGCGACGGCCGCCGCCAGGCTGCCCGACGGCGACACGGCGAGCGCTGCCGATCCGGCGAGGATCTCGCTCGCCGTGTCGGCGAGCAGCGAGATACCTTCCGGGGTGTCGATATCGGACTGGGTCACCAGCGCTTCGGTCGTTGACGTGATCGTGTTGTACGCCACCGAGGCGCCGATGGCCGCCTTGCCGCCGAAGGCCGGCGCGCCTGCGACCGCGTGCACGGCGGAAGCATTCAGCGCCGTGATGCCGACCTGGCCGCCGCCGGGCAGGACATCGATGTCGGAAGCCTCGATGTAGGCGAGGGTGTCGGCCTCGATGTGGTTCACCGATACCGAGCCGGCGACGCCGGCCTTGCCGGCGCCCGACAGGCTCGCCGAGATGCCAAGGATCTTTGCCGCGTTCTGCGCCTCGATCGTCAGCCCGCCCGCCAGATCGACGCTCGAGTCGTCGATGAAGGCGGCGGTGTCGGAGGTGATGCTGTTTTGCGTCCACGCGCCCGCGCCGCCGATGCCGTTCTGCACAGTGGACACCGCCACCGCCCCGGCCACCGCGAGGATGCTGGTGGTGTCGCGCGCGACGATCGTCAATTCTCCATCGCCGGTTAGCGTCGAGCTTTCCACGAACGCATGCGTGAGGTCGTCGATCAGGTTGACCGACACGTTGAGCGACAGCCCGAAGCCGTACTTGCCGCTCTTCTTCGGCGCCTCCTGGCCCTGCGGGTCGGCGCTGCCGGTGGTGATGAGACTGCCGGCTGCCGACCAGGACGAAATGGTCCCCTGGTTGACCGCGGCAATCTTGGCGTTGCCGCCCGCTTCCAGCGATCCGGCCGCATCATCGGCGCCGCGCAGCGCGTGCATCTCGCCTTCGGAACCGGCCGAGAGATCCACCGTGACGGGGGTTTCGGCGAAGGCGTCGGCGCGGGTTTGCGCGAGCCGGATGGTGTGCGGATCCACCACCACCGCGTAGTAGAGGCCCGCGGCCGCGATCGGCGCGCTTTCGCCCGGGTCGTACTCCACCTCCTCGCCCGTCACGTAGCCGTGCGGGCCAACGAAGCCGATCGTGTCCTCGTCGGCGTCGACGTTCGCCGCGTCGAAGGCGCTCGCGCGGTTGCCCAAGAGCGCCTGCGTGTCGCGGCCGATCTGGTTGATGGCGACCGAGAAGCCGACGCCGATGCTGTTGCCCTTGGTGACGCCGCCGGCGATGTTGATGATCGTAGACTCGTCCTCCGCCACGACCAGCTGGTTGAGATCCGTGATGAAGACGTCGTCCTCCAGGCTCTCGGCGTCCTCGCCCGGATCGGTCGCCACGATATTGTCCTCGAGCGCGAGCAGCCGGTCCTCGATGACCGGGTCGAAGTCGACCGCAAGACTTACGAGGTCTTCGAAGCCCACCGTGTCGCGCGTAAAGGGATCACGCACCACGCGTGCAATCTCGAGCTGGCCGTCGCCGGTCTCGATGAAGGCGCCGTCGTCGATGCGCGCCAGCGCGCGGTTATTCTCGCGCACCAGCGAGAAGGCACCGTTGATGCCCAAGTCGCCGGCCTTGCCCAGCGCGGCAGCGACCGAGAAGTTGTGGGTCTTGGAGTCGGCCCTGACCAGCAGCGCGTCGGCGAATACCCGCGCGCCGCTGTGGATCTGCGCGGTCACCGTGCCGCCGTAGTCGATCTGCAGGTAGCCACCACCGACGCCGGACTGCGCGCTCGTGCCAGGCCCTAGCCCGACGATGCCGGAAAGATGCACCGCCTCCACCAGGTTGAGCGCTTCGACCCGCACCTGCTGCTCGCCCGAGCGCAGCGCCGTATCCTGATTGATCAGGGCGCCCTCGCCGATGTAGGCGTGGCTCGAGTTGTCGATGTTGAAGACGTTGACCGAGAACGCGCCGGCAGTCTTCTCGCCTTGCGCCTTGGCCTGCGCCCAGGAAGTGAAGATGCCGTTCTCCAGGCCGAAGTTGCCGTTGAGGTGTTGCCCGATATCGGAAACGAGGTCCCCGGCGAAGCCCGCCAGGTCCGTCACCCCCGACCCCTGCGGCACGGCGAACCGCAGCCAGTCGATCACGAGCGGTATGGAGGTCTCCGAGTGCACCACGACGCCATGCCTTGCGTCGACCACTGCACCTTCGCCGATGTGCGCGTCGGAATAGTTGCTGAAATGGCCGATGGCAAAAGCCGCGCTGAGCGAGTTCTCCTTGTTGTTGCCTATGGGGGTCTGGTCGGCGATCTTCTGCGAATCGATGGAGGCGATGGCAACGACTTTCGGCCGGTCGAGGATCGACGAGGTGAGCTCCACGCTGCCGTTTTCCGAGCGCACCTCGGCGCCCGCGTCGATGCGCGCCAGCGAGAGGTTCTCGTGCTCCGCATACGCGAATGCCGCGGCCAGGGCGAACTTGGCCGGCTGCTGGCTGCGCGTATCGGGCTGCGGGCTGCGGCTCTGGAAGAACGATCCGGTGGCACCCGACAACCCAACCTTGTCCTTCGCCCCGATGATGGCCTTCGCCACGGCCCCCGAGCCGACGTCGGCGCTCGCGTGCGTCTCGTTGCGCTCGATTACCGATTGCGCCTCGACCGTGACATCGCCGAACGCGGCCGCGTCGCCGTCCAGCACCGCGTTGACCGCGCTGCCGCCGCTCGACAGGGCGACGGCGCCGCCCACCGAGCCGTCCTCGTAGGCGCCGGCCTTTGCGGCGACGTTGAATTCTTTGTGCATCGTGGCGCTTACGAGCAGGTCGCCCCCCGCCTCCAGCTTCGCGCCGGATTGCACCCAGGTGGTCGCTTCGAGGGTGGCAACCCCGGCCGCCAGGGTGATGTCGACCGCGCTGTCGGGCTTGTTGGGTCCGAGAGCCGACTGGCGTGCCTGCGCCTCGAGCACGCTGTCGGCTTCCGTGGCGATCGTGAGATCGCCGATACTCGCGATCTCGACCCCTTCGCCGACGGTCACCCGCGCGGTCGGATTCGATTCCGCGTAGGAAACGGACAAGGCGACGCTCGTGGTGGTGACCTCCGCCTGCGTGTAGGCCTTGGCGTGGATCTGAACGTCCGCCGCCTCGATGCGGGTGGTGCCGGTCAGCCCGATAGTCGCCTCGGCGTTGGCGAGGGCCACGCCGCCGAATTCGTTCAGGCTGTCGAGCAGCCCGATGGTCATGTCGAAGCCGGGGCCGAGCTCCGACCAGAGCTTCGCGGAGCGCGACTCTGCCAGCAGCGTCACCACTGCGCCTTTGACGGTGGCATCGGCCAGGGTGATGGACGAGGCGGTGGTGAGCAGGTCGAAGAAACCGAACAGCGGCAGGTCGGTCGGCCGGTCCTCGGCCAGCAGCGTGATACCGCCCGCAGCCGGGGCAGTCGCCTCGGGGCTGGCAAGCACATGCGCGAGCAGCTTGGCGCCGGCGCGCACCTCGATGATTTCGGCGGCAAGGATGATCTGGCCCGAATCGCCGACGGATGCCGCGGTAAGGTGATCCCCGCCGGCGATCGCGCGCGAAGAGACCACTGCGTCCTGGTCGACGATGATGGTGTCGTTGCCGAAGCCGCCCTCGACTACGAGCGAGGTGCCCAGCCCGGTGGCGAAGCCTTTGACGGTCAGCGTATCGGCGCCGCCCTTCAGCTCCACGGTGAGCGAAGTAGCCGGATTCTCGAAGCTCACGCTGTCGCTGAAGCCGCTCACCAGGAAGAACAGGATGTTCGTATCGTCGCTGCGAAGCCGCGTATGTCCCGCGGTGTCGGGATCCGCCTCGAGCACCAGGCTGTCGCCCAGGAAAGTGCCACGAACGATGGTGCCTTCCGGCACCTCATCCACCGCGCCCTCGATGCCGGCATAAGTCACGCTCGCGCCGTCGAGCGCGGCAGTGCCGGCGCCGCTCGCGTCGGGAACGACCCACGCGATCAGAGGGGAGTTACCGTGGATCAACAGGCTGTCGCCGCCGCCTGCGCCACCGTGGAGCAAGCCGGTCAGCACGGCGCCTTGCTCGACTACGAAGTCGTCCGCCGTTCCGTCGGCCCCGGTCAGGTTGGCCACTTCGATGAACCGCACGCGCATCTCGCCGGTGGCGGCGTTGAGCAGATCGCCGGAATCGAGGCCGGTGAGGATCCAGGCGTTCGGCTGCGACGGGCCGCTTAGCTCATCACCGCCGCCGCCGCCGGAGAGTACGCCGGTCAGGCGGCCCGCAGGGTCGAAAGAGAATCTGTCGGCCTCGGATCCGCCCGCTAGGTCCTCGAACTCGACGAAAAGAACTCCGTCATTGAGTGTGCCGGCGCCCCCGCCGAGGACGCGCCACTCGCTGGTCGCGTCGGGGCCCGCCAACGTGTCCAAGCCGGCACCGCCTGTGAGCTGAGCAAGGATGTTCGCCCCCGCAAGCGCCAAGGCATCATCGCCCCCCCGCAGGTCGATCGCGACAGGCGAGCCCGCAAATTGCAGCGCATTGGTCACGCTGCCGGCGACCAGGAACCGGTAGCCCAGGCTGCGCAGCTCGGTGCTCAGCGGATCGCCGGCAACGGCGTCCAGTGCGAGGTCATCGTCGAGCGCCGTGGCGTTGATGGTGAACGACGCATCGACGATCGGCTCCAGGCCGGCGTAATGCACCGTGCGGCCGTCGTATACGGCGCTGCCCGCCGCGTCGGGCACCACGAGCACCGACTCGTCGGTGTCGTGACGGATGATGATGAGCTCGTCGAAGCCGCCGCTGCCGCCGTCGATCAGGCCGCTCAGGCTGCCGGCCGCGTCGATTACAAAGGTATCCTCGGCCGCGTGGCTGCCGCTGAGATTCTCGATGCCGGAGAACTGCGCGATCTGCTGTCCGGTCGGTGCGTCGGACAGCTCACCTTCGTCTTCGCCGCGCAGCGTCCATAGCGTGTGCGACGCGGGCCCGGCCAGGGTGTCGACTCCCGCGCCGCCTTCGAACACCAAGTCGGCCACCGCAGCGGGCTTGGCGCCATCGAGCAGCAGCGTGTCGCCTTCGTCGCCGGCGCGGACGATCAGACTTTCCGTAGGCTCGAGCAGTCGCATCGACGCGAAACCGCCTGTCGCGTTGCTGCCGAGGTCGTACAGGCCGTTGAGCTGTCCGTCGTGGGCGAGCCGTATTTGTTGCTGGACGAGGGTCTCGTTGACGAAGCTGCGCTCGGCCGCGCCCGTTACGTCGACGATCCCCTCGAGCCCGGCGTAGTCCACGGCGATACTGGTGGCGCCATGAACGAGCTCCACTGACCCCGTGTCGCTCCCGGCAGCTCGATGCGCAACCGTCCCGAACTCGCCGCCCCACAGGGTTAGCGAATCCGCCCCCGCGCCGAAAGTAAGCTCGATGCTGACGGCGGGAGCGGCATCGAGCCCCGAGAAGTCGATAAAGAGCGTGTCGTCGCCGGCGCCGCCGGTGATCGACACCTCCACCGGGTCCGTCCCGCCGAGCGATGTGCTGGCAAGCTCGGCGAGCGTTTCACGATCGATTAGCTGAAGCGCCGTGCCGTCGTCGCTGAAGCGCAGCGCGGCGTCCAGCACGCCTGCGCCCGCCGAGTAGCTGAGGTCTGCCGAGAGCAGCAGCCGTGGCTCGAGCGTCTCTAAGCGCAGCGCCCGCCGCCTTTGCTGTTGGCGGGTGGGCTTGCCCAACAACCTTTGCTTGCGCCGCTCGCTGTACCGCCGCACGCGGCGCGCAAGGCCGCCCCAAAAGATGTCGAGCAGGCTCATGTCCACGAAACCTTCTCGGCATATCGGGCGCACGAGCGACAGCCTGCGCACGATTGCGCGCAAGCAAAAGGCAGATCAGAGCATCGCGGTCGCCCAGACGTAGACACGCCGGAGCCCTCCCCCTCAGGCGCTTGTCTGGGCACAAGCACCGGCTTATCTGTCTTTCCTGTTTCAGCGCATGCTAATGCACACCGCTCGGGGCATCTACTCTTTTGTTCTGTGCTTGGCCGCCCAAGGCTACCTTGCGGGCCTCAGCGGAAGCGGTTCTTCCAAGAATCAGGCGAACTTAGCCGCTGATCTGAAAGAACGACATTAAGAGGCCCCTATTCCGCGAACACCGGCCTAGCCGGCCGTCGGCCTTCGAATGCATCGCGCAGCAGCTTGAGCACCGGCTCGTACTCCACTTTGCGCGGGTTCGGGTAAGGCGCCTGGACCGCGATCTTCGCCGCGCGCTCGATGTCCGCTTCCTGCATGCCGATGTCGGCCAGCTTCAAGGGAAGGTTGAGGCGCTTCTCGAGCTCGTAGATGCCGACGGCCGGATCGCTCACGCCCATCGCGGCGGAGATCCTTTGCATCGCATCGCGCGCGGCGTCGTGGTTGTAGCGCACGGCGTGCGGCAGCACGATCGCGTGCGTTTCGGCGTGCGGCAGGCCGAAGCCGCCGAGCACGTGGCACAGCTTGTGATGCAGCGCCACGCTCGTCGTGCTGATGGTCGAGCCGGCAAGCCAGGCGCCATAAAGCGCATCGCTTCGTGCTTCGAGGTTGTCCTGTTGCAGCACGATGCGCGGAAGCGCCGAGGCAAGCGCGCGGATGCCTTCCTCGGCCATCAGCGAAATGATGGGATTGCCGTCGTGCGCGTACAGCGCCTCGACGCAGTGCGCCATGGCGTTCATGCCGCTCGCCGCCGAAACCGCCGCCGGCAGCCCGAGCGTCAGCTCCGGGTCGTAGATCACGGTCTTCGGCAGCACCTTGGCGTCGCGGCCGGTCTTCTTCGCGCCGCCCTCACTCACGCCCCAGATGGTGGTCATCTCCGAGCCGGAATAGGTCGTGGGCACGGCGACGATCGGCAGGCCGGAGGTGAGCGCGATCGCCTTGGCGAAGCCGATGGTGGAGCCGCCGCCCACGGCGGCGCAGCAATCGGCCTTTGCGCTGCTTGCCTGCTCCCGGGCCCGCTCCACGAGGTTCACCGGCGTGTGCATCACCGCCTCGTCGAACACGGCGGCAACCGGCAACCCGGCCGAAAGCGAACGCACCATCTCGGCCCGGCCCGGCGTGCACAGCAGCAAAATTCTTTTTGCCCCGAGGCGCTCCGCTTCCGCCGAGAGCTGCTTCACCGCCCCGGCGCCGAACACGACGCGCGCGGGCAACGCGTTATAGGTAAAGTCGTGCATCCCTTATCTTTACCATAGGACCATGGCACAAGCAGAGCTGGCATTGATCGTCGGCGCGGGCAGCGGCCTTTCCGGCTCGCTCGCGAAACTGTGTGCTGCGCAAGGCATGCGCGTGGCGCTGGCCGCACGCACTGTGGAGAAGCTGAAGTCATTCGAAGGTGCATCATTTCACCGCTGCGACGCCACCGACCCTTCCCAGGTAAGAACGCTGTTCGAGTCGATCGATACCCCCGAGCTGGTGCTGTACAACGCAAGCTACCGCGTGCGCGGCCCCTTGCTGTCACTGAATCCCGAGGACGTCGAGAAGACCCTGCGTGTCACCGCCTATGGCGGCTTTCTGGTTGCGCAGGCGGCGGCAAAGCGCATGCTGGAGCGCGGCCGCGGCAGCCTGTTCTTCACCGGCGCGTCGGCGAGCGTGAAGGGCTATGCCGAGTCGGCGCCCTTCGCCATGGGCAAGTTCGCGCTACGCGGCCTGGCGCAGAGTCTCGCGCGCGAGCTGGGGCCCAAAGGCATCCATGTCGCGCACTTCGTGATCGACGGCGGCATCTCGAAAACCGCGGAAGGCGATTCGAGGCTGCATCCGGATGCCATCGCGAGGACCTACCTCGACGTGCACCGCCAGCACCGCTCGGCGTGGGCCTTCGAGGTCGACCTGCGGCCCTGGGTGGAGAAGTTCTGAATGCACCCGGTTGCCATCCGCCGCGAGATCGTCGAGCGCGTCACCGCGCGCCGCGGCCGCCTGCATCTTTTCGACACGCTGGATCCGCGGCGCTGCGCGCTGCTCGTGATCGACATGCAGAACGCGTTCGTTGCGCCCGGCGCGCCGGTCGAAGTGCCCTCCGCCCGCGCTATCGTGCCGGGCATCAACCGCCTGGCCGGCGCGTTGCGCGAGCGCGGCGTGCCGGTGATCTGGGTGCTGCACGAGAACCGGGCCGATGGCGCCGACTGGGAGGGCTTCTACGGCGCGTTCGTGGCCCCGGCCCACCGCGCGCGCGCCGCCGGAGCGTTGGCGCCGGGCGCGGAGATGCAGAAGCTGTGGCCGCACCTGGAGGCTCGGCCCGGCGACCTGCGCGTGGCCAAGAACCGCTATAGCGCGCTGATCCCCGGCGCCTCGGAGCTGGCCGGCATTCTGGAGCAACGAGGAATCGACACGCTGCTCATCGCGGGCACCAAGACCAACGTGTGCTGCGAGTGCACGGCGCGCGATGCGATGATGCTCGGCGTCGGAAAGTGCGGCGGTGC
>Ga0247825_10003224_pt1 | contig 10762 bp, 5 predicted proteins | sample 13C_Vanillin_Day_FD_194413 | JGI IMG/M metagenome (GOLD analysis project Ga0247825, IMG submission 194413) | Soil microbial communities from agricultural site in Penn Yan, New York, United States - 13C_Vanillin_Day48 | ecosystem: Environmental > Terrestrial > Soil > Agricultural land | place... | reverse complement strand
AATGCCCTGGTTCTCGAGCTCGTGGAGGGCGAGACGCTGTCAGCGCGGATCGAGCGTGGTCCGATTCCGATGCAAACGGCGTTGCGGATCGCGCGGCAGATCGCGGACGCGCTAGATACATCGCATGAGAAAGGCATCGTCCACCGCGATCTGAAACCGGCCAACATCAAGATCACGCCGGCCGGCGACGTGAAAGTGCTCGACTTCGGGCTGGCGAAGGCGACCGGCGCCGACTCGGTTCCCGACCTCTCGCAGTCGCCGACGATCACCGTGGGCGCCACCCATGATGGCGTGATCCTCGGAACGGCCGCCTACATGAGTCCCGAGCAAGCGCGCGGGCAGTCGGTGGACAAGCGAACGGATGTCTGGGCCTTCGGCTGCGTGCTGTACGAGATGCTCGCCGGTCGACCGACATTCTCAGGGTCGACAATGACCGACACGCTTGCGACCATTCTCGAACGGGAGCCGGATTGGACCGCATTGCCACGCGCGACATCCGACGCCATTCATCGTGTGCTTCGGCGATGTCTCGAAAAGGATGCCAGGCTCAGGCTTCACGACATTGCTGATGCGCGCATCGAAATCGACGACGAGCTTCGGCCAGATCGCACAGACCCTCCGCTGAAGTCAGGCCGGCGACTCAAAATACTGAGCGCGGCGGTGGCCCTCGGGGCTCTAGCCATCGTCACCGCCTGGGCCGTCTCACGGATCCCGACGTCAGAGACTTCGGGATCCGTCCTGCGTCTCCAGATCAATCCGCCCCCCGGTGGCCAGTTCGGCGGGCGAGTCGGCTACAACCCTTCACACAACCTTGCGCTGTCTCCGGATGGCAAGACGCTCGTTTACAGTGCGACGGTGAACGGTCAGTTCGCTCTGTGGGTGCATCCCTTGGATGGCACGAAAGCCACCCTGCTTCCGGGCAGCGAAGATGCTTATTTTCCGTCCTGGTCACTCGACGGAAGATACATCGCCTTCGTTGCTAAAGGAAAACTTCAACGCATTGATGTGACAGGCGGGCCGCCATTCGCTGTGAGTGACGTTCCTCTGACTTTTGGCAATGTGTGGACGCCTGATCACGGAATCCTGCTCGGCTTGTTCTCAGGGACGTTGGCAACCGTGCCCGCGTCGGGCGGCACACTATCTCCGCTGACGACTCTCGACAAGTCCACGGAGATCGCGCACGTCTGGCCTCAGGTGCTTCCCGGTGGACATTTCCTGTACTGGGGTGGGAGTACCAAGGCGGAGGACAACGGCGTCATCTACGCGGCATCGTTCGACAAGCCGAACGATCGCATCAGACTCTTCCCTTCCGTGACGCGCGCGCTGTACGCCTCGAGTCGTGACGGGCATGGACACCTCCTGTGGCAGCGTAGCGGAACGTTGCTCGCCCAGGAATTCGACGGCGCCACGCTCAGGTTTTCCGGCGAGCCGCGGCCGATCGCGGATGGGGTCGGGATCCTGGCCGCAGCCGCAGATATGGCCGTCTCGGTGTCCAACACCGGAACGTTGGTGTACGCGCCCCAGGAATTGTTTCAACTCACATGGTTCGATCGCGGCGGGAAACACCTTGGAACGCTGGGTGATCCCGGACAGTATCTCTCGATTCGATTCTCGCCCGACGGTAAGCAGATCGCGACCACGCGGACCGAGGTTGGACGGGAACTCTGGTTGATGGATGTGGACCGCGGAACCTCCAGCCGCGCGACATTCGATTCCCGCGGCGGCTTCTATGCGCAGTGGTCTCCGGACGGTCGAACGATTGTGTTCATTGGCGACAATATAACGGCCCTCTATCGAAAGGATGCCACCGGAGTCGCACCGGACGAGCGCCTCGCGCCGTGGCAACCTCCAGACGCCCTCACCGATTGGTCCCTCGATGCGCGGTTGCTCCTGAACACACGCAACGGGGCACAGACCGGCGCCGACATCTGGGTTGTTCCAGTGACTCCGGACGGCCGCTTGTCGGCAGACCAGCAGCCCACACCGTATTTGCGCACGCCGGTCAACGAGTCGGCGGCCCGGTTCTCACCGGAACCGAACCCGCGCTGGATCGCGTATCAATCGGACGAGAGCGGACGTAACGAGGTGTACATCCAGGCTTTCCCACAGCCTCGTGGCGCACATCGTGTGTCCACGCGGGGCGGCACGCGCCCGCAGTGGGGCCCGGGAGGTCGCGAACTGTTCTATCTATCGCTCGACAGTAAGGTCATGGCGGTGAGCCTCAATCTGGGACTCGATACGGTCGCTACTTCAGAGCCGCGTGAGTTGTTCGTGCTCCCTCCCCGCGCGTCGTTTTTCGAGATGGCCCCGGATGGCCAGCGGTTTCTCGTGAATATGCCGGATCCCACGCCTCACCCGCTGACCGTCATCGTCAATTGGCCATCGCTACTGAAATCGCGAACAACCTTACAGTAGAGCGATTTGGAGAATCCACTCTTCCTACAAGTCTTCTTCGAAGAATTCGTGCACGCCGCGTTCGCCCGAGGCGCGCCGAGCGGCCTCGGCCTGCCGCAGCTCAATCCGTCGGATCTTTCCTGAGATCGTTTTCGGCAGCGGCGCAAACTCGATCCGGCGAATCCGTTTGTACGGAGCAAGCGTGTTGCGGCAATGCGCAAGAATCGCCGCTGCGAGCTCGGGCGAGGGACTGAAGCCTGCTGCCAGTGTCACGAACGCTTTCGGCACGGCCTGGCGCAGCGGATCGGGGCTCGGCACGACGGCAGCCTCCGCTACCGCTGGATGTTCGATCAGCGCGCTCTCGAGCTCGAACGGGCTCAGTCTGTAATCCGACGCTTTGAACACATCGTCGGCACGACCGACAAACGTGAAGTAGCCGTCGCTGTCGCGCGACGCAATATCGCCTGTGTGGTAGTAGCCGCCACGCATCGCATTCGACGTCCTCGAGTCGTCGTCGGCATAGCCGTCGGTCAGGCCGAGTGGCGGCTCATCGAGGCGCAGACAGACCTCGCCCTCCGTCGCCGACACGCGTCCTTCAGGATCGAGTAGGACAACGTCGTAGCCGGGAAGCGGCCGTCCCATCGAGCCAGCCTTCACGACCTGGCCCGGCGAGTTGCCGATCTGCGCTGTGGTCTCGGTTTGGCCATAGCCATCGCGGATGGTCAGTCCCCACGCGTTCTCGACCCGTTCAATGACTTCCGGATTGAGCGGCTCGCCGGCCGACAGCGCCTCGCGCAACACGACGCGATAATCGCCCAGCGGCTCCTGGATCAGCATTCGCCAGACCGTCGGCGGCGCGCACAAAGTCGTCACGCGATGCTGGACGAGCGCATCGAGCACGGCCTTCGCGTGGAAGCGCGCGTAATTAAAGATGAAGACGGTGGCCTCGGCGTTCCACGGCGCGAAGACGCAGCTCCACGCATGTTTGGCCCATCCTGGTGAGCTGATGTTCCAGTGACGATCGCCGCGTTGCAGACCGATCCAGTACATCGTCGAGAGGTGGCCCACGGGATAGCTTTGATGCGTGTGCACCACGAGCTTCGGATGTGCCGTCGTTCCAGACGTGAAGTACATCAGCATCGGATCGCTGGCGGCTGTCGCGCCCTTCGGGGTGAATACGAGGTCGGCGTGACGGGCCGACTCGTAGCGCTGCCAACCGGACGTCACGTCACCGACGGCAATCTTCGTAAATGATCCGGTCACGCCGCCGAACCTCGACAGGTTGGCCGCGCCCGCGACCACGTGACGAACACGTCCGCGGTCGATGCGATCCTGGATGTCAGCGGTTGTGAGCAGGGTCGTTGCAGGGGTCACGACAACACCAAGCTTTATCGCGGCGAGCAGCGTTTCCCAAAGCGCCACTTCGTTGCCGAGCATCAGCATCAGGCAGTCACCCCGTCGTGCGCCGAGGTCGTACAAGAAGTTTGCGACTCGATTCGATGCCGCCGACAGTTCCGCGAAGGAGCGAATCGTCTCTGTGCCGTCCTCTTCGACGAGGTGTAGAGCGGGACGATCGTTGCCGGTGCCGACCATATCGAAGTAATCGAGCGCCCAGTTGAAGCGCTCCTGGCGCGGCCACCTGAACTCCCGGACCGCCGCGTGGTAATCGGTCCGGTGTTTCAGAATGCCATCGCGGCTGGCGAGAAACGCGGCCGCGGCGCCGGTGTCATTCATCGTTGGCCTCGCGGTCCTTCGAATGCTGGTCGTCGCTCAATTCGCAGGCGACCCGTTGTCCGCGATTCAGCGATCGTACAACGCCGGGAAGCGGGGAGGTCCGTTCGAGCTGGCCGCGACTCACACGGCCCGAGCGGGTTGCGTCGCTTGGCGAAACGTTGTCGCCAACAGTCGAAAAGGCTCAGTCGGCACTGCTACACGGCCTGCGCCTGCAGTTCCGGCTGTTGAATCGCGAGAGGCAGTGCGGGATCCATCAGCCCCATCCCGCCGTCCACGGCGATGAGCTGCCCCGTAATCCACCCCGCTTCGTTCGAGCAGAGCAGCGTGACCGCGTTGCCGATGTCCGCCGGCGTGCCGAGCCGCCGCATGGGGGTCCATCCGTTCCTGTGGTGGTCGCGGATCATCTGCACGACCGGATCCGGCAGGGTGTTGAGCACGCTGTCTTCGATCCATCCGGGGCTGATGGTGTTGACGGTGATGCCGCGCGGTGCGAGCGCCACCGCGAAGTAGCGGGCGAGCGCCTCGAGCGCGGACTTCGCGGCCCCCATCCCGACCCACGCCTGCCAGCTTCCGTAGCGGCCTCCGGGCGCATAGGTGACGGCGACGATACGGCCGTTGTCGGGCATCAGCTTCTCCGCCTCCCGGGCGCCGATGAGGAACGCTGTGGCTTGCGAGCTCATCGCCGCGTCCCATTGGTCGAGGCCGATCGTCGTCAGCGGCTGGTAAAACGCGCCCACCTCGGGACGCGCATTGGCCACAAAGATGTCGAGGCTCCCGAACTCGCTCCGCACGCGGTCGAACAGGCGCTCGACTTGCGCCGGCTGGCTGACGTCGGCTTGGACGGTGAATCCGTCGGCGCCGCGCGATCTGACTTGTTCGAGCGTGGCCTTCGCGGAGGCCTCGTCTTTCAGGTAGTTAATCGCGACGTACACGCCATGGTCCGCGAGCTTCAGCGTGATGCCGCGGCCAATACCGCGTGAGCCGCCGGTCACCAGAGCGTGTCTGGCCGTGATGGTCATGGTTGTCTCCTTCACAAGCTGTCGATTGATTTCGAGCCGGCATTACAATCGCCACGTTCCAGCAGCGCGGCCGCTAGAATGCGCCTCGGTGCGGGAGGAGTCTTCAAGACGGAGTCAATACAGAATCAATAAAGGCTCAACGCGGTAAAGCCATTGACACAGAGGCAGTTCTACGAATTCGACGCGTTCCGGATAGACACCGCGCTCAGCCGGCTCGCGCGCGCGGGCGAGCCCGTTCCACTGCCGCCGAAGGCGTTCGACCTGCTGGTCCTCCTCGCGCGCAACACGGATCGCGTGATGACCAAGGCGGAGCTGATCGGCGCGCTCTGGCCGAACACCTTCGTCGACGAAGCGAATCTCACACAGCACGTTTACACGCTGCGCAAGGCGCTCGGCGACCGACCGAACGGGCAGCCGTTCATCGAGACGGTGCCTCGCCGAGGCTATCGACTGGCCACGTCCGTTCGGGAAGTCGTCGATGCAGCCGCCGCTCGCGCTGCGGCCGGAGACGTTGTTCGCCCGCCGAGCGACTCGTCAACGACGTCTCTCGCCACCAGCCCTGTAGCGCTGGAAGGCGAGCGAAAGCGCGCTACCGTCCTCGATTGCCGGATCGCAAACGCCGCCGCGGTGGTGGAGCGGCTCGGGCCCGTGGCGGCTCGGGATCTGACGCGCGATTTGCTGAAGACGGCGGCAGAGGAGCTTGGCCGGTATGGCGGCGTTATTACCGAACGGCGTGCAGACGGGTTCGTCGCGCTCTTCGGCGCGCCGGTCGTGCACGAAGACGATGGCCGGCGTGCGGTCCTCGCGGCGCTTGGCATTCAGCAACGGTTTGGACGGCTTGCGGCGCTGGAGTCGAATCAAGACGAGCCGCTCAATCTGCGAATCGGCCTCGGCACCGGTGCGTTGGTGGTGACAGGCGTGGGCAGCCACGCCGAAGTTGAGTATGCCGCTGTCGGTGAGCCGGCCAGAGTCGCCGACCTGCTGCAACAGCTCGCATCACCCGGCGTGGCGCTGATCGACGACACGACGCGCCGTGCGGTCGATGGCTACATCGACACGGTCCCGAGCGGGAGTCACGATGCCGCGGGAGCCGTGTTCCGCGTCGTGGGTCTGCTTGGCAGACACGACGCGCGGTCGGCTCGATTTGCCCGAACGCTGGCACCCTTTGTCGGCAGGCATCACGAACTGGCGGTGCTCGGCGATCTCGCATCGCGCGTCCGCGCCGGCAAGGGTCAGGCCGTCAGCATCGTCGGCGATCCGGGAATCGGGAAATCGCGTCTGCTGCACGAGTGCACGCAGCACGTGGCCGCGCCCGCGGGCATGACGGTGCTCGAAGGACGGTGCGTCTCCTACGGCAGCAATATTCCCTATCTTCCGGTGGCCGATTTCATCCGGACCCACTGCGGCGTCCGTGAAAGCGATCCGCCAGAGCACATGCGCATGGCAGTCGCGCGCACCGCCCGCGATTACGAGTTGCCGCCCGAGTCCGGAACCTGGCTGCTCCGCGTGATCGGCGGGATCGACACGAGCAGCGCCACGGACGCTCTCAGCCCGGAAGCGGTGAAGGCGCGCACGTTCGACACACTGCGCACGTTGTTCTTCAAAGCCGCCAAACGGACACCGCTCCTCATCGCCCTCGAAGACATCCATTGGATCGATCGGACGTCCGAAGAGTTTCTGGCGACGCTCGTCGAGCGGCTCGCCGGCGCGCCCATCATGGTCGTCACGACGTATCGTCCCGGCTATCGCGTCCCGTGGCTCGATCGATCGTACCTCACGCACATTGCGCTCCGCCCACTGGCGGCCGCGGATAGCGCGCAGCTCGTCGAGTCCGTCGCACGCGAGCAGCCGTTGCCCGAAGCGGTCTCGGCGGCCCTTGTCGAGAAGGGCGACGGCAACCCGTTCTTCCTCGAAGAACTCGCACGCACCGTGGTTGAGCGCGGAGCAGACTCGAGGGCTATCCCGGATACCGTGCAGGGCGTGATCATGGCGCGAGTCGATCGCCTGTCAGAAGTGGCGAAGCACGTCTTGCAGACAGCTTCCGTGATCGGTCGCGAAGTACCGCTCCAGCTCCTGGACCGGGTGTGGCGCGGCGGCGAATATGCGTTGGAACTGGGGGAGCTGTGTCGGCTCGAGTTTCTCTACGAGAAACCCGGCGCGGACGAACCCGCAGTCATTTTCACGCACGCGCTGACGCAGGACGTCACCTACGACAGCCTGCTGGCCCGCACGCGCCGCGAGCTGCACCTCCGCACGGCGGAAGCGCTCGCCGGGCTGTACAGCGATCGCGACGACGTGGCGGCCACGTTGGCCTATCACTATGCGCGCACCGATCTCGTGGACGAGGCGGTGCGGTGGTTGATCCGCGCCGCGGATCGGGCCGCGCAGCTGTACGCGAATGCGGAAGCGGTTCTGCACCTCGATCTTGCCGCGCGCAGGCTGCAGCGGCTTCCCGAGGGACCGGACCGCGATCGGCGGATGCTGGATGTGGCGCTCAAGCACGCGCATTCGCTGTACTTCCTCGGACGGTTCACGGAAAGCGTCGAGGTGCTGCTGCCGCACGAGGCTCCCCTCGCCCGCCTCAACGAGCCGGCATTGACAGCCACCTATTCGTTCTGGCTTGCGCACATGCACAGCCGACTGGGAGACCAGCGCCGCGCCTGCGACAACGCCGCCCGCGCGATCGCGGCCGCGACCCGGGCCGGTGACGAGGAGACGCTCGGCAAGGCGCACGGGCTGCTGGCGCTGGAGGGACACTGGTCCGGCAACACCGCTGATGGCATCTCACATGGACGCACGTCTGTGGACCTCCTGCGCGCTCATCCACGACAGCGCTGGTGGCTGGGGATGACGCACTTCTACCTGGCAATGAATCATCTGGTGCAAGGAGACTTCGAGGCAGCGCTTGCCGAAGCGAACAGAGCGGATGACATCGGCAAAGAGATCAGCGATCCCCGACTTCAGACTTACGCGGCCTTCACGGTCGGGTGGGTCCAGACCACGCGCCGGAACGATGCGGCCGCCGTTGCGGCATGTCAACGCGGCCTCGAGCAGGCGCCCGATCGTGTCAGTCGCGCCTATGCATCAATGATCCTCGGGCTCGCGCTGATCGGTCAGGACGATCACGGCCAGGCGCGAACAATTCTCGAGCCGATGGTTGCGGAACTGAAGGGATTTGCTCTTCCGCAATGGCATGGCTTTGCTACCGCGCTGACAGCGGAGACATACCGGCTCGATGCACGACTCGATGTCGCCGGAACCCTCGTCGAGCGCGCACTGGACCTGATGACGCGTGCGCAATACGGGTACGGCGTCGCCTTTGCTCAGCGCGTGGCTGCCCGCATCGCTCTTGACCGCGGCGCCTGGGACGAAGCCACCGCCGCCTTCGAAGTCGCCACAGGAACGTTCGAGCGGATTGGCGCTCGGTTCGAAGCACAACAGACTCGTGACGAGCGCGACAGGGTGAAGGCGCCATAAGGGCTCGTCAACACGTCTAGGTCCCCTTACACACCTCCTTTTTCGGGGACGTTGCGTACAACTCTTCGAGCACCGTGAATCCGGCCTTGATCGCGGCTGGCGTCTCCCACGCCCCGAACGAACCGGCGCGGTCGGTGTGACGACCGTCGCGGGAGAAGAAGTTGTACAGGTGGGCGTAGCTTCGCAGCGACGGCTCGCGCAACACTTCGATTGCATGCCACAGCTCGTGACCGATCGAGGCCATCAGATCCAGATCGCAATCCGCCCTCCGCTGATCGATGACAATGCGCAGCATCCGGTTCGGCCCTGCCAGCTTCACGGTCAGCGCCATGCAGGCCGCCCCTCCGTGACGACACCGCCCCCGTTCGATGTAGACGATGCCGTCCGACCGGTCGATCATGTCGAGAAATGCCTGGAAGGTGGCCGACCATTCCGACGCCTGCGCGATGAGCGCGGTGATCGTCGGGTCCTCCGAGCGCACCCGCCGGATCCGCGCCTCATCTATGCGGGACGCGGTCCCGGGCGCCGCTGATTGGGCGCTGATCCCCTCTGAACCTGACAGCACCAGCGTCGCAAGTGTCACGAAGCAGAGCGCCTTTCGCATGTCGACCTCCAGCCCGTTCGCCCCTGCGGAACGCGTTGAAAGTGATGCGGAAGGCCGGCGTGAACTGCCTCACGGCGATCGCGCCCGTGGTACTGCCCCGTGTTGACTGGGGAGTGCGGGCCCCGTATAAGAGAGCCGAAATGACGAGCCCGGCCTCGCCCGTCAGTGAGCTGCTTCGATCTTGCGGACGCGGCGACTTAGAAGCGCGCGACCGGTTGCTGCCGCTCGTCTATCGCGACCTCAAGCAGCGAGCGGCCGCTCGCCTTCGATGGGAACGGCACGGCCATACGCTCCAGCCCACCGCGCTCGTTCATGAGGCGTACCTGAAGCTGTTCGGCGACGACCCGGTCGCCTGGCAGAACCGCGCGCACTTCTTCGGCATCGCCGCGCGAGTGATGCGGCAGATCCTGATCGATCACGCGCGCGCCCATCAGGCAGCCAAGCGCGTGGGCGCGGGCGTGCGGGTCGCGTTGGACGACCGGATCGGGGCCAGCGCGCCGGTGGACTGCGACATGCTGGCAGTGAACGACGCGCTCGACGCGCTTGCGCGACGGGATCCCCGGCAGGCGCAGATCGTGGAGCTTCGCTACTTTGGCGGCCTGTCGGAGCAGGAGGTTGCCGCGGTCCTGTCGCTGTCGCGCGCGACGGTCACACGGGAATGGCAGACGGCGCGTGCCTGGTTGTACAGCCGCATGATGCCGGCCGAGGACCCGCGGTCATGAGCGACGACCAGGCCCGCTGGTCGCAGGTGAAGAAAGTGTTCCAGGCAGCGCTCGCGCAGCCGACGGAGCAGCGACGGTCTTTCGTTCGCGACCAGTGCGGAGAGGATGATGCGCTCCTCCGCGAGGTCGAAGTTCTGGTGGCCGCGCACGAACGCGCGGGGAACTTCATCGAACGTCCGGCCATCGAGGTCGTCGTCTCGTCGTCCAAGCTCGGCGGGCTGAGCGGAGACGTCGAGCCGGTCGAGCGTGTCCTCGAGCCCGGTCTTCGCCTGGGGCCGTACGAGGTGGTGGACGCGATCGGCCGCGGCGGCATGGGCGAGGTTTATCGCGCGTGCGATACGCGGTTGGGCCGCACCGTGGCGATCAAAGTGCTGCCCGCGCACGTCGCCACGAACGCCGACTTGAAGCAGCGCTTCGAGCGCGAGGCGCGGACCCTGGCCGCAATCAGCCACCCGCACATCTGCCCGGTGTTCGATGTCGGCGCGCAGGACGGCCTCGACTACCTGGTGATGGAACACCTGGAGGGCGAGACGCTGGCCGCGCGCCTTGCCCGCGGCCCGCTGCCGCTCGACCAGGCGCTGCGCTGTGCCATCGACGTTGCCGACGCGCTCGACCAGGCGCATCGCCGCGGCATCGTCCACCGCGACCTCAAGCCTGGCAACATCATGCTGACGACGCGCGGCGCCGTGCTGCTGGACTTCGGGCTGGCCAAGCGGACCGTGGCGGGGGCGGGCACGGGACTGACGGCGGTGGGCTCGCCGACGGCTCCACTGACCGCGGCCGGCACCATCGTCGGCACGCTCCAGTACATG